>JAABUX010009213.1_pt1 | contig 11223 bp, 10 predicted proteins | sample 5561851 | NCBI WGS metagenome assembly JAABUX01 (sample SAMN10711883, study PRJNA513361) | rock metagenome | isolation source: Antarctica rocks | place: Antarctica: Victoria Land, Richard Nunatak red sandstone | collected 2016-01-03 | reverse complement strand
TGGCGGTCGCCAATATGCAGCAGCGGAACGCCGCTGCTGACGACCTCAATACGGCGGCGTTCGTGAAACAGGACCAAGCCACTAACCCCACGTTCAACGGGAATGGGTCGCAGACCTGGACGACCTTTATACCCTAAGGAGAGCCGAGTGCTCAAGGCAATCAACACGAAGATCCTTCTCTCAATCCTGGCGGTCCTCGTAGCAATAGGGGGCCTCCTGGCCTATCGCAACCACGTCGCAGAGCAGGCCGCCTCCGATGCCGCCAAGACCCGGATGCTCCTCGAACAGCAAAGAAAAGAAGCAGATCAGCAGAAGCAGGACGATGAAGAGTTCCGCCGGAAGGTTGAAGCAGAAAAGCACAAAGGCAAGGCCTTCAACCGTGGCGGCTCCTACCCTCCCCAACCCTAATGCGCCAGGAACAGCGAGAGCAGCGACGACATGATTCATGCGATCACCCCTTACGTTTCGGTCCTTGCGCAAGCACTGCCTGCGCCGAATCCGACTCTCGACTGGCTCTACCAGTTCTCCGCAAACCTCAGCAATCTCACTACGCAGAACGGGGGCGCACTGACTCAGCTAGGAATGGCCGAGCTGAGCTTTGTGTCCCTCATGGTGCTTGTCGGCATCGTGATCAACATGAATGTTTCCACTATGGCATTGACCCTGCACCGGCAGCCGATGCACATCGGGGACCTGGTGCAGTTCCTGCTACGCCTGATCTTCTGCCTGTTGCTTGAGAACTACTGGAACAATCCGCTACCGGGTGCCAGCTTCGGCTTCAGCCACATGTTCTCTTTCTTCGCGCAACAGATCGTCCAGGCGCTCGACAACAACTCTCTTAGCACGTTGCAGAACCTGATCGCGACGGCTGGGCAGAACACGGCAATGCCGACACTGATTGCGCCGATGAAGATCGTCTGCTACGTCCTCGTGCAGATCGATCTCGCTGTGATTTCAGCAATCATCTTCTTGGTCACCGCGAGCGGATACATCTTCTATGGCGTCACCGCTCTGTTCGGACCCGTCTTCATTCCCCTGTACATGACCAAGACCTTTCGGGGAAAGTTCCTTCACTTCGTCGATGTTCTGCTCAGCTTCGCCATGATCCGTGCTGTGGCGACGGCGTTTATTTTCGTGTGGTCAGGCTTTCTGAACGGCTTTATTCAGCAGACGTTCAACAACGACTATTCGCTTGAGAAGTGGCTAGCCAACCTCATCCCGGTAAGCGCAGTGATGCTCGCTTTCGACCTCAATATGCTGTTCGTGCCCGCCATCACACAGACCATCTTCGGTGGAGGCGCTGGACTCGCCAGCAAAGCTGAGGAGCAATTCTCGCGGCTAGCAATCCTCGCAGGAAGAGGTGCCTGAATGTTCATTCTTTGGTTTCTTCACAGCGCCATTCGATGGCGTCCTTTGCGGGCTCTGATCGTCGCGCTAATCGCCAGCAGCGTTGTCGCCGGCGTGGCATACACCGTAATTCTCTTCACCATCATTCTTCCAAGGACATCCTCACATGGCAACACAGACCGCACTTCCAGACACCACACTCACGCCCAGCCAAGCCCTGCTCATTGACCAGGTGGGCAATGAGGTCTACTCGTCTCACTACGCCGAGCGAAAGCTAAGCCGGTTCATCATCGGTACGCAATCCGTTCTTTTGTTGGGTTCTTTCGGCTTAATCTTCTCGCTTGCTCACCGTCCGATCGCGAACCGCTACATCCGCATCGACGAGATGGGAAAGGCGCAGGCCATCCAGTACACCGATCTGAACTACAGCCCTCGCGAAGGCGAGGTCCGCACCTATCTGACCGATTGGGCGAACTATCGCTACACCATCAACCGGGAGACCATCGCGAAGAAGTACCCGCTCAACTACTACTTTCTCTCTCAGTCCCTCAGTTCGAGGCTGATGAACGAGGACAACGTCAACCACCTCGTCTCGCAGGTGATTGCCGGCCAGATCGAGCAAAGCGAGGTCGAAGTGCGGAATGTGACGATCACTTCTATGGCCGAGGAGATGGTCGCCGGAGCCAGGATGTCGCGCGGCACGGCTTTGGTCAACATAGACAGGCTCTACTCCCCCACCAACTCCCACGAGCCCCGCACGGAGCATTGGCTGCTCTCTGTGACGTACTACCTTGACCCGAAACAGGTGAACGAAGAAGCCCGTATCTTCCCCCAATTCGAGACGATCAATCCATTGGGAATGACCATCACGGAGTTCCACGAGAATCGAATGTCTGTCGAGCCTTTGCAGCCGGGACCGGGGCAAAGAACGCCCGGTGTTCCCAACAGTTCAAACATCCCGAACACGCCGGGAAAGATCGCGGGAGTGCCCCGGTGAGCTACGAACTGATCCTTCCATTCTTTCCTGAAGAGCTCCGTGCATTATTGCGTGATCCGTCGATCTCCGACCTGATGATCAACGGCACGATGGGCGTCTACGCTGATAGGGGCGGCGTGCTACAGAAGATCCCGCTCTCTCAGCCCTATACCAACGACAAACTCCAACAGGCCATCCAGCGTATTGCTCGGCTTCTCGGTCAGGATCTCACGACGCAGAACCCGATCCTGAATACACGCCTGCCGGACGGGTCACGTGTGGCGGTGGTGGGTGCGCCATCGTCCATCAACGGCCCGTCTCTGACCATTCGCAAGTTCAATCGCTGGTTTAGCTCGGACGAGCTTATCGAGAGTGGGAGCATGCCCCGCGAAGTGCGGGACACCATCGTTGGCTTTATGGGCGAGCGCAAGAATGGAATCATCAGCGGCGGAACGGGATCGGGAAAGACCACACTGATGAAGGCGCTTCTAGACCATATTCCGGCTCACGAACGGCTCGTCATCATCGAGCAGCCGGCTGAATTGAAGGTGTCCCATCCGAACGCCGTTCGCTGGGAGGCAGTCGAAGCCATTCCCGGTCAAGCTGCAATCACGCCGAGCGAGTTGCTTGCCGCTGCGCTTCGTCATCGTCCGGACCGCATCATCTTCGGCGAGATTCGGAATGAGTCAGGCTACGACCTGCTCCAAGCGATGAATACCGGACATAGCGGCACGCTGAGCACGATTCACGCGAAGTCAGCCTGGGATACCCTGAGTCGACTCTCCAATCTGGCTCTGAGTGCGCGTCCCAATCTCAACCACGAGTTCATGCGTTCCGAGACGGCGGAGGCGATCGACTTCGTGCTGTATTGCGAGCGGGATCACACAGGCCAGCGGCGTGTCCGCGAGCTGATCAAAGTCAACGGCTACGACCACGCGGACCAGAGCTTCCAGACCGAGGACATCTACCGAGCTTCAGTGGCCTAACCAGCAAGAGAACCGAACCCGAACCGAGGTCTTTCTGATGTCCCTTCATGCCGTTCCTTCGGCTGCACAGCCCAACTCGTCTCTGAAAGCGCCCCGCGTGCCGAACCCGAGCGGCGAGACGAGCAACGGACCACGCTCGAAGCCGTCCTCCAACGAAGCCCATGCCAGCCGCGTTGAGCTGCGGATTGGACGAACTTCTACCCGCCAAGGGCCTGAGGCTGACTTCGGTCCAGTGGATGTCTGCCGTTCCGTTTCCCGTCCTCTACTCGGGATTACGCTTCGGGGCCAAACCGGCGCCCGGCGGCACGGCGCTCTTCTGCTTCGGCTAAGCCGCCCTACGGGTTACGGTTTCCAGCTACGCCGGACCCTCCGCAAATGCAGAGCTTGGCACTTGGGAGCCGGGCCCTCTCGCTGGCTTCGCTAGGTGTAACTCGAGCAGGATACGGGAAATCAACGAAACGGAGATCACCACCATGTACCAGAACAAAGTCACCCTCATCGGCTTCCTCGGCAACGACGCAGAAGTTCGTTCCAACGACAACCGCAGCTTCACCACCATGTCGCTGGCAACCAAGAGCTCCTACAAGAAAGACGGCAAGTACATCTCGCACACGGAGTGGCACCGTTGCATCGTCTTCGGCAAGCTCGGAGAGTTCGCCGGCACGCTAACAAAGGGCGCTCATCTCCAGGTCGAGGGTGAGCTGCGCAGCCGAGAGTACGAGACCCAGAAGGTCGGCAAGAAGGCAGCCCAGAAGAAGACCATCTGGGAGATCCGGGTGAACTCGATTCTCAAGCTGGACCGGGCCGCGAAAGCGAGCTCGGACGACCCGGAGCAGGAAGACGCTCCGCAGGAGGAAGTGGCCGAATAGGCCGCTTCCTTATCTCTCAACCGGGAGCTCGGCTGACACCGGGCTTCCATCTCTCTCTGAGGTTTGCGATGAGCATACAGATTGCCCGAGAGTTCCTAACCCGTTGCTTCCAGCCCGAAGACACGATTGCTTTGCTGTTGCGCCGTGAAGAACCCGCCAAGGTGACGCAGCGGATTGTCTCGCTTGAGACAGTGCTGGCGTCCAGGTATCTCAGCTGGCTTGCCTACGTGAACGCCAGCGGCATGAACATCTATGTCGCCGCCAATCCGCTGCTGCCCGGAACGCGGAAGCGCACGAAGGAGAGCATCGCCGAAGTTCGTCATCTGTACCTCGATATCGACTTCGATGGAGATGTCCGACTAACGACGCTGCGGGCCTCTGTTGATGTGCCGACGCCGACAGCAATACTTGGTACGTCGCCCGGCAAGTATCAGGTTCTCTGGCGTGTCCAAGGCTTCGACTTCGAGCAGCAAGAAGCTATGCTCAAGCAGCTCGCTATGGTCTTCGGTGGCGATCCTGCCTGTACCGATCGCAACCGCGTTCTTCGTCTCCCCGGCTTCCATAATCGCAAGTACGTTCCGGCGGATGCCGTCACGGTTGAGTATCCGTGCGATGTGGTGTGGAGTCTTGGCGACTTTCGCCTCAATATTGAAGCGATCCCACCACGCCCAATCCTTCCAACAGTTCGGTCCACAAAGCAGACACATTCGGAGCAGGATTGGGCTTGGGTTCTGACGGAGCTTTCAAGCGGGCAAGACCCGGATGAGACTACACGGACGCTTGCTTCACGCCGCTCTGATAAGCCCAACCCGCTCTACTATGCGCAGCGCACAGTAGACATCGCTTCCGCTCGTCTCTGGTTGACGGAAGGCACGTCGATCGAGGATGTGATTGCCGAGCTTGAAGATCGTCGCCGGTTCGAGATTCCGGCGACACTTTGCTCCGCTCGTGCCCGCGAGATCGCTGCGACCGCACGGCAGATGATCGCGCGCAAACAGTTTGCTTAATCAATCACCACAAGGAGAACACCATGCCCCTACTTGAAGTCGTTCAGACCAAACAGATCAGCGCTTCCATCCGGCTGAACGACACGACCGCAATCCAAGTCGACCAGTATGCCCACTTCATTCGTGCCTGCGCCGACGATGTCGTCGAGCAAGCACTCGCTTATGTCTTCTCTAAAGATCGTGACTTCCAGGACTTTCTCAAGACACCGGAAGCTCGTCAGGTCGCCTCTACGCTTCGCGTGCGAAAGGCTCCGGCGATCGAGGCCCCCGAGCTTGCAGCTCAGAGACCGACTCCGGCACCCGCTCCAGTAGCTTCGTCGTCGGCAAAGGGCGCATGATCCTCCACTTACTTCCGGGGCAGGGCCACAACGGTGCTGCGCACCGGAAGGAGATTGACACTTCACCCCTGAAAGGGTGGTGTAGCGGTTGCATATGCAACCGATGTAAACAGGGCATTTAGCGCAGTAGCGGTTGCATATGAAACCACAGTGTTTACGTGTACTTCCGACAGAAACAGAAGAAGGGAACCATGAGCACAACACTTGATGTTTCTGAACGATTGTCGAGGCAGCGGGGCCGAGACATACGCAGCGAGAGCGTCGCCGTGCGGGTCACGAAAGACGAAGAACTCACGATGATTCGAGCGGCGGCAGCTCAAGGGGCCGCACTACGTGAGTGGGCGCGTGAGGTGCTGCTGCGCGAAGCGCGCAGCACCCGCCCCGACGCACTTTTTTCCGAAGTGGTCGCGCTACGCATGATGCTCAATGAACTTCTGCGACCGGTCTGCTGCGGCCACACCATCACCTCCGAGGCCTTCGACACCCACCTGGCTAACATCCGCCACACGAAGCAGCAAGTGGCCCAGGACATCCGGCAACAGTATGCCGCCGCCAGCGGCAAGGAGCAGGAACGATGACAACACAATGGGGACGGAAAGAAACGATTGTCTGGCCGCCGCACGCGCCGATTTACACCTACACCGCACTTCTATCGGCGATGATTTGTCTCTGTCTGTTCGGCTTGCAGCAGCTCCGCAGTCTGCCGACCTTGCAGCATTCGTACATCATGGAATATCTGCGAGCGAGCGTGGGAGCGCAGTTCCAGCAGTCCGGCAAGTACGAGCTGGTTTACGTGAGCGGTGCGAAACAAAAGCCGAGGCTGGCGCTGCCAGCAGACTTCGTACCCGGCCATATGACTTTGCCGGATGGTCGAGTGATCGATGCACAGTTTTCAGACCTCGCCATCGCGCAGGGATCGCAGGATTCCCGGCGCGGCAGGCCGCAAAACTACGTGGATGCTTCGCTGGCGAGATGGCTACGCGGCGCGATCTACGACGGGAAAGGTTTGGTTGAGATTTTCCGCGTCGCCCTCTTCGAGGGGACGTTCGTTCTGATCCTGTTTGGTGTTTTCGCTGTCCGGTACGATGTGGCCAGGTTGAAACAGCTCAAGTACGGGCGGCGCTTGCGCGGCCCCATCCTCGTCACACCCGCCGAGTTCAACAAGACCCTTAAGGGCGAGGGCATCGGTATCCAGACCGACCGCAAAGGAACCGTGCTGAAGCTGCCTCTACGCGCGGAAGCAAAGCACATCCAGATCATGGGAGACACCGGCACCGGCAAATCGACGCTGCTGATGCAGATGCTCCAGCAGATCGAGCATCGCGGCGAAAGCGCCATCGTCTACGACCCAGCGGGCGAGTTCACGGAACGGTTTTACAGTCCGAAGCGCGGCGACTGGATTCTGAACCCGCTGGACGCGCGTTCGCCCTACTGGACGCCCGCGAGCGAGCTGCGTAACCCGGCTGAGGCCAGAACGATTGCAACATCGCTCTATCAGCCAACCAACGACAAAAAAGGCGAGTTCTTCACCGAAACGCCCCAAAAGATTTTTGCCCATCTTCTGAAATACCGTCCCTCACCGCAGGAGCTTGTGCAGTGGATGTCCAACGAGGACGAGATCGACCGCCGCGTAGAAGGAACGGAATTGGCCCAGATGATTGCGAAGGGAGCGCAGCAGCAGCGCAGCGGCGTACTCGGCTCGCTCGGATTGATTGCCGACAGCCTGCGGCTCCTGCCGACCAAGGCGCAGGCGAAAGGCCGGGAGTGGAGTGCGAATGAGTGGTCCAAGAAGCGCGAGGGCTGGATATTTCTAACGTCCACGGAGAACACGCAGGAGGCTTTGCGCCCGCTCCATTCTCTATGGTTGGACTCGCTGGTATTGCGGCTGCTCACAACGCCGCAGCCCGGCCAGCGCCGTGCTTGGTTTGTGATCGACGAGCTGGCCAGCCTGCAACGTTTGCCGCAGTTCCATACCGCTCTCACGAAGGGACGGAAAAGCAACAACCCGATCATCTTTGGCTACCAAGGCAAGGCACAGCTCGAAGTGATCTACGGCCATCTCGCAGAGGTGATGCTGTCCCAGCCGTCCACCAAGTTCGTTCTGAAGACCGCCGAGCCGAAGGCCGCGAAGTGGGCGTCCGAACTCATCGGCGAGATCGAGATCGAACGTGTCCGGGAGACCGTCGCGGATGGCAAGCGGCAGGGCAAGAGTTTCATGATGGACCGGCAGATCGAACCGCTGGTGATGAGCTCGGAGATCGAAGGATTGGACGACCTGCATTCGTTTGTAAAACTGGGAAACTACGTCTCGCGCTTCTCGTTCCCACCGATGGAATTGAGCAAAATCGCGGAAGGTTTCGAGCTTCGCCCGGTGGCGGAGTCTGACCTTTGGTTCGATCCACTCCACCCGAATACGGCAGGCGGCGCCGCAGCCGCGCCAGCGCCGCAGCCAACCCAAGACGTAAACGCCCTTGCGCTGAAACCCGACCGGAACGGAAAGCCAACCGCGTCACGGGAGCTGATCGATTCGAGCTCAGCCGCAGCGTCAGCAACCATAACGCCGCAGACCGCCTCCCAGCACAGCCGCGCACTCTGAGGAACGCAGATGCTCACGATTTCCAAGCCACTCAGCTCCAGCCAGGCGAAGACGTATCACGCCTTCGAGTTCACATCGGAAACGCAGAGCTATTACCAGCAGGGCGGGGCCGTGCAAGGTGAATGGCAGGGTCAGCTCGTCGGCACGTTTGGACTGTCCGGTACCGTCTCGGCCGAGGACTTCGCCCGGCTCGCGGAGGGTCAACATCCGCAAACCGGCGCGGAGCTGGTGAAGCATCGCGACTCTCACGAGTACGCCGCAGCCGATGGGAACGTGACGAAATCGGTCGAGCACCGGGCCGGGTGGGATGCGACGTTCTCCGCACCGAAATCGGTCTCGCTCACCGCCCTTGTGGGTGGCGACGAGCGGGTGCGGGAGGCGCACCGAGCTGCCGTCACAATGGCGCTTTCCGAGTTGGAGCGATACACCCAGGCCCGCATCGGCGGCAACAACGCCGCCGAAACGACAGGTAAATTCATTGCCGCCAAGTTCGAGCACGACACCGCACGTCCGGTGAACGGCTACGCCGCTCCCCAGCTCCACACTCACGCGGTCGTGTTCAACGTCACCGAGCGGGCTGACGGCACCAGCCGGGCCCTTCAGCCGCAGAGCTACTTCCAGAGCCAGGCATATGTCACGGCTGTCTACCAAGCGGAACTTACGTCGCAGCTCCGCAGGCTCGGCTACGAGATCGAGGCTGGCAAAAGCGGAGCGCCGGAGATCAAGGGCTACTCCCAGGAGTACCTTGACGCTTCCAGCGTTCGGTCGCAGCAGATCAAACAACATCTCGAAAAGATTGGTCGCAGCGGCGCGGCTTCAGCACAGATAGCGGCACACGCGACGCGCGACGGCAAGCAGATCCTTACACCCGGCGAAGTGCTAGCGGCGCATAAGGACATTGCAGCCGAGCACGGCAACCAGGCTGAGCGCGTGATCGCCGAGGCCCGCAGCCGCGCACAGAGCCAGGGGCAGCTCCCGGACGGCTTCACAGCGGCGCGGCAAGCCGTGACCTACGCCCGTGCCAGCAACTACGAGCGGGAGGCGGTGGTCGATGAGCGCGTTCTGATGCGCGACGCTCTGCGCCGTGGCATGGGAGAGGCGACCTACGGCCAGGTGCGGGCCGAGTTCAATGCCCGCGCCGGGCGCGGGGAGTTCCGCCAGCTCGCCGGTTCCAAACATGCGACCGGCCGCAGCTTTACCACGCCGGAAACCATCGCGCAGGAGCGGGCGAACGTTGCTCACATGCTTCGCGGCCGGGATACGCTGGAGCCGATCGCCACGGCTGATCGAGCGCGCGAGCAGGCCGCCAGCCGCCCTTTCCTGAACGAGGCTCAGCGCACCGTCATCCAGGACGTACTTACCAGCCGCGACCGTGTGCAGGGTTTACAGGGGTTGGCGGGCACCGGAAAGACGACGACCCTAGAAGCCATCCGCGAGGGAGCGGAGAAAAGCGGCTACGCAGTCGAGGGCTTCGCCCCCACTGCCCGCGCAGCGGCGCAGCTACGCGACGCTGGCGTGAGTGCGACGACGCTCCAGGGCTTTCTTGCCCGTGGCAAGCAGGGCGACACAGCAGGCGATCCCGCCAGCCGACATCTCTATCTGCTCGATGAGTCGAGCCTTGCCAGCACGAAACAGGTGAAGGCGTTTCTGGACAAGATCGAGCCGCAGGACCGCGTACTCCTCATCGGCGACACACGGCAGCACCAGGGTGTCGAGGCGGGCAAACCCTTCGAGCAACTCCAGGACGGCGGGCTGCGCACGGCGCAGCTCGACCAGATCATCCGTCAGAAAGACCCCGGCCTGCTTAAGGCCGTGGAGCTGCTGGCCAGCGGCGAATCGGCCGCAGGCATCCGCCTGCTGGCCGAGCAGGGCCGCGTGACCGAAGTTGCCAAACCACAAGCAAGGTATGCAGGTATCGCCAAGGACTACGCCGCCAAGCCGGAGAACACGATCATCGTGTCTCCCGACAACCGCAGTCGGCAGGAAATAAACCAGGCGGTGCGAACGGAGCTGCAGACCAAAGGCGTTATTGGGTCTGAAAACCATGCCTTCCAGACGCTCAATCACCGCTCCGATATCACCGGAGCAGATCGTGCATGGGCCGTGCGCTACCAGCCCGGGAACGTCGTTCAGTACACCACCGGCAGCAAGGAACTCGGCATCGAGCGCGGCAGCTCCGCGACCGTGCTCTCCACCAACGCCCGCGAGAACACCGTAACCGTCGAGAAGCGAGATGGCCAGACCATCACCTACAATCCCCAGCGGCTTCGCGGCGTCAACGTCTTCGAGACCGCACAGCGCGAGTTCGCCAACGGCGACCGTCTCCAGTTCACGGCGCCCGACAAGGAGCTGGGCATCGTCCGGCGCGAACTAAGCACCATCACGAAGCTCAGCCGCGACGAAATCACGGTGAAGCTGGACGGCAAAGACGGCCGCACCATCACATTCGATCCGAAGGAGTTTCGTTCCTTCGATCATGGCTACGCCGTCACGTCGCACAGCGCCCAAGGGCTGACAACCGACCGCGTTCTCGTCAACATCGACGTGGACGGCCCCCGAGGACTCATCAACAGCCGACTCGCCTATGTCGCTGTCTCTCGCGCGGCTCACGACGCGCAGATTTACACGAACGACGCTCGCGGCCTTGCCGCCGCGCTCAGTACCGAACACACCAAGACTTCGGCGGTCGAGTTCCACCATACCCCACACACGAAAGAACCCGACCAGCACACGCATCAGCAACATAAACCGGAACCGGCAGCGGTGAAGCAAACGCCGCCGCTGCAGCAGCCTAGCCCAGGTTTGGGTTTAGGACTCAGCCTCTAACAGAACGATCCATCGGGCTTAAAACAGTCCAGAAAGCGTCCCATGAAGAAATTCCTCTGCACCTCCGTATTCGTTCTCACTATCGACTTGCACTCCTGGTTGCCTGAGATGTCTGTGCGCCAACGCCGAACATTTTTGTGGACTCTCGAATCAAAGAGAGGCCGCTACGTTGAGGTAGCGGTCCCCGATCCGGCTAGTTGGTCGTCGGGAGCATACCGCCATCCACTCGCAGATTTGTACCTGTGATGAAGTCTGCGAGTGGGCTTGCTAAGAAAGCC
>JAABUX010009211.1_pt1 | contig 11225 bp, 7 predicted proteins | sample 5561851 | NCBI WGS metagenome assembly JAABUX01 (sample SAMN10711883, study PRJNA513361) | rock metagenome | isolation source: Antarctica rocks | place: Antarctica: Victoria Land, Richard Nunatak red sandstone | collected 2016-01-03 | reverse complement strand
GACGGCGTCCAGGGCCAGGCCGAGCAGGCGCTTGCGCGCGCCCGAGGGCAGGGCCTGGATGAAAGGACCCAGCACGGACCGCGCGCGGCGCACGGCGCCGATGCGGTCGAGCGCGTTGCAGAGGGCGGTAGCGAGGGGGCGGTAGCGAGGGGGCGGTCGTGTCCCAGGTCGTGGGCGCGGACGAGCGTGACCAGCAGGCGATACATGTCCTGGTCCCGCCAGGTGAACCACGACAGCGGCTCGTCGATGCCCAACTCGACCGCCTCGGCGACCAACCGCGGGTTAGCGGTGAGTTTGAGCAGCGTTGCAATCGAGCGCCCGTGCCGCTGCTCCCACCAGCGGACGCGCACCTTCGGGTCATCAGGCAGGGTCGAGCGGTCCCACAGGTGCTCGTGCTGTCCGCACAGGATGGCAAGGTAGGCCAGTTGTAGCTCCGGCGCCAGGCGCGAGCCATGGCGCAACGCGGCCACGATGGCCTTGCCAAGCTCCGCCGTTGGCGTGCAGACACCGAGCATCATGTGGCTGAAGCCAACGATGGCCTGAATAGCGGCCGGGTCGGCCGTCGCCGACGCATAGTTATGGAGCAACGCGGCCAGGGCGGCCGTCGGCCGCCCCGCCGGCGGCAGCGCGCGCAGGCTGTCGTCCAGGGACGCGCCGCACGCCGCGCAGACATCGGCCAGCGCAACCACGCGCTCGGGAGCGACGCGGCGGTCGAGCAATTGGCGCAGCAGCCGCGACGGTAGGCGCCACTGGCCGCTCCGGTCAAGCGCCCCGAGGCAGCGGGCGGTCAGACTGGAGCCGTTTGGGTGCGCGAGGAGCGCCGTGGTCAGGGCGGGATCATCGTCGTAGCCCCAGCGCAGCCCCCAGTTGTAGGCGCGCCGCGGCCAGGGCTCACGGAGCACGTCGAGTTGAGCGTCGGACGTCCCGCCCAACGTCCGCAACATCCGATCCGCCGTGCGGTGGTCGATCGCTCCCAGGACCAGGGCGGCGAGGGCGCGTCCGGCGAACGGAACATGCTCGCGGCGCAGCATCTCCCGCAACGGCTCGATAGCCGCGCGCCTGCGGGCCACGAGCGCGGCGCCCGGCGAACGCGGCAACCCGTCGAGGCACAGCGCCTCCGCCGGGAGTAGTGCTGCGAGGTGGCGCACGGCGGAGGCGTCGCCGGCGTTCGCGGAGGGTGTCGTCGCGACGCCGTGCTCCGGACTACTGCCATTCTATATCGTGCCCGTGAATAGGCGATGAACGACGAGGGCGCCGTAGCGGGACTCGGGCCCCTGGCCTGGCATGCGCATTGCCATGCTCTGTCCCGCTTGCGTCTGTCTTGTCACGCCGCCTCGGCGCGACCTTGAATCCATTTCTATGAGGAGGAAGCGATGGCCACCACGCCAAAGACACGGGTGCCGGCTGACAGAGGCGTCATCTCAACGCCGGCTCGACGGCAGGGCGCATTGGGGACGCGCGGGCACGGCGTGTTTCTGATCGGTGAAGTGCTGCTGGTGGTCCTGGTCGCGGCGTTGGCGGCCACGGTCAAGAGCCATCCCGGCCCGCTGCCCGGCGACGTGGGGACGACGCTGGACGTGCAGCATGCGTTGCTCCCGCACCAGGCCTTGACCGCGCTGGTCGACAGCGTCAGTACCATTAACTGGCCGCAACCCTCGGCGGTTGCCCTGGTCGTCATCGTGCTGGTGTTGCTCGTGTTGCGCCGCTGGCTCGACGCCCTGTGCGGCGTGCTGACGGCTGTCCTTGGCGACCTGTCCAGCTACCTGCTCAATGGGATCGTACAGCGCCCGCGGCCGGACGGGTACGGGGTGCACGTGTTGCGCCACATCACAAACTACTTCAGCTTCCCCTCGGGGCACGTCGTCCATGCGTTTGCCTTCTTCGGGTTCCTGCTTTTCCTCAGCTTTCGGTCCTGGAGTCCGCTCACTGGGAGCGTCCACTCTTCTCACCTGTGGTCATGGGCCTTGTGGGCGATCAGGGCGGTGCTGATCGCGCTGATCGTCCTGATGGGACCGTCGCGCGTGCTCGAGGGCGAGCATTGGCCCAGCGACGTGGTGGGTGGCGCGCTGACCGGCGCTTTCTGGCTGGCGCTGGGCGCGCACCTGTATCTGTGGGCGCAACAGCGTTGGCCCCGGCTGCGCCACCGGCCGTCTCCAGGCCGCTGGTGAAAGAAGCGTAAGGCGTCGCTCAGCCCGACCCCTCCAGGGCGACCGTCAGCAGGCCCGCCGCGTCCAGCGTGGGCAGGGTCAGCCCGCCCTGCCCGCTCAGCCACGCCAGCGCCCCGCGCTCCAGATTGCCGCCCAGGTCGCCGGCGAACCGCCGGAAGCCCGCGCCCAGCGCCGCGGCCAGGTGCGCGAAGAACGCGCCGGGGTTGGTGAGGACCTGCCCCAGGTCCGCCCCCGCCGCGCGCACCAGTTGCTGCGCGCCGGGACCGCCTACCGCGATCAGCGCGCTCAGCCCCTGCGCCGCCAGCGCCCCCGCCGCGTCCTCGACGCGGTGCACCACCGCCACCACGCCCACGTCGAACTGGCCCACCGCCCGCACCCGCGCGCCCCCCGCATGGTCCACCGCCCCCAGCGCCCGCAGCGAGAGCATCCCGCTCACCCGGAACGCCGCCCCCACCGCCGCCGCGTCCCCCGCCGCCCGCGCCCGCAGGTGCGGCGCGATGCGCAGTAGGAAGAACTCCACCGCCTGCTGCCGCGGGACCGCGTGCGGGTCCACCACCAGGCCCGGCGTCGCCTCGTGCCGCCGCTGGGCGCGCGTCAGCCAGCCCGGCGGGTCGGCCAGGAAGGCCGCCACGTCCGCCGCCAGCGCCTCCCGCAGCGGCAGCACGCCCGGCGCCAGCGCCTCCTTGCTCAGGGTGGCCACGAACTGCGCCAGCCCGCCGTTGGCGCGCAACGTCGCCAGGGTGACCGAGGGGGCGCCCGGGGCCAGCCCTAGCAGCTCCGCGGCCAGCGCCTCGTCTGCGGGCCGCGCCAGGGCCTGCCGCGCCAGGGGATCGTAGCTCAGCAGCGCCGCGAAGACGCGATAGGCCGGCGCGGCGGCCAGCAGCTGCCACTCCGCGACGATCGTGGCGGCGGCGTCGCCCGGAGGCAGGCCCGCCGCGGCCGCCGGCACGGGCGCGACGGTCGTCGGCGCGGCGCGGAGGCGCTGGGCGGCCGCGATGACGGCGGGGGTGCGCGCCAGTTGCTGGCCCAGCAGGTTGCGCCCCTGCGGCGTGCCCGGGCGGTAGGCGCCCTTCTGGAAGAACACGTCGTTGCCCTCGGCGTAGACCGGCTGGCCGAGCTGTTGCGCCAGCGCCCAGGCGGCGGGTGCGGCCTGATACAGGGCGGCGCGGGTTGTCACGAACACCCGCATGCTGCATCCCTTCCTGTTTGTTTAGTGGTAGTGGCCGTCGGCGGCGGTCGTCACAGGATGGAGTTCGGGGGCTTCGGTATCTTATACTCCCTGATCCGGCCCGCTGTGGTGATGCGGCCGATGCAATCGCGCAATGTCTCTGTGAACCAGAGCGCGCCGTCCGGGCCCGCCACGATGCTGGTCGGTTCGCTGCAGATGAAGGGCAGGGCGTATTCGCTCAAGCGACCGCGGGTGGTCAGCCGTCCGATGCGCGTGACGACGTTGGCCGCATTGACTTGATCGGACCCCGACTCCGTGAACCACAAGGCGCCATCCGGCCCCACGGTGATCGAGCGCGGCAGGCTCTTGCGGTAGGGGAGCACGAATTGCGCGACCTGTCCCGCGACGGTGAGGCGGCCGATGCTGTTGCTGCCCCCGTCAGCAAACCAGAGCGCACCGTCGGGGCCGCGCGTGATCTCGTCGGCATCGGCGCTGAACGTATCGGGGAGAGGGAAAACGCGGATGCTGCCCCGAGGGGTGAGGCGCACGATGCCGGGATCGATGAAATCGTTGGAGATGGTCGCCCAGAGCGCACCGTCCGGGCCGACCGTGATACCATTGGTGGGCCGGCCGATGCGATAGGCACTGAGGCGACCTTGCGGGGTGATGCGGCTGATGCGCGTGAGGGGGTCGCCGGCATCCGTGAACCACAGGGCGCCGTCAGGGCCAACCGTCATGGCGTTGACGAGGTTGTGCTTGGGGGGCAGACGGAACACCGTTTCCCGGCCACCCGGCGTCAGCCGGTCGACGAGGGCGATGTCGACGTTGTTAGAGTAGTCAGCCCCGCTGACCCACAGATTCCCGTCCGGGCCGCTCGAGATCGTCCGATCCGGCCCTCCATAGGTGACGGGGATGGCGCTGATCGCGCCGGCCATCGTGATGCGGCCGACATCCGATTGCTCGTCCTCCGTGAACCAGAGCGCGCCATCGGGGCCCCGCGTGATGACCGAGGGCAAAACCGGGGGCAAGGCGCAATCGGGCAACGAGGGCCGCGCCACGCGCGACGGTGCGCGCGACCACTGTCCTCCCGAGGGCAGCAGGGCGAGCAGGGCGACGAGCAAGAAGCGAGGCGTGCGCATCATCTCGGGTCCCCTCCCTAATAGAATGGATGTGGGTCGCGGCCCCTCCTCTACGGGGCGCAGTCGGCGCCCTCCGACGCATGACCCCTCCCCGTGTCGGGGGTCGGCGTCCCTCCTGGGCCGGATCAACGGCGGAAGCGGGAGGCGTCGGCATCGGGGAACAGACGCGCGAGATCAACGAAGAAGGCGCGCTCGACCTCCTCAGCGATGCGGAAGCCGGGCGTGGTGACGAAGAACTGCTGCCAGGGGTAGAGCGCGCGCGTCTGGAGCAGCAGGTCCATGTAGGTCGGGAAGTCGAGGGCGAGGGAATGATAGGTGTCGGAGGGCACGTGGTGCAGGTAGAATGCGGGCTCGTCCACACCGCGCTGGAACTTGAGCACTACCTCCTCGGTGGTGTCGATCCAGTCGAATAGACGGTAACCCTCGTCGTAGGGCACGTCGTGCTCCGCCCAGTCAACCGGCGCGTACAAGGTGGACGGGCCTGACAGGAAACTCTGACCGCTCGGTGGGTCGCCCGTAAGGGGCGACGGTTCGCGATAGACCCAGCTTAGTTCCCAGCCGCCGATGGCGTGATAGAACGGGCGCATGGCGGGCAGCATGTGGAACCCTGGGATACCCTGGCGCTCCGCGATGTACTCCTCCATCTGCTGGATGCTGGCCTCCCGCATCGGCTTGAACGGCCGCCAAGTCAGGATTTCGAAGGGCAGGGTGTGGCGTATCTGCTCCACATACGTGCGCAAGGTCTCGACGTAGGTCGTGTAGTCGCCGGTCTCCATCTCTCACCTCCTCATAGGACGGCGTCGCCATTGTTAATGAGGGCTTCGATCTCGGGCCATAAGGTTGTGGTGGTCATGAAGCTGACGCCCTGACGCGCGTAGAACGCCGTCATACGCGCGATGAAATCGGTTCGATCCCGGAAGTCCTTGTCCTCCCTCCCAGGCGGTAACTCCAGCCCGTCGATCCTGACCCGACAGATGGCCTCCGCGAACGGCCAATCGAGGCCGAGCGCGCGCAATGCATCTCTGCCCATCGTCTTGATGTCGATAGGCAGGATCTCGTCTTCCTTGGGTAGGACGAGGGGCGGCATAATCATCTTCTTGCTGTACGTGTGCGTCTGCCGGGTCCTGTCCTCGATCCAGTTGTGGTTCTCGTCCTGCCTGGCGTAGCCCCACTCGATGCGGATGTACTTGGCGAAGTTCTCGATCGTCACGCGCCGGCCTACCGTGTGCGGGTCTTTGTCGCCCTCGGATGGAGCGAAGTACTCCGCCGAGGACCGATAGAACAACTCCAGGTGCGCGTCGGCAGCCAACACCCCCTTAACGTCGGCCTCGGAACCATTGCGCATCCAGGCGTTGTCGATCGTGTGACCTGAGACCAGGTTCCAGGACTCGCCCGGTCCATGGAACCGCTCGCTGAGCAGGTGCAACTGCTCCCAGTGGGTCGGCCCCTCCACATAGGGTCGTCGGTTGATGACGCCGCGGTCGAAGCGGACGACATCGCGCCAGGACGGCGGGTCCTGGCGCGGGCGTGAGCCCGCGGTGTTGCCCGGCAGCACGGTCAGGGGCAGGGCCACCACGGTCCCGGCCCGTCCGCCCGAGAGCACGGTGTGCGTGACGAAGGTGCGCGGGGTGCTGCTGGCCCCGACCTCGGCCTTGGTCAGGTCCGTCTCCGTGACCTCGTGCCCCGTCGCCGTCCCCGTTGTCCCCCGTCCCGGACGCCGCGCCGCCTCGCCCACGACGTCCAGGATCGGCGCATCGACCTGAGCGGCGAGGGCGTCGCCGGTCGTGGGCGTCACCACGTCCAGCGTCGCCGGGCTGCTGGCGTGCGCGTGCGGGTGCGTCGCGGTCGTGGTGCTGCCCGCCGCTTCCGTGCGGCCTCGGATGGCCCAGCGTCCCTCCTCCGCCAGCGGCTCCAGCGCCAGGCCGGACAGCCCCTGGTGCGCCTCCACGACCTGGCCCAGCACGCCCCGCACGGTCGCCTCGTCCACCCGCTTGCCAGCGTAGGCGTTGACCGCCTCCACGGCCGCCCGCAGCACCGCGTGCAACGCGTCGTGCGCTGCGGTCGTCACCGGGGTCGTCGGGCCGCCGTGGGCCGGGGTGGGATGCGCCGGCGCCGCGGTCGCCGCGTGCCCGCGCGCATCCACCAGCCGGTCCACCACTGCGTTGACGATGTGGTCCAGCGGCCCCTTGATGCTCCTCTCGACCTTGGCCACCAGCGCCTGCAACTGGGTCCGGATGCCCTCCAGTTGCAGGAAGCGCGCCAGGAAGGTCAGCGCGCCGGGGATCAACTTGATCAGCTGCGGCCCGATGAAGTCCGTCCCGATGCTCGCCGCCAGCGCGTCGTCCCGGCCCTCCGCCAGGCGCGCACACTGGCCCACGATGACCCCGAAGGCCGCCTTGAGCGCGCCCGCGTTGTCCAGGATCGTCTGCACCAGACTGGAGACCGCCTGCACCGCGGCGATGATCTCGCCCACCAGCGGCGCCGCCAGTTCCGCCACCTTGGTCAGCGCCGCCTGCACCAGCGCCGTCTCCACGACGCCGCGCAGGCGGTCGAACAGCTCCGCCACGAGCTGCCGCGGGTCCCGCTCCAGCCCCGCCCAGGTGTCCTGGGCCAGCGTGGCGAGCTGGCCGAGCTTGCTCTCGGCGGCGGTCACCTCCGCCCGCGCTCGGTCGAGGGGGATGTGCCGGCGGCGGGCGTAGGCCGCGGCGATGCGGTCGAGCAGGTGCGCCTCGTCCAGGCCGAGGACCGCCTGCGCCGTGGGGATCAGCGCCGTCAGCGCGGCCGGGCCGAGGTCGGCGAAGCGGAGGGTGGGCAGGGGGATGGCGCCGCCGAGCGCGCCGGTCAGCCAGCTCACGAGGTCCTCGCCGATATGGAGGCGGACGTGGGTGAGCAGGGCGCCGATGGCGGCGCCCAGGGCGGTCCCCAGGTTGTGCAGGAAGGCGCCCGGGTCGCGCAGGATGGCCCCCACCGCGTCGCCCAGTTGCGCGAGGGCGGCGCCCCCGAGCAGGCCGGCGAGCAGGTCCGTGGCCTTGTGCGTCAGCAGGTCCGTCAGGGCGGCGGGGACCTGCCCCAGAGCCGTGCCCACCGCGGCCAGGAAGCCGCCCAGGGCGGCCATGACCCCTGCGGGCGCGGGGGCGGGGGCGGCCAGAGCCGCGAGCAGCGGACGCAGGGCGTGCCCCACCCGCGGCTCCAGCTCGCCCGCCACCTGACCGTCCAGGGCCACGGCGTAGCGCGTCACGTCGTCCGTCCGGTTGCCCAGCAGGACGACGGCGCGCCCGTAGAGCGTGGCCGTCTGCAGTACGTGCAGCGGGCCCCCATACGTGTGCGGCAGGACGGCGGCGGCGGCGCGGCCGCTGTCCCACGCCACGCCGGGACCGAGGGCCTGCACCACCGCGCGCAGCGCGACCAGGCGCGGCGCGATGGCCGTTTGGAAGAAGTGATCCGCCTGGCTTGTCGGGTCAGCGGTGGGCGTCCAGGCCAGGCCCAGGCGCCGCTCCAGCCAGGCCGAGGGGGCGTGCAGGAACGCCGCGCGGTCGGCGATCAGGGCGGCGGCCGCGCCGGGCGGGAGATCGCGGCCCAGGTGCGCGGCGTCGGTCATGGTGGTCACGAAGCGGGCGAGGCCGTCGGGGGCGCGCTGCACGGCGGGCAGGGACGCCTCCCCGCCGGGGACCAGCCGCAAGATCTCCGCGGCCAACTCCTCGTCGGCGGGGCGCGGGACCGGCTGCCCGGTGAGGGGGTCGGCCTCGAGCATCTGCGTGACGAGCGTGTAGCTCACGCCCGCCTGCGCGGCCAGACGCGTCAGTTCACCCATGATTGTGGCGCGGTCGTCCCCGCTGTGCGGAACGTGCGGCGCGGCAGCGAGGGGCGCCTGCGCGGCGACGGGCGCGGGCGCGACATCCCGCGCGTTGTCGCGCGGGGTGGGGTGGGCGGCATCCGTGAGGCGCTCGACGGCCGCGCGCACGGCGGCGGTGCGCGCCACCTGGCGGCCCAGCAGGTTGCGCCCGTGCGGCGTGTCCGGGCGGTAGGCGCCCTTCTGGAAGAAGATGTCGTTGCCCTCGGCGTAGACCGGCTGGCCGAACTGCGCGGCCAGCGCCCAGGCGGCGGGGCCGTCGTGCAGGCGGATGGGGGCCAGGTCCGCCGCCTCCACCCCCAGCCGCGCCGCCAGGCCCTGCGCCGCGTTCGGAGCGAGTGGCACGCCCTCTTCGCGCGCCCGCAGCGCCTCGATCTGGCGCGAGGTGGAGGGGATGACCAGCGGGGCCAGCCCGCTTGGCGTGGCCGCCCCGTGCGGCGCGGGCTGGAGTGGCGGCGCCGCCGCCCGCACGTCGGCGCCGGGCGCGGGCTGGTGCGCGCCGTCCGGGGCGGGCGGCGCGCCCGCGCGCTCACGCTCCTCGCGCGCCGCCTCGGCCACGTCTTGCTCTCCCGCTGTCAGCGCCGGCCGTTCCTCCCGCGGGGACGGCGCGTGCTCAGGGGACGGCGCGTGCTCAGGGGACGGCGCGGCGGCCGGCCCAGCCGGCGCCCCGCCCTGCGGGGACCCGTGCCCCTTCGTCGCGTCCCCCCGCGCGGCGTTGAACTGGCGCAGCAGGTCCGCGGAGGGCACCACCTCCGCCGCCGCCTGCTCCCGCGCCGCCTGCTCTCGCGCCGCCTGCTCCCGCGCCGCCTGCTCCGCGGCGATGCTGTCCGGGGTCGCGCTAGCCTTTGCCGCAGCGACGCGGGCGGCCCGTTGGCGCGCCTCGTGCAGGATGAGGCGCAGGCGATACAGATACATGGCGTGCTGCTGCTCCGCCTCGGCCGGGGTCAGGCGGTGGTCCTCCGCCCGCTGCGCCGTGTCCCCCCAGCCGCGCGCCGGGCTGCGCTGGCTCGTCTGCTTGGGCGCGGACGGGCGATGCTCACGGTCGTGCTCATACTCCATCAGTCGGTCCTCCCCCCGCTGTCCGGGGCCGCGTCGGCCCGGACGGCCTGAGCGGTCGAGCGGCGCGTCATGGGGCGCGCCTGCCGCGCGTACAGAGCCCGCGCCGCCGGGGTCAGCGCCGGGTCGTCCTCCTCGGGCGGCCTGGCGCCGCATGTGGGCGGCGTCAAGGCGCGGCGGGGAGCGGGTCGAGGGTGCTCGTGCTTGTGCTCCATCAGTGGTCCTCCCTCTCCCGCGGGGACGGTGACGTAGCGGGGAACGACGCGGGCGGCAGCCCGGCGCGGGCGATCATTGCGTCGAATCGCTCACTTTTGTCCAGCATACCAGGCCAATCGGCGATCCGCAATCCCCCATCTGGTTAGCGGGTGTACCTCAAAATAGTGGACCGCGGCCGACCGGGCCTGAGACTGTGGTCGCATGGCAAACGACGGACACTGCGGTGTCGGATGGGGCCAGGAGTAGCGTGGTGGCGCACCACACCCGACCGCAGTCGGCGTTAGTTTGCCATGCGACCGCAGTCGGAGGCCGCGTCTCACAATTCTGTGGCACACCCCCGGTTAGCTCGGCGCTATGTCGTTCTCGCGGCAGGCTGACCAGGCCAGGGTAGGGGCGTCTTGCATACGACTCTAGTAGCAGTGCGATCGGGCACATGCAAGACGCCCCTACCCTCAAGGGGTTGTCCTCGCGGTCAAGAACGACATGGCCCTGTTGGTGAGCGGGTGTGAGTGCGGTATGCCCTTGGTCGCGACATCGCTATCCCGCCGTCGCTTAGACGGTGATCTGGCCGTAGGCGACAAGAGGGAAGGTTGGCCTCGATGCGCGCGGCGATTGCTCGACGGTGAGGCAGGCCAGCGTGTAGTCGGGCGCTCGCCAGCCGTGCACCGTGAGATGCCCCGTCCCGTCCGATGTCGCCTGGAACGCGCCAACCCCTTTGAACACGCGGTAGTGGCCGCGAATCAGCCACAGCTCGTAGACGCGACCGGCGGGGAGCGGTCTGGCGTCGCGTACGTCCAGTTCGATGCGGTCATCGCCCGCGTAGTACCGCAGCCTGCCCACGACCTCTGGCTGCGCTCCCGTTCCGGCGAGGGCAACCCGCAGCGTTGGCGCGGGCTCCCCACCCGAGCCGCGCCACAACTGTCCACCGACCACGGCCAGGATAACCGCGGCAGCCAGCGCCACGAGCGCGACAGGCCAGGCGCGCCGCCCCGAGACGGGACGCCGGACGAGAGGGAGGGGTTGGCGTCGTTCATCCGCCGCGAGGTCATCCCGGTCCACGACAGGTCCGGGCGGCGTTGGGGACAAAGAACGCGGCTCCAACGAGACCTGCCGCATGATGCGTGTCTTGAGCTGGGGGGACGGCTCCCGTTCGCCGGCCAGGGCCGGCAGGATCTCCTCGACCTCGCGTAGCTCGGCCTCCAACTGCCAGCAGTCGGCGCAGACGACCAGATGCCCTTCCACGAGCGTCTCCTCCGACGACGTGACGGCGCCCAGCACATAGGCGGCAACGAGATCTCCGAGGTGGTGCTGCTCGTCCATCGGTCTCTCGTGCCCTCCTCGGCTTGTCCGCCGCGACTGCCTGCCGGAGCTCGTCACGGCTAGAAAGCGCCCAGCGGGGTGGGCAGGGTCGGGGTGAACGGTGTGAAAGCGTAGCGTTTGGTGGTGTCGAATCCCGCCTTCGCCGCCGCCGCGGGATCAACGAACGGGCGCAAGGCGGCCATGGCCTGCTCGATGCGGGTCCAGCCGAGCGTCCGCTCATAGCCGTTGTTGCAGGCCGGATCGACCGCCTCGGCCCTACCCGCGCTACCGGTGACGGACCGCAGCGGGCCGCCATCTTGTGGGTCGAG
>JAABUX010009210.1_pt1 | contig 11226 bp, 16 predicted proteins | sample 5561851 | NCBI WGS metagenome assembly JAABUX01 (sample SAMN10711883, study PRJNA513361) | rock metagenome | isolation source: Antarctica rocks | place: Antarctica: Victoria Land, Richard Nunatak red sandstone | collected 2016-01-03 | reverse complement strand
GACCTGCATGCCTCCATGTGCCATGGAGCGGGAAGTCCAACCAGAAACTCGGGTCGACAATATAGTTGCGGCCGCATTACCGGCATATCACAGACACAGGCTGCGACAAAATGCAAATGCATCAGAAGCCCTGCAGACACAAATTGGTGACGCCCCAAACGTGCCTGCTGATGCGTCCGGCGTCGTCAGCGCAGGACTGTCGGCCGCCGCGGCTCCTGCAGGTCTCGCCTCTGCCGCCAATCGTCCCAGGAGCGGTGTATCCGACGGCGAAGCAGCCAGGTGCGCATCTGCGTGCTCCGCACCGAAAGCGGCTGGCAGCGGCGGCTGCCCCGGCGCGTGGACGCCGCTGGCGCTGCGCTGCCGAGCCTCAGTGGCAGCCGCTGCGGTGCGTGGGGAAGCTTGGTGAGGTCAGCAATTGTGTTCTGTGTGCAGGCTTCCATCTATCTCCCTCTACTGACGACTCATGTACGCCAGAACAAGCCGATGATGAGCTGCAGACCTGCCCGCCACAGACAATGTCATCCATCGCAAGATCGACCTCGATACTCGGATGCTGTGCAATACACACTGCCCAGTGTCACGTGGTTGTACGCAGCATGGGGCAGCTCTGTTCCGCAGGGTTCAGCTACAAGCAGCGCCACGTCAGGCGGTCTCACCAAGGCGGCAGACGGGGCTCTGCAGGGCGTGGGCCATCCAAGCGAGCTGGACCTCGCCAACCCTCGACCCCAGCACGATACCAGGAATGAATAAGGAAGGTATGAGCGCTCACCAAGACGACAGACGGGGCTCTGCAGGGCGGGGGCGCCGAGCGACCGGGCCGGCGCTGCGGCCTGGCGCTTGCGCGGCGACTGCAGCGGGCTCAGGGCGCTGGGCGTCGCGATGCCAACGCGCTCCGGGCTGCCGGGGCTGTCCGGGGCCGGCAGGTCCCCTTCAGCCGGTGGCTCCGCCACGCGATGAGCTGCGCACAGCGGTGAAAATATGTGACATACACGACCGCACACGGTTCATCTGGGACAGATCGCTGCCTTGATGACTTGGCTGTATGCAAGTAGCATATACCATGCGAGGGAACCACATTCGTTATCATCTCTGGGGGCTGCTCGTGACTGCTGAGCATGCAGTCATGCAGTAGCAACCTGCTGTCATGATCCCATACTTTGACTGGCAACACACCGCACATGCTTCAGCACAGCAACAACTTTCAGCCGCTCTGCGCGCTCTCCACCAGCTGCTCAGCGTTCAGCGGCACAAGCCAGGGAAGGAAGGGACAGCGGACCTGTCTCGACCGCCACGCGCCCTGGCAGGGGGCCCAGCAGGCCGCACACCCGCGCCTTGCGCGGCGTCATGGGGCTGCCCCCGTCGTTGGTCGGCAGGGGTGCGATTGGCGCCCGCCCGACCGGCGAGTCTGGAGGCGAGTCATAGCCATCGTCCGCCTGTCAGAATCAGGGTTAGGGTTACGGTTAGGGTTAGCGTCAGGGTTAGGGCTACGCCACACACGGAACAGCGTCAGGGTCTAGCTTACGCGCAGACACTGCGCTTTGACTGGCTTGCCATTGCTGACCATATACCTTGCTGATACGAGTGATTGACCCAGTTGCAGCATGCAAACCCCGGTGACCTTGCCTTGCGGCCTCATTGCTTTGCTCTGCGCAGGGGGCGTACGAGCATAAGGCCACAGACCGCAAGACAGGGACGTCGAGGTTCAGAAGCTGAATCTGGTCCCTGCTATTGCAGAAGCAGGCCAATGACCGTCTGCTGATTTAAGGTACTGCACCTGATCTGCCAGTGCCTCTCCGCTGCCGGGTGCCTGCTGGCCCACCTGCATCCCGCCCGCGGGCGTTGGGCTGGCGGGCGGTCGCGTGGCCTCGCCCATGGTCCGAGTCGGGGACCGTGGCGGCGAGTCCCAGGCACCCTGCTCGCAAGAACATAGCTACCAGGTCATCCAGCGTGCCTGCTAGCGGATAGACTGGGTGGCAGCTGCACGGCGCTGGCATGAGGCAGTAGGTACACTGGTCCACGTTGGTCCCCAGGCTAATCTACCAAAGCACCTTATTGCCATCTTGCCGTGGATATGTTCAGGGTGGGGAGACGCCAAGCCAGTACGCACTGGCTACACATCTGGGTCATGATGCTCATCCACCTGCGCCTTCGGCACGTCCGAAACCAGTTTGCTATAGCCACAGCAACCCTTACCTCGGCCGCATCATGATCCATCGCTGCAGGGCTGCTCTGCGGCAATCGTCCGTCCTCGCCGTTGTTCGCGGCTACTGCCGCGTTTTCCAAATGCTCCCTGTGTGCCAGCAAGGCAGCTCAAACAAGCTGAAATGAGAGGGGGTTTTGTGTCGAACAGGAGAGTGGAGGCTCGATGCCGATGGGAGACATTTTCAGCGCGATAGTCGGTCTGCAACTGGCAAATGCGCCTTGTGCTGTGCGATCATTCCGGGCGCCGGCAACAGACTAGGATAACGACTCTTCAAGCCCGCGACACCTGTTAGGGATCAGGAGCCTGCGCACCTGAAGACGACGGCATTGTTGTCTGCGCCATCGGCGTTGGAGCTGAAGGCGAGGACGCGTGAGACCGGGGACTGCCGCTCCGTCGCCTGCGCACAGCGAAGGCAGTCACAGACGGTCCTGGGAGGAATGACGTCGTGATTCAAGCCTTGCGAAAAAGACGTTGAGCATGCAGTAGTGTATCTTGAAGCGTGGTGCACAATTTCACAGAAAGCAAAGGACGATGTGGACGTGCTCTTCACAGCGCCTGAGGGGCGGGCCAGAGCTTGGGACACGACTCGCACAGCACAGGCAGCTGCAGGATCCTCGCCCACGCACAGGGCCCAGCCAGGCTGTGCAGGCCAACCCACTGTCGAGACCTCGCACAAGAGGACTGCTGTCAACAGAAGAATCGCTGCGCCAGACGACGGCAGTCGACCTCACGAAAACCCCGACCGTAAACCCTAACCTAGACGCCCAAGCGGCGCACCTGGCCGGACGGGCTGCCCGCGGGGCGCGCGGGCGACTGCTGTGCGTCCGGCGCTGCTTCGTGCGCTGCCGGGAACTGCAGCGCCATGGCCAGCGACAGCTCCCGCCCCAGGTCCAGCGTCGCCCCGCTGCCGTTCTGGAGCGCGTCTGCGGCGGCGCACCAGACAATGTAACAATAAAATCTAGAAAACACCTATTTATCGTATTACTAAAAAATGGAGTTAAATAAAAAAAAATGCTAAAAAATAAAGACTGCTAAATTAATTTACCACCACACGGGTGGCAGGTCAGGACCCAGAAACGTGCTGTCAGGCCAAGCAACGAGCCTGCGCTACGCGACGCGTCTGCGAAGGGAACTCTGCCCGTCCAACGCTGCCGGTGCATCTGGCCACCTCGCTGCGATCCCCACGCTCGCGGTGCTGCGCTTGAAAGTTGAGGACACCAACTTTGAGGGGAGCACGGTTTCTCGCAGCACTGAGAAGCACGTCCGGTTCAATCGCAGGACGCCACGAATGCTGCCTGAAGCGCACAAGAGGCTGGATCTATACTGAGCGTGCTTGGAGAGCTCGATGCCGAAAACGGCTCAAGATCGCACTGCGCTCACCCGCCGCGTGCGCCGAGCCGAGGGCGCTGCCGCGGGGCCGCGCCCCCGGGTCGGCCTCCGGCGTCAGCGGGTGCCCCACCGGGTCCGGCGTGCGCGGCTCCTGCTTCCGCTGCGGCGTGTCCTCCGGAGGCGGGGGGGTGCCGCCCGCCGCGGTCACGAGCAGGGGGTACAGCGAGCTGCCGGCCTCCCACGCCAGTGACTGCGCGATCCCAAGCGCGTCAGCGTCACTTGTCTGTGTGGGCTGTCCCTGCTCTCGCTGTGTACAGCAAGCCTTCTGGGCGAAGACGCCACAAGCAGAGTCACCGTGCCGTTGCCACGAAACAACGTCTCAAGGCTTCATGGGCGAACCCTCAGGATCACAGGATCTGCATGCGCACTGTCAGCTACATGCTGAGTTACGAAGATACCAGTGTGCAAGCAAGTCCGGATGCAGCCAGCAGCTTGTGAGACGCTCAGACCTGTGGGAGCATTATCAGCAATTTTGCCAGCAGGAGGTCTGGGTGACATCTGAGAAGGAAGCCAGGGAGCGCGCCAACGCCACAAAAATCACGAACCAGGACAGCTCCTCACCTCGAGGCTGCGCTCCTCGAGCAGGAAGAGGTGGCGGTTGAGCTCCGCCGGCAGCGCGGGCGCGGCGCCCTGGAACGGGTGCACCAGCTTCGCGACGTCGAAGGGCGCCAGCGCCAGGCGGTCCAGCACCGCCGGAAACGCCAGCGTCGCCTGCGGGATTAAATGCGGGGTCAGAATCAGGGTGCAGCTGAGGTTGGGGGTCTGGGACTGGGTGAGGGATCAGAAGCTAATTCGTCGTGTCAATTGACCCTGCTCACGAGCGCATGTTGCTGGGTCACAATCACCTCCATCGTACATCGCTCGGCTGAGCCATGCTCTTATGATACAGGAAGCATGCCACACCGTTGCTACTGCGTGCATAGACAGGAGCTGTCCCGTCCATCATTGCAGCCGGCAGCGCAGTCTGTGCCATGACAGTAGGGACGAAAGTGCTGCGCCAGCTGCGCGCCGCGCCAGACTCTCGTCCGGAGGGGTCAGCTATGGCCGTTTGAGGCTTGCAAGCAAACCGTCTCAGGACAGCGCAACTTGCACAACCTCGTGACCGTGCACCTGCCAATCGCAAAAGAGGGGCCTGATGACCGGAGGTGAGGTGCATGCTTATGCAGAGAAGAACGAAAGACTCGAGGGCACCATGCGATAGGAGGCGACGACCATCTCGAATGACAGCGCCAGCAGCGCCCTGTGGAAGGCGTCCGACCGCAGCAGCGCGGCGGTGGAGGCGCGGCCCCCCTTCGCCTCCTGGTCCCGCATCATCGACTCCAGGACCCGATAGTACAGCTTGATGCCCTGCGGAGGAAGCGCGCAAAAATCAGCGCAACAGCCTGACTTAATGCCGCAGGTGCGGCGAGCCAGCGGCTGCCTGTTGAGGCTTGACGCCGACTGCCACAGGGCGACGCTGCGAGCAACGACTCCTGGGTGCTTGGGTTGCGATCAGCATTCTGTGGAACCCGCAGCAACAGAGCCTGCAGCAGCTTGACCCATGAGCGCGGTCGCAGTCTGCCATGTGGGCGGACCTGACTGGGCCTCCGAGGCAGTGCAAATTAAGCTCGAGAAGGAGTACTGGTTGGATTTTTGGATCTGTGTCAGGGTTGAATTTGGGGTCAGGATTGAAGCTAGGGTTATGATCAGGGCTAGGATTAGGGTTTTACAAGTACGCACATCCAGGCGGCGCTCTGTGGACGACGCGGGCTGCAGGTACTGCAGGAGCTGTGTGGCGAGCGCGGAGGGCGGACGCATCGGCATGACCGCGTCGGCCGCCTCATTGACGCGGCGTGCAATGGCAGGCCCCACGTCGATGCCCGCCGCATCGATGAGCCGCTGCAGCCACGGCGACGGCTGCGCACGCCAGATACAATACGTCAACATTGCGTAGGGTTGACGACAAAATAACTCCAGTTCGCACCTTACTGTCATAGTAAACATAGTGTCAGTAACGTTCAAAGGGCCAAAAGGCGCTAGTGTGTCATACCATACCCGGGCTTTCACGAGCCGATAATTGACAGTCAAAAGCACTCAGCTGGGCTACAAAGCAGACATCGAACCTTTCGCTGCTTGTAGAGCGGCATGTGGGTGAAGAGGCCAGAGCCAGCGATTGAGTTGATGTGGCGAAGCGAGCGAGGATTGCGGTCTGGATGTCGTCTCAAGTGCGGTCCTGGGTCAGGTATGAGGGTTACGGTCAAAGCTCGATTGAGCTGCACACCTCTGCAGCGAACTCCGCGCCGATGCGGCGAAGCCAGGAGGAAGCTGTCAGCGCCGCGGACACTGGCGTTGCCGGCGGGATCCCCGCCGCCGCGGGTCCCAGGGCCCGCGGCCCGCGCGGGGACGGCGTGCTGAATCCTGCGTCACTGGCCGGAAGCGCCGTCGCCGGTGACAGCGGCCCGGGCCCGGGAGGGGATCCGTAGTAGTTCGGGAGGAGGTGACGCCCCACCGGACTGCGCGCATCAAACCTTGATCATTTCGTAGTTTTTAATATGTGCCCTACATTATGAACCTTGGGAGTACAACCTAGTACAAAGCATCATGAGTACTGGTGCCATGCCGTGCAGCAACACAGGAGATCGTGGGCTGTGAGCAGACAGCATGAGCCTCGAGACGCTCATGGCGGTGCGATTCATTGCGGTCACAACACAGCAGTCGTATGCACTGGCAGGCCGCTCCAGGCATTGAATTTGGTGAGTCCTCAGCAGCCCAGGCGGTGATACAAACTTTGCTCACACCATGTTCGAGCACACATCATGTTTGAGCACACATGCTGGTGCGTCCAGAATCTGTCAATTTGACTTTGGTGGGCGCATTTGAAGACTCGACGGATAAACGCTCATATCCTGTCACTCCTTCAGCCCCGGCAGCACGCTTGGGGCAACTGATCATTCAGAAACTGTGTCACAGTCACGAGCAGCCTTGGGGCAGGGTTCAACCCACCTGAAAGGCGAGCCAAGCAGACCACCGGCATGCTCCGCGCCGTTCACGTGGCGCCCGCTGGCCGCGCCCCCAGGCAGCTTCCTGTCGCCTGCCGCCCCGCGGCTGCCGCCGTCGGCCCCCTCGAGGCCCCCCTCGATGAACGGGCGCTCGTCCACCTCGCAGGCACCCCCCGGGGCGTCGTCCGCTTCGTGGAGTGTCTGGTACATGTCATCCAATGCGGCGGTGGCGGCGGTGAGCGTCGCGGCGTCCGTCAGCAGCCCGCGGATGACGACGCTGGGACCGGCTGCGCAGGATACAGGACCGGACACTGGGCAAAGGCACAGCGAGGCGATTTTGGCGTCCCGCCTGAAAACGGACGTCCACAGGGTACTGACAGTGTTTCTGATAGGCGCCCTGACAACGGCGCACTGGGCAGCACAATGACTAGCTCGGTGCCCTGCATGATTCCATGGCAAATGTCATGGTGGTCGAAGACACGTGACGGCATGGCTGACCCGTCACAGCCCCGCCGGCTTGACTGCTTGGCCACTTCAACGACGCGAAGTGACACAAGGCCCAGCCAGATGCTGACCTGCAGAGCGGCCGTTCGCAAGCTCCGGCGCCTCAGTGCCGCTCGCCGGGCGCTGCGCTGACGTCTGCTGCGCCTCGCCGAGGGTGGCTGCACGAGGGGACTCTATCTCGAGTCCCGCCGCCGGAGCCAGCACGTCCCGCAGAAACGCGCCCAGCGCCCTTGCCAGCGGCTCCGCCTGTGGGACACCGACAGAAGCCTGAGCATGACAAGTCCAGACGGAGGACACTGTGAGCCACGGCTGCTTCCAGCGTTGGCTAGTCCTCACCCTTCAAGAAGCACAGGGGCACAGCAGGAACGCTAGTCCACTCGCCATTAGGGTGCCCTCCTCTGCCAAGGGTGGACACCGGTGGCCACACTCGCAATTAATATGACCGCCAATGCCACTGGGTACCGTGCAGCCTGAAGGCGTTTAACTTATTCTGGGTAAGCTACTACCTACTTCTAAAAAACTTGAATTTTTACCGCTGCTAAAAAAACTTCGTTTTAAAAAAACGGCAAAGAAATAAATACTGCTTAAACTAAGAACAAAGGCGTCAACAGCAGCGCGGCTGGTGTCAGGCAGCACTGTTTCCGATTATGAGAAACAGAACCGCCATGCGCACCTCCTCGGCGCTCGCTTTGTGGGCGGCCGCCAGCGCGGCGAGCGTGCTCACGGGCTCCTCCCTCGCACCACCGTCTCTACCTCCGCCGACATCCGGACTCCCGCCAATAATCGCAGGCGCCCAGGGAGCGTGGTCGCGGAGCGCCGCCACCACCGCCAGGAGCAAATGAAATAATGAGACCAGGTCCGGGTGGGGCGGCAGCAGCCGGTGCTTGACAACAAGGAACAGCAGCCAGGCGAGGCGGTGCAGGGCTGCGGGGCCGTTGTTGTTGGGCGCCGCCGCGGCATCATCGCGGGCTTGCGGACGCGAGGTCACGTGACTGTCCAGCAGATCCTGCAGGCGCGGGCTCGCCATGCGTCAGGTTGTGTGGCTATGTGGTGACGTCTTGGCAAGGCGGCAGACGGGCGGGTGACGGGAAGGGGCAAGGTTGAGGCGGGCGGTTGGTTGTTTCGCGCCCACAGGCCACGCAGGCGGCAGTTCACGGGAATGCAGAGCGGCCGGGGGTCAAGCGGCGTCCTCGGAGGCTGGTGGCAGCCGATGCCCAGTTCTCAGGGAAGACGGGGGGCCGTGTGGGCCGACCGCGAGATCGGCACTGGCTCCGATCCGAAGACACCCACGCAGCCGGGATCTGATGTGCATCGGCACCTCTTGGAGCTAAGGGGGTCGCTGGACGCGCGCGTACCCTGGTCTTCTTCGAGAGTACTTTGCCGTAGACGAACGTGAGCTGCAGCTGCTGCATCCCGACCTGGGCCTCCAGATCGCCAGCGTTTCTCGGCGTCGGCAGCATGGGGCCCGCGCGGGCGAGCGGCACCGGCAGCTCGCGCAGGAACGCTTCCAGACTGCGCACAGCGACAGCCCCGGGCTTCGGTTCGGCTGCATGGCTGACGCTGTCAGCAACCTGGCGCCAACTCATGCAGCAGGCGACGACGTCGCGCGGCGGGAATACCAGCCGCACCTGACATCGAAGGCAGACAGTATGGCGCCGATCTTAGGCCGGGCGTGCTGCGAGGGCGAGGTGTGGGCCGTCAGCCAAAACAGCGCTGCCGTCCAGAGCCTCGACGCCGCCTGCGATCATCGGCAATGGATTCAGCGGCATGATCTGCGGCCGGAGCTAGTTGCGACTGGCCTTCGGACGGCGCAGATGTTTGAGTCGCGCGCTGCGCTGACGCGTTCCGGCCGGTGGCGTCCGGACAGGGCCGGCCGTATGGAAGGCAGAGCGGCATCCGGGTTACGACAGTGACGCAGCCTCGTACCTCCTTGTTTTCGACGGGCACCGGGCATTGGGCCAGCAGCTTGCTGGTCTCCTGGATCAGCGGCTCGGGCAGAGCTCCCCCCAGCTCGCAGCCGCCCAGGTTCGTGCTGCGCATGGCCACGGCTGCCGCTGCTCTGCTTATCGGCCTAATAAGCGCCCATGACTCGCGAATCTGTCATTGGCACCTTGACACAGCAGTAGAGGAAAAGGGCGGGAGAAGGGGCAATAGACAGACAAGTTCAATGTCATCATGGGAACGGGTTAATCCGTCATGCGCGGGCAACGCATTATTTGCCCGGCAGCCGTCCCCTCGCTGTGCTTGTGTGTCAGCCTTATGGCGCGGTTTTCTTCAGGGCGGACGCCTTCGATGCGAGCTTCTCTATGTTCTGCGGGCTGGCGCACCATCCGCCACAAGCCGGCAGCCCTATGTCAACGGCCGCTGCAAACATTGGATCATGACGGGGCATCCACGCTCGGGACCGCGGCAAGATCAGTCGCGTTTGCCAAGACCACGGGTTGCCCCTGTGCTGCTGCGCACGAGCGCTTGAGACTGTGGTAGCCTCTGAGCATCTTGACACGATCATTAGCCCGCCTAGCCGATCAAACAGGAATTCTGCTCCGCCCTGGTGCTCACATCGCTAGCAGAACAGCCGCCATATGCGTTGGGGACCACATCATGCAGCAATCAGCATTGGTTCTGCCGGGGCCCGAGCCACAAGTCGTGTGACAGTTGGAGCACCACCTTGCAAATACGCTTTGCAGGGGGAACTCAAGCTGCGCTGCTGGGCGCTCAAGCGACTAGGAACGGATTTGTCAAGCAAAGGCTTCCCAGTAGTCTTCATGCATGCTTTAGGTGGCAGGCCCAACATCAGTGAATAGCAGCTTGCGCTCAGCCACCGTAGCCGTGCATGCACCGCGGCAAAGCACTACACACACAACGACAACAGCCCTGGCCGACGCCCTGTCATCTCTCATGCCGGCGAGCGTCGCCCCATAAATCCCGCTCCAGTTCCCTTTTCCTGTAACGAACTCCTGCGGACTGTGCAATGCTTGCCAGAACAGGTCTGTAAGGAGCTTTGTTGGCTGCGGCCTGCTCCAGGCAAGAGCGACGAGGCGTGCGCTGATGCAGCCTCCACCGTGGCACCAGCCCACGGACTGATATGTGCTGCAGCGCTTCTGCCACATGCGCAGAAGGTTTTGTCTGCGGTAGGCATCGCAGAGTGGTGCTCTGCCGCTGCTGGGTGTGTCCGAAAGCCTGCTGACCGGTGTGGTTGCCGCCCTTTTGATGACGGTTCGCAACCCCCAGCAAGCCCTGCAGGTGTCCCACTCATGCATGGCGAACTTGCATGCCAGGTCAAGCCCAGTCAGTCCGTCCTCGCTCCATCTTCCCACAGTGCCGACACCACGCTTGCTGGTCGCGCTTGACTGCCATCGCCTGGGCGACCGCCTGGGCGATAAGGTGTGCAACTCAGATCGGTGCGCTTGTTTCTTCCGGCCTCCTGTCGCTCGACAGTCTGGAGGTGCACAGGATGCATGGGCCGTGCAGGACTACATGAGCGAGCCACAGGTTTCATCATATTAACGACACGCCTGTCCGTCCGGCCAACCCCGGCCCCCAGCAATATGGGCACCCCGCACCCGTGCCCATGCTGATCCCCAGCGACAGTCCGAGTGCGGGGGGCGGCCACGGCATCATCAGCCGTGCCTGCGCGCACGCATGTTCACGCCCCCCTTGCCTCGGTTTCGGTTCAGGGGGCGAGGCTAAGCTGCAGGATCCGGCTGCGGCTATGACGTCCCATAGCGCATGGGGTCACCCTGCGCGGACGGACCGCCGGTGAACAGCTGTCCTGCTGCAAAGGCGGCAATGGAGACGAACGCCGGTTCTCCGGAGCCCCACAGTGGCCCTTCGTCGTCCTCATTGCTGCCGCCGCCCCGCGCTCGGCCCTCGACCCGCAGCCAGACCGCCGCGGTGACAGCCTTGAGCAGCTCCCGTGCGCACCTCCTTCAATTCGGAAGCAAATCCAACCCAACGCGTGGCCTACTCATTGTGCTGTTTCCCAAATTTGAGCTTTACGCGTGCTCACAACACACACATCTCTGGTATGATTGTTTCTTGTGATGCCCATCTGCCTGATGATGAGATGGGTCCGCGCAAAATTGCGACGGGTTATGACGAGCCATGCTTCAAGTAACAAATGCGAACGGGTCAATGATCCGGTTTCTGCGT
>JAABUX010009209.1_pt1 | contig 11226 bp, 20 predicted proteins | sample 5561851 | NCBI WGS metagenome assembly JAABUX01 (sample SAMN10711883, study PRJNA513361) | rock metagenome | isolation source: Antarctica rocks | place: Antarctica: Victoria Land, Richard Nunatak red sandstone | collected 2016-01-03 | reverse complement strand
GGCCCATCACGGCACGGTATTGCCGCAAATTAGATTGTTCATAATAACAAATTTATGAATCCTGGATTAAAATAGCCTTGACGGTGGTGTCTGGATCGCAGCTGAGAGCTGGACGCGCCTGAGAAGGTGAGGTGGCGGGCGTTCTCGCCGGCCTCGCGCTTGGCGAAAGCCGCGTCGACGTCCTCGAGCAGCAGCACCGCCCCCGCACCCGCCACGTTCAGCAGCGACCTCAGCACCTATATATCGCAGTGACATGCTTTCAGGTGCAGCACCGGAATATCATACTGGGGAACCCCTGCGAGCAGGGCCTGCGCCATACGCGACACCGAGTCATGGTGTGACGAGGCATGCACTGAGGCCCTCGTACCTCATCGTTCATGGCCGGGCTGCTGAGGTTGATGACGTAGATCGACTTGTGGAGGCGCCCCGCCAGGGCGGTCACCAGCGACGTCTTCCCCGACCCCGGCGGCCCGTAGAACAGGTACCCGCGCCGCCAGGGTATGCCGTGCGCCGCTGTGGTCACAACAAGCCCATCATTTTCTACTTTGGCTCTGCAATTGCTAAAATCTGAGCGCGTCGCTTGACAGACCAACATGGGTCGACCTTCATGCGGAAATCATGACAGCGTCAGGGTTTCAGGGTTTGCGGTGTGCCAGGGCGCACCGTACCAGGCCTCTGAGCCCTGAAACTGCTCCGCGTCGGCGACGATGGCATCGATTTGGTCGCGCGGCAGGATGACGGAGGACAGCGGCCGGATGGGCCGGCTGCCGACCTGCAACAGCATGAGACTGTCTGTCTCGTGGCTGCAGCGCGAGACAGCACGGGCACACCAAAGCCATACTCTGCATGGGAGGAACAAGCGAGCAGTGGTCTCAGTGCATGCACATTGCGGGGCGCTGCGGCAGTGTTGTGGCGTGCCACTCTTGAACGGTAGGGTGTTGCAAGGCATGACACCTGCTCCCAGCAGTAGCCGTCCTGGTCAGCGGCGTACACGAGCGTCCGCTCAGCTTGCCTCTCCTGCACTAGACAGAGATGAAGTCTGAAAAGCCGGTCGCGTCGCTGCGTCGTGGCAGAGTGTTCGTGCTCGAGGCGCTCGCACGGTGCTCTCATGCCACAAGGATGGGAGTCGCATCTGAAGCAGCTGCATGGGCATCGACACGGCCATGTAGGAGCAGGTAGCGGCGACGGTATGCGGCACGCGGAGGCACCTGGAAGGCGCGGTGGGCCTCTGCGATGAGCGCCTGGATCAGTGCCCTCGATCGGCCCCAGGCGGTTAGCTGCAGGACCTCGGACTGGTGCTTCGCAGAAGCTGAGGGGCTCACCATGCCCACTGCATGCCGAACTTCCAAGCTTTTGAGGGCGCTCCATCATCAGTAACGGGCACAGCACTGCCGTCAGATCCCCGAAGACGGCGATGACGCTGGTGAGGAGGACTTTTCATTTACCTCTCGGGGACTGACGATTAGTTGGCACCTCGTGCTCGTGAGCGAAGGATGTGATGTCCAGCAATGTCATGCACGCCGTTGCGACGGCGGCGCACCAGTCTGCTTCGAGCGGGTGACCCACACCCGGCGGCCGCGGAAGCGCAGCACGTGGTCGCCGACCGCCGGCAGGTAGAACACCGCCAGCCCCGGGCTCGCGCCGTCTGCGCATGGCTCCGTCCGTCGCAATGCTGTGTGACTGTGATGCCACGCTTGCTCAACATTCGCACTCAACTCTCACCACAAGATGCTGAGTGGTCGCAGAGGTCTGACGGCACATGCTCTGCTGAAAAGCATGCGACTTTTGCGTCGCAACAGAATATAAAGCAACGACGTGAACAGCCTCGCTCATCTTGGATCTGAATCCGACAGTCACCCGGTTCGCTGTGGCTTGCCGCGCTGCTGCTGCCGAAAGCCGACAGGCTGGTGCTGACGCTGAAGGCGGTTGCGTTCGCAAAGTCCGGGTGGTGCGCCAACCACGACATGACCCACATGCGATCCGCCACACATATCATCAATGGCACCGATAGTATAGAACTGCTGCAGGTCTGCATATTGCACGGTGAGTAGATGCAGGGTCGCTCACTCCACAACTGCCACCCTGTGCAAGCTGCCACCTTATGCGAATTGCCGAGTTTTGTTGATCCAGAAGAAGCGAATGGGATTAGTACCTGTACGCATCGTCGCGGCTGTCCAGATCGGCCCGGACCATCAGCTTGCGCTTCGCATACTGCGGAGCACACCACTCATAACTCATGACTTGTCGAGACCACGTGACCCAGCAGAGGTTCATATGCACCGCCCCGGCATGCATCACCCTAGCAAGTTGCGCTCGGCATCACCCAGGGCCAACGCGCAGAGCTCTCCCATTCTGCCTCCCAACCGTCTTCTCATCAGCCAGCTTCGGACCTCGGTCGTTAGTGTTACTGTGACCTCGATCGTAAACAGTATCTTTGACCAGCGCATCGGCGCGCATATCCAGCAGCTCTACATCACGATCGACGACCGCTTCGCCCATGCCGGTGGCGGGCCCGAGAGCGGCGACGTGCTGGCCGGCCTGGGTGAAGCGGCCGTCGACCGTGATGTAGAGCTGCTTGAGATGCTCGCCGATGCGCTGGTCAAGGATACTGCTTACGATCGAGGTCACATCACCAATGGCCCAGGGGCGAAGCTGGTTGATGAGCAGACGGTTGGAAGGCAGAGCGGGAAAGCTCTGCGCGCTGGCGCTGGGTGATGCCGAGGGGAACTTGCCGGGGTGAGGGCATGCCGGGGCGGCACTCGGGGGAGCGGAGGCGCTTGACTGCGGGATTATGCTCCATTCTGCGCCAATTGGAAAGTCATGCTGATCAGGACAAGAAAGGCTTGCACTACACAGCCCACAACGGCCACGTCGCTGGAGGATGGGTACAAGGAGGGCGGCTGCACCTCGACTGCGTAGTCCCAGACATGCTGCGTGAACCAGAGTACAACATACGACGCGCTGAGCAGCATGCCGCCCTGCGCATCAGGTGATCCCCGTGGAGCACATGTCATGCACAGCGGTACGTTCACCACATGGTGAATGGCAGATTGCCGGATGATCCTTCAGCATATGCACCCCGCAGCACGCAGACTGTCTCGACATGGCTTACCGAGACGACCTCGTTGCCGGCAAACAGCTGGAGCGCCAGGCGCTTTGCCTTCGCCCATTTGCCCGCAGCCGCAACCCTCCGAGCCCTGCACCGGTGGTCACCATCGCTGAATCCAGGCATGCGCTAAGCACTTCCGTTCGCTCCAGACGTGTACTGACAACCGGCACCATCTCCTCACTGATGGTACGCACACCTGTAGGTTTTGTACAGCTTCGGCCGCCACCCGAACAGCGAGCCTTCCGCTGTGTCGTCTTCCTGTGGATCCTCCTCGCCATCCCTGCACGTCGACGACCCGTCTCATGCGTTTCAAGAGGTGAGGCCCGCTGACAGAAATGGAAATGAAAGCCTAGCGCAGGTCACCGCGTCCGTGAGATACGGCAAGCAGCGCTGCCTGAGCAAAATGACGATGTCGGACGCCTGCAGATCATCTAGATGCCGAGGCGCACCCGGCGTCGCTGAAAGGGTCGTGCCGCGGCAGCGTGGCGCGCTCGGTGCGGCGCCCGAAAGCCGCGTTGCTGGGGAACCACCAGTACTGCTGCAGGCCCTCCAGCGTGTAGGGCTCCACATGCGGGACGCCGTCTGCAATCATGCGCGAGGCTCTCATGAGATGTGCTTGACCCTAATGCCGGCTCATGCAGCAGCAGGGGCATGTCAGGCGGTGTCGTGATAGTGGGCGGCAAGGTCCTGTAGCTGCGTGGCCTGAGGCTACACGGGTTACCGCAGGAAGCCAGGCTATGGAGCCACACAGCCGCGCAGGCATGGCGACGTTTGGTCTGACAGTCGCTGCATCAACGGCCAGTCGCTGGGCTGGCTGCAATGGCGGAGTCGGGTTTGGCGCCCTGGCAAGCTCATGTTTGGCTCGGCATGCTGTGCCGCTTGACGTGCCGCTTGACGTGACGCGAGACTGCTGATTGGGCACAAAGCTGGGAGTGCGCGCCTGGTGCAGCGGCCTCGCACAGCGCTGGTGGTCCGAGCAGCCACCGCTGTGCTTCCGCTAGCGCCGCAGCTGCCGGCCAAGCTGCAGCCAGGCGTCCGCTCTGTGACAGCGTCTGATGCGGGCATGCGGAGGGGATCGGGGCGATCCTGGTAGCATCTCGCAGCGGCGCTGCTAGAAAGACCGATGCCGCAAACGGCAGCGGCCCCAGCGAGGCTGCCATACCGATATGACGAACTTACTTGGCAGGCAGGGTGGGCATACACATACACTGCATCCGACACATCAGAAAACAGCAGGTGTTCGATCAAACGGTACACCGGCACGTGAGCAAGCACAGTGAGTCAAGGATCTTGCCGCAAGACTGGATATTTGGACACAGACGTGATCGTCATCAGTAATCATTTTCCTTCCCCGTCGTCCGGTAGCCTTCGGTGCCCTCTCGACCTCCTCCGTTCCGCATCCGCTGGCGACCGCTCCTTGCCCGGGCGCGTCTCGGCCGCTTTCTGGAGCTCAGCGGCGGCCTCCGCATTTTCTGCTTGCCTTGCTTGAGCGGCGGCTGCAGCCTGGGCGACCAAGTCTGCAGAGCTCACTGCTGCGAAGGGATCCGCCCGGTGCAGCATCAGGTGGCCCTGCAAGTGCGCCACGCTGACCACCTGCAGAGGCACACCGGCCGTCAGCAAGGTTTGCGCGGCTGCGCGTGCAGCGCCCCCAGCAGCACCCACAATTGCGACTCTGAGGTGCATTCAATTAGGCAGGGTGGCACACCTTCGCTGGGACCTTGTTCACAAGTTCCTGCGCCAGCAGCGACAGCGTGCAGCCTTGGACGGCGGTGGCATCGGCCTCCGCCATGTCGACGTCGCTGATGCCGAGGGCTGTGAGCCGCGCGGCGATCTTTGCAACATCCGATCCAGTCGCTGCTTCCCCGCTGCATCGAGGCGAAGTTGCCGATGAGCTCACACCAATTGCCTTTGGAGCGTCACAAAGGACAAGCGTTGATCACTGCTGGCTGGGCCACCCTGCTATGCATGTGACTGAGCATGCTGTGCGCACTCGCTCGTCGCAGCTGCATCCAGCCCGCCATTGGCCCCCTGGGTCTGCATCTGCATTGCGAGCCCGTTCTCTTGACCGCCTTTGACAGGGACGGGCGCCGACATCGGTGCATCGGCACTTGCAGCAAGCTCCACATCGCCAGAGGTCGTCGACGTGCTGACAGGCTCATCTGCAGGCGGGTCTGCGAGCTCCTCCAGCGACAAGCCCTGCGCAGCCGCAGTCCATCCTGTCTTGTTGCAAACCTGCAGAATTTGCTGACACGGCCAGAGGAGCTGCGCATGCACACGAACGCAATTCCAGATGCTCAGGCCCGGTTGCAAAGCGCGAGGTCCTCGTAACCATGCGTTGGTGCAGCAGCCAACGGTGCCTGGTCCGGCAGTCTATGCGATCATCCAAGCTCCACAGTGGCGACTCCAGAGGGTGACAACATTGAAATATTGTATGCCGGGTGTGGTAGCCCAGGCATGATTGAGGAGGCGCTGGTCAGCAGAGGAGCGACCCTCGGCACCGAGGCTGCCACCTTCCCAGCAATGACGCCACGAACCTCTAGCCGCGCCACTCCGGCAACGGGCTAGGACTACCCTGCTCGGGATCCCCCGGAACGGTCGCCACGAGAGGGTGACACCTGGTAGAACCCGACGAAGAAGTCCGTGATCTGCCCCGCGCTGGCGTTGGTGAACTCGAGCCGCACGTCCACGCGGCCGGGCCGGACCAGCGCCTCGTTCAGCCGCTCGACGTGGTTGGTGGTCATGAACAGCATGCGACCCTCCTGCGCCGCCACGCCGTCGATGGCGTTCAGCAGCCCTGCCGTAAATGAAGTTTCTTGAGTCCGCGATGATTCCAGCCGCATCGACACGACACTAGCACATCGGGACCAGGCACAGGCATGTCAGCAGCATGGCACGCAACGGCAGGGCCCCCTGAAATGGAAAAGGTAGGAGAAGAAAGGTGCATCCAGGTTGCGGGCACTTGACATGACCACGTAATTCCAATGGGCTTTGGGAGTGCGGGTGATCGGGTGTCCATGAAAGTGCAGGAGTACCTGAAAAAGAAAGCTGACTCTCCTTGCCAGCCGCGGCTGCAGCCCGCTGCTTCGTGAACGCAGCGTCGATGTCTTCCAGCAGAAGCAGCGTCCCGGCGCTGGCGGAGTTGAGCAGCGTTCGCAGCATCTGCGAAGCGCACGGGCTCAGCTTAAAGGAGGCTGGCGGGCTGGCGATTGGTATGAGGCCGCTAAGCAGCAGGCCTTTCACGCCTTCATGCAGCAAGTGACCACGATGTCCGTCACGGGTTACCACAAAGAAAGCGCGCTGGGGCTCAGGGTGAGGAGGGCCGGCATAGTAATCGCAGATTCGCGCAGCAACGTGTAAAATTTGGGAATAGCAGGGCAAGTCAGGGGCAGGCTGCGACGCGACGCACTCCGTCGTTGAGGTAAGGGCTGCTGAGGTCCACGACCGAGATCGACTTGTGGAGGCGCCCAGCCAGAGCCGTCACGAGAGAGGTCTTGCCGGAGCCTGGAGGTCCGTGGAAGAGGTACCCGCGTCGCCAGGGGATGCCGTGCTCGGCTGCCTCGCATTCGAAAGTGATGAGTCGTGTAGGAAAGGCAGCAGACGGGAGCGACGGCGACTGGTAAAAGGTCACCAGCACGCCCACAGACATGCAGCATGAAGGTGTCCCTTGTTTGCTTCTGCACGCTTACCATGGACGGAGGCATCATGACTAAGACGCGTGACTCCATTGTTCCGAGACCACCTCCAGTCTGCTGTGTCGGTGGTTAGCGGCACTGTGATACAGGCCCGACAGAAAGCTCACCATACCAGTCTTCCGAGTCCTGGAACTTCTGAGCATCCGCCACCAGCGTGTCGATCTGCTGCCGTGGCAGGAATATTGATGATAACGGCCGTATAGGCCGGCTTCCCACCTGCACGATGTCGCATGTCTGTTTTGGTAGGTGCAGCCTACAGACAAAGGCTGTGCATCCTGCTCAAGGTGCCGATACTGCCCGCAAGCCTGGCAACTGATGATAGTTGATCCACCAGGGGAGTGCTGCTGTGAGCGTTGAGGCATGTCAAGCACTTGGCATGTATCCAGGCAGGTAATAGTGCAAAAGGCTGCGGTGAGTGGGGTGCACGTTCCTCAATGATTGCACGGCGATATACCCTTCACTGATGCTCAGCAGGGGTTGACGGACGTGGAGCAAAACCGTGCAAGCATTGTGACATCAGCAAGGAACAGTGACTGCCTACCTGCAACCATTGGCCGTGGTGGAAAGATGAGTTCGTGGTGAACACCAGCGTCCGCTCCGACTGCTGCGCCTGCGCATCAGCTGGGTGCTCATGCGTCAGCGAAGGGTGCGAAAAGCGACATCTTACACCCTTCGTGATGCATTCTGTAGCTTATGCCAGCATGGGATTGCGAAAGGACGTTGCTCGGGTTGTGAGCGTGCCGATGCTCTGCCAAATGGCACAGGGGCTGCACGCCAATACCACCTGCCCTCCTGACGCAAGGTGAAGGTATGGATGGGCAGCATGAGACCTGCGCGTCAGACGGCACAGGAGACCGCTTCGTGTCTGTGCAGAGCAATTAATGACAAGACCAGACGCGCGCTGGGTGGTGTGTGGTTGCGACGCGGGGACGGGCACTCTAAGGGCAGCTGCACCTGGGTGAACCGCTTGGCCTCAAGGATGAGGTCCAGCAGCGCGTCGCGAGAGCCCACCCATGCCGTGAGCTGCAGCGAGTCCAGCGTCGCCACCTCCATCCGTGCAGCGCTTGCGTTCACGTGGGCTGGGCACGGTGCAGTGAGGCCTTGGTCAGCACAGACGCCCGGTGAGGAGGTCAAGGCGGTTGCCCGGGGGACGAAAACACCACGTGCACAGCATCATGGCGATGAAAACGCAGCATCAGCTGAAACTGGACCTGTTCTAAATGCACTGCATTGCGACGCAGTGGTCATGGGGTCGTGCTGTTGGGATCGCCACAGGCGGGTGTTCTTGCGTGCTGGGTTCCGTGAGGCAGCTCACTCCGCTTCTCACTGCGGCTGATCCATACTTGCCGGCCCTGGAATCGCAGCATGTGCTCGCCGACTGCCGGCAGCAGCCTGAAGCTCGGTTTCGTTGCCTCTGCCGTGCCTGCTTGCATCAACCCTTGCATTGCGACTTCAACCGTCAGATATGTGACGGCCCCTGAAGGTGCTGCACTAGATTGGGGACATAACAGGGCATAGGCGCCGGCTCAAGCACCACTGGACGGTTGCTACAGCACGACCAGCACAGCATTAGGCGGGTCACCAGTCTTGCGCCGAGGTACCTTTTTCAGGAGCAGGGCCCTGCAGCTCCGCCGAGGTGGTGCCGCCGCGGTGCTGAGACCTGCCGGCGGCACTCGGTAAGCTGCCGACGTGGTTGCTGAGGCTGAAAGCCGTGCCCTTTTGGAAGTCCGGGTGCTGCGCAAGCCACGCCATGACCCAACTGCGGGCATGGCACGATGCGGAACATCACGTACTCGAATCAAGAGGCCATTTGTGTGCGACAACAATTGGATCTCTGTGCATATTAAATTCAAGGAGCACGAGTGCAGCATAACATCGAAACGGACGCGCCGGCCAGCCGTGAGACAGGGTTAGGGTTAGGGTTAGGGTTCGGGTTAGGGTTGGGTTTAGGGTTAGGTTTAGGGTCAGGGTCAGCTGGGAGAAGCTGTGATGGCACTTGTGAGTGGAAACAGACCTGTACGCCTCCTCACGGCCCTCGATGCTGATCGTTATCAACAGCTTGCGCTGTGCGTACTGCGCGCAGCAAACAGCTGAGGTTTCGGGCCAACCTCATGGTTGGGACTGTGCACCGCATAGCCCTGAAATGGCACACTTGCTTGTGAAGCACCTCGACGATGTGTTTCCATGTCAACCGGGCCACCCACAGAGCCACGTAGGACGTCGTGAGCAGAAGGCTGCCCTGTCGTAGCCAGTCCACAAGTCGAAACTAGCTCAGTGGTGTCACGCGCAGGTCAGGTTTCTGTCGAAGACACAATGGCGGTCATGCAGCCAGGGATGGCCTAGACCGCCCAGAGGGAAGCTTGCACTGTTTTGATTGAATTATCGGTGTGGTTCTGCTGCGTGCATATCAATGCATCAAGGCCACACCGCCGCAATGTCGCTCCCTCCGATGGCGCGCAGTGCCAGCTGCCACAGCTTCGTCCACTCAGACCCCCTCGCCGTCACTGCAGACCTGCAGCGACAGTCCGTTTTCACGGCTCCGCTCAGCTCCGCTCAGCTATCAATGCATCAAGGCCAAGTAGTGATTGTGTGCGTCAGCTGCTGCGACTGGCGAGCCGGGCAGCGATGTGAGCAATATACGACATATGTGGGCGCCACTCGGCCTGCAGCAGTTCAATGACCCAGCAGTCTGTCACCTGCGGCCGCTGCGCAGCTCCGGCTGCCACTCCATGAGCGCGCTACCAGCCGGGTACACATCGACGCCCGGGTTCCCCTTCATGATGCCCCCGTGGACGGGGAGATGCAGCCGCATTGGCAGCGCTGCCTCATGCGGGACCCAGCAGCCCTCCCGGACGCTCGCATCCTCTGCACAGGGAAAAGTGACTAATTTGTGGAGAGTCCCGTGAGCACATCATTCAACAAAGCCTCTGGCGCGCGGTCCTGCCTTAGGGGCTCCTGAAATGCCACGTGCGATAGGATTTGCCTGCCAGCATGGGCAGGCTCGACATGCGCAGGATCGAATCGCAGGCAGGAGAGGGCTGGAGCAGCCACGATTTGCCGTCCGTCAACACATGTCGTGCCGCATCCTACACGCTGCTCGGACATTGATCTGCCTCGAGCCTCGCTGAGCGCGCAGATGTGGAATCAAACGCGACCACCTGAAGCCTGTGCCTCGCACAGGGCCGTGTTGCCGAGCAGCCAAGCCGGCACAGCGCGCAGTACGGCGGCGGTGCCATGTCTGCCGGCGTCCCCGATCAGTCCCTCTGCTGCAAAGCTTTGCCCAAAGTCATGGCGGGTACGGGTGCCGGGGCCGGCGTGACTGGCTGCGAAAGGCATCATCAGCGCGACGATGGCAGCTGCCGGCGTTGCACCGCACGGCCGGCCTTTCGATGGCCCGATGAAATGTGGTGGAGTCCTCACAGTTCTGTGTTCATGGATCGCGGATGGCCGACCAATCAGATAGCACTACAGATGCATGCACGGTAGAAGCTGGGATCGATGTGTCAGAACCTGTCAGTCCAGTCCAGTCACAGCAGGTACGGAGGCCAGCTCACACACCGGGTACTGGCCTGCATATGATGACCAAACGCAGCCCCATTGTGCTGTGGCTCTTGCCGGAGCAGCTCCAGTGCCGGGTAATCGGGGCTTCACGGAGGCGCGATCGCTGCACGGCCGAAAGTGCGGCATGATTGCTGCTGTGCCGCGGCAAGCACGTGTCTATCGCAATGGCGCTTGTCTGCACACCATGCACGCCTCGACGGCAGGAGGCAGCTGCGGAGGTTGCAAGGCGTGGTGCGTCCTGAGACATCATGCCATCTTAACACCAGCTGCACAGCAGCTTGACGGTAGAGCAGATTACAGCAACAACCTGCACTCGACAACGTGCTGTTCGCGCGAACTTCAGTACTAGCCAGCTTCGTTATGCTCGCAACTTGCGCTCGGCTTGAAGCCGAGCGCTGCTCCTGACTCTTACTGCGGGATCTGTGCCAGCGCCAGGCTATGTATCTGGCTCGGCAGGTTCACGTTTTGTGCCACAGAAGGCGTTGTTCATGCTGACTGCAGCGCATTCAGCGGGGTTTGTAACCTCCTGAAATCCCAGAGGGCTGCCTCGCGGCTGGCCGCCGGTGTCGCTTCTGTTTGTGGTGTGGGCCGGCCTTCCGCAGTGCTCGCTTCCCTCGGGCTGAGGGGTGCAACACAGAGCCAGGCCTCCGCTTCGCCGATGCTGGCCGAGGCCTTGACGACGCAGACGATGACGAAGCAGGCTGCACCGCCCGCAAGGCAAACCTTGATCAGCTAATTAAAAAGCGGAGGCCAGGCGCAAGGTTACTATGCGCACTCCAACATCACAGCAGGCAGGTTGCATGCATGGACGATAAGGGAGCACCTTGCCACCTGCCACCGCTGCGAAAGCGTCCGCGAGCCCGG
>JAABUX010009207.1_pt1 | contig 11228 bp, 1 predicted proteins | sample 5561851 | NCBI WGS metagenome assembly JAABUX01 (sample SAMN10711883, study PRJNA513361) | rock metagenome | isolation source: Antarctica rocks | place: Antarctica: Victoria Land, Richard Nunatak red sandstone | collected 2016-01-03 | reverse complement strand
CTAGATCTAGAGTTAAATTACTAATAGTAAGATCAACCTTAAATAAATAGGTAGCTAATAGCCTTATTAAAGCCCTTAATAATAATAGGAGACTATATTGAGAAGTATAAGAGCTATAATACCTTATAATTACCGGAGCTTTTAGGCCTTAATAATACTATTAACAACTATCAGTAATGTTATCTACTAATAATATTCCTAATAATTATATTAATAGGCTTAAGGCTTAATTATACCCCTAGGTGTATATAGTTTAAATTAAGACTTTATTAGTTTATTAATAAAGTTCTTATACCTTAAATAGTAGAAGGTAGTTTTCTTATAATTATAATATTTTAAGGTACTCCTAGACCCTAAGTCTTATAATATTTTATCTCTTTCACCTATTAATTAACTAATACTTTATAAACTAGGTCCTTAATTATATCTTATTACTATTATTACATCATTTCCAGCTATTTAATTAAATGCTACGGGGACGCTAGGCTAAAGCTAGTATTAATACTATGATTAAACGCCGCTATATAGGCTAGCTTTCTAAGGTATCTACCCTAAAATAGTATAATGATAACGGTAATATTTTACGTTATAACTACTTACCTAACTACTATTACCCTACTAAGCCTAGAGGTTAACTCTTACTAATAACTATTAATAGTTACCCCCCTATAGTATAACTAACTATATTTTAGTATAATTCTAGTATATATACCTTCGAGGAACATGTATACTTTTAAATAAGGTGTTACCATTTTAATAATGTTAATAGATAGTTATAAAATTATTAGTAGATTGTTGAAAAAATATTATTAACTTTTTCGCGCTAAAAGTAAATTACCTGTATATTAAAAAATTGTTGACAAATTGTTGAAATTCTCAACTTGTCAATAACCTGTTCAAAACTTATAGGCTTCCTGTAAGGTAGGTTTACCTTAAAGTCAAAATCTTAAATAACTATATCTCTAAAAACTTAGTTGTTTTTAACTTTTAGTTTAATATAGTTATTTCCAGATATAGTAGGGTTTACTCCTACTACCTAGTATTAGACTTTTTCTACTTATTAATTCTTAGACTTCTAGTAATTATATAGGAGTATTGTAATATACTCTTAGTAAAGAAGGTTTACTAAGATAACTAAGTATAAGGTCTTAGTATATATAAATAGATACTCTTATAGTCTTAGATAAATTAACTAAGTATTCTACTCCTACTATTTTCATACTCTCCTCTCTTATATAAATACTCATAGCTAGGCTACTTATATAATCTTTAATCTTAGAAGGTTCTTTTTATTTTATTAAATAGTTACCTCTTTTACTTCCTTTTATCTTAATATATTTATTACCTTCTTTAATACCTTATGTATTAAAGTTAAAAAGCTCTATTTTAATACACTTATTAACTTATATACCTTTCTTACTAAATTATTATTCTCTTTTAACTCCTTCTTTTATTTTATCTCTATTATAAATAGTATTATATTACCTTTAATCAAGTACTTTACTATTATAATCTCTTATATCCTTAAGAATACATTTATCGTAAACTTTATAATTAACTACTCTTTAACAAGCGCATTTATTATTTCTCTCTTAATCTTATTATTAATTAAATAGTTAAGGTCTTAGGCTTTTTATTATTTATTACTCTAAATACCCTCTTTATAATATTATGTAATATATATATATTATATTATAAGGTTCTACTTACTATAAGTAACTCTTAATCTTTAACTAATAAGTAAGCTTACTATATAATAATTAATTAAAGAAAGAAAGTTAGGGGAAGCCTTAAGGCTTGAAGTTATAATTTCCTAGCTATTAAGATTCTTCTAAGGAAGTCAGTACTATTATAACTTTCTTTATAATAGTACCTACTAATTAGCTAAGTATATTAAATAATACTAATTCCGCTTATATAAAATACTAACCTACTTAGTAGGATAAATATATTAAAGTAGTAAAAAAGGAGGTATAACCTTAGTCTACTAGGTAAAGGTAATATTAAAACTACTTTACCTACTAAAAATAGCTAATATAGCCTTAGCTAAATAATTATTAATATACTTTAATATTACTACTACTCATAAACCTTAAGATAAAGGTAAGGAACCTCCTATTAAGCTATGGTTTAAGAGAACTAGATTATTAGCCTATTATAATAACTCCTAACCTTTTTAGGTATAAGATATAATCTCTTAGCCCCCTTAAAATATAATAGTTACTTAGATTATAAGGTATAAGCATTATAAAAGGTATTTAAATCCCCTTCTTTTTTTAGGATAATTTTATTAAATAAAGATATTTCTTTAAGTAATTCTCCTTTATCTTCTAATACTTTAAGCCTATTATATATAAGCTCCTCCTCTACTTCTAATTAAAACTAAATATATTAACTACCTATCTTTCCCTTATATACAACTATTAAAGAGTTTAGGTAATAGTAGAATAAAACTTATTAAAGTTACTATATCTTTAAGTATAATTTTCTAAGGTATAATAATATACTTAATAAGGTAGTTAGGTAGTATAAATGTGAATAGTTAATTAAAATAATTAAGACTACGTACCTTAATACCTCTCTAATAGTTCCCTTTTTTTTTAGGTAGTAATAATCTTTTTAGTACTACTATTAACTTAAAGCTACTTAATTTAAATTAACCCTTTAAAGCCTACGCCCTTATAAAAAGTAATATTGAAAGAAAATACTATTATTATAAGTAAGATTAATAGCCTACTACTCTATATCAAGAAGCTTAAAAGATTAAAAGGGCTTTAAGTATAAACCTTAGAAATATTAAAGCGCTTAATATTTACTTACCTTTTTAAGTTCTATAAGGTAGATTAGGTTATAGCCCCTATTAGTCTAACTCTCCTTAACTAGTTAATAATTAATAATATTAAAACTTATAAATCTACTTCTAAGGATCTAGTAAAGTAGAAGCTTAGGATAAGTTAGTAATTAATATTATAAAGAGCTACTTAAGTAATAATCTCTTTACTAATTATAACGATATTAAAAACTCTTATATATCATAAGAAGCCCTTAAGACTAATACTAAACTAGTAGGCTCTAATATCCTTGATAATCTATACTACTAACTAACTAATATACTTAAGCTAAACCTTAATTAATATAAAGATATTATAATATTATAGCCTACCTTAAGTCTCTTTATAATAAAATAAATAAGACTAATACTATTATGCTAGCTTATCCTAAAAAAACATCCTACTAGGCACTTTATTTAGATAGTAATTAACCCCTTAACTAATGAAAAAGAATTAAATTTTATTATAATAGTTACTTATACTCCTACTACTACTAGTCCTACTATTTTAATTAAAAATTAAAATAGAGTTATACTAAGACTTAATACCTAGCTTATTAAATATTAGATTTATTACTATATATATTATTATACTTAAAAGGAATACTTTAAGCTTAAGAATAATAAGCTGCGTATAAATAATAATACTAGTAATAGTAAGGGAAGAGGAAATAGAGGTATTAAAGGTAAAAATAAATAGGGGGAAATAAACTTCTAAAGATAAGGATAAGTCTAATAATAAGCCTAATAAGAGATGCTATTATAATAATAGTAACTTTAAGGTTAAAGCTTATATAGCCTTTCAAGATAATATTAGTATAACTTGTATAACTAAGTTAAATACCTAGCCTAAGAAGTAGGTACTTAATACTATATACTTAATTTATTTGATACCCTTTTATATAAGTTTTATTAAATACTACTTACTTAATCCTTTACTAGATAATATCTAATCTATTAGAGGTATTAATAGTACTTACTACCCTCTTAGTATTAATAAGGTCTATATTCCTATAATAATAAATAGAAAAAGAAAGGACTTAATTTTTATTTATATATTATAATCTAAGTACTATTATATCTATCAAACTTATAATTAGGATAAAGGCCCTTATAACCTCTACTTTAATATATAAGCCTCTACGCTCCCCTTCTTCCTCTACCTCTACCAGGCCCTTTATTAGGATTAGGTTATCTTATTATTCCCCTTTTATTTATCTCTTATATATATTTCTTAAATACTTTACTACCTAGTACCTATACTTTTAAGCTATTTTCTACTATTTTCTTACTTATACTATACTCTTATACTTATAAAGCCTTATTAATACTTTTAAGCCTCGGGTTTTATAAAAGGGGATAAAATATATTTTTAAAGATAGCTTTAATAAAGCTATCAATTACCTACTTATCTATCCTAATATATTTTAATTTAATATTACCGGCGGTAACTAATTAGCTATTAATAGTTCTTTATTAGGATAATAAGTCCCTAATTATTATAATAGAGTATTATAATACTTAGCTAATAGGTATCTTTAGAAAGGTCTAACTTAATTAGTAGTTATTAAAACTAACTAGCTTCTTTTATAACTTATATACTTAGCCTTATAATTAGATAGGGTAATAATAGGCTATTATTTTAATAGCTAGCTTATTACTCTACTATTAATATTAGAAATATAGCTTAATTAACTATTCAGTATTTTAATCCCTAGCCTAATTAGTATTATAATACCTTATACCTTATAAGAGTGAAGAAGATACTCTTATAAAAGGTAAGCTATAAGTTTATAATACCTTAAAAGTGATAGAATATCTTCTTAATAGCTATTTAATATAATTTGTTTAAGTTTAACTTATATCTATTAACTACTAAGACTATAAAGGTAATGTTAGGCTTAGTACCTAGTATAATATATATTAGGGAGTTAATAGCTAATTAATACTCCTTGAAAGGTTTTAATAATTATATAATCTCTTTTAAATACTTATATCTTATTTATATCTACTAGGGTAGTTATAAGGTATAACTCTTATATATTAAAGTTCTTTAATACCTTTTAATATAGATGTCCTATCCTACTTATAATACTTAGTTTACCTAGTCCTATCTAACTAATATTTATAAGTATTTACTAAGAGTAGCTTTCATCTAATTATTATTAATTTAGCTAGATCTAGTATAGGTTATAATAATAACCTAGTTTTCATAAATTATTAAGATACTTTTATTAGTTATAAGTAATATAAAACCCTAAGTCTTAAGGAATATTAATAGTATATATTAAAACTATATATAAAATAATTATTTTAAGTTATAAAGTACCTTTTTAAATTATAAATAAAATATTCGTTACCCTTAATTATAAGACCCTTAAGCTATTTGATATAGATATATCCCTTAATATTATTATAAAGGAAGGTAGTTTTAATATTATTTAATCTAATTACTAATTAAGAGATATAGTTTATATAAGAATAACCTTAGAACTTATAAGCTTTATTATTAAAGTAAAGATCTTATTATAACTAATCCCTTCCTATTATTTAAAAACCCCTAATTACTAATTAGGCCCCCTATTTTAATTTGAATACCTACTTGTTATAAAGTACCTTATAACTTAGAGGTAGCCATCTAAGTACCTATATATTACATTATATAAAGTAGTCAAGCTTATCTTATAATATAGCCTCTTAATCCTTATTAATATTATTTATTATAACTTCTATATATAATTAAGGTTTAAAAGACTCTATACTTTTAACTGTTATTAAGAAGGTAGATATTACTAGTAAATCTAAGGACTTATTATATTGTTTATTAGGAGGTATTTTAAATTTAAGATAGCTAGATAGGACCCTAGTTAGAACTAGAAGTTTATTAATATCCTATTAGAATATTATTAAGTAGACATAATTTAATTTAGGCTAGGCTTCTAATAAGGTTTTAAGGTAGATTTTAGGTATTAAGTCATTAGCTATTAGATATTTAAATATAGGGTCCTACTAAGATGCTAGGACGCTTAGTTAGTATATCTTTCTAGTTATATCTAGTTCTTACTCATCTATACTTAGTAAATTAATGAAGTATTCTATCATATATTTTAATAGATTATAAACCTAGAAGTATAGGTAAATCTAATTAATTTATAATTATCTTAAGGTTTAAGAAGACTATCTATAAGTGCTTTCATATATTCTCTTAATATAAGTGCTACTAAGTATTATAATTAAGCCCCTAGTAAATACCTACTCCTAACTTATATATATTAAATATTAATATAATAAATAGAAGTCTTATCTTCCTCCTATTTAATATATTAAGCCTCTTAGTAATAGACTTTAATAAAACTACTTAATAATAATCTCTACATTACCTATTAGCCTTAAAAACTTTATAAAGGAGGTTAAACCCCCTAAAAGTCTCTATTTAAGAGGAGGTTAAGCTTTAACTATCCTATTCTTTATACTCTTATTTATTATTATAACTAGCTACCTAGACCTAGAGTAAGGCCTTTTTCGCTATTTAGTTATTACTTATACTTTATTATAGTAAAAGACTTATTAATCCTTTTATTACTAAGCTATATTACTATAAGTTAACAATATTGAAAGTACCTTTTTATCCTAATATTATTATTAAGATCTATTAATAGTTGAAGGTTAAGTTCTTTCCTTATCTACTTAAAACTATCAAGAAAGATAATAATAATTATGAAATATTATAATTACCTTGAATTATAATAATTTTAGGTTGAAGTTAATAAACTATCTCTTAATACCCTTAATAAAATTATAATCTCTAATTTATAAGTTAAAGGTAATAAACTTATACTACCTCCCTTAGTCTTATTATACTCCTTATACTTAGAATTATTAATTACAACTTTAAAAAAATCTTTGAGATTATTACCCTTGATATCTTCATTTAAAGACCTCCCTTAAGATTATAAGATACCTAATTTTATCAGGTCTTAATCTAAATTTAAAGTATTCTTAGTAGAGTACTCTAGGTAAAATAGTTGGTAATTAAGGTAATAATAAGGGTTTTCCCCTTTCTAGAGTATATTTTAATAGATTAATAATTAGCTAATAGCCTTATAAAACCCTTATATAAAGATAAGTTTATTACCTTTTATGAAGTCCTTAGCCTAGAGGAGGTATTATAATATAATAGAAGTATTATCTAAACTAAATAGTACCTAAAGATACTTTTATTAACTAGTAAGACTTATAGAATAGGCCTTTATACCAGCGGTAATGATATTATAATAATGTAATTAGTACCTTATAACTACTTACCTAACTACTATTATCCCTTTTATAATAGTTAATAATAATAAGAAAATAAGAAAGTTTTATAACTATTATAATTATATCTTTATAATTCGTCTATCTATATCTTGATATAAGAGTAATATATGTAGGTTGATCTTAATTATTATTTTATAACTATAATATGATTATAGAAAGTAGAATTTTTAGGTAAGAGGATTAGATAGAAATAGTCTATTCCTATTTCTAAATAATATAGTTATTTCTAACTTAGTTTTATTAATTTTTAACTAATAATATATTTATATATATTACCTAGCGTTAGGTTTTTATTCTCGTAGTATATTAGATATAGATAGTTTAGGTAAGGGTATTAAAATACGAGGTCCTGTTAAGATATTGTTTTAGCAGTTATATCTAGTTCTTATATATTTATGCTTAGTAACTAAATTAAATATTTTACCACGTATTTTAATATTATATCTTTAAATTAAATCAATAATACTTTACTTTTAGAGGTAGCTTACCCCCTTATATTACTAGTTAGTTACTTAGATAGTTAGTAGAGGATATTTATAATTACTTACCTTCTAAGCTTTAATTTAGTACAACTTATAAAGACTTTCTTAATAAAGTAAATATTAGATAATTAAGTAAGTTTCCTAATTTTATTATTAATAAGGTAGTAGATAGCCTTACCCTTATAAATGATAAGCTAACCTAGATAAGAATAGGTTATAAAGTAACTGATTTTAATAATCATCCTATCAATATAATAAAAGGCTTATAAGCTAAAGACTTATAAATAGAAGAGATTAAGTTAGTAGCTATTAGACTTCTTATAAGATATTATTCTAATACTTAACTTAAGAGATCTATTTTACTATTAATAAGTATAATATAGGCCTTATTCATTAGGGTCTTATTAAAACGCTCTGCGGCTCTATTAATTTTAGGAGTATCTCTTATTATACTTTCCTAGCTAATACTATTAGTAAAGATTATAAAGTTGAATTCTCTACTACTATTAATATAATAGTACTATATATATTATAAAGGATACTCCTAACTAGCGTTAAAAACCTCAAATATTAGTAGGAGTTTACTTTTAACCTTAAGTAGAGTAATATCTAATTCCTTAATATAATCATATAATATTATATTAAAGAATCAAGAAATATTATAAGTAGTAGTAATCCCTTATCGATTTTATAAGGGCCTATTAAGTTACTATCTATATACTTATATAAGTACTTTCCTAAGGTAATAGGGTATTTATATAAAGTCTAAGTTATTTAGATCTTTATATAAATATTATTATATATATAATCCTTAAAGATAATATTATTAAAGTTAATATTATTAAGTATGTTTATTAGCCTTTTTAAGTTCTATTCTCTTAAATAGCTTATATAGGTATATTAGAGCCTAATGTATAAGGAGACTTAAAAGGTTATAAATATATATACTTTTAACTTAAAAAGAAGTTAGGATATAGTTACTAAAATTGTAAAGGTAATAATTAAATAATTTAAAATATTAAAATAAAAGATACTATTATATCAAGTAAATATAAAGATATAGCTCTTATAAGTAATAAAAGAGACTTTAACCCTAAGCTAAAATAAGTTTAAATTTAAATTTAAAGATATTTAGGCCTTAGAGATATAAAGTATATTAAAAAGATATATTTGCATCTTAATTCCCTTATAAATTTTATAAGCGATAAGTATTATATTGTATCTTATAATATAAGGACCGGCCTAACTAATACCTTAAACAAGGGACTTAGAAATAGCCTTCTATTTTTCAAGAAACCTTTAATTATTAATAAATTAGCTATATATAGACTAACTATTTAAGTTAATACTTAGGGGTTATTTCAGGTGTTAACTTAAATGCTAATATACTTAAGACCTAGCTTATTACATCTAGTAGCTTCGAATATTATAATTTTATGATTTTAATTCTAAATATAATTCCTTATAGTTATCTAGAAGGATGGTAGTAGTAAGGCTAGTTATTTTTAAAATAATTATAGAATTAAAAACTAGGTATTCTATTGTACAAGGTTACTTACCTTTATTACTACTACCTCCTTAGTTACTACCTCTTTAATTTTAACTCCTATCCTACCTCTTCTTTATATTTTTAATTAAGGCTTTTATTAAAGCGGGGTACTTTTTTAGTGTTTAGACTTAATATAACCCTCTTTATTATAATACTTATAATACTTTAACTTTTATATTATATCTCAAAGGCCCTTTAACCTAGGCTAATATAGTAGGTATATAATTATAGTTATAATTATAATAAAAGACTTTAAAGTTCTAATAAGCTTCTTTATTTATTATTATTAAGGTAAGCTTATTTAATAAGACTAGTATAACCTCCTTTTTAGTAGTAATAATATATATCTAAATAAACAATTAGAAGTAGATTTTAATAATAAAAATATAAGGAAATCTATATCTTAGATTAATTAAGTTAATATTAATAATCTTAAACTTACTTATATAATTACTAATATCTTTATAACTGATATAAAAAAGAATATTAAAATTATAAATAGTTTTATATAAAATCTTAACACCTTATAACTTATAAATTCTTAACTCTTTTAATCTTAGCCCCCTTAATTTTAACTTTTATTTACTCTAATTATCTTAAGGTAAGCCTTATGTTACTTAGGGTAGTATTTAGACTTTATATAGCTTAGATTATTATAATAGTTATAATACTTATTATTATACTATATATATAAGCAGTGTAGTATAATAGGTAAATAGTAATTATAGCTATAATTATAAAAGACTTTATAAAGTTATAATAAACTTCTCTATTTATTATAACTAGTATAAGTTTATTAAATAAGACTATAATAATACCTTCTTTAATAGTAATACTATATACTAAATAAATATACTTTAAAAGATATTAAACTTAGTACTAAGATATTAAAGGTAGGTATCAATAATAAAGATATAAGGAGGTTTATATCCTAAGCTAATTAAGTTAGAATTAATAATTATAAGTTTACTTATATATTTACTAATATCTTTATAGTTAGTATAAAAGAGGGTATTAAAATTATAGATCATTCTATTAAGAGTATTAGTACCTTAAGGCTTACAAGAACCTTTAAGAATCTTTTAAACTATTAAAGGCATAGTCTTATTCTTAATTTTATTATAAGTCTTAATATTATAATATATCTTTATTACCTTATAAGCCTTGTTATAGTTAATACTTAAAATCTTTTAAAGATTTTAGGTTATAAGGATAATATAATCTATCTTAATAATAGCTCTAAGGCTATTAAGAATAATATAGGACTATATATTCTAAGAGTGTAATAGCTAATTATAACTAAATTCTAGTATAAAATTAAGAGAAAGAGGGTAGTTACTACCACCTCTAATCTCTGCTTTAATAATAGTAGGAGGTATATCTTTAATCTTAATATCTAAATTATGTAAATTTAATATTAAAGATTAGGTTAGTAATAGTATCAATAACTAGGCTACTAGGTTAAGACGCCTTTGCTATTAAATTCTATATAACTAATTTAGATTAATATAGCTATTACCTTGATATAATAGTAATTTAAGATCAAGTTAATTAGATATTATAATTAAAGTAAGCTACTTATATAGAATATTTCCTTAGGTATTATAAAGTATAAGAGTTAAAGCCTATTATAACTCTAATAGAAACTACTACCTTGCTTCTAGTAGCTAAAGATACGTATATAATACCCTTAAAATAGTACTAATTAACTATTAATTCCCTTATATATATAATACTAGGCACTTAATCTAATATTACCTATACAATCTTAATAGTCTCCTACTATTTATATAACCCTATAATAAAGTACTTTAAAGTAGTAAAACATATCTTCTACTACCTTTAATGTATAGTTTACTAGTAACTTATTTATAAAGGGTTATCAAAAAGTCTTACTAGGTAGATAGACTTATGCTAGGCTAGTAATTATAATATTAAGAAGTCTACCTCTAGCTATATCTTTAACCTTAGAAGTAGTACTATCTCTTAGTTATCTAAGTATTAAGTAATAGTAGTACTATTAACCTATAAGGCTAAATATATTAAGTAG
>JAABUX010009205.1_pt1 | contig 11229 bp, 9 predicted proteins | sample 5561851 | NCBI WGS metagenome assembly JAABUX01 (sample SAMN10711883, study PRJNA513361) | rock metagenome | isolation source: Antarctica rocks | place: Antarctica: Victoria Land, Richard Nunatak red sandstone | collected 2016-01-03 | reverse complement strand
GCGGCTGGCTGCCAATTCGCTCGTCGAACCTGAGACCGGATCACTAGCCGACCACTTCCACCTTGACCAGGTTGGTCACCCCTGCCTTGCCCACCGGGACGCCCGCCACGAAGACAAGGCGATCACCTCGCTTCACCAGGCCGGCGGCGGCAGCGGCTGCGGTCGCCTTGGCGATCATGTCGTCGGTGTCCTCGCCCTGCGGTACCAACAACGGCCTCACCCCGGCATAGAGCGCCGTGCGGCGCAGGATCGCGGAGTGAGGGCTGGCGCCGATGATCGGAGTGCTGGGGCGCGCCTTGCTCACGAGCCTGGCCGTCGTGCCGGACTCCGTAAAGGCGACGATCGCCCTTGCCTTCAACTTGACAGCGATCGCAGCAGCGGCCTGGGACATCGCGCCGCCGATCGAGTCTGGCTGCCAGGCGCTCCCGGCGCGCTGGTAGGAGGGATGCACCTCGGCGGCAAGGCAGATCCTGGCCATGGCCCGGACCGCCTCCACGGGGTGCGCGCCGATCGAGGTCTCCTGGGAGAGCATGACGGCGTCTGTACCATCCCAGATCGCGTTGGCCACATCGGACGCCTCCGCCCGGGTCGGCCGGTTGCTGGTGACCATTGACTCCAACATCTCGGTCGCCGTGATGACCGGCGGTCCTAAGCGATTGGCGCGCTCGATGATGTCCTTCTGGGCAGGCGGGAGCGCGCCGAGCGGCAGCTCCACGCCCAGGTCCCCGCGCGCCACCATCACTCCATCAACGCAGGCAAGGATGGCGCGAAGGTTGCGCAGAGCCTCAGCCCGCTCCAGCTTGGCGATGACTGGTGTCTGCAGCCCCAACGCTGCCAGCGCCCGCCTGCAGGCCGTGACGTCGGCGGGGGAGCGAACGAAGGAGAGGGCCACGTAATCGACGCCGATCTCGGCCCCGGTGCAGAGATCCGCGTGGTCTTTTTCGGTGAGGGCCGGCAACTCGATCGTGCGGCTGGGCACGGTGATACCCTTTCGCTCGCCGAGCAGGCCGCCGCGGATGATCACGCAGGTGGCCCGGTTTCCAGCCGCCGTCTCGACTCGCAGCTCGATCTGGCCGTCGGCCATGAGCACGCGATCACGCGGTCGCAGCGCACACACAATCTCCGGATGGCTGACCGAGATCAACTCGGCGTTGCCCGCCATCGGCTCAGCGGTCAGCGTCAGCCGCCGGCCCCGGCTCAGGCGGACCAGCGGCTCCGACAACCGGCCGGTCCGGATCTTCGGCCCCTGCAAATCCTGGAGCAACGCGACATGGCGACCGAGCGAGACGGCGGCTTCCCGGACGGCGGCTGCCGCCCGGTGGTGGGTGCCAGCGTCACCGTGGGAGAAGTTGAAGCGGGCAACGTCCATGCCCGCCGCGACCATCTGGCGGAGCACCGCCGGGCTGGAGCTGGCCGGGCCCAGCGTGCAGACGATCCGAGTCCGCCTCACTGGCCGGAGGAGCGAGGGAGGAAAACGCTCACGCCCGTGCTGGCTGGAGGCGCTGCCGCGCCACCTCGTAGAGCAGCTGCGCCGCCGCGGCGCTGGCGTTGAGACTGGCCACGCGACCTTGCATCGGCAGCTTCAACCTCACGTCACAGCGCTCGCGCACCAACCGGTGGACGCCGGCTCCCTCTCCCCCGACCACCAGGCAGACCGGTTGGCGAAGGTCGAACTGCCAGGGCGAGAGGTCGCCGCGCGGATCAAGAGCGGCGCACCAGAGCCCCGCCCGTTTCACCTCCGCGATCGCGGAGGGCAAACCCGGCACCCGGCAGAGCGCCAGATGCTCGCTGGCGCCCGAGCTGGCCTTGACGGCGGTCCCGCTCAAGGGCGCCGCCCGATGCGCCGGGAGGATGACCCCCTGGCAGCCGGCCGCTTCTGCGCTACGGAGGATCGCGCCCAGGTTCTGGGGGTCCTCGATGCCATCGAGCGCCACCACCAGCTGCGGCTTGCGCGCCAGCAGCTCGCCCAGCGTCATCCAGCGGCGGGGCTTCAGTTCCGCCACGACCCCCTGATGGGCGCCCTGACTGAGGGTCTCCAGACGCTCGACCGGCACCTCGCGCACGGGGCCCAGCCCGCGCAGCTCCTGCAGGCGCGGATCGACTACGGCCCGATCGGAGATATACACCTTCGCCACCCGTCCGGCTCGGGCAGCCTCCAGCACGGCGTTCCGACCATAGATGAGATCCCGGCGCAGCGCGGGACTTGGCCCGAACGACGTCCTCTGGCGCGGGCGCACCTCTTCAGCGGGGCGAGATAAGCCACCTCGCTTTTCGCCGCCCCGGGTTGCGCCGGTTTCCGCTAGCGCACGGGGGCGCCACGCCGGCTGCTCATCTAGGAGTTGCAAGCGGAAGCCTCCCGGGGACCGGCCTCGATTCGGTGCGGCCGCGAGCGGAGCGTCGCCCCTGGGCACTGACCGGCGATCCGACCGCTCTCGCGCGGGCGCCGGGGAGCTGGCAGGCGGCCGGCCGCGACCAACTCTCGAACGGCGCCCGCGACCCTCGGGCGGAATGCCGCCGCCTGGCTCAGAGCCTCCGGCCTGACGCGCTCCCTCGCCAGCCTCTGTCCGCCTTGCCGGCGGTCGCGCACTCACTTGATCTGGTCGGCCAGGCCGGGAAGGCGTCGGAGAGTCCGGTCGCGCCGCGGCGTCGTCCCGCCTTGCGCCGTGAAAGGGGGCGCTACCTCGCTCGTCAGGCCGCGGTCGCTTGCCGTTGGCCATGAGGCCAGCCTACTTGCACTTCCCCGCCTGACCTCCGGTTCTGACCCGCGCCAACCTGGCCGCGACCTTGGCTGACCTGCCTCTTTGGCTCTCGACGGCTGGAACGTGGAAAAAGAGGCTTGCGGTTTCGGCTGGTGCCCGAAGACCTACGATCGGGCTTCATGCAGAGCGCCGTAGCACCTACCCGGACGGCGGAGCGCGGGCAGGATCCTTCGACAAGGCGCAGCCTCGCGGCGCTGTTCTGTGCCCAGGCCGCCTCGACCAGCGCTCTGACGACCAGCGTTTCGCTCTCCAGCATCGTCGCCACTCACATAACCGGCTCTGCCTCCGCGTCGGGCGTCCCGTCCAGCATCAACCTCGTCGTCGCCTCGCTCTCGGCCTTCCTGGCCGGACTGCTCATGGCCCGCTACGGACGCAAGGCCGGGATGCTGACTGGTTACGTCGTGGGAGCGGTCGGCGCTGCTCTCGGCTGCGCGTTCGCGCTGGCGCACAACTTCCCCGGCTTCCTCTTCGGCAGCGCGCTCGTTGGCATGGCTCAGGCGGTGGTGCTCCAGGGCCGCTACGCGGCGGCCGACTTCGTGCCGGCCGCGCGGCGCGGCCGCGTCGTCGGCGTCATTCTGTTCGGCGCAGTCGTGGGTGCGGCAATAGCGGCTGGCCTGACACCCTTCCTGCAGCAGATCGCTGCGAAACGAGGGCTCGACGCGATCGAGCTCGGTTGGGGCCAGTCAGCCCTGCTGCTCGCCGTGGGGGCGCTGCTCATCACGGTCCTCTTCCGCAACCCCGCGGTCAGCAGCGAGACTTCTGGCGGCCTGCGCCTCAGCGAGTTCCTGGCGGCAGCCGGCCAGCCGGCGATCCGTCTAGGGATTTTCTACCTTGTGGTCGGCCAGGCGGTGATGGTCATGCTCATGAGCCTCTTCCCCATCCACGCCCTGCACCACGGTCATCAACTGGGCACGATCTCCGCCATCATCACGATTCACACTGCCGGCATGTACGCACTCGCCTGGCTCACGGGAGGCTTGGTCGATCGCTTCGGCGCAAGCTGGGTCGGAGCCACGGGCGGTCTGATGCTCGTCGGCGGCGCGATCCTGTCGGCAGTGGAGACCTCGGCTCTCGGCCTGGGCATCGCCCTCTGCCTCATCGGCCTGGGCTGGAACTTCTGCTTCGTCACCGGATCGGCGCTGCTCGCGAAGAACCTCGAGCCCGGCATCCGCGTGCGTTTTGAAGGTACGGCCGACGTGCTGGTCTGGCTCTGCGCCGGAGCCAGCACGCTGGGCGGCGGCGTACTGGTCGGCGTCTACGACTACCCGGTGGTGGGCGTGATGGGCGGACTGGCCGCGACCGGGCTCCTGCTCGTGACGGGTCTCTCGCGGTCGAGGATGCACCAGCCGGCGCCTGCCCGCTGAACTCCGATCAAATCAGGTTGGCAAGGCCGAAGATCGCGCTGAAGCTGCGGCAGTAGACGACGACCGAGCGGTATTGCTCCAGCTCGCCTGCCGGGACCGGGTAGACGAGATCACCGCGGTTGGCTCTGAGAGCGCCGAGCTCCAGGCCATCCTTCACTTCCGGATCGTTGCCCGGGCTGGGCCGGCGCGACAGGTATACGCGCAGGTCGGGTCCCGGGGTGGCGTTCAGGTTGCTGAGCAGCAGTAACCCGCTGCCGTCCGGCTGGCGGACCAGCCTGGCCTTCCCCGCGACCGACTCGATGCCACCGCGGGCGTCGAAGTAGCCCTCGCGGCTGAAAGATGGGGTGGGCGTCGCCGAGCCGGTGATGTCCGGCACGGCGGCCGGCGCAGAAGGCGAGGCGCTGCCGGCCGCCGGCACGCCGGCTCGTTCGTGCGTCTCACCCAGGCTGGCCAAATAGGGCGTCAGAAGCAGGACGACCAGATCGGCGCCCACGAATGACCAAAGCGCCAGCTTCAGCCCTGTCTGCAGAGACCGCGGCAGCCGCCTGCGCCGGCCGCTCAGGGAGAGGCCGACGGAGATCAGCGAGAGGACCGCGGTCACCACCGCCAAGGCGAGATACTCGGGCCGGGAGGCCAGGTTGGCCAGGGAGCTCACGAGCAGTCAGCCGCCGGCGGGAACCCGCTTCCAGCGGACGCCTTCGCGGGAGTCCTCCAGTACCAAACCGCGGCCGCGCAGTTCGTCACGAATGCGATCGGAGGTGGCGAAGTCGCGCCTCCGGCGGGCCTCCTCCCGCTGCTCGATCAGCTTTTCGACCTCCTCGTCTAGGCTCTCCTCGCCGGTTCGGAGTACGTCCAGGTGAGCGTCGGCCGCTTCCAGCAACTGCTGTAGCGCCTCGCGGCCCGCTGTGCCAACACGTCCTGCGTCCAGGGCCGAATTCGCCGCCCGAACCACCTCGAAGAGGTGGCCCACGGCCAGCGCCAGGTTCAAGTCGTCGTCCATGGCTTCGCGGTAGGCGTCCAGGCCGTCCAGCGCCGTCTCGTAGATGGCGGCATCGTCCAGGCCCGGACGTGGATTGAGCAGGTGAAGGCGCTGTTCTAGCTCGCGCAGCCGGCGCACCTGCTCCGCCGCCGCCCGGATCGTGCCGTCCGAGAGGTGGGTCCGCTGCCGGTAGTGCGCTCCGGCCATGAGGTGAAAACGGATGGAAACCTGGTCGTGACCCGCCGCCAGAAAGTCGTTCAGCGTGAGGAAGTTACCACTCGACTTGGACATCTTTTCGCCTGAGGCGACGGTCAGGTGCTCGCCGTGCAGCCAGTAGCGGCTGAATGGCTTCCGGTTGCCCGCCTCGGACTGCGCGATCTCGTTTTCGTGGTGGGGAAAGAGCAGGTCGACGCCACCCGCGTGGATGTCAAGCGTCTCGCCGAGGTACCGGCTGGCCATGGCCGAGCATTCGATGTGCCAGCCGGGCCGCCCCGTGCCAAACGGTGCTTCCCATGCTGCCCCGACGCGATGATCACGCTCGCTGGCTCCCTTCCAGAGGGCGAAGTCCGCGGCCGACTCTTTCCCATACCTGTCGGTCGCGACACGCGCCGCCGGCTTCTGCCTCGGCCAGTCCAGCTTGGAGAGCGCCCCGTAGGCCGGAAAGCTGTCGATCCGGAAGTACACATCTCCATCCATCTGGTAGGCGTGCCCCAGCTCCAGCAGACGGGAGATCAGCCTGACCATCTCAGGCACGTGGTCGGTGGCTCGCGGGTACCACTCGGCCGGCTGAGCTCGAAGTCGCTTCAAGTCGTTGAGGACCGACTCCTCCCAGCGAGGCGTGAACTCGGCGATGGTGATGCCGGCCTCGTCCGATTGCTCGATGATCCGGTCGTCGACGTCTGTCAGGTTCATCACGTGGCGCAGCTCATAGCCGGAGGTGCGCAGATGACGCCGGATCAGATCGTAGAGGAGGAACGAGCGCATGTTGCCGATGTGCGCCGAGTTCCACACCGTCGGACCGCAGGTGTACATCCGCACCACGCCTGATTCCAGAGGCTGGAACTCTTCCTTGCGGCCGGAGAGCGAGTTGTGCAGGCGCAGGGTCATGGCGCCCTTTCTAGCAAGACGACCGCCTGGGCCGCGATCCCCTCGCCCCGACCCAGCGCGCCCAAGCCCTCCGGTGTGGACGCTTTCACGCTGACGCTCGACTCCTCGCGGCCCAGCTCGCGAGCTAGATTGGCGGCCATTGACCGCAGGTGGGGAGCCAGCTTGGGTCGCTGGGCGGTGATGGTGGCGTCGACGTTCTCGACCCGCCAGCCCTCGCGCCGGAGCAGTTCGGCGGTCGTCGCCAGCAGACGCAGCGAGGAGACGCCCCGCCAGCGGAGGTCTTGGTCGGAGAAGTGTTCGCCGATCGTCCCCAGCGCCGCCGCACCGAGCAGCGCGTCGATAACCGCGTGCGCCAGGACGTCCGCGTCGGAGTGGCCCTGCAGCCCGAACGCGAAGTCCACTTCCACCCCACCCAGTACCAACCGCCGCCCCGGCACCAAGGCGTGGACGTCGCTGCCATAGCCGATCCTCATCTCGACGACGCCGCCTCTCTGGCCGCCAGCAGCGCCTGAAGCAGAACCAAATCCTCCTCGGTGGTGAGCTTCAGGTTCGACACTTCGCCGGGGACCACCGCAACCTCCTGGCCCACGGCTCGCACGAGCTGCGCGTCGTCGTCGGCGCTGAGACCGGAGTCGGCGGCCTGAACGTGGGCGCGCTCGAGCGTGGCCCGAGCGAAGCCCTGCGGGGTCTGGACGAGCCGAAGGCCCGAGCGATCCAGGCTCTCGCCGAGCTGACCTCCCTCCACCCTCTTCACCGCATCCTGTGGCGTGAGGGCCGGAACCGCGGCACCCCGGACCCGGGTCGCCGAAAGCACGCGGCGGAACAGCTCGGCCGAGGCAAGCGGCCGGGCGGCGTCGTGGACCAGCACCCACTCGCAACCGCCGAGAGCCCCCAGCCCCAGCCTCACCGATTCCTGGCGCGTGTCCCCTCCCGCCACGACGGTCACCGGTTTAGAGGTGCCTGTCCGCATGGCCTCCCGGCAGGCGAAGTCCTGCTGGGCTGGCGGCACCGCAAGGACCACCTCGTCCACCTCTGCCAGCTCCGAGCACCGCTCCACCGCCCGGCGCAGCAGAGTTCTGCCATTCAACTCGAGCAACGCCTTGCTGCCCCGGCCCAGCCGGGCGCCCAGGCCCGCCGCGGCGACGATGACGCCGACCCGCCCCTCTCCGCGCCTGGGTGGTTGGCCCGTCATCCGGCCCCTCCCCCGCCCGGGCCGAAGGCGGCCGCGACGGCCTGCGCCACGTCCTTCACCTCGATGCCCTTCATGCCCGAAGCCGAGGCCGGCGCGCCACCCCCGGGCGGCACGATCGCATGCCGGAAGCCCCGCCGGGCCGCCTCCAGCAGGCGGCGTTCCAGGTTGCTCACCCGCCTCACCTCGCCGGCCAGGCCGACCTCGCCCACGCAGACCGTTTCGGCGGCCAGGGAGCGGTCACGCAGGCTGCCCGCGATGGCCAGCGCCAGGCCCAGGTCGGCCGCCGTTTCCTGGACCCGGACGCCGCCGGCCACGTTGACCAGCACATCCATCTTGGCCAGTGCCAGCCGGGCCCTCTTCTCCAGCACGGCAACGATCATATGAACGCGGTTCACGTCCAGGCCAGTGGCCGCCCGCCGCGGCATCGGGAACTGCGTGAAGCTGACGAGGCTCTGGATCTCGAGGAGCAGCGGCCGGCTGCCCTCCATCGCCACTACCACGGCGGTGCCCGGGACCGGGCCGACGTCGCTGAGCAGATGCGCGCCGGGATCCGGCACCTCGTGAAAGCCGGTTTCGCCCATGGCGAAGATGCCGATCTCATCGGTGGAGCCAAAGCGGTTCTTCTGCGCCCGCAGGATCCGGAAATCGTAACCGCGATCCCCCTCCAGGTACAGCACCGTGTCGACCGTGTGCTCCAGGAGGCGCGGGCCCGCGATCGCGCCCTCCTTGGTCACGTGGCCGACCAGGACGATCGGGATGCCGGTGTCCTTGGCCAGCCGGAGAAGCCGGCCGGCAGCCTCCCGGACCTGCCCCACGCTGCCTGGGGAGCCGTCCACGCCGGGGTCCTGGACCGTCTGGATCGAGTCCACCACGGCCAGCGCCGGCTTGGTCTCCACGATCGCGCTCGCGATCGCCTCCAGGTCGGTCTCGGCCAGGAGCAGCAGGTCCGGCGCCACGGCGCCCAGGCGCCGGGCGCGCAGGCTCACCTGCTGGGCCGACTCCTCACCGCTGCTGTAGAGCACCGACCCTCCGCTTCGGGCGACCTGCGCCGCCACGTGCATGAGCAACGTCGACTTGCCCACACCAGGCTCACCGGCCAGGAGCAGCAAGCTGCCGGGAACGATCCCCCCGCCCAGGACGCGGTTGACCTCCGCCCACTCCAGCGGGCGGCGCTGGGCGGCGCCCAGGTCGACCTCGGTGATGGGCACCGGGCGGGCGCCCGGAGGGCGGCTGGGGCCGGACTTGAGGCCGTTTCGCCGGCCGGCCGTGCGTGGCCCTGGTCTGTACTCCTCCAATGTGTTCCACTCCCCGCAATGGGGGCAGCGCCCGGCCCAGCGCAGGCTCTCGCCCCCGCACTCACGGCAGAGAAAAACGATCTCAAGCTTGGCCACACCGTTCCTCAGTCCGGACACTGGAGACACCTGTCACGTTGATTCAGGCTAGCACGTACATCTGTTCGCCGCCATCCCCTTTACAGGCAGCTTTGAAATTGTCCCTGACTCAGAACATGTGTGTATCTTTTTGCGCTCCTTGACCGTTTGCCTTGATGGAGACGCGCCGGTACGCCGACCGTCGCCTCACAGAACGAGCGCCGTCTCGAGCTACCCCCCGAGCGGCGCTCTTTCTTTTCTAAGTGCTGTCCGAATCGGCGGCGGCCAAATTCGCTGCGCCGGTACGGCGACTCCAGCGCTCACCCAGAGGCACGATGGCGCGGGCCACCAGGTTGGGATCGATGACCGGCCCGCATTCCACCCCGCCTACCTAGACCGATCCCCGTTTGAGCACGGCGGAACCGCCGGTGCGGCTCCTCCAACACCAGCAGAGCAAACTGATCGAGCGGGGACTGAAGTTGGGCACTCTCAGCCTGTTATCAAGGCGCCGTCGCCGCCAGTGAAGGTCGCCAGCGGCACCTGGACGGGGATCCACCGCCACTGAGCGATCGCCCCGCGGAACCCCGGCGCCCGCGCCGAATGGTGATCCGGTTTGCTTCCCCAGGCACCGCATCGCCACCGCGCCAAACCCAACGGCTCCTTGCGCGCCAGCTCTTGGACGGCCTACACTCTGCCTCAGCCGGCGGGATGTAGTCGTGGTTGGAGGAGCGCCATGAAACAGCGAGCAGGTCGGGGCAGGCTCTCGGTTCTGGCTCTTGCCGGTCTCTTCGTAGCGGCCTGCGGCGGTGGCGGGCAGCAGCAGCAGCAGGCTGAGACGGGGCCGGCCGACCTCTCCATCATCTGCCGCTGCGTCCAGGGCGGCACCAACTCAAACAACGTGACCTGGCTCCTCAACTCCGTGATCCCTGGCTTCACCAAGGCCCGCAAGGAGAAGGGCCAGACTGTCAATGTCAAGCTCGTTCAGTTCGGCGGCAGCGACGAGGAGCTGAAGGCGAGGCTGGCGCTGGATCTGCGCTCGCACACGGGCGAAGACGTCATCAACATGGACGGCTTCTGGATCCCGGAGTTCGCGTCCGCCAACCTGCTGAAGCCGCTGGACCAGGTGGGCGGCTCGGATGTGTCGGGCTGGGACGGCTGGAAGGCCATCCCGGGCAACGTGCAATCGCTCCTGCAGTACAACCAGAAGCAGTACGGCGTGCCTGCGGGCACGGACGCCCGGGTGATCTGGTTCCGAAAGGATCTCTTCCAGAAGGCCGGCCTGCCGCCTGACTGGCAGCCGAAGAGCTGGGGCGACATCTACGCCGCCGCTGACGCCCTGAAGAAGCTGGACGGCGTGACGCCCATGCAGGTGAACGCTGGGACGGCGATGGGTGAGGCGACGACGATGCAGGGCCTCTACCCATTGATCACCTCCGCGGGCGGCTGGATCTTTGACGCCAAGTCGAACAAGTGGATCGTGAGCAGTCGGGCCTTTGCCGACGCGCTGGGCTTTTACAAGACCGTGTACGTCGACAAGAAGTACGGCGACCCCCGCCTCCAAATCGAGAAGGACGGGCGCAACCAGAGCTTCCAGATGTTCCGTGACGGCAAGATCGGCATGCTCTGGGAAAGCGATTACCTCTGGCGTTCGGTACTGGCCGCCGGTCAGTACAAGCTGGACGGGCGCGACCAGCTTGTCGGCTTTGCCAAGATCCCGGCGGAGCGACCGGGCAAGGGCTACCGCAACCAGGATTTCGTGACCGTCTCGGGCGGCACCGGCTTCGCGCTGAATCCAAACACGAAGCACGGCAAGGAAGCCTGGGCGCTGCTCTCATATATGGGTTCCAAGGAGCAGGTCTCTGCGTTCGAGCAGATCCAACCAAGCATTCCGGCCCGCACGGACGTGCCGGCACCGGGCGACCCAGTCGTGACCGCAATGACCAAGCTGCTTCCTCTCACCGTGGTTCGGCCCAACGAGCCGGTCTATCCCAAGGTCTCCGAGGCGGCGCAACTGGCAACTCAGCAGGTGGTGACCGGTGACGCCTCGCCCGACAGCGCGCAGAAGACGTACGACGCCAGCGTGAGCGGACTGGTGGGCGACGGCAAGACCGAGAAGAAATGAAGCGGCATTGCCCGGAATCGCCGATTCGCGGCGAGAGAATTTTCCAGGTGCGCCAGATCGTGGTCCCGCGCCGAGAACCGGACGGGAGCGCGCCAGCTGGTGCGTGACCGAGGACCGCAGAGGTCCGGGCCGACAGACGGAGTGCATGGGCGCCAAGGCTCCGTCGGGGATCGGTGGGTTCGGGCTTAGCTGAGCGCCAGCCAACCCTCTCCCGGCGCACCGGTCTGACTTTCCTCGCGCCGGCGCTGGCGCTGGTTCTCGTCTTCCTGGTCCTGCCCTCGGTCTGGGTCCTGGCGATCAGCGTCACCGACGAGGCCCTGCTGGGCGAGACTGCCG
>JAABUX010009203.1_pt1 | contig 11235 bp, 15 predicted proteins | sample 5561851 | NCBI WGS metagenome assembly JAABUX01 (sample SAMN10711883, study PRJNA513361) | rock metagenome | isolation source: Antarctica rocks | place: Antarctica: Victoria Land, Richard Nunatak red sandstone | collected 2016-01-03 | reverse complement strand
ACCGGGCCAGGTGCCGCTCCGGCAGCCACTCGTCCACTGAGGGCGGCATCAAAAAGCCAGTGTCGCGGTCGATCAGGCGGAAGTTGCTCATGCGGAAGGTGTCCGGGCGGGGAGGCAGGCAAATCGATCCACCAATCCTACAGCGTGCATCCGCGTCGCGTTAAGTCCGACAGGCTGCTAGCCCTTCTAACCCGCACGCGAGGCACCGGCTCACCGGCCGGTGCCGCTGGGCCATCCGCATCCTTGGTTTGGAGCAACACCATGGAAGACCTCACGACCGATCCGCCGTTCCCCGACACCTGCCGCACCGGGCGGGCCTTCATCACGCCCTGCTGTACCAGCAGCACGCGCGAATTCTCGGTGGACGGGGTGCTCTACCTCGCTAGCCGCGTCGCCGGGCATGGATGGTTCCCCCCGCACCGTGGCTGCATCGAGGACATCAACGACACCGGCACCCTGGTGGACGCCGACGGAACCGAGCGCCGCGTCCAGTGGCGGCCCGACCGCGAACTGAAGTTCCTTTCAGACGCACAGGAGAAGTCATGACCCGGCAGGACATGGTTGCCCTCGCCCCCGCACAGGAGGCCGAATACCGCCGCACCCGCAACATCAGATCGTGCCTGGAGACCGCCGGCCAGTGGCGGCGCCAGGCAGAAAACCTGCGTGCCCACGCGGAACTCCCGCACCTGACCGAGCAAGGCCGGGACATGCTGCTGCGCGAGGCTACCAGCGCCGACGCGAGCGCAGCCTATTTGTAGCAATCCGAGATCATCCGCGCTCCGGCGCGAGATCATCAGCGTTTCGCGCCCGTAATCCGCGAGACTGTAGCGCCTACCCTGCCCGCATTATCTGAGACTCAACCCATGCTCGATGAGACTGGCGCGAGATCATCGGCACCAGCCCATAATCTATGAGACGGACGGCGGGCCGCCCCGGGGGTCTCGACCAGGAAAGGCGCAATCCAGGGGGCAACCTTGTCTTGGTTTCCGGACCGGCTTTTCTGGCGCTTTCAGGTCCTCAAGGGTCCTGCTGGCGACCGCAAGATTACCGAGCGCGTCCGGTCGTTTGACGAAGTGGTACAGCCCGCCAATGCCGCCCCGTCACCTCTGGGAACAGGGTGTCATCGGGGCGCCGTGGCGCAGGCCGTCAATGAGCAGCGAAACCATGCGCTTCATGTGAGCGGCACCCTCCACCCCGGACGCCACGGAAAGGGTGCCGACGCCCAAGCCCGCCTGCGCCGCGATCTTCCGCACGGGGGCATCCACGCCCGAGGTGGCGAACACAACCTTTGCCGCTTCAAGGATCGCGTCCTCGTTCCGGCGTGCATCCGCCCGCACGCGCCGAACCGCCTCCGTTCCGCCCTGCCCTGCCGAGGAGGGCACCCCGGAAAAGGCTTGCCCTTCGACTGCGGCCACCATCTGACGATCCTCCATTGAAAGCGGAACGCCGCTCCGTATATGAGTGCGGCGGATGAAGCCGCTGGCCACACCTCATCGGAGCATTGATCCGCTTACCAGCCCCGGCTTGTCGGCCTCTCCGACGCCGGGCAGGAGAAACCATATGCCGCATGACATCACCAGCACCCCAGGCCCAGACGTGCAGGACCGGTCCGCCGTTATCTCGGTTGCGCCGATCACCCTTGCCGCCCCGGGGAGGGGACAGGACCTGCAACTGCGGGTGTCCGCACCTGCCGATGGCGAAGCGCTTCCTGTCATCGTCTTCTCGCATGGCAACGGCAAGTCGCTCTACGCCTATGGCCCCCTGGCCAACCATTGGGCCGCGCGCGGATTCGTCGTGATCCAGCCGACCCACCTGGACTCACGGATGCTGGGCCTCGGCACGGACGACCCGCGCCGGCCGCAGATCTGGCGCTTCCGCGAAGGGGACCTGGTGCGCGTCCTGGATGACCTGGACCACATCGAAGCGGCGGTGCCGGCGATCCGGGGCCGCCTGGATCGCGACCGCATCGCCGTGGCCGGCCATTCGTGGGGCGGCCAGACAGCCAGCATGTTGCTGGGAGCGACCCATCCCGATCCCGATAGCGGTTCGGTCGTGAACATCAAGGATGCGCGGATCAAGGCCGGCGTGCTGCTCGCGGTGCCGGGGACGGGCGGCGACAACCTCATCCCCTTTGCCGCCCAGAACTTCCCCTTCATGCACCCGGACTTCTCGGGCATGACGACGCCGGCGCTTGTCGTCGCGGGCGACCACGACAAGGGCGCCATGACTGTTCGCGGCCCCGATTGGTGGCGCGAGGCCCACGACCTGAGTCCCGGTCCCGGGGCGCTCTTCACGGCGTTCGGAGGCGAGCATTCGCTCGGGGGCGTCCTCAACTACGAAGGCAAGGAGACGACCGACGAACGCCCTCAGCGGGTCGCCGCGATCCAGCGGCTTTCGACGGCCTACCTTCGCACCACCCTTTATCCTGGTGACACGTCCTGGAAGGACGCGGTCGCGGAAGTGAGCGCGGGCACCGAGCCGGAAGGGCTGGTCGAAGTGAAGTGAACAGCGACCAGCGGCCCTGGGCCGCCGGCCGCCGATCTACGCCGCCAGGCCCTTCAGGACGGCATTGATCGCGAAGTCGCCAACATTCTTCGGCTTCTGGTCGCCAAGCAGGTTCGCCCGGTCCAGCGCCCACATGCCATGGAGCAGGCTCCAGAGCGTGACCGCAGCCGCGGGCGCGTCCGCTTGTCCGGTCAGCGGCTCAAGCGCCTCTATGACCCTTGCCCACAGCAGGTCGTACCTAAGCGGTTGGGGAACGAACCCTGACGGACACCCTGCTGTGATGGTCCGCTCCCGACCCATTGTCGACGCTCACAGCATTCCGACACTTGCCTGAAACCGGTCGTAGATCACGATGTCACGCTAATTTTGGTCGCCGCTGGGTCGCGCCAAAGCGCAATCCATCGACGAGCAGCGCAACCATCCGTCGCGCGTGGGCGGGACCGTCATGGTGAGCTGACATCCCGAGGTCTCCTACCGCTCGCAGCAGATCATAGGGTTCGACATCGCCGCGCACCTCGCCCGCCATGGCCGCAGCGTCGAGCAAGGCACGCAACGCGGGCACAAGCTTCTTCTCGAAGTAGCCCGGCAGCGCCTCGTACGCCGGATCGCCTGAACGAAGCGCCGCGGCCAGGCCGCGTTTGGCCGCGATGAAATCGACGTAGCGCTGCATCCAGCGCGAAAGCGCCTCGCCGGGCGGGTGGGCGGCTGCCAGCGCCGACGCGGCGTCCGCGCATCCATCGACTTCATGACGGAAAACGGCGACGATGAGGTCGGAGCGCTGCGGGAAGTGACGATACACGGTGCCAACGCCAACGCCGGCGTTGACCGCAACCTCCCGAACCGGCGCGTCCACCCCCGAGGTCGCGAACACCGCCAGCGCCGCCTTGAGCAGCGCATCCATGTTGCGTCGAGCGTCGGCACGAACGGGCCGCCCCGGCGAGCCCTCGCGATCCGCGTCGTCAGCTGCTCCGGCCGCCTGCCTCGCCATGCTCGAATCCTCTTGCCATACCGGAACACGGTTCCGTATATATGGAACGCCGTTCCGCCTCTTGTAGGAGGTCGTGAAGGCGTTGACCAGTTCCGACGCAACAAAGGACGTGACCATGAATGAGCAACCCGTCGCCCTCGTTACCGGGGCCAACAAGGGCATCGGCCTTCAAATCGCAAGGAAGCTGGTCGGCCACGGTTTGACCGTTCTGGTTGGGTCGCGCGATCTGGCGCAGGGAGAGGAAGCGGCAAAGAGCATCGGCGCGAGCGCTCACGCGATCCAGCTCGATGTGACGGATCAGGCCTCCATCGACGCTGCGGCGACCCGCATCCGAGCCGAGTTCGGCCGGCTCGACGTGCTGATGAACAATGCAGGCATCTCGCATGCCGGCAGACCGGGCAGGAGCTTCGAGAACATCCGCGACGTCAATTCGCTGGCCACCGCCCCGCTCGACGATGTGCGCACGGTGTTCGAGACCAATGTGTTCGGTGTCATCGCTGTCACGCAGGCGATGCTGCCGCTGTTGCGTGAGGTGCCGGCTGGACGCATCGTCATCACCGCCAGTTCGGGCGGTTCGCTCACGCTGAACTCGGACCCTGCAAACCCGCATCGCGCCATGTTCGGCAACTATTCCGTGTCGAAGGCGGCGGCTCATGCGGTCATGCTCGCCTTCGCGCTCGCCCTTGAGAGGACGAACATCAAAGTCAACGCCGCGTGCCCCGGTTTCACCTCGACCGCGCTCAACAATTTCAACGGCACGCGCAGCGTGGAAGAAGGCGCGCGCGAGCCGGTACGCCTCGCCCTGATCGGCGACGATGGCCCGACCGGCACCTTTTCCGACGAGAGCGGCCCGGTCCCGTGGTGATGTTGGGTCCGGGCCAGAGCCGGGTGTCCGTCAAACGAACCATGACGGACACGGCGCACAGGCAGGGCGTATCGCACTGGCGAGCTGTTTGTTGGGTGAGCCTGGGCAGTTGCGGAGCAGGACATCCTTTTCAGACTGCGCCAGTAATCACGCTCGGCTTAGCTGCCGGTATGCAGCCGGGGTGATGCTCAGGGCCGTGCGCATGTGCCGCGTCAGGTGCGCCTGGTCGGCGAAGCCGCACTCCAGCGCGACGCGCGCGATCGACTTCGCGGTCGAGGTCAGCTCGGCGCGGGCGCGGGCGAGGCGGCGCTCCATCAGGTAGCGGTGCGGCGTGGTGCCCAGCGCGCCTCGGAAGGCGAGCACAAGGAAGCCGACCGACAGGCCGAGCTCGGCGGCGAAGTCCGCCGTCTCGATCCGTTCGTCCATGCGCGCGGCGATCAGGCGGTCGATCACTGCCATCCGCGCGGGGGTGAGCCATCCCGCTGCGCGTCCAGGGCCGCCCTGGAGGTGCGCCAGCAGCGCCGCGCGCAGCACGTCAACCATCACCGCTGCGGCCTGGGCGTGCGCCGGGTCCGCAAGCAGCCAGCGGCGCATCGCCTGCGCCGCCGCCAGGGCGGTAGGGTCCGCGGCGTCGTTCACCGCGCGCGAGGCCGCATCCGGATGGGCGATGGCGTCTGCCGCAAGGCCGCGCAACACCAGGTACTCGCCGCCGGTGCGCGAGGTGGAGAAGGCCGGGCATCCTGGCGGAATCCACGCCAGGGTGTTGGCCCTGCGCCGGAACGGCCGGACGCGGTCGGAGGCGATGGCATCCTCGCCCTCCTGCGCCTCGAAGGCGAAGCCCACCACGCCCGGCCCGCCCCCGTCGCGCACTTCGTAGGGCGCGCGGGGCCAGAGTTCGGCAACGAGGCCGCCACCCAACCCTGCCATTGCGAAAGGAGCGGCGTTCATGTGCGTCCTGTTCAAGACGCCTTGCCCGGAGGTGTGCGAACGCCCGGGGCAGCGATGGGGGCGACGATGGACGATGGCGGGAACACGATGCGCATGTTGGGGCTGCTGGGGGGCATGAGCTGGGAGAGCACCCTGCTCTACTACCGCCTGCTGAACGAGGGTGTGAAGGCCCAGCTGGGCGGCCTCCACTCCGCCCCGCTGCTTCTATGGTCCACGGACTTCGCGCCGGTCGCAGAGCGGCAGGCGGCGGGCGAGTGGGAGGCGCTGGGCCGGGAGCTGGGCGGAGCCGGGTGGCGGCTCGCGCAGGCGGGCGCCGAGGCGCTGCTGATCTGCACGAACACCATGCACCGCCTCCATGCCGAGATCGAGGCAGCGGCCGGGGTGCCCGCGATCCACATCGCGGACGCGACGGGAGCTGCGCTGCGCCGCGCGGGCCGCCGCCGCCCCGCCCTGCTAGGGACGCGCTTCACGATGGAAGGTGCGTTCTACCGCACACGACTTGCGGAGCGGCACGGGGTGGAGGCGCTCGTGCCCGACGAGGCCGGGCGCACCCTCGTGCATGAGATCATCTACGCGGAGCTCTGCCGCGGCATCATCCGGCCGGAGTCGAAGGCTGCATACCTGGAGGTGATCGGGCGCTTGCGCGAAACGGGAGCGGACAGCGTGATCCTGGGCTGCACGGAGGTGACGCTGCTGGTCGGGCAGCCCGACACCGACCTGCCGGTGTTCGACACGACGGCCATCCACGCCCAGGCGGGCGTGGAGTTCATAGTGGGAGAAGACACAGTAGCGGCCGTGAGCTGACCGCCGCAGCATCTTGATTGGGCCAAAGCCGCGATGTCCGCCAAACCAACCTTGGCGGACAGCGGGCCATTCCGGCAGGTGTATGAAATCTATCTCAAGGGACACTGGTGGCGAATTCAGAGCTGGCAGTTTGTTCATGGGCGTTGGAGGTTGGCGGGTCTGCTTTTACGTCCGTTCTTACCCCTTGGCGGCCCTCCGTTGCCCGGCGCTAGCCCAGCTGGTGAATTCGCCACCAGTGTCTGTGGGTTTAGAGTCCATACACCTGTCCCCAGTACTGGGCTGGGCATAGGTGGGTTGACGCCAGTCACCGTGTCGGCGAACGTCCAGCACCGCCGGGGTGCCCGCGTGTCGTGGGCTGAGATTATACCCGTTGAACCTGCCTGGGTCACGCCAGCGAAGGGAGCTGCCAATGTTGTTCGTCGTCCAGTTTGAGGACGTGTATGCGGAGCAGCCGCATCGCCTGCCAGAACGTGCCCAGCATATGGCGGATCACCTAGCCTTCCTTGCCGGGCATGGTGATCGGGTCATCGCAGCGGGTGCGCTGCGTCCGTCCACGGACGGTATGCCGACCGGGGGCATCTGGATACTCAATGCCGAGAGCCAGGCGGCTGCGGAAAACTTCTACAAGGATGACCCGTTCTGGAAGGCTGGCCTTCGTAAGTCGGTCCGCGTGAGCCACTGGGCGAAGGCATATTGGTCGCCGGCCTTTACCGACTGCATGGGAACGTCCGGCATCGAGTGACCCGTTTCGTTTCGTCAAACGGACGTGGTTCGCCGGACGCCCGCTCGCACCGACCCGAACCTCACGTTTTGCCGCACTCGCCGCCTAAAGGGCGACTTCGCCAACAGTGTCCGACGTCCGATTGACGAAACGAAACAGCATCCGGCCCGGAGACCCGCTGGGCCGACCCGGTGCCCAGTCAAACAGGCTCTGACCGGCGGGCTGCGCGGCTGAGGCGGCGGGCCGGCGCCACCCGGATCAACCCGGCGCCAGCTCTGTGCCCGCCCGCGCCAGGCCAGCCCCGGCAGCGGTGACGAGGTAGACCGACGCCGGCACCAGGACACCCGCATCGGTCAGGTAAGGCTGCATCCGTGCCGCAAGGTCGCCAAGCAGGGCTGCCTTGACCTCCTCGCCGGCCACCTGGATCGGCCCGGCCAACGTGCCGCCCGCGACGGCAAGGCCGGCCGCCTCCGCCGCGCTCACACCCGGCCCCCCAAACTGCACCTTCCCTTGCCACGGTGTGAAGCGGACCGCCTGGAAGCCCGCCCCGGCGAGCAGGGTGCGAAGATACGCCTCGTCGCTGAACGCAAACGGACCAGGCGCGCGCGGCTCGCGCGGCGGCAGGCCGAGGTGGGCGCGCCCCACCGCCATGACTGCGCCGGCCCAGGGGTTGCCCTCGATGCCAGCCCAAACCGCGAAGTCCAGCCGCCCGCCCGGCACCAGCATGGCATGAAGGTTGGCCATCGCCGCCGCCGGGTCGGCGAAGAACATGACGCCGAAACGCGACACCAACCGTTCGAACGGTGCCCCCGGCGGCACCGCCGTTTGCGCGTCGGCCACCAGGATTTGGAGGTTGCCGGTCCCGGCCTCCGCGGCCTCCTGCCGGGCGAGCTGGACCAGCGCCGGGGAGATGTCCAGGCCGAGCACCGTGCCATCCGGCGCGACCGCCGCCGCGATCCGCCGGGCGAACTGCCCACTGCCGCAGCCGATCTCCACGACCCGCTCGCCCGGCGCGAAGCCGGCATGGTCGAGCAGGGCCGCGCCGACGTCGGCCAGCATGGTCTCGTAGTGGACGGCGTTCGCGGCCCAGCCCTCGCCGGTGGCGCCTTGCCAATCGGAATAGGCCGGAGCGCTGGCCACCGGAGCTTCTGTGGTCGGTGTCATCCTTGTCTCCTCTTGGCTGCCCGGCGTGCAGCGTCTGGAAGCATAGCCCTTCCTGAAACCGACTTTCGACTCCCACCAACCCCGGACGGATGCTGAGCCTTACCACTTCGTCAGATGCCGCCAGTCCGACTGAAACGCGGTCACGCACCCTGGCCCTTGGTGAGAATGCCTACTGGATTGGGCGGGTCCGCCCGCTGACGCGGATGCTTGCGCCGTGTGCCGTAGGAATGGCCGCGTGCAGGAGTGAGCGCATGCCCATGTCCTCGCCCTGCACGATGTCTATGCTGCCCCCGTGCGGCCATCCAAGGTCACGCAGATAGCCAGCAAGGGCCGCTGCCGCGGCGCCGGTCGCTGGGTCCTCATACACCCCGCCGATAGGGAACGGGTTGCGCGCGTGGAAAAGCTGCGGCGTTTCAGCATGAACGAGGATGAACGTGCCGATGCTGTGCGCCAGCGCCAGGACCCGCCCAGCTTCCAGGTCGTACTGCATAGCCGCCAACCGGGCACGGGTGTCCAATGCCAGCACCAGGTGGTCAGCTCCGGCGTAGGCAATCACTAACGGCATCCTTTGATCCAATTCGCTTCTCTCAAGGGAGAACAGGTCCAAGGCATCAGCGACCAACTGTGCCGGGGCCAGCCGGCTGTGTGTGGGCGGTGATTGGAGAGCGGCAAACATCGCCGATCCGTCGCAGCGCCCTTCAACGGTGATGTTGGCACGGTTGAGCTGAAGCTCAAAAACGCCGTTGCCGTGCCGCTCCGCAAGCGTTGCGCCAAGGGCGATGGTCGCGTGCCCACAGAAGGCCACCTCGACCTCGGGCGCGAAGTATCGCACCCGCCAGCCAGCCCCCGAAGGCGCTGCAAAAGCCGTCTCGGAGTAGCCGACCTCGGCGGCAATGGCCTGCATGGCATCGGCGCTGGGCAGCTCGTCGCAGATGACGACACCGGCAGGGTTCCCCCCTTCCTGTCCATCGGCAAAGGCGGCGACCCGTACGACTTCCTTCATTGCTGCCATCCCAAAGCTGCGGCTCATCTATCAGCTTTGTGGGAATGATGTGCCCAAGGGGTGAGAAAACGCCGGACTGCCGAGATGGAACATCGCTCGTTCGGAGGCGCCGTGTGTAAGTTGGGCGTGCAGACGGGAAGCGGGAGAACGCCTTGCACAGGGTTGCCGTCATCTTCTTCTCCGCGACCGGGACCACGGCAAAACTGGCCGAGGCAGTCCATGCGGGCGCGGCCGGGATCGCCCAAGCCGTGTCATGTCGGATCGAGGCGGCCGACATGGTGGGGGGGCGCTTCGTGAACGAGGAGGTTCTGAAACTCGCTGACGCGGCTGACGCGCTCGCCTTCGGCAGCCCGACCTACATGGGCGGGCCTGCCGCGCAGTTCAAAGCCTTCGCTGATGCGACGAGCGACCGCTGGACCACCCAGCGATGGGCGGACAAGGTTGCGACAGGCTTCACCACGGGTTCGTGTGCGAACGGGGACCAGGGCCATACGCTCGCCTACTTCACGATCTTCGCGGCGCAGCACGGTATGCTGTGGTGCGGCCTCGACATCCCCGGCGGAACGGACCCGCAAGGCCGCAACCGCCTCGGGAGCCAGTCCGGCCTAGCAACGCATGTGGTGGATGGGGCACTCGACGCCTCCGACCTGGCAACCGCGCGCTACTTGGGAAGGCGTTTAGCCAGCATAGCAGCACGAGCCGGCTAGGCCGCCCGGGTTACAAGCGAGGGAGGGTAAGCAGCGCCGCAAGCTGTATGGAATCTGAACCCAGAGATAGAGTTCATACACCGTGCAGTACCGCAGAATGTGCGTTTTGGCCGCAGCATCCAACATAGGCAACGAGCGGCCCGCTGTCCGCCAGGGTTCGTTTGGCGGACAGCCTCTCGCATCGCTTTTCCGCTCGCTTGCTTCGTGGACCTCCATGTGACGACCTCCAATCAACGCGGCCTTGTGTTTCCATGGATGGTCCCGGGTGCTTCCAAACCAGTTGCGGGGCTTATCCCACGTTCCAGGTAGGATCGAAGGGCGACGTAGCTGCGCGTGTTCAGCACGCCTGGAACCGCATAGATGCGCGACAGCACATCTTCTAGCGCTCCCGGGCCAGCGGTGCGGACCTTGAGGATGAGGCAGGCGTCGCCGGAAACGGAGTGGATCTCCTCCACCTCCGGCAGCAGCGCCAGGGCCATCATCGCCGGCGACTTGCCCCAGCCTTCCGTGTCCACATGAACGAAGGCCAGCAGCGGCTTGCCGACCAGATTGGCGTCGAGGACGGCGACGGTCCGCTGGATGACCCCCGCCTGCTTGAGGCGTCGTGCCCTCTCATGCACCGCGGGCGCAGACAGGTTGAGGCGCTTGCCCAGCTCCGCATAGGTCAGCGTCGCGTCCTCAGCCAACAGACCTAACAGCTTTCGGTCAACCTCATCGAGGGCAGGGGTGTCACCGTTCCTCCGCCGAATGCCATCTGTATCTCGCGCCATGCTGCAAACGCCCCCTCGTCACCGAACGTAGTTCGTCGGTATCCGGTTCTTTGACGAAGAGGATTAAGCCATTGACCCCTCAAAGGCACGCCCCCGCGCTTCCGTTGCTGATTCTCGGCATCGCCGTAATCGGGTCCAACTCGCTTGCGCTCAGCCCGATCCTGACGGACGTCGCCCGCAGCCTGTCGGCAACGCCTGTGCAAGTAGCCCATGCGAACGCGGCTTACGGTGGTGCGACTGCCGCATCGGCCCTCTTGCTTGGCCCCGCCGTTGATCGCATCGGCGCGCGTCGTATCCTGGCCGCCGGCTTCGCCGTGATGACGCTGGCGATGCTGGCCAGCGCCGCCGCGTCGTGCTGGGCGATGCTGGCCGCGGCCCAGGGCTTGGCAGGACTGGCTGCCGGGATCGTCCTGCCCGCGACCTACGCCTACGCGACCGTCGCGGCGCCCCCAGGCCGGGAAGCGGAGACGATGGGCCACGTCCTCGCCGGCTGGTCCATATCGGTGATCGCAGGGGTGCCGCTGTCCGCGTTCATCGCTGGGACGGCAGGGTGGCGCGCGAGCTACGTCCTGCTTGCGGTACTGCTGGCCGTGGTGAGTGCCGGCTTCCTCCGCTTGCGCGGATCGTCGGCGGCTGCCCGGCCTGGCGCAGGCGACATGAGCTTGCTGCCAGCGCTGAGGACCCCCGGCGTGCCCGCGCTGCTTGTCATCTGCTTCGCCTACATGACTGCGTTCTATGGGGTGTACGCCTACCTTGGCGA
>JAABUX010009201.1_pt1 | contig 11236 bp, 15 predicted proteins | sample 5561851 | NCBI WGS metagenome assembly JAABUX01 (sample SAMN10711883, study PRJNA513361) | rock metagenome | isolation source: Antarctica rocks | place: Antarctica: Victoria Land, Richard Nunatak red sandstone | collected 2016-01-03 | reverse complement strand
CGCACTCGGGCGGGGTGGCGCAGCTGCGCTCCCGCAGGGGCGTGCCTGCCACGGAGACGCGGGCCACGCGCACGGCTCCTGCTCGCGCGCTGCGCTCGCGCTGACGCTGTAAGACGCGCTGCCGGCGTGCTTGGGCATGTCGCAGGCGGCGTATATGCTGCCCCGCTGGGGCATATTGGAGCAGATTGGCCAAGCAGGCTTCGCTCTCAGCTACAGTGCCTATGCAGGGCCGCCTCGGTAAAATTATTGTTCCAGGCTTCCAGGGACAGGGGTTGCACAGAGCAGGCTGTGGCTGCTCCACAGATCCTAAGCGCGAGGTCTTGGCAGGAGCAAGCCAGTGCGCAGACGGCCAGCAAGCGTCTCGTTCGTCTGTCCCGTCAAGTCCTGGACAAGGCACAAAGCAAGCAAAAACTTTGCAGCGCACTGCAAAGTTTCCGAGAGCAGTTTCGACACACAGGGTAGGGTTCCGCAGAGCTCATGCTTGGCATTTGCAGGAGACATGCTAAGCGATGCTGCCGCCTTCCAGGCCGGCCAGGCGCAGCAGCGCCGCCGCGGCGGCACCGGGCGCGTCCCAGAGCACGACCTGCGCGAGCGGCGCGCCGCCCGGCCACGCCGGCAGCCCGGCCAGGCCGCGGCCGGCGCCGGCGCCGCCGGCGCGCGCGGCCGCGGCCAGCGCGGCGGCCAGGCTGCCGGGCGCGCGCGCGCCGGCGGCGGCCAGGCGGCGCGGCAGCGCGCAGGGCCGGCCGTTGGGGTAGGCGCGCCGCGCGAGCACCACGTCGGCCGCGCCCAGGCGCGCGGCGGGGCACGCGTCGTTGGCGCCGTCGCCCAGGTACACCACGCGGCCGGCCGGCGGCCGCGCCAGCAGCGCGCGCTCCAGCACCTGGCGCTCCCAGCACCCTAACCCTAAGCTGACCACGCAGCGCATCTGCGCGTGCTGAAGGTACACCACGCGGCCCGCCGAAGGTACACCACGCGGCCCGCCGGCGGCCGCGTCAGCAGCGCGCGCTCCAGCCCCTGGCGCTCCCAGATCCCAAATCCACTCCCCAACCCTCACATGTGGCGCGCTGACCGTGCATCGCTGCGACAAGGTTGGTGCTGGAGAAGCTGCCGGTGCGCATCTACCAGGAGTATGCCCTGCACGCCCAGGCACCTGACGCATGCTGCGCTCTGACCCATGCTCTGCACGCCCTGGCACCCGACGCATGCTGCGCGCTGACCCGGACAGGGGCGCCGCTTCCTTCCCTGCTCTGCGGCACGCGCCCTGCCTGCAGCAGGCTAGGGCGCCGCCAGCCCGCCCGCGCGCGCGCCTGCCCCTTGCACAGATTGGGCGGGCAGTGCGGGCAGCCGTGCGGCGCGCCCGGCGGCTGGTGCGGCCGCACGCGCAGCGCGCCGCCCTCCCATACACCAGGGTTTGTGTGCACCTGCGCGCCGCCCCCATCGCCGTTGGGCGGCGCGGCGCGCGCCCGGCAGGCCGCACAGCCGCAGCTCTTTCAGTGCTTGCAGGTCAGGACAGGGCCGGCTCCCGGGTCGACGGGATCTCAAGCAGCAGGGTCAGGCCGCCGGCAGGGACATGCATGGGACCGGCGGGGTATAGGGTTAGGGCTGCGCCTGCGCAAAGCAGCCCGCCAGGCCCACCGCGGCCAGCGCCTCGGCGATGTACACCGAGTTGGCGTCGCTCACGATGAGCAGCTCGGCGCCCGGCGCGGCGGCCACCCGCCGCACGGCCTGCAGCGCGCGCGCGCCCTTGAGTTAACTTTCATGCTGTGGACCCTATCCTGCTGGCCGCGGCGGCAGGCGCGCTTCCCAGCATCGAGGCACGCGCCCCGCCGCTCTGGCCCAGGCCCAGTAGCCCGCCTGCTGCGCAGCATGGCGCTCAGCGCTACGGCCCAGGTCAGAAAGCGTCGCCAACATCGCTTGACGCAACCGAGCGCGCAGCTTGCAGACGCAGGCCCCCAGGCCGACAACCCCTGTGCGCCCACGCCTACAGCCTGCCACAGGAAGTGCCCTGCTGCGGCCGAAGCCGTGCTCGTCCGCAGGGCCGCGCACGCCGAGGGCGGGACCCAGCCATCAATTTAAGAAAAAGACGGATTTGCGGAGAGTAAATGGTGAAAGGAGTGCTTATAAAGATGAACCGGCGGGAGCGCACCTCGCGCATGGCCGCATCAAAGGGCACACGGCGGCAGGCGGCGAGCACGTCGGCGGGCGTGGCGCCGGCCTCGGCCGCCGCGGCAGCCAGGCTTGCGTCCATAAGCGCCGTCCAGGGCAGGCCCTGCGCCTGCGCGGCCGGGCCGTCCTGGGGCTCAGCGGCGGCGCTCTGGGCTGCGGAGTCTATCCGGCCTGCGCACGGCCTGGCGCGAGGGACCTGTGCAGCGCTGCCTGGAGTCGTGCACATTGTTTCCGCAGACAGCAGACGCGGCGTGCATGCATGGCCTTGCCAAAGACTTGTATACACTGGACAATATACGCCTGCGACCGGCCACGTGACCTCGCCGCATGTGGCCGCAACGATGCGGGTCACAGGCGTAAATGCTCGGCGCAGCGCGCCCCACGACCCGCGCGCACCTGCAGGCGCTCAAAGGCGGGCCAGGCGCCCAGCTCCCGCAGCACAAACGTGTCGCTGTTCTCCTGTCGCAGAGCACACGCGCACGCTCACATTCTCGAGCTACTCCTGCTCTTCGACAAGCGCACGGGAAGGCCAACGCTGCCAGCGCACCTCGATCAGCGACCAGTCAAAGTCGCAGACGAACAGCGTCCGCGCCGGCTCCTGCGACATGGCGGCCGTCGGGCAGGGCGCTCGTCGCGCGCTGAGAGCACGGACTGGCAGGCCGCCTGCTCAGGCGGCGCGGCATGCAGGCGCGCGCCAAGCTCAGCAAGCCTGCTTGCTGGTCTATGCCTGTGAGGGCACTGCTGCATGGACGATTTGATCTTGTCCTGTATGTGCAAGATCGGTGGACTACCATCCCAGGTGCAACAAGCCCACGCAGCACGCACACCAACATGCTGGGCTCGGCGCCTCTGCGCGCCGCGCCGCGCCGCGCCGCGCCGCGCGGGCGCCACCCGCGCGCGCTCTCAGCCGGCCCGACTCACAGCCCGCGCCCGTGCGCGCACCGGGCCCGGCGCGCCCCGCGCGGCGGCGCCGCCGTCGCCGGCGGCCGGCCCCGCCCAGCGCGCGAGCTGGCAGATCGAGACGGCCGTTGGCAGGTCCGGCCGCGCGGCGCACCGCCGCAGGAAGCGCCAGGCCAGCCCGACGGCCGCCGCGCGCTCGAAGAGGCCGCGGCTCTCCGGGCGGTCCGGCACGGCGAGGACGACCTGCAGGGCCGCTGCTAGGTCGGGCGCGGCTTGCCGGCCGCGCGCCAGGCGAGCCGCGCCACCCCACCGTAACCCTTTTGGGGTGTTATGCGGCAGGTCGGTTCGGCCTCAGCTCTGCAGGCTCGGACAGCCGGGCGGGTCCATGCAGGCGCGTTTGCATGCAGGCGTGCGGCAGCCACCAGGGGAGCTAGGGTGCTTCAGCTGCAGCCTTGCAGCATGCGCGCTGCGCTGCCCCGCATGTGGGGCCGCCGCGCGCCAGGTGTTCCTAGGCGCAGCCCCGCAGCAGGGGCCTCGCAGCAGCACAGGAAGCAAGGAAACGCTTTGAGTGGGCGCGCCCATCGGCGCCTGTGTTAGGTAAAAGCCCCATGTGTGTTAGGTGAAATACCGCGCAGGGCCGCGCCTGCATGTCCGGGTTCGCTGCCAGGCACTCCAGGACCGTGCCGAGCAGGGCATCGAACTGGTCCTGCGCCCAGGGGCGTGCACATTGTGAGCGCACGCATGCATGCAGGAAGATCCCCGACACCGGCGGCGCCACGTGCGCGCGCGCCCGCAGGGCGGCGGGGGGGCACCTCATCGTAGCACAGGTCGGAGCCGATGAGCAGGTCGTAGGTGGCGCGCCGCGGGTCCAGCGGCGTGCCCGCCATGCTGGCGCCCCAGGCGTGCGCGTGCACCGCGGGCCGCGCCGCGCCGTCTGTCGCCGCCCCTTGAACTGCTCGACCCGACTGGTAGCGCACCACCGCGGCTGCACCTCAGGGGTGCTGTCGGAGTCCTTTGTGACAGCGCACTCTGACTTTGCGCAGTTTGCGCAGCCCTGCAGGCGCTGTCTCCGAGCCGGGGAACACCGGGGCTGCCACGGCGCACCATGCCGTGCGCCTCCACCTGCAAAGTTGGCGGCCACGTTGCGCTGCAGCAGCGGGAGCATCAAGGCGCAGTCCGTCAGCGTCACCGCGGCGCCGCGCAGCGCGAGCGCCTGCGACCCTACACTGCTCCGGTCAGCTGCAGGGGAAAGAGCTGAGTGCTGCTGAAGACGTCTGCCAAACTCAAGAGTCATAAGCGCATGGCCGCACGAGACACATGCTAGTAGTGCAACATGATGACATTGCGTTGGTGCAGCATCTTTTTATGTTCCCTGACCGGGCGTGCCTGCCCTGGAGCGCCCAGGCCAGCGCCAAGCTCCAGCACGCGCTTGCCCTTCACCCAATCGTCCGGTAGCCCTGTCGAGGGCGCGCACGTCAAGGCCCGCAGGCTTTGCGTTGCGAGCGCATGCGCTTTGCAGAGCAGCCCGGGTCTGCACCGGCAAGCACGGCGATGAGCTCGACGCAGGCCGTCCATAGGCCGTTGCCACAGCAGTATGGATGTTGCGTGTGGCACGGGTCTGATATAATTTTTAGTGTGCGCCCGGCACCAACGTCCAGGTCATACATTAATAAGCCGCTTGTGTTGTCGTCTGGCATCTTGCACAGACACGCTGTATGCCAGTAGAAACTCCTGCGGTGCTCAAACGCTGTGCAATGTGGCAGCAGGCAGGCATTGACTGGGACAGAGCCCAGAGCACTGTTGAGCTGCTTGCAGTACTTGCACAAGTACCTGATTAGAAATATAATTGCGCTTTGCGGCACGGCTGGTGCTCGAGCTAGCCGCTGCTGAGCACGCTGAGCACCTTGAGCACCAGCGCTTGCGTAGGTTTTTAGCCCGCCAACACCCCTCGCGAGGAAGAGCTCGCGATCGACGGTGTAGCGGCCAGGAGCACTGGTTGTAGGCCTCACGCTCGTACTTTGAAGTAGCACACTGAGCTCCGCAGTCGGCGATGCACAGACTGCTGCAGCGGAGCGCGCACGCCCCTTTCACTGAACACCAAGCCTTGAGTAGGCAGTTCTGGCTGCTGCACACACACGTGCGCGCTGGCCGCGCACTGAGGCTGCTGGTTTGAGCACCGTTTAGGCATCTGCCGTTTGCACGCCTTGCGTTGTGTCACAGTCCTGACGCAGAGGCTGGCGCGGCCCGCAGGTGACATCGCTCAGGAAGCGTTCAGCAGCAGATGGCGCAAGCAGGTACAGCAGCGGCGTTGCGAGAGCCACATTTGAGCCGGTGCTCGAGCGCACAGATGCGGATGCAAAGTTTTACCAGGTTCGCGCGTGCCTGGCCATTGCAACGCTCGCGTCCTGCGCGTGCCGTTTTGCGCTGAGCACGTGGGCCAGGCTTCCCGGGCGGTCAGTATAGGAATCCAGCAGTTCAAGATGTGCACGCTGCGCCCCCGCCTGCCAGCCCCCTTCGAAGGTCTGGACACACGGTGCGCTCACTGCACTGGCTCCGCGCGCGCAGGACCGCATCCGCTCAGACGGCTCGCTGTCGCCGGGCGGCCTGCGCCTGACGCAGCGCCCCGCGCCGGCCGCGCCTGCGCCGCGCGGCGCGCCCGTCGGCCTGGCGCCGCCGGCGCCGCCCGTCTCGGCCGCGCAGCTGGAGCAGCTGGTCGACTTTGTGCATGGCAGCCAGTGCGTGGGGACGCCGCTGTGCCATGTGTCGGCCGGCCCAAAGCAGCCCCGCCTCTCCTCCACACAGTGCCGCAAGACAGCCTGCCCGCCTGCGCCTTTCACGGCCCTTGCCACCCCCAGGCTGCAGGGCTACGCCTGGCTAGCTGCACTGTCGCAGACTGCGCGAGTCCAGCCGGACGCGCGTGCCTGTGTGATGCAGCGGGGCCGCGGCGAGCTGGGCGGTGATGCGCGCAGGCGGCTGCTGGTGCTGACGGGCGCGGGGTGCTCCACGGAGTCCAATCTGCCGGACTACCGCTCGCCCAGCGGCGCTTACAGCCGCGGCTTTAAGCCCATGACGCACCAGCTGTTTATGAGCGGCGCCGCGCAGCAGACCCGCTACTGGCGCGCGCCCCCTGGCCGGCGGCCCGCCTCAGCCGCGGCGCCCTGCGCAGCGCGTGCCCGCCTGCCGGGCATGCGGTGCTGTTTCGCCAGCGTCTCTCCCTCATATTGTGGGCTTGCGACGATGATGGTTTTATGCAGGAGGTACAGTGACCAATGCATGGCTCGCAGCACGTGCATGCAGGGCAGCCTTTGCATGCTGTGAGGCGGTCATGCACAGGCGGTCACGCAAAGCGCGCCTCCTAGACCCAACCCTAGACGCTACGCCCGCAGGTCGCGGAGCTTTGCGGGCTGGCGCTAGTTTGCCGGCGTGCGGCCCAATGCGGCGCACGAGGCGCTTGCGCGGCTGCAGCGGTCCAACTGGGCCGCCGGCGGCTTCATCACGCAGAACGTCGACCGCCTGCACCAGAAGGCCGGCACCGCGGACGTGCTCGAGATCCACGGCACCACGCACGAGTGCGCGCCCCGCGCGCTGCGCGCAGCGGGCCTGGCCGCCTGACAGTGCGGAGCGCGGTGCCCTGCGCGTGCAGCGGCAGGCCCGGGTGGCCGGCGCGAGCGCGGCGCGGTCTGGCGTGCCTGTGATGAGTGTGCATAGGGTGGTGGTGAGGTCCAACCACATTGTAGATGCCTTGGGCCTGCCAGGTCGGGATGCACCGGCCCACGACATGCAGCCTGGGCGTTGGGATCTGCGGCGGCCGCTGGGCGGTGGTTGCTTAGGGTTCTGTTTAGGGTTACACCGCTGAGCGGTCCGTGCGGCGGGGCGCAGGGTGGTGTGCATGGGCTGCGGCGAGGTGACGCCGCGCGAGCCGTTCCAGCAGCGCCTGGCGGAGCTCAACCCGGTGGCGGCGGCCGCGGTCGCGCGTGCGGCCGTCGGCAGCGACGCCGCCGCGCGCCTGGTCGATCCCGGCGAGGACGGCGGCCTGCAGGCGCGCCGCCCGCGCGCGCCGCCCGGCGCAGGGTTCTGGGGCCAAGCCCTCAGCGTCGCGGTGGCTCATCGCGTCACGTGCTGGGCAGGCTGTCGGCTTGCCAATCAGGGGCGGCGCCCGACACTGGTCGCGCTGCCTGAGCCTGGTAGTGTGTGTCCTAACCGCATGCCGCCCCCGTGCGCGCCAGCCGGCGCTGCGGGGCGAGCGCCGCGCCTGTCTGCGCGGCAGGCGGAGCGGCGGCCGGACGGCGACGCGGAGGTGTCGCGCCGGCCCGACGGCGACCTGGAGCTGCCGGGCGGCGGCGCGGGCTTCGTGGTGCCGCCGTGCGACAGCTGCGGCGGCGTGCTCAAGCCCAATGTTGTCTTCTTTGGCGACGCGATCCCGCAGGAGCGCGCCGCGCGGTGCGCGCCCGCACGCGCCCCCCCCTGTGGGACGGCGGCGCATGCAGCAGCGCATGCCGCCGCCGACGTTGACAGCGGCTCCCTGAAATGCCAGCGGAGCGGGTTTGGCAGCGGCGCTGCAGAGCCTGGCCCGTGCGGGCGGGGCGCTGCAGGCCGCGCAGGTCGGCTGGCGGCCCGCTCGTGCTGTGGTGAGCTGCTCGGCCCGGCCTGCTGCGGGCGGTCGGCTGAGGCGCGGTCGTGCTGTGTGATCTGCTCAGCCTGAGCCGCTCGCGCTATGCGGCGGGCGCGCAGGGCGCTGGAGGCGGCGGGCGGCTGCGACGCGCTGCTCGTGGTCGGCTCCAGCCTGATGGTCTGGTCGGCGTTCCGGCTGGCCAAGGCCGCGCGCGCCGCCGGCGCGCGGCTGGCCATCCTGACGGCCGGCCCCACGCGCGCCGACGACCTGGCGGAGCTCAAGGTCGAGGCGCGCGCGGGCGAGGTGCTCGCGCGCCTGGCCGCGCAGCCCGCGCTCGGCCTGCCGCGCCTGTGACGCGGCGCTCTTATTATTTGCTCCAGGCGCTGGCGCGGCGCTGTATTTCTTGCTCCAGCCGCTGGCGTGAATAGGGTCAAACGGCAATTCTGTGCTCCGCGAGCTTTGTCAAATAGCTGAGGCGGGTGCCGGAGGTGCTCGCATGTGAAGCTGTGCAGCCAGCGCTGCCACGCCTGTAGAACACGCAGCCGACCGGTAACAACTTGTGAAGCCACACTGCAAATTACACTGTGACAAGAGACTATTACATTAGGGTACAGTTCGTTGGAGCTGTCGAGGACTGTCCGAGCGCGAGTTTCCGAGTTTCCGTGAATTACACTGCAGGATATCCAACGCACTGAGCGATAGACCAGCATCCGCGCAATACACAGAACGACATGCCCTCCATAGTCGCCGCAGAGCAGGTGCGGCGCACAACATAGTCCCAAGGCAGCGCTGTGCGTGGGGTCCTCAGGTGCCTACCCACAGAGCAGCAGGCACAAGACTGCGAGTCTGTATCCACTCGCCTCCCTTGTGCAGGCCTCCATGCACGTCTCAGCGCCACCCGCTGCCGGACGGGCGCGGCGCCCTGCCCAGCCGCGAGCAGGACCGCCTCCGCAGCTGACCACCGGCTGCCTGCGCAGGCTCCCGCGTGCGCCGCGGCGTCGGACGCGCGATGCTCGGCGGCGCCCTACGCGCACTGCATCCTGCCTGGCAACGAGGCGTCGCTGATGGAGGAGGCGCTCGCGCGGCGGCGCTGGTGGCGACCGGCCGAGCCCGCCGCCGTGGCCGTCGGCCGCTTTGAGCTGTGGTGGGGCGGCAACGCGCAGCGCTTTCCCGTGACCATCTTCCGCGGCGGTGCCGGCCCAGCTATCGGTAGTGACGTTGGTCAAGCTATCCAAGACACTATAGTAGCTTGGTTCAAACCTATGCAATTCTCTCTTGTGTGCAGGCCACTCTGGCAGCCCTCGGAGGCCGAGCCCAGCCCGTGCAGCCCCTGCAGCATGTTGGCACTGCACAGGGCCCCAGCTCAGAGGGAACGTGCTTCGGGAGGTCTCCTCTGCTCCTGAAGACACACCGCCTGTTGATCCGCCCGGCCTGAACAGCGTACGGCTGCCCGCAGGCGGGCCGCCGCGGCTGGTGGCCAGCCAGCTGCAGGGCCACGCGGAGCTGACGTCCAAGCACCGCCTGGCCATCAATGTGCAGGTAGCGGCCGGCGCGGGGCCCTAACCCTGCAAGCTACTCTGCGGGGCCCCTCTGGTAGAGTGTGCACGCAGCGCACGGTGGGTGTCACCAGCGGGTCTCTAGCAGGGCAGCAGGCCCAGCCAGTGACTCCGTTGCACCAGGTGACAGAAAGCATGCGTGCCTTGTCCTGAGAGATGGCAGCCCTGCCAGACCTCCAGCGCCAGGGCCTGTGCCAAGCGGCGCGCGCCGGGCGCGCAGGCGTACGCGGCGGCGCACAAGCTGGCCTGCAGCTGGGTGCCGGCCACGCATGTGGTACATGCGGGGCCCGCCGGCGCGCGCCAGCTCGCGCGCCTGCGGCGCGCCGTGCAGCGCGCGGCCGAGAGCGACGGCGCGCGCCCCTGCTGGCGCGCGCGTGTCCTGCGCACCGCGCGCATTGCCTGCATTCTCGTTCCGGGCCGTGATTCTTGTGAAGAGGCAGGACATCCGTGAGAAGGCGGCACATGTTCGGGCTGGTGCTTGTGCAGTATTGCTTGCTAAATGGTAGGACTGGCTGCACCTGACAGTGGACAATACATCAATGTCTTAAATGCTCCTGTGCGGCAGCAAGAGCCTGACACTGAGTTAACCAGAGGACTGGGGGCGAGCCAGAGCGGGTGTGGATAATGAAGCCTGGCAGCCGCAACCGCGGCAAGGGCATCGAGGTGTTTGACAGCATGCGCGACATCGAGCGCCACCTGGCCGCCCAGCGGCGCGCGCCCCTGCCATGACCAGCCTGTGCAGGGTGCCGCCGGTGGCGGGCTCGGACAGTGTGCCCACAAAGCGAGGAGCACTCGTCACACTGCCACCATCATGCGGCCTGTGACGAGGTTGCATGATGGCAGACTCAAGCCCTATCCTATCGTATCCTGACCCTACCCTACCAAAGTGCCTGCCAGGCGCCCAGATGCGACATCATGTGGCTGGCTGAGTTGTCATCATACAAAAGTCGCGCGACCGGCTGGCCGACGCGCGCGCAGCCGGCAGCGCAAGCTCAGCGTTTGGTGCGGCGCAGGCCAGGCGCGCAGTGGGTCGTCCAGAAGTACATAGAAAAACCATTGCTTCTAAGCGGGCGCAAGTTCGATATCCGCGCCTACGCGCTGGCGGCGCCCGACGGCCGCATCTACATGCACCGCGCCTGCTACGTGCGCACCAGCAGCTGCGCGTTTGGGCTGGCCGACCTGGGCGACAAGTGCGCCAATGCGCTGCTGCAGCTGCGTATTGCGCAACATAGGGCGGCGATAGGGTAGGGTCTGATAAATTACAGTAAACATTTCTAGTACTGCTTCGGGCATGCCCTTGGTGAGCTCTGCCTGCGCTCTCTTGGCGCCCATAGGTGTGCGTGGTCGAGAGCGCCGCTGCGCTGTGCTCAAAGCACATATATGGCGGCGCGGCGCTGCGTGCTGGGCGGCAGCGCGGGTCAAGAGAGTCGGGTCGCGGGCGCAGGGCAGTCCACCTGACTAACGATGCGATCCAGAAGACCGGGCCCGGCTACGGCGCCTTTGAGGAGGCCAACAAGCTCAGCATGGCGCAGCTGCAGGCCGCGCTGGCAGAGCGGGTGCGCGTCCGTGCGAGCGGGTCAGACGGGTGGTGGCAGCAGAGCTTCGAGAAAAGGGTGCTCCGTGTGCATGCGCCCTGGCAGGGGAGCGACCGACCGCGCAACGCCAAAGCACGCTTGTGAATCTGCCCGAGTTGGGCAAGCACCTGATCTGAAGCAGGCCATGCATGCTATGGCGCCGGGTGACGCGCGGAGCCCGCTATGTGTGGGGAGCCGGCTGGGCACGTGCGCAGCCAGCGGCCCGAGGCACTCCATGCATCAGGGTAGGGTAGGCTATTGGGGAGGCCAGTAGCTGGTCAACCCTAAGCCTATGCACGCATCAGGGTAGATTAGGCCAGCGGCCGCGGCGCGCCGCGCAGGCTGACGTGGAGGGCGACCTGGTGCCCAAGATGTGGGCGGCGGCGCGCGTCGCATTTGCGGCGGTGGGCGGCCGGCTCAACCCCGCC
>JAABUX010009200.1_pt1 | contig 11237 bp, 21 predicted proteins | sample 5561851 | NCBI WGS metagenome assembly JAABUX01 (sample SAMN10711883, study PRJNA513361) | rock metagenome | isolation source: Antarctica rocks | place: Antarctica: Victoria Land, Richard Nunatak red sandstone | collected 2016-01-03 | reverse complement strand
AGGCACCTGCTGTTTCTGCTGTTGGTACGTTTGCTGGCATTCGTGCTGCATCCCCCCCCCCCCTCCCCCACTTGCACTGACGACGAAGTAGTTGCGGCGCCACAGGTGTTCGCAGCATCCGCCGTCCATGTCTCCGCAGCGCCGGCTGGAAGAGACACACCATCAGCAGGCAGCCATGGCGACGACTGGCCTCTGGACCGGCCTCGCCAGCACAGCAACTCCACCAGGCACGCCGCTGTCAGGAACCGAGTGTCATCTTGCGGGCTCCTCGCACGGACAACAGCAGGCTTGCTGCTGAATGTCCCATCGCAGGCATCTAGAAGCGTTCCAAGACCGTGGAAAGGTAGCAAGCGCCGTCCATCGTCTGTTGCACTCAGTGACGAGGCGCTTCTCGAGGCCACGTACACGACAGATCGTTGGCAGCCATTGCACATGTCCGTCCCCATGCTCTGCTTTGCCGCCAAGCAGGGAGGAGGCGCGGGACATGTTCATGTTCGGGTACGAGCAGTACATGCAGCACGCGTTCCCGCGCGACGACCTGCGGCCGATCAGCTGCCGCGGCCACGACACGCAGGGAGGCATCGCCAACACCCTGGTCGATTCCCTGGACACCCTGCTGGTGCGCCCAAACACTGGACCCATGATCGTATCGGATGGCCGTTGCAGTCGGCCGGTGCGTGGGGGTTGTCAAAGGCCAGGCTGAACCTGCTGGCTCAGCACTGTGTGACGTGGCGGCGTCCTGACGACGCCAGCCGCTGGTCTCCCTCGCATCTCGGCGTCATACGCTGAGTCTGATCCTGACATGGACGTCCACGCGCACATGCAGCGTGCCGGAGGCGGGCTGTATATTCTCAACCTGTACACATCCCTGTCTCCAGGTAGTGAACGCGCTGGACGAGCTGCGCCATGCCGTGCGCTGGGCGGAGCAGTCGCTGGATCTGGACGTCGACGTGCGGGCCCACGTATTCGAGCTGACCATCCGGTCGCTGGGCGGCCTTCTGTCAGCCCACAGCCTGCTTGTTCGCGATCCTGCGCTGGTTCCAGGTCTGCTGCAAAATGCTGCCTGCGGTGACCCATGTCTTGACTCCCAACACTGTCGCTACGGATGAGCCTCGTTGCCAAGCTCTGACAACCAGTGGTGAAATCGCCTGTTTAGTCCGCCTGCCGACGGTTGCGCAGGGTAGCAGCAGCCGGATAGCCCGTGTGTGAACCAACAACGCGGATTGGAACTGAGCTGGTCTCATGTAGATAAGCTACCACTGCATGGACAGCATGCATCCCTTGTCGCCATCCTGCAGGGTACCGAGACGGGTTGCTGACGAAGGCGGTCGACCTGGCAGACCGGCTGATGCCGGCGTTCGACACGCCGTCGGGCATCCCGCTGTCCTGGGTGAACCTGCATCGGGTGCGCCGCCTGCTCTTTGCTCCTAGCTCCCCGCCTCGCCCCACGTCGGTCAAGATGAACGCCTGCAGAATGCCCCAGAAGCAGTCAGAGCAGAGCGCACCGGTCATCACGTTGCTGTGCGCCATGCCTGTCGGCGGCCTATTTTGGTCAAGGTGCGGGTATGGCAAGGCTGTGGGACAGTCTCAGGGCACACGCCTGGTTGGGTCTTTGACAACATCCAGGCAACCATGCCGGGTGCTCGTCTGCTGTCAGAGCAGGACCAATCGAAGGCTAAATTAGACATGACACGGCTGTCGCAACGCTAGCTTGGTGGTCAAGCAAACGGCAGGCAGCCCTGCTGATCTGCCACTCAGCGCACGCAGAAAGCTGCGTGCCGATGCCAGCCTCCATTGAGTGCAGGGCGTCCTGCCAAGGGAGCTGCGGCAGACGTGCACCGCTTGCGCTACGACCCTGCTGCTGGAATTCGGCACCCTGTCACGGCTGACCGGCGACCCGAGCTACGAGCGGGCTGCCGCTCATGCGGTGAGTGCTGCATGCCCACCGATGCCATTGCCTGCATCACTCAGGGCTTGTATCAGGGCTTCCGCCTTGACCCTTGGCTTGGCCTCATGAAGGCCAGCAAGGTCAGCGGGTAGGTTCAACTCTCGCAGCGGCCGCATAGCATCACATCCGTACCAAGTTTATGCGAGCCATATCTTGTGCTGTGGGCAGGTTCGCCAAGTGTTCGGCATGCGGTCGCGGCTTGGCCTGCACGGCAATACGCTGAATGTGGACGCGCCGGCTTGGGAGCGACAAGACAGCGGAACGGGAGCTGGCATCGATTCCTTCTACGAGTATCTGCTGAAGGTGTGGTCAGCGAGTTGCTGTTTGCGAAGTCCAGGTCCAGTGCGGTTGCTCCATCATGTGACAGGGCCTCGTCCGCCAAGCACAAAGGGACGGTAGTCGAGTTTCGCCCCGCCTCACGAGGCGGCTGATGACGCAGTCGTACCTTCTGTTCGGCGATGAGGACTACCTGGGGATGTTCGCGGCTTCGTACACTGCTGCCATGCGGCGCATGCGGCTCGTCGGCGAGTTTGCAAGGTCTGCCTGCGTCATTCGTCCAGGCGCATGCCTAGACGATTGCAACATGAGCAGCATATTTTCGTTTAGACGCCTATGACCTCACACTCGAGGATCAACACATCACTATTGAGCAAGCACGTGAGCTCCGGACTGAAAATGCCCGCGCACTCACCCAAGTGGTTGGTGCATTCACAGTAATGCTTCGACGTTGGCAAGCATGGTCGTGGCACACCGCAGATACAGCTGGCTGGTGGACGTGCACATGGAAACCGGCGCGCTGTCCAAGGTTTTCATTTCGTCCCTGGCCGCCTTCTGGCCCGGCATGCAGGCGCTCATCGGTGAGCCTCGTCCGCCGCCCTGGTCTGCGAATCCGTCGCTGCATATCATCGCTGTCCGCATGCATCAGCTCAGGGTCGTACTGAGGGCGGGTGCCGCAACCGGGTCATGCATGTTGGTAGCTGCTTGCTCACCCCTGACCAGCTGCGGCTACCATTTGGTACTTTAACAGCAGTGTCTCTGCTGTGGGCGAGCGGGCACAGGATGCGGCACGGGCATTGTAGCTCTCCTCGATAGCTGCTATGCACGGCAGCGATCTCCGACGCAACCTGTGACACTGCGTTGTGCTTACACCCGGCATACAACGCGGCGCGCGCGTGCCTGCAGGTCAGACGGCAGCTGCGGCAGAGCTGTACGGCAACTGGACGGCCGCTTGGGACCGCTTCGGCTGGCTCCCCGAGCAGTTCGACATGACCATGTCCACCGTCCACCCCATCGAGAAGGTGCTGTCCCATCCTGATGATCCTGGCAGACAAGCGCGCCAGCGTGAGCTGCGCAGCTCGTGCCCTGCATATCTGTTTGCGGCTCTCAGTGTGCTTCCTGCTGGCTGACCCTTTAAGGTGCTCTGAGCTGCTCTTCCCTACAGACGGATCAGGCGCTTGCTGAGGCTGACCCACGACAGCTCTGTTTCCCTCCAGTCTGCCATCAGAGTCTCTCATGTTGCGCTGACTCACACCTGTCAGAACCTCAGTGCCTCTGATGAGCAGCGGCGAACTTCGTGCAGAGCTACCCGCTGCGGCCGGAGCTGATGGAGAGCACCTTCATGCTGTACGAGGCGACGGGCGATGGCGCCTACCTGCGCGCCGGGCGTGCGCTGCAGCAGCGCCTGCTGGCCAGGAACAAGGCCGAGTGCGGCTTCGCCGGCGTCAGCGACGTGACTACAGGTGCGCCGGCAAAGCTGCGCTGCAATGGAGAGTAGAGAGGGCGCAGTGGTGACATGGCATACCGACCTGAGAGGGAGCTGCGCGGATCTTGGTCGGTGTATACTCTCAATCGCTCTCCTGACGTCGGCTCACATCCGCCCCTGTATCGCCATTGTTCACACGTCATCAGCTGATGGCGATCGCAGGTGCCCTGGAGGACAGCATGGAGAGCTTCATGCTGAGCGAGACGGCCAAGTACCTCTTCCTGCTCGCCGCCAACGCCACCGGCCTGCCGTCCTTCTTCGTGCTGTCCACGGAGGTGCAGTGCTCTGTCTCCTCTGCTGAGGGTTCTTGAGTGGCACTTGGGCGCGGAGGGCGTGATCATGGCAATTGCGTGACAGGACGTGATCAAGTTTGAATGTGCCAGCAACCTCTGTGCACGCCTGCATGACAAAGACATCACGACCACAAGCGAGCACGGCGCGCGGTGTTGCAGGGCCACCTGCTGCCGCCGTTCCCTGACGAAGCCCCGACGGAGCCTCCGGTCAACACCAGCGGCGGCAGCGGCGCCCACTGGTGGCTGCCGTCCGAGACGGCGCATGAGGCGGACCAGCCCAGCGCCGCGACCAGGATAGGTGCCTGCCGCCCTCCTGTCAGTTATGAATGCACCAACGCTGCCGCCGTCTCAAAAACTGCAACCTTTGCTTGCTCACAAGGTGAGTCCTCATGTTGGCTAAAGGGAATGCCTGGGCGCTGCAGAACATTTCTGAGCCAGGGCCTGCCTCATGATGAGCCGGATCCGCCGTTCGGAAGGTCAGGAAGGCTGGAGCGGACGCCCTGCTCATGTACCAGTGATGCCAGTGTCGACTGCACCACTGTCGGCCGCTGTGTTGGCGACGTGCTGCACTGTGCGCAGATGCTGAGCTCCGGATCGACGCGGACTGGCAGCCGGATACATGTGCGGCGCTCTGCCGCTTGCCGACGGTGGCGGATGCGCGGGCCGAGGCCTCCCGCCTGGCCGTCGCGCTGCCGTCCGTGCCGACCAGGGAGGCTGACTACCTCCTGATCAGGTGGTTGCTTGCACGGTTGACTGCTCACGTGGACACGAAAGGACCACGCAATAGTCATTTCCAGTGCCAACTCTGCCGATGAGACTGGAATGAGTGAGTTTGACAGTCAGACACAGCTGCCAGAGCCCTGTTTGCACACAATCTGTCTGCACTGAGGGCGGTTGGGCTTGCGAGTGCATACAAATGCTCATGATTGGCTTCCGTCCCTGCCCAGGCAGAGGCGCTGCCGAGCTTGCCGGGTGATCACGGCCGCCGTCGGCACGGGTGGACCGGCGGCGGGGCCCCGCCGTCGTCAGTCGCCGCAGCAAACCGCAGCAGCGGCCGCCGCTGCCGCAGGCTTCGGAGGTGGAACGGGGACGGTGCACCAAGTGTCGCCGATGCAGCTGCAGGCCCTCATGCAGGTCGTCGCCAGCTGTCCTGTTGTCATACCACCTTGGTTGTGGCAAGTCATGACATCCCCTCCATGCCAGTGGTGGTGTTCTTGGGGCAGCGCTTGCCCTTCCAGCCACTGCATTTGTTTTTGTTGGTCTACTATTTGGCGGGGCGCCGCTGTCTGTGTTGTGCCCGACAACGACAGATGATGAGATGCCCTCGCACAGTGACACGGCTTCGGCAACAGTCAGATGAGCCCAGCCTGAGTATCACCGTGCGAGCGCATCGACGCTTCTGGCTCTGTCGCTGAACGCAGATGGCAGCGCCGGCCAGGTTGAGACAACCTTCACGGTAACAACCTCAGCCTAACCTGGACCGTGAGCTGAAAACCATGGAACGACATGATTGCTGACCGCAGTCAGGACCCGGCTGAACGGACGACTGTATGCAGCTCGGGCGAAGTTTCTGCCTACCGATCCTCACACCAATCATGCAAGCTCCCTGCAGGTGTTGGACTCGGGCCCACATGTCATCCGGCAGGTCTTCTGCCAGCTTCCGGTGTGCTTCACCAGGTCTCCTCATCGTCTGTAGCCATATCTTCTTTGCGTCACTACTGACTATGCAAGCACTTCGACGTCACCAGACGGCGCTCCACCGTGAGACTGCAGTCACCAGAAAGCGTCAGCGCTGCAACTTTTCCGGCCCTGGGCGCCGGCCGGGCATGTGACCTGCTTCTGACCTGATACTTCGACGCAGGCTGATCCGACCGGGCCGCCGTGCGCCGGCATGATCGAAGTGCAGGGCGGAGCGCCGCTGCTGGGCCTGCCAAGGGACGGCGTCATCGTGCAGGCGCGCAATGACACTGCCCACGATTTGTGCTGCGCTTGCGCAGCATTTCCCAGGCTGCTGAGCCTGCCCTTGGCATTGTTGTCAAAATCTCATATGCACATCTGGGGCCAACAACATCCGACGCCGAGAGGTCGAGGACAGCTCCGTGTACGGTGCGTGCAGCTCTCGGCGCATGCAGTACATCAACTGTACATCGTTTGCAGGTGACGCAAGACGTCCCGCTGCTGCCGCGCTACACGGTCTCCGTTGAAGTCAACCCGGCCGTTTGTGGTAGCACAGCCGACACCGCTGACGCGGCAGACGCCAGATTTGAGGCCATCGCCGCGACCTTCGGGCCGTACCTGCGCTTCGGGGAGGCCTGCCTGTCGGCCGCTGCGGGCGGTGACACCGTCAGCGACGGCGAGGGTGGGGGCGGCAGCGGCGCGCAGCGGTCCGCGGCGAATGACGACCGCGACTGCAGCTTCGCGGCGCCGCTGGTGCTGGCGGACCCGGCCGACGGTTGCGGCGGGGCGCTGGCCAACGCGAATGCTGTGCGCGGTGCAATTGTCGGCGTGCGGCGCGGCGGCTGCACCTTCGCCACCAAGGTGGTGTGCTGAGCCGCTGCTCGAGACTTTTAAATGACTGCAAGTAAGCCCTGTGGTGCTGTAAGTGGTACACTGCAAGCCCGGCGCGATCTGTGACTGGAATTCCAGGTTCCAGTGCTGGGGAGGCCCGCGTCGCAACCCTAAAGTGCTACATCTGATGGCCACCAAGGGCTTGCTCAAAAGTCCTGTCGAAGCTCGTTCGCCCGTGACGAGGTGCTGACTTTGAATGCGTAGCAGGTGACGGCGGCGGAGCGCGCGGGCGCGGAGGCGGTGCTGGTGTTCAACAGCATCCCGGACGGGGAACCCAGCGGGGGACTCATGGAGATGGGCGGCGACGGCGCCGCCGAGCCGCCGTCCATCCCCGCCGTCCTCGTGTCGCAGGTCAGGAAATGTAATTTCGAACGAACCTATCACTTCGAGGCGGCGACACGTGTGCAAGATTACATTCTTGCACACCTGTGTAGAGAAGCGCGTCCAATGTCTGCGGCTCCGTAGGCTATAAACTGACTTCAAAGATGCACTTGCACCAGGCTTCTTGCGTACACTCTGCGTGATCCTGTTTCTGCATGTTGCATGTGCCCTCGGCCTCTGCTCTGCGCGCTCATACGCTGAGCGAAGCATGTTTTGCCAGTCTGCTGCTGGCAAGACAGATCAAGTGTGACGGACATTGGGGAGGCTAGTTGCATGCGTCGCAGTCCTCTAGAGACACCATCCAACGGATCGCGGCGGAGGCGGCCGCCCGCGGCGCCAGCGTCGTCCTCAGTGTCGGCCCCTCCCGTCCGCCAGCTCAACCCGCAGCCGCTGGGCCCGGCCCCGTCGGGATCGGCGGCCACAGCCAGCCTCAGCCCAGCGGCCCTGCCCACAGTCAGCAGAATGTAGTCAGCGGTGACCCCTACACCGGTCAACGACGGTCCGCCAAGGTGGACCCGGGCGAAGAGAGCATCGGGCAGGATGTTGGATATGAAGGGATGGGTGCAATGGAAGACTGTCCTGCGGTGGACTCAGCCGAGGACGACTGCCCGGCGGCGGGCGGCGACGAGGATGACGGCTTCTGCTCCGAGGACGCCGTTCACGCTGATGTGGACGGCGAGTACTATTCCACCAGCGTGCCGCGCACTTTTGCGAACCCGCTAATTCGGGACCACGAGCCACGGGAGCAGCAGCTAGAGATGCTGATCCCGCCGCACGCTTTCCCATGGGTGGCGCAGCGCATCATGGGCGGCGGCCAACCCCCGCAGGCTGCTCTGACGCGCATCGCGGCGTTCATCGACCAGATGTTCATGTCTGATCAGCAGGAGTCCTGCGAAGCGCTGCAGATGCCGTCAGCCCACGAGCAGCCCGCGACTCAGTGTTCCGAGGAGCCGCCGCTTCTCAGCACGAACTCACGGGACGAAGCACAGCACGAGCCGTCTGCTGAACAGAGGACGTGACCCGTCAGTGCAGTGCAGTCAGTGTGCCAGTGTTTTGCTTGTGTGTGTCCAGGCGCGTGCATGGATGTATTTCACAGTGGCCAAAGATGCCAAGCTCCCGAAGGTTTACACAAACCACGTACATACTGCAGGCCTATGGCCGGAGTGTGACTGCATGACTGTGATCCAAAATAGCCCGAATGGCCGTGTTTCGGCGACGTGAGCCGATTCCTGATAACTAGCTTGTGACAGCGTCCGCGCACGGAGGCGGCGAGCAACGCAAATCGACCGTCACTCCCTCACAACGACACGAGTACTGCGACCAGCACGAAAGCTAAGCGGCTTCCTGAGGCTGGACGACCACTGCTTCATACTTCCGAAGTCAGGGTTACGCACTACCGGCTGTGCTGTGGGTCTACTCTAGCCTACTACCGAGAGCAGCCTCCAAGTACTTCCAGTGCTGGTAGATTCAGAGGTCAGGGTCGCCGCTCCTTTACGACCGAACAGCAATGAACGTGGAGGAAGCAAAACTGCCCAGAGGCCGATCATCGTATCAGGGGCTCTGTGGCACTGAGAGGTACTGGGGTACTGGGACTGCGCAGCGGCGGCAAATGACCATACGAGCGGTGAGAGAGGCTTGTGAGCCCCTCACCCGCACATATGACCTTCCCAACCACTACACTACTGTACTTTAGGGTGTCGTGGAGCACACTCGCACACTGACTGAGTGATGCTACGAACTGTGTAGGCGTATAGAGTTCCTGTTGGGCTGCATGCTGACCATGCTGCCCTTCACTGCTGGTTGCTAGCGTGTTCCGCTGCGTCAAGGGTGCAGCTGCGCTGGCTTCGCTCAGATGGGAGCTGCCGCAACCGCATCTACTACGTCCCGGTGTTCCAGCCGCCGTTCGATGTGAGGGCGCTGAGGTTTTGCGGTTGACGTGCTGTTAGAGCTCCGTCCAGATGCCCTCCTCTGCCGCAGCGGCGTCCATGCTCTGGTCGAGGCTGACGACGCGCCAGCGCTTTTTGGCCGAGCCGCCGGGCTGCGGGCGGCAGATGGTCAGCGCCTCCAGGCCCTGTACTGGCGCCTTGCGGCTCGCGTGTTCCCTGAAACTGGCCGCAGCGGCGACCACCTCCAGTTCCTGCCGCCAAATTGGAAGGGTCACGGATTCGTCCGAATCCAGCACAGGGAGTACTGCGGCGACGGCGGCCATGTTCCACAGCTACACAGTGCAGTGGACTCATACGCGAAGACATTGCAGATCGGATCAGCCCACAATGATCTGCGCGACCAGCAATGTGGCCCCCCCGAAACCCCAGCGCTTTGCGCAGGACGTGTCGGCTGGAGAGGAGACGTGACATTGCGCACCTCGGCGCTGTTCATGCAGCCGCTGGGGACCTCCTCCGCGGTGAGCCCAGCTTGAGCGAGGATGAGGCGGCTGTTGAGGCCCGCCAGGCCCCGGTCGAGGCCGCGACGGAACCAAGGGTGTGCCACGACGCCCGCGGCGGTCAGGCGGGTCTCCGGGTTCGGGTCCAGCATGCGCGTGATCAGGTCCGCCGCGGAGTCCGAGGTCTGCGGAGGAAATGATGAGATACGGGTCAGGCGCCGGCTGCGAGGGCTGACCTCTGCAGACTTTTGCTCAGGCGATGGGTGCAGGCGGACGCCCCAGCGGGGGGCAGCAGGAACAGAATGGCATGATGCCGACGGAATGCACACATGACGCTGCAAGCGCGCTGCTCATGCCTCAGCAGTAGCGATATTTGGTGACCACACGGAGGGCGGCGCACGTAGAGCTTCTTGATGTGGAACTCGGCGCGCAGGATGCGGTGGAACTGCATCTGCATGCGCGCCGCCGCGTTGATCGCCGTGTGGTCGCTGGGCCTCGAGAACGGGAACTCGCCCTGCAATTTGGGACAGTAATTAGGTGATGCACAAGCCTCCATGCAAAATCAATGCTGAAAGATACGCAGCGGCCTGCGGACCAGGGCTTCATCAAGCTCAGGAGAGGGCACGACGGAGGGGCAGGCGTGCACCTGCAGCATGGCGAACAGGAGGACGCCGCAGGACCAGATGTCCGACTGCTTGGGGTTGAAAAGCTGCTCCGCGGGCGAGCTCAGCACCTGCGGCACCACAGCGCTGTGGCTCGGGGAACGGCTCGCCACAACTTGCCACTGTGTGAGCCACCTGCTGCTGGGGTATTCGCATGGCATTCAATCCGACAACAGCTATGCCGGAGAGTGGAGTTAGACTCAGGCCGAGGGTTCACCTCCGGCGCGACGTATTCGGGCGTCCCGCAGCGCGTCTTGCAGTTGCTCCACGCCACGAGCTCCTTCGAGTAGCCGAAGTCGCACAGCTTGACCGCCAGCTTGCCGTCAGGCTGCCTCTGGAGGAGCACGTTGTCCAGCTGCGCACGCACGCATGGCCTGAGCGAGGCCGGAGCTCAGGGCTCGTAGTGGATGAAGTGCCGCAGGACGGACTGAGGGTGAGAAGGCTCTGCGAGCTTGGATGATAGAGCATGTGATATTACGAATGTATCCTTGCAATCAGCTCTGACGCTCCCCAGAGGAAATGCGTGACAAAGCAGCATCCTTCGTCGCGATCGTGGGCAGAGCGCATCTTGCAACACGTCACGAGGACATATTTATGTGTAGGCGCAAGCTGAAGGCGGCAGCAGGAAGCCACCTTGACATCCCGGTTCGCGATGCCGAGGCTGTGGCAGTACTCGATAGCGGTCATCAGCTGCTGGAAGAGCGGCCGCGCCGCTTCCTCGGACATGCCGCCACCCTGCAGGAGACGGCGCTCTCCTCAGCATCGAAGGGTGGTCCCCGAACTGTCCTGGTAACCCATTTTCACCAGACGCAGCCACGCAGAGGAAGACAAACTACGCCACGGAGCAGTGCACAATTGTTTTTCTGTCACGGAACGCTGAGTACGTTATGTGATGGCCTGCCAGCAGTGGATCAATATTTTTCCCAAATCCACAACCCATTCACAAGCTTTCTTGCCAGCGGTAGGCATGCATCAGGGGGCCGCTCATGCACACCAGGGGGTCGCAGTGGGACGCGACGTAGCGGCTCAGGTCCCCGGCGTCGGCGTGCTCCAGCACGATTGCCAGGCTCGTGGGCGTCAGGAATGCCTCCTGTGAGAATGGCAAGCACGAAACCGGCTTTTAGCGCCTGGAACCTGTGCGCTGTGCTTCTGCAGAGCACTGGCCTGATGGTAAGTGCCTGCAGGTGCAGCTACCAGCATTGAGGTGGTCCATGCGCAAGCGTCGTGGTCAGGGTGGAGT
>JAABUX010009198.1_pt1 | contig 11239 bp, 15 predicted proteins | sample 5561851 | NCBI WGS metagenome assembly JAABUX01 (sample SAMN10711883, study PRJNA513361) | rock metagenome | isolation source: Antarctica rocks | place: Antarctica: Victoria Land, Richard Nunatak red sandstone | collected 2016-01-03 | reverse complement strand
GTAGTATTCCAGTAGGGTTCGGATTGGTGTGGTACACGAGTTCACTCTAATTAACCCCAATACTAGCTGATCACAGCTGGTGGGGCGAGAGGTTATTGAGATGAGGGAAGCAGAGGATACGTCGCTCGGTGGGCGGCCATCTTCTTGAATGAGTTGTGAGATGAGTGAGGTGGGAAGATTTTGGGGGAGAATTTGGGCTGGAGCTCTGATGGCAAAAGGCGTTTGGAGTGGGTTTTGGAATAGAACTAGGACTGTTCTACCGAAAGCTTGGGTTTGCTTAGTTCTATAATAGATACTCTTCTTGTTCTGGCACAAGGGCGAAAGGTTTGGTCAAAGGTCGAGACGGTGTAAATAGAATATATTAGAAGTTGCGACGATGACAAAAAGCAATTTATCCCGTCATGTCACAAGCATCTATTCTATTCTGCACTACCCGTACTCTAACTAAGGTACTCCGTACTTCTCTACGTCTTTCCCTTTTGTCCCCTTTGTCCTCTTCCTCGGCTGCACAAGAGCCCTTCGCTAGAATTACCCACCGCTCGTTACCTCGACCCTGCGAGCCAACAGGTTGCCCCCCTTCACCATGCACTTCGAGGAGACATCACACCATAAGCAGCAAAGGTAGAGCAGTAGGTCTGCGACTAAATCTCGAAATCTGCACCTAAGGTTGCGGGAACACCAATTGACACATATCTGCAGTCTCGGAATTTAATCCCTCATAGAGTGCCAACATTTGACCGTAAACTACTGAATGCTTACCACACAACACCTCCTACTAACCTCACCTTGTCCGTTCCGCCTACTGCATCGTCCCTGCAATACCTCAACCACCTCTGCTTTTCTCTCCATGCTTCACCAGACAGATAAGGTCCGGGTCCTTATCATCTTCCACCACGTTCCTGTCTTACTGGACAATCTTTGATTCCAATGTCGCCATTTCCATGTCACCAGCCGAAAAAGGACTTCGTCTTGCAGTAGAAATCCTCGACTCCTTTATCGGCGTATGCACCTACACCATGCGTTGCTTGTCCCTCGGTTATGTCTCCGTACCAGCGTGGCGTAGGAACATTGTCACTGTCTACTACATGAGCGGGACGAGTTTATCCTGCTTCTTGTGTTTTGATAAGGCCAACCTGGTGGTATCACGCAAGCGAGGAAGGCTTGGTCCCGTACAGTGCGCTCAACATATCTCTGTCGGTCATGATTCCCCGTTACAGACCAAAGTCCAGCGACATGCAGATGGCCGGTATTTCTTTGTGTCGTTAATATGTGTTACTGCGATTGCATCACACAACAATTTTAGATAGGTGGAGTCAATTACGGGTGCATTCATAGTCCGGACGAAGTAGAACACATACAAGCCGGGCTTTCTCTCGAGATACTTCTAGATACCTATGTAAACCCTGGGAGCGAGAATTGCTGATGGCATCGGAAGGATGGGGCAACAGGCGTCCATTTACCAGCACTTTACCGGGTTACAACGTTCGCTTGGTAGATTTGGATGATAATGTGGAGCATTGTGCAGGTCCAAGCTTAAGAACAAATGGTTCCATTGGCACTGCTTCCTCCCAGAGTGACCCACCAACGAACAATATGAACCTATCTCTCCAAACCCAATCACAGATTAGATACGTATAGTGGTATACCACGATACCACGATACCTCCTCAACTCCTGCAAGCGAGCATCTAAACCCCGAAGACTAGATCCGAGAGAAGCCAGAGCACGACAAGGCAATTCACGCGCAACTTACAAAGATCGGAATTAATGGGAAGATATTGACATTCCGTAGCATCGATGAAGAGTACCATGGTGAGAAAGAGTATTGCTCGGTGGAGAACGCGTACTCTCATGTCTGGTCGCCGGATGCATCACCGTTGTACTCCGTAAACAGGGAAAACAATCTCTTAATTTCCCACCGAGCGACTTCCGACTCTCCTAATGCCAAATCCACGTATATTGGTCGTCATGAAGCGATGACCGTTCTATTCTTTTTCTATTGCATTTCAGCATGTTGAGCCATTTCTATCATGTGGACGCGTACATATCTGGCATTGCTAGTGGTGAGAGCCTACTTCGCCATTTCGCCAAGTTACATCCACCCCGATGAGAATTTCCAGGGCCCAGAGATTGCCGCCGGTAAGTCTAAACATTCAGGCATTCTAACGTTCAGTCATCGCTTCCTCGTGTCCGATGTCCCTCTTCCAAAAAGCGGTGGGCCATACCGTACATAAGCTTGGGCTAGCTCATGCGGCTGCAGCCCTGCACTTCCTCCGTCCTCATCTTGCCTTCTCCTTTCGTCCAATGTAGGAAAACACTCATGGCATACAGGCAAGGTCTTCTCGTTCCCTCACCATCTGACTTGGGAATTCACAGCCGACAAGCCTGTACGAAGTGTGTTTCCACTATGGCCTGTCTACGGTCTTCCCATGGTGGTACTCCACTGGATCTGGTCTGGGGTAGGCACCGACGAAGTCCCCCCTCAAGTCGTGTACTATACCATAAGATCCTTGATGTTCATTGCGAGCTTCGTTTTGGAGGATTGGGCTCTACATGAATTGGTTCAATCGCCGCGGCATCGAAGGCTGGCCGTTACCATGGTGGCTTCTTCCTATGTGACATGGACCTATCAGACACACACGTTTTCCAATTCGATAGAAACCATTGTGGTGCTGTGGAGCCTGGTAATGATTCAGAGAATCATGGACAACAAAGTGGGTGATCTGTGGGCTATGAAGGTGGACATTGCTCACACTGTTCAGCAACGGTCGTCCCTCCTGTCTTCTACCATCCTGGGAATACTCCTAACCTTTGGGGTCTTCAACCGTATTACGTTCCCCACATTCGTCCTGATACCTACTCTTTACCTTCTGCCACACTTTACCCGCAGGTACGGTCTTCCCCATGCATCCGCCTTTCCAAGAGGTTCAATACACTGACATACCAAGACCATCCTCACTCGTCGCACTGTTGTCAACAACACTGCTTGTCAGCTTCCTCGCCATTATCATCGACACGGACTTCTATAATCCCTCTGTCCCCCTTCTCAGAAAACTTTTCAATGCTCCCACCCTCACTCCGCTCAACTCCGTCCTCTACAACAGCCAAACCTCCAACCTTGCAATCCACGGCCTCCATCCACCATACCAACACCTCGTTGCTTCCCTCCCCCTTCTCCTGGGCCCAGCGCTCTGGCTCCTCGTCTCCTCACCCAAATGGAAGTCCTCACATTTGCCACTTCTCTCGGCGCTGTCAGGAACGGCCTTCCTAAGCTGTATACCCCACCAAGAACCGCGTTTCCTCTTGCCTGCCGTCCCGTTGATCCTCTCCTCGATCCACCTCCCGAAATCCAAAACCTTGACACGGTACTGGCTTATCTCCTGGATAATCTTTAACGCAATCTTCGCCCTCCTGATGGGTGTATATCACCAAGGCGGCGTAGTACCCGCCCAGATATGGCTCGGCCAGCAGAAGGCCCTCACGGCTAACCTGAGTGAAGTACTGTGGTGGCGGACCTACAGCCCCCCAATCTGGCTACTGGACCATAACCCTCTCCAAACCACAGACCTAATGGGCATTCCGTTCTCTGCCCTACAGAGGCATGTCAAAACCTCGCTCGGTCCTGCTTGTGATCCGTACAAAAGTATCGGGCTCGTGGCGCCATACTCAAGTGTGGAGTTAGACGCTACCTTGGGCGCCGACGAAGAGGAGCTGGAATTCGAGGAGATGTGGCGCTACAACCGTCATTTGAATTTGGACGACATGGACTTTTCACGCGATGGGGTTTGGGGGACGCTGACGCGGGTGGTAGGGAGGAGAGGGTTGGTTGTTTGGAGGGTGAAGAGGAGATGCGCAGAAATGGGAACAGGTGTGACGCAGGGCGGTGGATAGAACTGACATAGATATTATTGTAATCAAGGAAGATATGCCCCAGTTCACGGATGAGTGACCTCCTGATTCTATGGACCTAGGAACGACCAATTGTATATCTGGGGTTTATTGACCGTGCATACATGAGCCAGCGAAACGCATGTCACCATGAGCTCAGGCTGTGTCACGGCCATCCATCATTGTCCTCATGTCTCAGGCCATCGCGTACTGCATGCGTGTTGATTGGTCTTGGTGGCGAAACGGAAGTAGAGGTAGTCTAAGCAGCTCCGTCATCACCTTCATCAGGCTGGTCGAAGAGGAAGTTGGCAGCCAACTCCTCGTTCTTGTCGCAAGCAAAGTATGCCTGGATCACCTGGTCGCGCTCAAACCCCAGACGACACAGCTGTTAATTTCAGTCAGCATATTGGACTAGATCAGGGCGAAGGGTCTGACTGACTCGTTCAATGGCATCCCGCTCCTCCTCGGTCACACTGATCTCCTGAGCCCCAGGTGGTAAGGGTGTATCGTCGCCGGTATCTTCGCTCAACAACTGCAGGAACTGATCTGGATTCTCCCCAATTTGGCGCGCCAGCGCCGGGTTACCTGCTCCAACTTGCTGGAGGATGGGCTCGAGCATACGCGGTTGGGTCTGGACGATTTGACGTAGCTGCTGGAACTGTGGGTTGTTGCGCAGGAAATCGAGGTTGCCGAGACCGGCACCACCTTCGGCGCCTGCTCCGGCTGCTGCTCCGATGCCAGCACCCAGGCCTGCGATGTTTGGCCCCCCAGCAGCTCCACGACCTCCACGTGCGCCTCCACCTATACCACCGCTACGGCCAGCTTGGGCAGCTGCTTCGAAAAGGTTGACGGGTTCGTCACCAACGTCGCCGCTCGCTGGTGGTGCTGAGGCGTCGGTGGTGGCTGTGGCTGGGGCTGGGGAAGCTGCAGCAGATGTGCCAGGTGCACGCGCAGCGCCAGCCCCTCCCCGTCCTTGTGCTTGCTCTTGTTGAACGCTCTCGGGAATTCCCTGCATACCGTTAGCACAGCTCACTTATCAGATTAGATATCTTCTAAAGCGCACATTTAAAAGATATTCAACAGCACGGTCTGGATTAAAGAAGGCTGCCCTCATGGCACGGTCGATCTGATCTCTCGGGAACCCCATGCTCTCCATGTTTGCGATTGCTTCGTCGCGCTGTGGACCGCCTAGAGTAAGCGCTGAGGGGTCGTTGAAACTTGGACCCTCGGCTCCTGGGGCGGCTGGAGCTGGCGACGGTGTAGCTGGCGCATTGGGGGTACGATTTGAAGCGGGAGCAGGGGCTGCAGGGGCCACGGGGGTCGATGCAGGCGCGGGAGCAGGTGTTGAAGGGGCTTTCGAGGTCGATGATGAGGCGGCAGGAGCTGCTTTGGGCTTTGAAATCGTTCAGCCTCATGTATCCCGTGGTATCTAGGGTATTGATGTACCTTAGATACCATGCAAACAACAAATCCTTTCTCTTCGATGCTGTAAGATTCAACGGTATTCGCATCCTGTAATATCTTGCCTGATAATGGGGTTCAGAATCAGCAGAAGTACATCGACTCTTGATAGCCTATTTGCCATCCCAGGGATGCTTTACCAGAGTATATGAGTTTTTGCTGGCTGGCTTCCCAGCCCTTCTCCTGTGAAATTTTCTCCTTCACTTGACCGATCTATATCCGAGGACCCATATCAGCCAGGAATGGGGTTGATACTGTGATGCTCTATGAAGCGCAAGATCTTACCGTCTCCGATGGCTCAGCGTCGATGACAAACTTTTGTTGCTTCAGATCCTAATCCAGTGAGCACATGTTAGTGTCGAGACCTTTGACTCGGCGCTGAAGAAAATCACCTTGAATGTGAGCTTCATCTTGCCCGATGAGAAGTGCTCTGCAAGATTATTGTAGAGTGCCTTTGTACGATACCATCAGACTGAATCGGTTTCCAGCTTTTGATGTACGAACGATGTACAAAGTGATCGTTGGATGTATAGTGTGGTCAAAGTAAGTGTGATGAAAAGCGATATCCCGAAGTGAAAGTGTCAGAGCTTACAATGTCATGGACAGGCAGTAGTGGCTTTCGACATCGGCACATCGGCTACTACTACATAGTACTATTAGATGCCAGCTGCAATTCTACGGTGGTGTATGTAAGGATCCTAGGGTGAAGTATTAAGACACTGTACGTTAGAAGAGCTCACCCCCTTCTGGTCTAAACTTGCTTCTGGTTCACCCCCTCGCTCTCTACAGCGATCGACTTTAACAACTTGTTCTCGCTATAAGAATTATAGAACACGTAAGACTAAATATTCCTCGTAGCAAAACATTTTACATTATCAGGCTGGTTGAGGAACTGTAGATGCGACAATTTCTAGGCCTAAGGATACCCTAGAGCTTGGCACCGGAGCACGGATTTTCAAAAGCTCCGGGTCGCTAACCCCTTAGGGCTGGACCGGAAGTAAGGTAAGTTTCCATTGGACCAGAAGGGGGTGAACTCTTCTAGTGCTATGTTAGCCTACTGCCGCCAAGAAAATCGAACATTATCAAGTACCTTACCGAAAGGATTCCCACCCTTATACAGAGTAGCTGGCACTCCTTTTGACAGCTAGTCTAGCAACGATGACCTACACATCAACAACGTATATACCGGTGCTTGGAGCAAAAGGATATTGACAGACGTCGTTCTGAGCATTCTGGATTTCCAGCTGAATCGATCCGGATCAATTACCAATCTCCGAGGACGTAGACCTTGATGGACCTCGACGAATTCTGTCTTCAACCCGGACACCGTATCGTGAGCCGGATTACCTACGGAGAAAAGTACAGTGCATTCCTGCTAGAGTAATGGCACATATATCCCTTACAAAGGAGGGATCTATAATCTAATCCTACTTAAATATATATTAAAACTCTACGGAGTACGCCGCGAGTAATTATTTGGTTCAATCAAGGATTTGCAACATCAGAAACCATGGGACCCCAGTATTCTAAATTGACAGCACCACGCAAATCTTGGGGAGGTTGTCACTGCCACAGGGTATCCGAAGATGAGCTTACCCAAAACCCGAATAGTCCTTCTGAACATATCGTAGACTTCGGGCACTTTCCGACCGATGGCTTGATATTGACAATCTCGACGCCGCTGATCTGTCGGGATGTTGTTTGTCTGAGCAGTAATCTGACAGGTAGGCGCCAGGGCGTGATACTTCCTCGTCTACGTAGCAATCTCCTTCGGACACATTTGGATTCTTATGCGAATACACAGTACTCATTATGTGTCTAGGCTTCGCGATCAATTCCGACGACTGACTGATGTAAATTGATCGGTCCGAAGTCTGACATGCACGAAAACGCGTCCCCAGACGTTCGTTCAACAGACCTGTTAGAAGGACAGGGATAATGATGCCGCCTCCGCAATGTGGGGTCAAGCCGCCATTAATATCCCATTAATAGCTTCGATGCGTGGATGCATGGGAAATGATGGCAACGACTGGACCGTTGCAAGCCTTGTCGCGCTAGTTGCGCAAGACTAGCGCTCTAACTCTTTCAAGCATTAGCCCCAACGGATATCAATCCTTGTTTGCAGCTTTCACGCGTTTTCCGTGACGAAGGATTAACGCTGTTCGTCGTTTGGCCCGCCAGACACGCTCACATACGAAAGTCTCCAACCTCTGCTCTTCTCTCCTCCTTCCCATCGCTATGAAACTATTCTATTCTTTCGTTGTCAATTGAGTCCATGTCTCGATTGCACCCACCCTTACAATTTCTTCTCTAATATTCTCATTTCGCCTTGGTGGCTCTGTTTTGTCCTAGCTCGCCCATCTCAGCCTCGATGTGTATTGACCGTTTTACAGTCCTATCACACCGTCAATTTCCCTCTGTGCTGTAGAGTCAATCAACCAGTTTTCATTTTGTCGTCATTCTGGCCCTTCCAACCCACTGCCTCCATATAATTGGCTACCAGCACCCATTACGGAGACACCCTCGCATCAGCCCATATCGGTCCTCATCTCTACAATTGGGGAAGACCTGCTTCCATTGACGCCAATCCACATTACATTAAGTCTTGTCTCTCTCGCCAGCCCGCTTCTCGAAGGTCCCACTGATTGGACTGTCTCTGCCTCTTCCAACTCCAACTTGATTGGGCCAGGACGAGGCTGAAAGATTGGGATGCTGCGACGGCGGAGACAGAAATACTCAAAATACTCCCGTCAAGTGTCATTGCCAGAGGTGTGTGTCTTTCAAGAAATCCTAAGGCGGAAAGCCTGGTATTTGTGATGGCCCGAGTGCTTGTTTCAGCACTTGTTGGTGTATCTGCAATCGTTGTGGGAATAGCCAGTGGTGTTCTGGTACTCCTGCTAGCCGTCTCCCCTGTTTCGGCAGGCCGTCAAATTTATGTCTTTCCACAGGTCGCCGCCATAATCCAGATCGTCTCCTCTTTAATCCTACTAGTTCTCAATTTCCTACATATTCGCCACAATGAGACATTACCGAAAAGCAAGGGGCGTTTGCTTACCCTTCTATTGGGTATCGTGCTATCAGTAGTATCTGCTGCGATGGTTGGAGCCAGTCTAGGTTGGGCAGAGAATTCGGTTGTTGCCAAAGATAAAATTCTGGGATGCACAGTCTCGGTCTTCTTGAGAATTTCCTTTGTCGTATGGGCTGTTTCGGTGCTGATACATCTGGTCTATTTCTTTACCTTGGCTTGGGTTCTCAAATCGGCGACAAGAACGCCACCTCAGAGGTTTTCCATTGACGATACTAGTGCAGCTCCCCAGGAAATGGTTGATACTACCCCACCAGCCAGTGCTACAACCATCCAATCGAACCCGTTCCGAGAGCACATGGCTTCATCGACGCCCCAATTGACGCCATCAGACAGTACAGGCTCGATGCGGTCTTCCTTCTCAACATTACAGCGACCAGCATCCTCCAAGAGAAGTCTACTCCCAAGGCATTCACTGTACAAACAACAGTCCAGAGCCTCGTCTTCAGATGGCCTTTCAAGACGCCCCTCGCAAGACGAAGGCTTCGATTCCTGGGACACTTCGGGAGTTAGCTCCCAGATTCGAGAAACGGTACTTCAGACCAAACCTCCACTTAAAGGATCCGGTCTAGAGCCAATTCCCGGGAGTCGATCACCATCACCGGCCAAAGCTCTAGAAGGCCCGTTCTTCCAGACGAGTCCTTCACTAACTCCACCTGACAGCCCTCTACCACAGCCATCTGTCTCTCTGCCCAATTCGCCCCCTGCGAGCCCGATAGATCATCCCTTGGACCGACCCAACTTTCCTGCCATGTTTCCCCCTCCTAGTCCACCGCCTTCAAGCCCGCCTCCTACCACACCTCGTCAGATGAACTTCTCAAGACCGGGCTCACGATCAGGGCCAGTTTCACGCTCGGCTAGCGTTGCGATTCCGCGATCACGACAAGGTTCACGGTCCAGAGCTCCTAGCGAGGACCACATTCACCCTCTCTTCAGGACAAGCAGTCCGACCCCGCCTCCAGGTGCATCTATGAATACGACAGTGACTGCAGCTCCAGAAGCGGGTCAGCTTATCAACGAGCACATGCTGAAGCGAATGAGATCTGGTAGTCTGCCTTCGATATCTAGCCCACTTATCCGGTCCGAAAGCAGCCCTGACGTTCGGACCATCAAAGTGCCGCCGTCGCCTAGCCTAGAAACCATGCCAACTCGGTTTCTAGTCGGTTCAAGACCCGATCGACCTCATCAAAGGAAGCGGTCAGCGTCATTCCAGTCGAGTATTGATGGATGAATTAGGTCTTTTTGTTACGAATTACGAATATATAGAGCATGACTCGATGATTATTATTGGTATACACTGTCCTCCCATGTACAGGAGGTGGCTGGGATGCATGGGGCGACTGGGAGATTATGGAAACGGACCTTGTGGGAATGGGGGTATAGAGGCCATGTCGGCTCAAGAACCGGCCATTGCACTCAGGGAATTGTGGCGTCTAATGGGCTGAAGTGGAAGCATTCTTGGCCATCTTAGAGAGGTCTGGGATCGCAAGCTGCCTACATAATCAGTAATGAGCGTGTTATTTAGCCATGTACGCGTGCGTGGACAGTATCATCGCAAAGAGATTCTGGTTCCTTGTCGTTGATCCCGTTGCTCGACCTGCCTTGTGATGTGACCGAATATCCTTGACTCCAGAATAGCAAGGAAGCGCAGTTCGCAAGCGTCTAATATCGAACAATTGGCTAAGATGCAAATTTGACTGTCATCATGTTTTACGGGTCGTTCGCCCTATGTCTTGCTTAAAATACCGGACGAGTCACCATAATCAAAACACGCATCGGCTGCCGCTAGTGACACTTTCCCACTTGCGAGCCCCATACATTCAAAGCATGGTATGAAAAACGACCGCTTGCATTTCTACGAGTAAGCTATTGATAATGGCTTACGGCTGTTCTGCACAGTCTACACAGTATGCACAGTCTTAACGGTAAACAAACGATTTGTACCCACATCATCTCCAAATCCTAAGACGCGCCATTCGTTCCATTCGATGAAGAATTGTCTACAATTGAAATATGCAGCCAAAAAGAGGCATGCACTGAAAGCCATCAGACTTCCGCAGCGCCATCGTTGAGGACTCGTTCGAATACTGTCATGTTGATAGAAGTGAGTGTTGATGTTATTATTATGCTTTTACTCACTGCTGGCTACTGGCCCTACGAAACACGCCGATTAGATGGTGTGGTGTGGTGTTCTGGCATCGGAACTGGGGTGACTGTAGTGAAGCGAAGGGGAAAAGGCGAATAGGAAGTTCGAAACGCATTGTTCAATAGAGCCCCCTTAAACCAGCCATCTATCGAGTTTCATGTACAATAGCAATTGGGTTTGCAATGGAAGCATAAGAACATTATTGCATTCGTCTCATCTTCTTCCTCGTCCTCGTCTTGTTCTTCATCTTCATCATCTTCTTGTTCTTGTTCAACTTTATACTACCTACCCTATACATACTGTAACAGAATAACACTTCCATCGCCTTTGCTCTTTCATGCTCTGTATTGTATACTTTTACAGCCATTTACCAGTATTACATTCGTTCTTTTTTAGTAAGTCCATGATTGGTCCTAGTGTCATCTCGTCAGTTCTTTGCTTTCTTTTGGGAAAATCTTTGGACTTATAGCGATACTCTTCTCTCCTTTCATAGGAAGAACCGATTGTCTCGGTCTGGAATTATTTGACCAAATCTGTCTTGCGTCAAGAGGCGCAGCTCACGAGTCAACACAACCTCCCTATTCATCTTTGTCTCCCATTTGTGTTTGCTTCGTCCTGCAGGTGGCTTTGCGAGAGATCCGTTGATATATCTTTGTTGGC
>JAABUX010009197.1_pt1 | contig 11240 bp, 22 predicted proteins | sample 5561851 | NCBI WGS metagenome assembly JAABUX01 (sample SAMN10711883, study PRJNA513361) | rock metagenome | isolation source: Antarctica rocks | place: Antarctica: Victoria Land, Richard Nunatak red sandstone | collected 2016-01-03 | reverse complement strand
ACAGGATCATTGACGTGCATAAACAAGTGGCAGGTGGTGGCAGGCTGATGGGCGGTGCCGTGCCTGAGGATGCGAGGACGAAGGTCGCCGCTGAGTTCCCAACACACCACAGGTCCTGTGCCGCAGCGGGGGCTGACGGTTCGTCGTTTGCATCGCCGCGGACGAGGAGCTTCACACACGGCCCTGACACGGTCTTCACCAGCACCTGCACAACGTGAGATGGATGACGAGAGCGCCCGTGCAGCTAAAGAGCGGTAGGGAAGCTGCCAGAATAGCAACAGCTCCATCACGCTTGATGCGGGTATGCAAGAGCACACGTGCCAATGGACAGGATGCAGCCGTGCAGGCTGCTGACCAGCACGACTACCTCGCTTCGTCAGTGACGTGCTCACCTTTTGGTGGACGCACGCGATTGCGCTGAGGGGAGGAAGCTCATTGCCCACGCCGAAAAGACAGCCGATCGGGGCATAGCCCGCCGGTGCTATGGGCTGCCAAATGCTGACACTACCCTGTTGCCAAGCGAGGTCATATCCAGTTGGGAACTCCACAAGCCCGCTGTTGATCGCGACGGCAATGACCTGCGATAAGAACAGGACGTCATATTGTGCCTGCTGGCGGACAAGGGCATCGGCGACGAGTTTGAGGCCGTGCCAACAATGAGCCGTTTGAATCCCTGAGCTCACAAATCAGAGCGATCGAGGTTTGATGGTCATGTGAGCTGCACACTGCAAGTATGGTCTAGCGCAGGTGCCCGAAAGCGTATGCTGTGCACTCAGCAGTGACGATGCCGCCACATTCGCAGACGCTTACCTGGAAAGTGGGCTGCGTGTCGCCGAGGGTGATACAATCGCCAAGAATGGCATAGCCTGTCGGCGCCTGCGGCCGCCAGACTGTGAGCCCTTGGTCGGCGCCAATCAAGACGTGGTCCAGCGTGTCGCGTACGCTGCGGCCCTCGCTGGCGTTGCTCCAGACTTTCGTGAACGCCGTGCAGCGTGCCAGCGGCCTGTTCCGCAGCAAATGCACTATTCAGCCGTAGGAGGTCACCAAGGGTGTCCCGCTCGAGGGTGGTTCCCCAGCAGATACACTCGCGCAAAACTTTTGCCTACAGTGTTTTAGTCCACCAGCTGTCCTTGGGCACCTCAAGCTGCGCTAGGGCACTCTCGAATCATCATCTTGCAGAGTAGAGATGTGCGAACTCTGCACCCTACCAGCCTGCATGCACTCTATAATAGAAACGGCCTAGCGACAACTCCTGCTTGCCTCTGCAGCAGCCGGCGTCAGCACCAAACTGGACCGCCCTGGCGGGTGCGGCGCACTTGTCAGGTGACGGCTGCACGAGCGGGTCCAGCACCGACGACTGCAGGCTGAGCACCAGCTCCAGGACGTCGACGGAGACGTTGAGCTTCAGCTTGGTGACCTCCAGCGTCACGTCGCCGCTGCCGGCATTGCTGGCCATCGTGACAGATATGTTGCAGGGCTCCAGCACACGCCCCGTCACGCTCTGCCGCGCGACCTGGATGGCGGGCCACAGACAGTCATCGGCACCTTTGCTGATGTTCCTGCAAAGCTGCAGCGCTGACAACTATGGACCTTGTCACCCTGGTCAGAACCAACGTCTAATGGATACAAAGATCACAGGCGTACTCAATGCTGCCGTCTGCTGGAGTGTACGTGATAACAAGAACGGCTGTGTTCGTCAGGTGTCGTCCGGAAGAGCCTCACCTTCTCAGCCAGCTTCTGCTCGATGAACTCGTTGTTCAGGTTGACGTGCGACTCCAGCCGGAGGCTGCGCAGCTCCACCTTGGCGTCGCTCTGCTCGCCTTCAGTTCTGTACGATCCACCAGCATCCAGGTACGCCGCCAGCATGCGGACGGACCGATTACCGCGGCCCGGCGAGGCACCGGCGGCCGCACCGGCGGGCATGGCAGCCTGAGCCAGTCAAATATATATCAAAAGCTGCGCCATCTGTACTTAACTGCAGACGCGCTCTGTCGATTGTTGTCGCCACGATGTTCTGCATGCGAACGTCTGCCAGCGCTGCGTCCAAGCAAGTTGCAGGAGCATGGAGTCAACACCAAGTTTTAGGCACTTGGCTCCACCCCAGTCTTCCTTGGGTGGCATCGGCATGCAGGGAGGCTACCACGAGTGGACCCACATGCTGGACGCTGTCTGAAACCACAGCAAAATGACTGCGATTGAAGCCAACCGACGATCTAATTTGGTCTAAGCTCAGCCATTGCACCGATCCATGGCACATGGGACGCAGCAAGTGTTGATACCTGGTCCTCCTCGAGCGGCGTCTGGTCGACCTCCACGAAGTGCATGCCCATGTCGACGACGCTGAAGTCCATCTCCAGCACAGGCTGCGGGGCCCCGTCGTCCTCCTCCTCCAGCTCCTCCAGAGCGCCGCCCTTGAGCGCCTTGGTCGCCTGGACCTTGGTCACCGCCCGCTTCCAGTACTGCTCAGGATCATCAATGCTGCCCAACCTGGAGATGCACAAACTAAGCTTCCTTTGCGGGTACTCATTGCCTCCAATGTCATAGGCATTGCGCATACATTCTTGACGACAATTAGTCCGGCAAAGGACTTCTGTCGTGTACAGAGCACAGGTGAGCACAGCTCCTACTGTACATGCTTTATGAAGGTTCGGTGTTGGGCACGTACTCAGCAACCGGCACCCACCTGCCAGAGCTGCTGGGTGAGACTACGCCGGAGCGAGCCCGACCCGGCGACATCATAGTGTTGTCCTCGTGACCATCTGAACGGCTCACGTTGTCTTCTGGGTGAGCGATGAACTGCGACCCTGGTCAGCAAACCCAAGGGTTGCGTCAAGCGCTACAGACAGAGTCAGGATCAGGGCGCGGGCGGGGGTACGTCGTGTGCGGAGTCAGGGTCGGACACCCTCATCACGGGCAGCCCATCCATGTGCTTCGTGAGTAGACAGCACGATCTGCAATTACGTACCGGCTCCCAGGTGAAGGCAGGCGGCCAGCGCGGGGCTGTGCACAATGGTGATGTTGCGTAGCTGCAGCGTGGTGCCTGCACCGACCAGGATCAGCGGCAGGCGTTCCTGCGCATCTAATCCCGTCGGCAGCACCAGCTTGTGGCCGTTGCCGTCCAGCACACGCTCTGCAGGCCCGGGTGTGTCTGCCAGGAGCCGACACAATGGCGACAGGAAGATATCGCCCTGGGCCGTCAGCAGATCCCCTGCAGAGCTCAGCATGCGCTGTTGTGAACACAACGTAAGCGCGTGCATAGAAACTACTGCAGCTAGAGTGAGGCACACCGCCATGGCACGGCAGAGCAGAGGACAGCACTCACCCTCGAGGAAGATGTCCTTTGAGCTGAACGGCACCGGTGTCACTGCGCAACAGCAGGTATGCGTGGGCAGCAAAAGACATGGTAGGTGTGCCAGGCAATGTTGCACTGCTGACCACCGACAAGCCATTTTGCTGCACAGGAGGAAGGGGAGCATGCACACCTCCGCTCAGCGCAAAGTCTGGCAAGGCGAACTTGGCCACTGCCAAAATGAAGCCAACCTCAGCGACCACCGTCGGCCGCTGCATACGCAGCGCTAAGCGCCGTAACAGCGGCTGCTGGTCGAATTGCAGGGTCAAGAAGGACGGCATGATCGTGTCGCTGCTGGTCGACTTCTGCTTGACTTGCTCCAATGGGACGCCGACCATGTCCTTTGATGTTGCAAATTGGCCTGCAACACTTGATTGACCCACATCAGATGCCCCTTGTGTGCACGCATACCGTGGGCACAGGCTGATGGGAATAGCGATCGATTACCCTCTTACCTGCAGATATGACGAGCGCATGCTCCGGCGCCACCCCAGGCCGCGCATCAATGCCCAGCACATGTGGCAGCGACAGAGACACATGCGACGTGCCCGCGTCCGTGCTGTGATAGCTCATCCACAGCTTGGCAACCTGCGCATACAGGATGTTACGGGCTATGCAAATAACGTCCCAGCCTGGCAAGCTTTGCACGTACTGCACGTCATTAGGGCGCAAGAGGACAAGTCAAGCACAAGATGCATGCCTGGAAGCGAGCAAGAGGCTCGATGCTGCGGTGCTGCTTCAGCGTGCGCAGCATCTCGAGCTCCACTCGGCCGACGTTGACCACGGCCTTGACGCGTATCCTCGGCTTGGCCTCACCGCCGGCACTGGCTGCCTGCTCCCTGTTGCTGCGCTTTACCACATCCGTAGAGGTTCCGCTCCTGTCCAGCGCCTGAGCAGAGCATACGGAGCCCAGTTCGCACCATGACGACTTCATTTGTGTCAACATTTCGAGACTAAGCAGGCAGCGGTGCAAACAACTGCTGTCAACAGTTCCACTACACATGGATGGAGCAACTGAAGGGGAAACGGCCGCACCCGTGGCGATGACCCCTTTGCAGCAGCGACATCGCCGTCTGAGTCATCTTCCTCCGCATCGCCGCGCAGCGTCCCGGGCAGGTGCTGCTTCTGTAGCCATCGCGCCGCCTCCGGAACGCGCGTCGCCTCCGACAGGTTGGCGCCCGCCACCGACGTGATCAGCTGGTACTCCCGGTCTGACAGCGTCGCCTTCATGGAGGGCAAGTCGACGGCGACCTCAACATCCGGCACGCGATGCTGGAGGTCCCGCACAGGCCGTACCAGACTCAGCTGCGGGAAGCACATTATGCTCAGTTGGTGCTTCTACCACCACCGCATCCAGCATTTGCTGACTGCCTCAGCCTCAGACATAGGTGCTGGCTGTGCCAGTCAACAGTCGCTGTGTCTGACTGACAACTACCCACGGCTGCCCATCTGCAAATTGCCAAGGTTGCCTGAAGGGTACATGCTCATGTGGTGCGCTGGCGAAGAGGCAGCAACGCGTCTACAATCCCCGCATTTGACTGGCCTAACACCTGCGGATGCTTCTCTAAGCTGCCAAGCTGGGGCGCGCGGGCTCTCCGGTGCCAGCTGCACCCGGATGGCATTCAGAGGGGATCACAGGGACTGGACGGCAACAGTGGACAGGAGCAACCTTCAGGCCCTCCTCGTACTCCCGCACGATGTTGCCGCCGCGGTGCCCGTCCGCGTCGACGACGGCGCCCAGGCCCTTGAGGGTCACGACGGCCGTGTCCAGCAGCACCGACGCCGGGTCAGCCGGCTGCGCATGCTGCTGCCAGGCGACGCTGTTGCTCAGCGTCAGCAGCCCCAGGTCCGACACCACCTGGATGCAGCGCAGCGCGGTCAGGTTTGAAATCAACCACGACGAGACAGCGAAGCGATGCATTAGAGCCCTCTCCGGTCAGCCGGCATTGGAAGCGCTCGAGGGTGCCCCAGTTATGCACAACCCAAGTTCGATCATGCTCGCGCGTCTGCCGCACGCTGGCATGGACAATGCACGCTCGCTGCTAAGGCTTGCCGAGAACTTAAAACCGTTGTAAGGATGTGGAAGACGGCGTGCTTTATGTGTAACACTGGCGGAGGAAGTGGCTTGCCAATACCCCGCTCGAGGGTGGCTTTGTGCGTCAGGCTGGACAGCTAGTGACGCCAGGCATGAGTAAGTCACTGCTACGTCGACGGCTCAGTTAGCGCGGCGGGCCAGTTGCTTTCGGCTGCAGAGGATGTGCCTGACGGCTGAGACTGGCATTCAAGACAGACCTTGTCTGGCGAGCTGGAGTTGCGGGGCATCGTGATGACAGGCGCCTCCATGGTGACGTCCAGCTGCAGGACAGTGCCCATGCCGCGCTGCAGCTCCGCCTGCACCGCAGACGCTGCAGCGGCCGACGCACGGTCTGTCACCGTGGTGGCCGTGCCGCGCGATGGCAGCGCCGGCGGCCGCAGCGCCAGAGTCAGGCTGATGTAACCCAGCAAATCCTGCAGGAAGCGGTACAGGAAGACCAGCTCCAGCCGTGTCACGCGGACGCGCACCGACCAGAAGTCGAAGCCCGACGGCACGCGGTCGTTGGTGTATGTGTCTGCTGCTTTGTGAGATGCCACCTCCACCTGCGCACGCATTGAAAACAGGCATGTGGCGCCAGAAATGAAGCGTCACAGTAGTACAACAAATTTGCGCTCGGTCACCGGATGGTATCCAATTGTGAGTTCTTGACGAAACGCGATCATGCTGGTGCTACGGGCTGAACACGGGTCTACTGCAGAGGACTTGCTTCAATGAGTGAGGTGCTGCCGCCTGCCCGGGGCTGGCATGCGACTCGGTACGGGTTGTTGTCCGGCAGCGCTGCGTCAATGGCGGTGACGTTGCCGAGGCTGGCTTTCAACTGCAGGTCCTCCGGATGCACCGTGCAGTCAAATGCCATGTCCTGCAGGGCAGCCTGAGGTTCAACATGATGTGCATGCTCCATACAGGCAGGACGCAAGTCCACCTTGTTACATGCTCATGATGAACTGCAGTACGCAGTTGGCCACGATGCGGAGTCGACAGGCAATGTCTTTGGTGTGGCTGACGCCAAGAGTGCGCGCCTGGACAGAGAGGCTGGCCAGCGGCGCGACGTCTGCGCTCTCGTAGTTGAAGGTGGCCTCAAGCTTCTGGAGCTCGATGCCCAGGTGGAACACAACCCGTGTGTTGCCACCCTCCAGACGCATCGGTGCTGCGCTCGCCTTGCCGACATCCTTCTTGCCTTCGACGGTTGCCTGCACAATGCACAGCAAATGTTCAATTCAATCATACATGCGGGCACCCGTTGATGCTGACTCTCCTCTGTCAATATGGTCGGCATGTTCGGCACGATTGCGGGGGGTTCGCGCCCTTCAGCGAGAATCATCATTCATCATGGCAATATTGCTCAACGCAGGTGAGCAATACCGTCAGCGCATGGGTAGCACGGTCTGTCGCACTGCTCACCGGCTCCTGTGACGCAGGCTGCCCTTCCGGCGGCGGCTGCTCAGCCGGCTGAGGCACATCGCCCGGCTTTGCAACAGCCGTCGCGGCGGCGAGGTCGCTGCCGAGGCCGATGAGCGCGCCGACGGTGGGCCGGTTGCAGAAGAACCAGAACGTGGTCAGCTTCATGGTCAGCTCCGTGTCGGTGCCGCGGTACAGGGGCGATGTCGGCCGCCACATGTTGAAGTCCAGCTCCCATGCCGCGGGCTCTGCGGCGGCCCTGTCTGCCGGCGCGCTGCCTCCTTTGCCTGCTGCAGAGCATTGTACCAATATTGACATGCGGACTTGCGCTTCTCTTTACATGCAGTTGCAACCAGGAGCTGTAGTGGCACATGGGCAGCACGTCTGCGGAGAAGCAAGGCGCTGTCTACAGTGACGAGCGCGAGTGGCATCCGTAACATGCGCACCTGGCGACGCCGGCTGCGAGGATGTCTCGTGGTACGATGAGCGGCTAGACAGCAGAGATGACAAGGAACGGCGAGATGACACGGAAGCCAGCTCGCGCTCCTCAGCATCATAGAACTCGTCATCACTGCCGTCGCCGGTCACCTCAACCTGCAACAGTCAGAACGAGAGTGCTCGACATTTACAGGCCATACATACCTTATAGCACACGTCGAGACAGCAGACTGGTCGAGTATGACTCTGCTCGAGGGTGGTTTGCTGAGTTTTTATATTTGATCCGGCTTTGCAGCTTGGTGGGCATCTTGATGTGCACAACGAGGTTCAGCTCTGCAGCTACACTAAACGCTGCTATTGCTCGTCACAAAGCAGTGACACAGAGAGGCATGCCGCACCACATGGGCTGCGTCGTAGGAGCGGGCCAGGAAGCGGTGCGGCGCGCAGCGGCTGCCGACCAGCAGGTCGTCAATCTCAAAGCGCCCGACCGCGCAGCCGACACCCAGGTGCGTCGGGCCGTAGCCAAAGTCGACATGGACGCCCGTGGACCTCACTGCAACGAGGCCGAGCTCCTGGGGCAGGTGGATCGCTGTTGGTCCCCGCTGCTGGTTGCTGCTGACGGTTCCCTGGTCCTGTGAAATAGAACAATGTTGTCGTCAGTACTCCAGGAACTACCATGGGAGAGGACATGCATTGACGTGTACATCGGTGTGACACGGTCTGAGGCCATGCAGCTCAGGTCAAGCGAGAGCATGCTTTGCAAGGATCGTGCCTGAGGCGGCCACCAGTCGTCGCAGGCGCGGCCGCTGATGATCAGTGCCAGCTCCCCCAGACCAGCACGAATCTCGATCACTGGCTTGGCCTGTGCAGCGGATGATGTTTCTGACGACGTGCCAGTTACTGGCTCGGCATCTGCGTCGCCCGCGTTGCTGCTGCTGTCATCGGATATTGTGGTCGGCCGGGAGGCCGTGAGGTTGCGCATGTGCAGCTGACTGCGGTGGAGGTCACGGCTCCATGCCTGCACCTGTGAGGTGCAGACAGAACGCAACCGGTAAGCCCGTGCGCTAATGTTGCCATGCAGCACGCCGGAAGCAACACAGCTGCAGTGCACAAGTCAGCATTGTGCTAAGTCAGAGTCTTATTTGAATGTGACTTGTGGTTGCAGCAAGAATCAGGGTGGGGGCACGGTGTCAGCGTAAGATTCAAGGAGTCGAGGCCAGGTATACGCAGTTGCTGCAACTGGCCAGACACGTTGGTACTGCACTGCGTACCTCATCCTCGCTCGTAAGCTGCAGCACAAGAGCCGAGCTCTCATGGACAGCTTTGCTAAGCTCCCCTGGCTCAACCACCGCGATGCAGTGCTCGGCGCCACCGACCATGTCGGGATCCAGCACAGCAATGCGGCGCCCCTGCCACACGTTGACTGCGTCATCATCGCCGTCGTCTGCGTCCCGACTGGGCAGCAGATGCAGCGAGCCGCGGTGCAGCGCTGCCCACTGCGGCTTCCACTGCGCTGTGGCGTGGCCTAGGCCGCCCCACGTGAGCCGCCGCACATTGCCCTGCCGGTCAGGGTTTGTCCGCCACGGGGCGGGCGCTGCCTCCACAGAAGCTCCTGCAACACGCACTGCTTTTTAGTTCAAGCTTTGCAAGCGCAGCTCGTGCCCTGACAATGATAGATACAGGCATAGTTGTGCAGCAAAGATGTAAAAGAGGAGACGCACGTGGGAGGGCTCCGTCCAGCACGCGCATGACGCGGTGCAGGCGCCCAGGGGACAGGTGGAAGTGCAGCGACGGCAGCGTCAGGGCGAGGCGCAGCGGCGGCAAGCTCGGGTGCGAAAACTTGGCCAGGTGCAGCGCTGACTCGATGGCGCAGCGCTCCAGCAGCGGCACCACCAGAGTGCCATCTTCGGCGGCCATGCCTGGTGCCACGATGCCCATGAGTTCAGCTGAAGCACGCAATTTGCACACTCTGTAGTAACAATTTGCACACTCTGTAGTAACATGCCATGTGCCGACAGAACCCAACCATGGGAGTGACGCTGCTAAAGTGCGTTCGGGCGACTGCGGTGTAATCTTGCTTCTTGCGCACCGTTTTGCTTCGACCCAGGCGAGCTCAGCGATTTGAGCAGTGCCCACGTGAAGTTGCCGTCCACGAGGAACGAGGAGATGTTGCGTGCGCTGAGCTTGAAGCCCATGTACAGCGCAGCCTCCTCCGCTGGCAGGTCCGCAGCAGCGTCCGCATCGCTGTCCAGCGCAAAGCTACCGAAGTCGAGCACCATGGTCAAGTCGCCTGCACCAAGCAAGCCCAGCGATTGACAGGCTTCGTTGAAATCCAAGGCGCCGCCCATGCACCGCGAATTGAGCACTGTTGGCATTCTGTCAATTGATGACGCGCATCTCCACTCATGGCACCACCTTCATAAGCTCGAAGGTGGTGCTTCAGGCTTAATTATCACCGTGATGCGCAGCCATGCAAGACTGTAGTGCGAGCTGCACACCATCCGGGGTGCCCGGCGTGGCCGGGATGGGGATGGCGACTTTCGGGGCGTCCAGCGTGACGTGGAGCTTGAACTTCGGCTTCTGCGACAGGGCCGCTTGCACCGACGCCTTCGCGGATTGCCGGGCGCGGTCGACCTGCGCTGCCGCCTGAGCTGCGACCGCATACAGGTCCGCTGCCTGCGCAGTTGCATGATGCATCAGTGAGCTTCCTGGCAAGATCGATGGAATCATCTGAAATCAAGCGTGAGAGGCAGTTCCGCCCAGATACTCCCGTGGGCTCAAGCAGAATCTGACTTATTGCTGATGGCCTGACGCTCACGGGCACAGAAGCCATGCATCACATTACAGACAAGCAGCACGTTCTGATGTGAGCAGCTGCCGTATACCTGCTCCGTGCGGAAGAAGTCCTGCAGCCGCGTCAGGGCTGCCGCGTGGTAGATCACGTAGCTGGACCCGAGCACCAGGCTGACGACCGCGTCGGCGCTGCCATCCTGCGGGCTCGTCACCAGCTCGAGCCCCAGCGCCCGCGGGGGCTCCTGCGGTGTCGGTGTATCGCCAGCCTCCTTTTTATCGCCAGCAGCTTCGGTGCCAACGGTTTCTTGGTCGTCACCGACCTCCTCGATCGTGACCCCTGCTGCACACAACAGAGGCAGCGTGAGACCCATCTGCATGCGCATCTATTCTGCGCGGAGTCGGGTCACTGAAAATTCTTAGCACGCTAAACGACTGTTGCAGCCGCTGCTATGCCTTCTGGGTGTGTCTTGGACACACGACCTTCCCCTGGCATGCGGCGCCTTGCCACTCTTTCTATTGCTCGCTCACCTTGGCTGGGTGCGCGCAGCAGGCTGCCGTGGCGCTCCATCCGGGTGCCGGTCCGCAGGAAGGTGCCTTCCGGGCTCGTGATCGCCGTCGCCGCGACGTTGACCGACACGGCCATCGTCTCCGGGTACATGCGCGCCGTCAGGTCGACGCCCCCCAGCGCGCCGCGCAGAACCTCCGTGTCGCCGTTGTCCAGCACCACGGCGGCGGAGTCGACGGCAACCGACGCCAGCAGCCGCAGGCTGTGCGGCGTCTCGGACCCTGACGCCACAGCGCAACACCATGTTTGGTTTTGGCGCGTTTGTGCCGGTCTAGCACAGGCGTGCTTACTCAATATTGTCTGGGGTATACCGGGTATACCATTCAGAGCCACACCCTGTCGTTGGGACAGAGTGAATCAGCAGATGTAGAGCAGAGTACCGCCTAGCGAAAGCCTTGCATGCGGGAACCTCATTGCTGCAGTGTGACATTTGCTTGCACCCGGCTGCAGCGTGAAATCTGCTCGCACCTGGCTGCAGCGCATCCTCCTGCTCGGTGACGAGGGCCATGATCTTCTGGGGATCCTCCTCGCTGAGCTCGCTGGGCTCCTCCGACTTCGTCCCGCCGCCGCCGCCTCTCATCCAGCCGAACCACCCGCCGGTC
>JAABUX010009195.1_pt1 | contig 11240 bp, 13 predicted proteins | sample 5561851 | NCBI WGS metagenome assembly JAABUX01 (sample SAMN10711883, study PRJNA513361) | rock metagenome | isolation source: Antarctica rocks | place: Antarctica: Victoria Land, Richard Nunatak red sandstone | collected 2016-01-03 | reverse complement strand
TGCCGATGTTGCGAAGCCGGTCGAGCGTTGCCACGATAATTCTCCTCAGCCACGGCGGGCGCAGCCGAGGCCCCTGCCCCATGCGCCAAAAGCCATGCTCCCGGGCGCGTGCGCGACCGGGTTGAACTCTTTGGGGAAATGCGCCAGGGACGCGGATTTTGCAAGCCTGCCACGGCCGATGACGGAGCAGAGCGGCGGCGAACGTATGTCACGTTCCGTAACGCTTCCGTTGCAAAATACGGTCTACACTGCCTGCCATGGACACCCGTACCGCCCACGCGCTGATCCGCTTCGGCCTCGGCCACCACGCAGCCGAGCCGACTCCCGACGACCCGGCGGCGTGGCTGCGTGCCCAACTGCAGGCGGCCGACACGGGGCCTCCCGGGCCGTCGACGGCGGACGGCCTCGCCGCACTCAGGGCCGACCGGGACAACAAGGGCGATCCGGAGCGGCCGAAGCTGGTCCCGCCGATCTTCCACACGGAGATTGCGGCCTTCGCGACCCAGGCGGTGACGACCACGGCCCCATTCCGGGAACGGCTGGTTTGGTTCTGGTCCAACCATTTCACGATCAGCCTGCGCGGCGCCCCGATCGCCGCCGTCGCGGGCGCGTTCCTGCGCGAGGCGATCCGCCCCCACGTCACCGGCCGGTTCGGCAACATGCTGCTGGCCGTCATGCGGCACCCGGCGATGCTGATGTATCTCGACAACGCCCAATCCGTCGGGCCTGCCAGCCCGGCCGGCCAGCGCACCCGGCGCGGGCTGAACGAGAATCTCGCGCGCGAATGCCTGGAGCTGCACACCGTCGGCGTCGACGCCGGCTACACCCAGGCGGACGTGACGTCGTTCGCCCAGGTCATCACCGGCTGGTCCGTGGAATTGCAGCAGGAACCCCTGGGCTTCCGGTTCCGCCCGATGGTCCACGAGCCCGGGGTCAAGACGGTGATGGGCCGCACCTTCCCCGAGGGCGAGCAGGGCGGCGTCGATGCGCTGGCCTTTCTCGCCAACCACCGGGCCACCCATCGCCATCTCGCCACCAAGCTGGTCCGGCACTTCGCCGCCGACGATCCGCCGCCGGACGCGGTGCACCGGATCGAGGGAGTGCTGCGCGACTCCGGCGGCGACCTCGGCGCAGCGGCGCTGGCGCTGGTCGAATTGGACGCGTGCTGGACGCCGCTGACCAAGCTGCGGTCGCCGCAGGACTACGTCGTGGCCGTGTTCCGGGCGACGGGAGTCGCGGTCGACGACACCGCGCCGGTGTCGAACGCCATCGCCAGCCTCGGGCAGCCGGCCTGGGCCGCCCCGTTCCCGATCGGCTGGCCCGACCGCGCGGCGGACTGGGCCGGCCCGGACGCGATGATGCGCCGGGTCGACTGGTGCTACGGCGCATGCGGCCGGTTTTTTCCAAACGTCGACGCGCAATCCGTGGCGGAGGCCGGGCTGGGCCCGCTGCTGGGCGCCGGCACCGCCCAGGCCATCCGTCGCGCCGGCTCCCGCCACGACGCGCTGACCCTGCTGCTCGCGTCCCCCGAGTTCATGAGGCGCTGATGATGAGCCCCCATCTTCCCCTGACCCGGCGCGGCGCGCTGCTCGGCCTGGGCGCCGCGTTCACCCTCGGGCGCGCCTCGCTCGCACTGGCGTCGGCCCCCACCGAACGGCGGCTCGTGGTCGTGCTGATGCGCGGCGCGCTGGACGGCATGGCGGCGGTCGTGCCCTACGGCGACCCGGCTTTGGCGTCGTTGCGGGCCGAGCTGATCCCCGGCGCGGTCGGCAGCGAGGGCGGCATGCGCGACCTCGGCGGCTTCTACGGCCTGCACCCCTCGCTGGCGGCGATGCACGCAATGTATCGGCTGGGCGAATTGCTGCCCGTGCACGCCGTCGCCGGGCACTACCGCACGCGCAGCCATTTCGAAGCCCAGGACTACATGGAGGGCGGCGCCGATGAGCGGATGTCGAGCGGGTGGCTGAACCGCGCGGTGGGCCTGCTCCCGGCTCAGCCCGGCGTGGACGCGGCGTTGGCGGTCGGCGGCACGGTGCCCCTGCTGTTGCGTGGGGCCGCGCACGTCGTGGCGTGGGCGCCGCCGGTTTTCACCTCGCCCGACCCGGATTTGTGCGCGCGGATCGCAGCCCTGCACAAGGACGACCCGGTGACTGGCCCCGCCATCCTGGAGGCGTTGAAGGAGCGCGGCTTCTCCTCCGAGACCCTCGCCGGTATGGAGAAGCCCAAGAATGCAGGAAGCTTCCCAGCCCTCGCCGCCGTGGCGGGACGGTTCCTGGCGGCGGCGAACGGTCCCCGGGTCGCAGCGCTGGAGCTCGGTGGCTGGGACACCCACGCCGGGCAGGTGCGCCGCTTGGATGAGGCGCTGGCGCAACTCGACGCCGGCATGGCCGCCCTGAGGGCCGCCCTGGGCGACGCGTGGCAGCACACCGCGGTGCTGGTCATGACCGAGTTCGGCCGCACCGCCGGGGTCAACGGCACCAGGGGCACGGACCACGGCACCGGCACGGTCGCCTTCGTCGCCGGCGGCCGGGTCGCGGGCGGGCGGGTGCTGGCCAACTGGCCCGGGCTCGCGCCGGCGAGACTGCTGGAGGCGCGGGATTTGCAGCCCACGACGGATCTCCGTTCGGTGGCGAAAGCCCTGCTCGTGCAGCACCTCGGCCTGCAAGCGGGTGCACTGCTGTCGGTGTTCCCCGGCAGCGAGGCCGCGGTGGCCGCGTCCGGAGTCGTGAGGCCCTAGCGTTCCCACCGATGGCCAGGGGTGGCCACCGCCGTTATAGACCCGGCGATGACCGCTCCACTTCGGCTATTCGCGGCCCATCCGCGCACCTTCGTGGCGCTGGCGGCCGGCCTCGCAGGCTACTTTGTCCTGCCCGGCACACTGGCGCTCTCGACCCGGGCCGTGCTCGCCTGGGATTTGTTCGGCCTGGTGTTCATCGGGTCCTGCGCGGTCCTGTTCCTCGACGCCGCACCGGCGCGGATGGCGGCGAACGCCCGCGCGCAGGAGGAGGGCGAGTGGACCATCTTCGCCTTCACCATGTCCGGCGCCGTATTCAGCTTCGTGGCGCTCATTGTCGAGTTCGCCGGCACCAAGGACCTGCCGGCCCACGAGCGCGGGCTGCACGTCGCCATCGTCACCGCGACCCTGGTGTCGTCGTGGCTCGTGACCCACGTCGCCTTCGCCCTTCGTTACGCCCACGAATACTACGCGGCGGCGGTCGACGGCGGCCCGGTCGACGGTGGCTTGCAGTTCCCCAGCGAGGCGGAGCCCGACTACTGGGATTTCACCTATTTCGCGTTCGTGCTCGGCATGACGTTCCAGGTCTCGGACGTGCAGATCACCTCGCGCAAGCTGCGGCGTCTCGCGACCGTGCACGGGCTGCTCGGCTTCGTGTTCAACACCGTCATCGTCGCACTGACGGTCAACCTCGCCGCCAACCTGCTTTAGCTATCGTGCCGTGACCGCAGTCGCATCGCAGTCGAGCCGTCCCGCCATCAAGCGGTCCTCGAGTTGGCCCTCATGACGCAGCGCATGGATCAGGAACCGGCCGAGGACGACCAAGACCAGCGCCGCCGCCAGCCCGGCCAGGCTCGCGGTCTGGCAGTTCGCGGCCGCCTCGTCCTCGTCGTCCCGGTCGGCCCAACGGCGTGCATCGCGCATGGCATCCCGCTGTCCGACCTTGTACTTAGCTCGACAGGGCCCTCGCTTGGCAAGGCAACCCGTTGGCTGCAGCCGCCTCAAACGCCGCCAAAGGCACGATGCCTTTGGAAAGGCTCTGTTCGCATTGGGTGTTGTACATCCTGCCTTGTGGGTCCACACTGTGCCTGGAGGGCTGGTAGCATGGACGACAAGGCGTTTGCGGCCATTTTGGGCCAGCTTGGGGTGATGAGTGGCGAGCAGCGGGCGACGCTGTTCCGGCTGCTGTCGGCACCGGAAGCCAAGACTACATTGCAAGACCTGCTGGACGGCGGTGAGTTGGGTCAGCCGCGTTGCGGCCATTGCGGCAGCGGCCACGTGTCCCCGTGGGGCTCGGCGCACTGGATGTGGGGCTCGGCGCACGGGATGGCCCGCCATCGCTGCCGCGACTGCCGGCGCACCTTCAACGTACTGACCGGCACGGCGCTGGCCCGGCTGCGCCACCGCCCGCAATGGCTGAGCTTTGCCGCCGCGCTGCAAGACTCGTCGAGCGTGCGCAAGGCGGCCAAGCGCTGCGGCGTGGCGGCCAGCACGGCGTTCCGCTGGCGTCACCGCTTCCTGGCCGCACCCACGGCGAACCAGCCGGCCCAGTTGTCCGGCATTGTCGAGGCTGACGAGACCTTCTTCCGCCGCTCCTACAAAGGCTCGCGCCGCTGGACCCAGCCCTCGCCCGAGGTTGGGCCGCCAAGCCGCAAAGCCCGGCGGCGCGGCGTGCGCACCGGTCAGCGCGGCACTTCGCTCGAGGAACTGGTGCCGGTGCTGATCATGCGCGACCGCCAGCAGGTGACCAGCGAGGCCATCTTGCCCAACCTGCGGGCGGACACGATCGGCCAGCACTTGCTGCCACGCCTCGCACCCGGCGCGCTGCTTTGCACCGACGCCAGCAACGCCTACGCCAAGATCGCCCGCGATGCCGCCATCGCCCACGAGCCGATCAACCGCGCCGCCGGCGAGCACGTCCGCAACCACGTCTTCCACATCCAGAACGTCAACGCCTACGACAGCCGGCTCAAAGGCTGGATGCAGCCCTTCCTTGGCGTCGCCACCAAATACCTCGCAAGCTACCTCGGATGGCGCCGCCTCATCGAAAACATGGGCAGCGCCATCAACCCCGCCGCCATCGTCATGCAATGCCGCTAACACAGCCCGCAACACCCAATGCGAACAGAGCCTTTGGAAACCCTTATAAATGCGGGCCTGGGGCCTCAGGCCCCAGCGGGTCCAGGGCAGAGCCATGGCCTTCCATCGTCCCTCAGGCGATCCTCTATTGGACGGGCGACGCCGCCGGCAGGGTCGCCGGCTCGAACAGAAAGGCGAACGCGATGCCGTTGGACCCCCGGATGATCGCCGCCGCCCATCTCGCCGCCGCCCACCCGGCGCTGGCCACGCTGATCGCCAGCATCGGCCCGTGCGGCTTGGCCCACGACACCGCGCGTGAGCCGTACGAGGCGCTGGTGCGCGCGATCTCCCACCAGCAACTGCATGGCCGCGCGGCCGAGGCCATCATGCGGCGCTTCGTCGCGCTTTATCCAGCCGACCGGTTTCCCACGCCGGAACTGGTGCTCGCCACCGACGATGCGTCGTTGCGCGCGTGCGGCCTCTCGGGCAGCAAGGTCGCCGCCATCCGCGACATCGCCGCCCATGCATTGGACGGCACAGTGCCGACCCGCGCCGAAGCCGCGGGCCTCAGCGACGCAGGGCTGATCGAGCGCCTCACCGCCATCCGCGGCGTCGGCCGCTGGACCGTGGAGATGCTGCTGATCTTCACCCTCGGCCGCCCCGACATCCTGCCGGTGGACGATTTCGGCGTGCGGGAAGGCTGGCGGCTGATCCAGAAGCTCGATGCGCAGCCGCGCCCAAAGGAGTTGTGGGTCATTGGCGAAGCTTGGGCACCCTACCGCTCTACTGCCGCCTGGTATCTTTGGCGGGCCTCCGACGAGGGCAAGAAAATCAAGCAGGCCATTCCGTAGGAATATCGCTCGCGGACACCGAACAAATCGGCAAGGATGCGTCATTTAAAAAGGAACCCTGGGTGCCATCGTATTCTCGTTTACCGGCGACCCTCCTATTTGCCTTTATCCCCCTTCTCGCCCACGCCGACCCCGACCTGGTCAGCGTCGGCGTTGGCGGGACCGACATCCTGAACCAGCAGAGACACGCGGCCGGCGACTTCCGGCTGGAATATCGTTTCGGCGTCTCGCTGCTTCCGTTCTTCGAGGAGTACATCAAGGTCAAGCCGTTGATCGCCGGCGAGACCACGACCCGGCAATCCGTATATGGCGGCGGCGGCCTTTGGCTCGACATCCCGATCGGCGCGCATTTCGCCCTGACGCCGCAGATCGTCATCGGCGGCTACGGCCAGGGCAACGGCAAGAATCTCGGCTCCCCGTTCGAGATTCGCAGCACGTTCGAAGCCGGCTACATTTTCGACAACCAGACCCGGCTCAGCGCCTCGTTCGGCCACACGTCCAATGCGGGCGTGGCACGGCGCAATCCGGGGACCGAGGCAGCGATGATCTCATTCCAAATTCCGATCACGAGCCTGGTCGGCCGCTGACACTCCACGTCGAGACAAGAGAGATGGTTGTGATGTCGTTGCTCGATCGCTGCTGATGTGTCCAACGTGAAGCTCCATCATGCGAAAGGCGGCGTCGTGAACGAGGTGCTGACGATCACCCTGTGATACGAAGTTTGCTGGTGACCGGGGGCGCCGGCTTCATCGGCTCGCATTTGGTGGACAGCCTGGTGGCGGACGGCCACCGGGTTCGAGTACTCGACGACCTGTCCACGGGACAGCGGCGCAATCTCCATCCTGGCGTCGAGCTGATCGTTGGTGACATCGCCGACCCGGCCACGGTCGCGGCCGCCATGGCAGGCATTGACGGCGTATTTCACCTGGCCGCGGTCGCTTCGGTGGCGCGTGGCAACGAGGACTGGTTCGGCACGCACCGCATCAATCAATCCGGGACTGTCGCCGTGCTGGACGCCGCCCGTGCTGCGGGCCGGGTGCCGGTCGTGTATGCCTCCTCCGCGGCGGTCTACGGCGACGTCGGTGCGGCGGTGGCGCGTGAGGATCGGCCGCCGAACCCGGCGACCGCGTATGGCGCCGACAAACTGGGAAGCGAACTTCACGCGCGGGTCGGCAGCCACATTCACGGCGTGCCGACATTGGGGCTGCGGTTCTTCAACGTGTACGGTCCGCGCCAGGATCCTTCGTCACCCTATAGCGGGGTGATATCGATCTTTTCCCGTCAGTTGGCCAAAGGACACCCGATCCTGCTGCACGGGGACGGGCGTCAGACGCGGGATTTCGTGCACGTGTCGGACGTGGTGGCGCATCTAAAGGCGGCGCTCGATCAGCTAAATGCCAATCCTGCTGTCGCGGGGAGGGTGTTGAACGTGTGCACCGGCCGGGCCGTCGCGATCCAGGACGTCGCGCTGCTGCTCGTGCAGCAACGCGGCACGACACCGGTTTTGGAATACGCAGCCCCTCGCCCCGGTGACATCCGGCACTCCCGTGGCGGGCCTGAACAAGCCTCCGCCACTCTCGGCGTGACAGCCAAAATGCCTCTTGAAGATGGGCTGGCGTCCCTCGATCTGCTCGAATGACGCCGCATTTTCAGCTGGAGGCAGCCCATAGCGGCCGAGTCGCCGGGGTCGACGAGGCCGGGCGCGGGCCGCTTGCCGGTCCCGTGGTGGCCGCGTCGGTGGTGTTCCGCGATGGCGTGAGCGACGCCCTGGCCGCCATGCTGGACGACTCGAAGGCGCTGACGCCAGCCGAACGGTCGCGTGCCTACGCGGCGCTGCTGGCGTCGGGCGAGGCCGAGATCGGGGTCGGAGCGGCCTCGGTCGAGGAGATTTCGCGCATCAACATCCTTCGCGCGGCCTTGCTGGCGATGCAGCGCGCGGTCAGCCGCCTGGGCGTCCCGCCGGACCTGGCCCTGGTCGACGGCAACCAGCCGCCGGCCCTGTCCTGTCCCGTCCGCTGCGTGATCGGCGGGGACGCGTCCTCCCTGTCGATCGCGGCCGCCTCCATCGTCGCCAAGGTCGTGCGGGACCGGGCGATGGCGCGCCTCGCCCAGCGCTTCCCGCAGTATGGGTGGGAGACCAACGCCGGCTACGGCACCCAGGCCCACCGCGCCGCCATCGCCCGCCACGGCGCGACGCCGCACCATCGCCCCACCTTTGGCGCCGTCCGCCTCCATCTCGCGCAAACGCGGCTTCCCTCGGCTGCTGATTGACCCGGCGTCGGTCCGTTCGCCAGATTGGCCCGGCCTCGAAGGAGATTGGCTTGGAAGTCGTCCGCGAACTGCCGCTGGACCAAATTTTGCTGGGTGACTGCGTCCGCTTGATGGGCATGCTGCCATCGGCGTCGGTCCACTGCGTGTTCGCGGATCCGCCGTACAACCTGCAATTGCGCGGCGAGTTGCGCCGTCCCGACGACAGCCTCGTGGACGGGGTCGACGAAGACTGGGACCGCTTCGCCGACTTCGCCGAATACGACGCGTTCACCCGGGCGTGGCTGCTGGAATGCCGCCGGCTGCTGCGCAAGGACGGCACGATCTGGGTGATCGGCGCCTACCACAACATCTTCCGCATCGGCGCCATCCTGCAGGATCTCGGGTTCTGGATTCTGAACGACGTCGTCTGGCGCAAGACCAACCCCATGCCGAACTTCCGCGGCCGGCGCTTCACCAACGCGCACGAGACGCTGATCTGGGCGGCGCGCGAGCGGGACAGCCGCTACAAGTTCAACTACCAGGCCATGAAGGCGCTGAACGACGATTTGCAGATGCGCAGCGACTGGCATCTCCCGCTGTGCACGGGGCCCGAGCGGCTGCGCAACGAGCACGGCCTGAAGCTGCATCCCACCCAGAAGCCCGAGGCGCTGCTGCACCGGGTGCTGCTGTCCAGCACCGCGCCGGGCGACGTCGTGCTCGACCCGTTCCTGGGCACGGGGACGACGGCCGCCGTCGCCAAGCGGCTGCACCGCCACTTCATCGGCATCGAGCGCCACCCGGCCTACGCCGAGGCCGCCATCGGCCGGGTGCGGGCGGAAAAACGCGCCTCGGCCGACGGCGCGTCGGCCAGCCCCACCAAGCGCGACGCCAAGCGCGTGGCGTTCGGCAGCCTGGTCGAGAGCGGGCTGATCCCGCCTGGCACCGAACTCATGGACCGCCTGAGCCGGGTCCGCGCGACGGTGACGGCGGACGGCACCCTGGTGTGCGGCGACGTGCGCGGGTCCATCCACCGGGTCGGCGCTGCCGTGCAGAACGCGCCGAGCTGCAACGGGTGGATGTTCTGGCACGTCGAACGGGACGGCGCGCTGACGCCGATCGACCAGTTCAGGCCGGGTTGACGACCTTGGACCGCAGCAGCAGCACGATCGCAAACGCGTAGGTCACGGCCCCGAGCAGGAACGGCGCGCCGGCGAACATCAGGCCGTTGCTGGTGAAATGGTTGAACAGCGCGGCCGCCAGCATCGGCGACACGATGGCGGTGAGCCCTTCGACCGAGGAGAGGCCGCCCTGCAGCTCGCCCTGCCGCTCCGGTCCGGCCCGCGCCGACATCAGCGACCGCATCGCCGGGGTCGCGATCGCCCCGCATGCCTGCACCAGCACAGCCACATAGATGACCCAGCCGGCGTCGGCGATGCCGAACAGCACGTACGCCGCCGCCGCCAGGGCGAAGCCGCAGGTCGCCGCGCGGCGTTCACCCAGCCGGCGGATGACGCCGCGGACCAGCACGCCCTGCACCAGCGCCTGGGTCACGCCCATGGCGGCGAGCGCGTAGCCGTTCTCGCGCGGGCCCCATCCGAAGCGCACCCCCGTGGACAGCACGAAGCTGCTCTGCAACGCGCCCAGACCGAACCACATGAGGCACCAGGCGGCGGCGAGCTTGGCGACCACGGGGTCGGCCGCGAGGGTGTGGATCGACCCGATCGGGTTGGCCCGCGCCCACCGGAATGGGCGACGCCGGTCAGTGGGGAGGCTTTCGGGGAGGATCAGCGCGCCGTAGGTGGCATTGCCCAGCGCGAGCGCCGCCGCGATCAGGAACGGCAGCCGCAGGTCGATCGCGCCGAGCACCCCGCCCAGCGCCGGGCCGAACACGAACCCGGCGCCGAACGCCGCCCCGACCAGGCCGAAGCGCTGCGCCCGGCGCTCCGGCGGCGTCACGTCGGCGATGTAGGCGTTGGCGGCGGACACGTTGGCCGACGTCGCCCCGGCGATCAGCCGCCCCAGGAACAGCCAGGTCAACGACGGCGCGAACGCCAGGAGCACGTAGTTCGCCGATACCCCCAGCAGCGAGAGGATGATCACCGGACGCCGCCCGAACCGGTCGGATAGGCCGCCCAGCACGGGTGCGGCGATGAACTGGGCGGCGGCGAAGGTCGCGACTAGCGCCCCCACCCAGGACGCGGCTCCGCTGGCGCCCAGCCCCGACAGCTTGCGCACCAGTTCGGGCACGATCGGAACCACGAGGCCGAATCCGAGCGCGTCGATGCCTAGGGTCGCCAGGATGAAGGCGACGGAAGCCGTGTGCTTGCGCATGGGTCCGGGTGCTGGAAACCAGCTAGCGGACCTCGACGGACACGAGATCCCGGACATTGCGCGCTGCGTGGGCGTCACCCGGCACCGCCAGATGCAGCGCCGGAAGGGGTTTTCCGTCTTCCTCGTACGCGACGATGACCTGCTTGTTCTCCAGCCGGGGGTCCAGTTCGCCGATGGCCAGCGCCACGGTGTAACCGTCCTGCCCCCGCGCGAGGAGGACGTGCTGGAAACGGCCGCCTTTGCCGGGGTCATCGACGGGGGCCGCGGCACTGAGCAGGGTCCAAAGCAGCGCGCCGGTGTAGCTGGCTGTCCGCTCGCCATGGGCGGCGGCCTCGACCGTGACGGGCGGCAACGCCTTCAGGTCATCCAGCGCGAGGGTGCGGGGATGCTCGACCCGGCCCAGCAGCGCGAGCTCGAGCGGCACCGAGACCGTTTGCGCGAGAGCGGGCGCCGCCGACGCCAGCAAGGCAGCCAGCCAAGCCGCGCGGAGCCACCCTCGCATGCGCTAGGTGGCGACCATGACGTCGGACGCCTTGATGACGGCCGTCGCCTCGTCGCCGACCTTCAGGCCGAGGTCGTCGATAGCCTCGTTGGTGATCGAGGAATGGATCGTGACCCCGTTGCCGATATCGATATGCACGTGGCCCGTGGTCTGGCCCTTGGCGACCGAGGTGACCTTGCCCTTGATCTGGTTGCGCGCGCTCAGCTTCATCATTCGCGTGTGTCCCGCTTTAATATTTCCAAGGTAAGGCCGAACGCCCGGGCACGCCATCCTGCCGCCTGCATTTTGCACTGGCGTAGGCGTTATATTTGATTGAATATCACGTGGCATTGACGCGAAGGCGTTTTGTGCGACCGCCGAAGGCAAAATGCGGGTTTGGGGCCTGAGGCCCACCCCTTTCAGGGTGTTCGTTGCCGCTCCAGTTTGGGTGGATGAGCGATGTGCTGGTTGGGTCTGGATTGATATGGCCTGTGGTGTTGGCTCGGTTTGAGCG
>JAABUX010009193.1_pt1 | contig 11244 bp, 9 predicted proteins | sample 5561851 | NCBI WGS metagenome assembly JAABUX01 (sample SAMN10711883, study PRJNA513361) | rock metagenome | isolation source: Antarctica rocks | place: Antarctica: Victoria Land, Richard Nunatak red sandstone | collected 2016-01-03 | reverse complement strand
GTGCCTGCTCGACATGCGGGTGCGCACCGGGGGCTCCCACCATCAGAAGTTCGTCGTCCTACGCCATCCCGGGCGCCCGGAGCTCGACGTCGCCTTCGTCGGTGGCATCGACCTGTGCCACAGCCGCCGGGACGACGCCGACCACGGCGGTGACCGACAGTGCCAGCCGATGGCCGGGGTGTACGGCCCGACGCCGCCCTGGCACGACGCGATGGTGGAACTGCGCGGGCCAGTCGTCGGCGATGTCGAGACGGTGTTCCGGGAGCGCTGGGAGGACCCACAGCCCCTCACGCGCAACCCGCTGCACCGGATCGCGGCGCGGGTGCACCACGAGGACACCTACGCCAACCCGCTGCCGGAGCAGCAGCCGGACCCGGCTCCGGTCGGGACGCACTCCGTCCAGCTGCTGCGCACCTACCCGAAGCGGCTCGGCGGCTACTCCTTCGCGCCGGAGGGCGAGCGCAGCGTCGCGCACGGGTACACCAAGGCGCTGCGACGAGCCCGCTGCCTGGTCTACGTCGAGGACCAGTACCTGTGGTCCAACGAGGTCGCGCAGACCTTTGCCGAGGCGCTGCGGGCGCATCCGGGCCTGCACGTCGTCGCCGTGCTGCCGCACCACCCCGACCAGGACGGCCGCTTCTCCAAGCCGCCGAACCTGATCGGGCGGGACCGGGCCATGTCGATCATGCGAGCGGCCGGCGGCGACCGCGTCGCGGTCTACGGCGTCGAGAACCACCAGGGCACCCCGGTGTACATCCACGCCAAGGTCTGCATCGTGGACGACGCGTGGGCCACCATCGGCTCGGACAACTTCAACCGGCGGTCCTGGACGCACGACTCCGAGCTCAGTGCTGCGGTCGTGGACGAGACCCGCGACCCGCGCGAGCCGCGGGACCCGGGTGGCCTCGGGGACGGCGCCCGGACCTACGCCCGCGACCTGCGGCTGCAGCTGCACCGCGAGCACCTGGACCGCGACGACGAGGACGGCCTCATCGATCCGCTCTCCGCGTTCGCTGAGCTGCGGCGCTCGGCCGCGGCGCTGCAGGCGTGGCACGACGGCGACCGCCGCACGCCGCGGCCGCCCGGCCGGCTGCGACCGCTCGTCGACCCGCCGCTATCCGATTCCACCCGGCGCTGGGCGACGGTCGCCTACCACCATGTGTACGACCCGGACGGACGTCCCCGGGCCCTGAAGCGGCGCAGGGAGTTCTGACGGGAGACCGCTAGGCGGCGGGACGGCCCTGCGAGGGCTTCCGGCCGGTGACCACGTCCAGCAGCGCGAGCAGCAGGGCCAGCGCCACGAGGCCGACGATGACCAGCGTCCCGTGCCGGAAGGCGAGGCCGAAGTCGGGCTGCCGCCCCGTCAGGGAGCCGTAGAAGACGCTGCCGGTCGCCGCGATGCCGGCTGCCCCGCCGATCCGCTGACCGGTCTGCAGGACGCCGCCTGCAGTACCGGCCCGTCGTACCGGCACCTCCGACAAGGTGATCGTGACATTCGGGGTGATCACCAGCCCGCTGCCGATCCCGGCCACGAGCAGGGGAGCGAGAGCCGCCCAGCCGATACCGCGGCCGGGCACGAGCTCCGCCGCGACGTAGGTCCCCAGCAGCCCGACCACGACCAGCAGCAGCCCGATCGCGACCAGCGGCCGGCCATAGCGGGTCACGATGCGGCCCCCGAGCCCCGCCGCGACGGCGGAGCCCACGGCGAAGGGCGTGATGGCGGCGCCGGCGAGCAGGGCCGTGTAGTGCAGCCCGTCCTGCAGGTACTGCGTGTAGATGAAGAACACGCCCGTGAAGCCGGCGAAGTACAGCAGCCCGACGCCCGCACCGAGGGTGTACGAACGGCGCTCGAACAAGGTGAGGTCGACGACCGGCTCGCCCCCACGGCGACCGTGGCGCACTTCCCAGCCCAGGAATGCGGCGAGCAGCACGGCAGCCGCGGGGAACAGCAGCAGGCGCGCGCCGCTGTGCCAGGTCCGCTGCTCGATGAGCGGTAGGAGCACGCACGTCACGGCGGCCGCCAGCAGCAGCACGCCGACGGGGTCGAGGTCTGAGCTCTTACGGGGACCGGTACGAGGAGTGTGCGGGATGACCCTGTGAGCCAGCAGCAAGGCGAGAACGCCGATCGGGGCGTTGACGAAGAAGACGTACCGCCAGCCGGTGTGGGCCCCGAAGACCGAGATGATCGTCCCGCCCAGCAGCGGACCGATGGCCGTCGAGACACCGATGGTGGCCCCGAACAGGCCGAAGGCCTTGCCCCGCTCCGCGCCCCGGAACATCTGCTGGATCAAGCCGCTCACCTGCGGTGTCAGCACGCCGCCCGCGAAGCCCTGGACCAGCCGGGCGACCACCAGCAGTGCCGCCGTCGGCGCGAAGCCGCAGGCGATGCTGGCCAGGGTGAACAGGGCGAGCCCGACCTCGAAGGCGGGGCGCCGGCCACGGGTGTCCCCCAGGCGACCGGCCGGGACGAGCAGCAGCCCGAACGCCAGCGCGTAGCCGGACACGATCCACGACAGGGCGTTCTCGCCGGCGCCCAGACCCGTCTGGATGCTGGGCAGCGCGACGTTGACGATGCTGATGTCGAGCAGTGTCATGAACCCGGCCACCAGGCAGACCGACAAGGCCTTCCACCTGTCCGGGTCGGGCATGTCGGGCTGCTGGGCAGCGGGACCGGTCGGGCCGGGACGAGAGGGGGCCACGCTCATGCCGGAGTGCTTGCCCATCGCAACTACCGCGCACTCCTGCACCTGTTCGGCCCGGTCGTACGCGCTGCCTCTGCTCCACCTGCGTGCGGGTACGCACCGGGTCGGCACGCCGATCTTGGGTGCCGACGGGTGGTGATCGCCGTGCCGCCGCCCTGCGTGGGGGCTGCGCACCGGGTCGGCACGCCGATCTTGGGTGCCGACGGGTGGTGATCGCCGTGCCAGAAGGCGCAGAGCCGGTTGACGGTGATGCGGCGCGGCTAGGAGAGCCGCCGTTCGCCTTGCGGGTCAGGTCGCCTTGCGAGTCAGGTCGCCTTGCGGGTCAGGTCGCCGCGTTGAGCCAGTTGCCGTCGTCGGACAGCCGCGCGACACGTACATGCAGCCAGACCCGCTGGTGCAGGGCCGCCTGCACGGCCCGGTGCAGGCCGTCGTCGAGGTAGAGCTCGCCCTGCCACTCGACGACGTGGCAGAACATGTCGTCGAAGAAGGTCGAGTCCTCCGCCAGCAGCACATCCAGCCGCAGCTCGGCCTTTGTCGTGATGAGGTCGTCGAGCCGGACCTGCTTGGGCGGGATGGTCGTCCAGTCGCGGGTCGACAGCGGCGGGTCGGCGTACGGCCTGGAGTCCAGCACGCCTCGGAACACCTTGCCGCCCGAGGACGGCCGGTGCGCGCGGGGTCGTCTCGGCGCGGTCATGACCGGTCCCTGATCCTTTCGGCGGAAGGCTCAAGGCTAGGCCCCATCACGGAGTGCTTATCATCGGTGACCGCGTGTCGCCCCCGTCGGCGCTGGCGCCCGTGCTAGATATCCGTCGTGCTGACCGTCGACCCCTTCCGCGACAGCGACGGCGCACCATGCCTGCGGTGCCGGCGCTGCCGGGCGCTCTACCGCCTCGACGGACCGGTGGCCGGCGCCGCACAGATGCGCCCATTCGTCGACGCGCACCAGGACTGCACCCTGGAGTACGACCCGTGGCGTGAGGTGCCCGCGGCCGCGGTGCGGACACCGCGCTCTGCCTGAGTAGCCGCAGCCTCGCACCGGGACTGGTCCGCTGTCTGCCGACTCGCGCCGATAGCCTCACGCGGTGACCGCCTCCCTGTCCGTCGAGGTCGACCCCGCCGAGCTCGGCTTCGACCCGGGCCGCCTCGCCCGGATCGACCGTCACTTCGCGTCGTACGTCGAGGACGGACGCCTGCCCGGCTGGCTCGCTGTCGTGGCGCGGGACGGCCAGGTCGTGCACGTCGGTTCCTCCGGGATGCGTGACGTCGAGGCGGGGCTGCCGGTCGAACACGAAACGCTGTGGCGGATCTACTCGATGACCAAGCCGATCACGGCGGTCGCTGCCATGTCGCTGTTCGAGGAGGGCCGGTTCTCCCTGAACGACCCGGTGAGCAGGTGGATACCCAGCTTTGCCGCCGTGCGCGTCTACCGCACTGGTCCGCCGACTGCGCCGGTGACCGTCCCTTCGACCGAGCCGGTGCGGATGTGGCACCTGCTCAGCCACACGGCCGGCCTGACGTACGGCTTCACGTACTCCAGCCAGGTCGACGCCATCTACCGCGCGGCCGGCTCGGACTTCGGCCAACCCCGGGGCATGGACCTGGCGCAGGTCTGCGACCTGTGGGCGTCGCTGCCGCTGCTGTTCGAACCGGGGAGCGCCTGGAACTACTCGGTCGCCACCGACGTGCTCGGGCGCGTCTGCGAGGTCCTCGACGGCAAGCCGCTCGACGAGGTCTTCCGGGACCGCGTCCTAGGACCGCTCGGGATGCACGACACCCGCTGGTACGTCGAGGGTCCCGACGTCGAGCGCCTCGCGGCGCTGTACGTCCCGGACCCCGCGACCGGCCGGGCGGTGCGGCACGACGCGGTCGGCGCGGCCGCGCTGCGCAAGCCCGACCTGCTCAGCGGGGGAGGCGGTCTGGTCGGTACCGCGGCCGACTACCACCGGTTCACCAGCATGCTGCTGGGCGGCGGTGCCCTGGACGGCGTTCGTGTGCTCGGACCGCGGACCCTGGCCTACATGACCCGCAACCACCTGCCGGGCGGTCAAACCCTCGCCCAGGCGGGGCGCGGCCAGTTCGCCGAGGCGGCGTACGAGGGGATGGGGTTCGGGCTCGGCTTCAGCGTGCTGGTGGATCCGGTGGCGGGCAAGGTGCCGGCGACCGCAGGGGAGTACGGCTGGGGGGGCGCCGCCAGCACCGCCTTCTGGGTCGACCCGGTCGAGCGGGTTACCGCGAGCTTCTTCACCCAGCTCCTGCCGTCGAGCACCTACCCGGTCCGCGGCGAGCTGCGGCAGCTGGTCTACAGCGCCCTGCTGGGCTGATCGGCACGGCGTCGCGCCTGCCCGTAACGTTGCCGCCCATGACCACCTCCAGCGCCCCGACCCTCTGCGCGCCGTGCCTCGCCGATCTGGCTCTCGTCCGCGAGGCCGTCACCGCGGTCGGCGGTACGGCCGCCTGCATGGCGCACGCCGTCCTGCTCACCCACCCCGGCGACACCGCGCAGCGCCGCCTGCAGCGCCTGTCCGAGCTGCGCGGGCTCGCCGAGGGAAAGCTCGAGACCGCGAGCACCGAGGACCAGCCCAAGCTCGAGCTGCTCGTACAGGAGTACGCCCTCGCGGGAGCGATGGACATGACGGTGCCGCTCAGGGAGCTCGCGGGCGAGCGGACCCGGCCCGGGCGGCCCGAGCGGGGTCGCAACCGACCCGGCCGCGGTGACCGGGAGCACCGACCCGACGGTGACGGTGGGGAGCGGCCTGAGCGTGGGCAGCGGCCTGAGCGTGGGGAGCGGCCTGAGCGTGGGGAGCGGCCTGAGCGCGGGGAGCGCCCTGAGCGTGGGGAGCGGCCTGAGCGCGGGGAGCGGCCTGAGCGCGGGCCGCGGGGTGAGCGGGGCGGTAGGGGTCGCGGGGACCGCGGTCCCCGCCCGGGCGAGGAGACAGCGGCCGGGGCGTCCGCCGCCGGCGGCCCTCCCGTTGCGGCCGCGTCCGGCGACGGCACGTCGCCGATCGACATCCCCGGACCGGCAACGCCGTTCGGCGGCGACGCAGGCGTTACGCAGTCGCCCGGTGAGGCGGCTGACGCGCAGATCGCGCCTTCGACGCCCCAGCCGCCGGACAGCAGTTCGAGGCAGAGCAGCGAGCCGTCAAGCAGCCCGGCCGAGAGCAGTGCGGCCGCGCCGGTGAACCCGCCGCCGCCCACGGTCGCGCCCGAGCCTGTGCAGGGCCCGGCACCCGTCCCCTCGCCGCAGCCGGCCGCGACCACCGAGCCGGCACCCGCCCCGTCATCGGAGCCGGCCGCGACCACCGAGCCGGCACCCGCCCCCTCGCCGGCACCCGCCCCGTCGTCGGAGCCGGCCGCGACCACCGAGTGAGCCGTTCCCGCAGCCGCGCCCTGAGTTCGTGCGCGGGGCCGCCCGCCCGCGCCCGGCCCACCGCCAGCGCGTGGTCCAGCGCTATCGGCCTGGCCGGTGGACTGGGTCTGGACGCGGTGCTCGCCGACCCGCGCCGGGGTCATCCGGTGGCGGCGTTCGGCGCCGTTGCTGCGGCCGCCGAGAGGGTGGCGCACCGCGATTCCCGGCTGGTCGGCACGGCGTACGCGGGGGTACTCGCCGGTGCGGTGGTGCTGGCCGGCGCGGGGCTCAGCCGGTCCGCCCGCACGCCCGGCCAGCGGCTGCTGCTCACGGGGGTCGCCACCTGGGCAGCCGTCGGCGGAACGACCCTGCGACGGGAGGGGCGCACGATGGCGCGCCTGCTCGACGGGGACGACCTGGACGGGGCGCGGGCCCGGCTGTCGCACCTGTGCGGACGCGACGCCACGGTGCTCGACGCGGCAGGGCTTGCCCGGGCGACGGTCGAGTCCATTGCGGAGAACACCTCCGACGCCATCGTCGGCCCGCTGGTCTGGGGGGTGGTCGCGGGCGTCCCGGGGCTGCTGGCGTACCGCGCGGTCAACACGCTGGACGCGATGGTGGGCCACCGTTCGGACCGGTACGCCCGCTTCGGCTGGGCCGCGGCTCGACTCGACGACGTCGTGAACGTGGTCCCCGCCCGCCTGACCGCAGCCTTGACGGTCACCCTCGCACCCCTCGTCGGTGGTCGGCCCCGGCAGGCGAGCCGGGCCTGGCGACGCGACGGCCACAAGCACCCGTCACCGAACGCCGGGCCCGTCGAGGCCGCCTTCGCCGGTGCGCTCGGGCGCACCCTCGGCGGACCGGTGAGCTACGCCGCACGGCGCGAGGACCGGCCCCTGCTGGGCGACGGTCCGGCTCCGAACGTCGCCGACATCGCCCGCGCGAGCCGGCTCTGCGCCGCAGTCGGCCTCGTCACCGGCGGGCTCGCCGTCGCCCTACGCCTCCTGCGGTGAAGGGCGCCCTCCTGGTCGCCGGCACGACCTCCGACGCGGGCAAGTCCGTGCTCACGGCCGGTCTGTGCCGGTGGCTCGTCCGGCAGGGGGTGGCTGTCGCCCCGTTCAAGGCGCAGAACATGTCGCTCAACAGTGCCGTGACGGTCGACGGGGCGGAGATCGGGCGCGCCCAGGCGATGCAGGCCGCAGCGGCGCGCGTCGAGCCCGAGGCGGCGATGAACCCGGTGCTGCTCAAGCCCGGCAGTGACCGCACCTCGCAGGTCGTCGTCCTCGGCAAGCCATACGCAGACGTCTCCGCGCTCACCTACCGCGAGCACAAGCCCGCCCTGCTCGAGGTCGCGCTGGACTGCCTCGCGGATCTGCGCGCGCGGTACGACGTGGTGCTGTGCGAAGGCGCCGGCTCGCCTGCGGAGATCAACCTGCGGGCGACGGACATCGCGAACATGGGTCTGGCCCGGGCCGCGGACCTGCCGGTGCTGGTGGTCGGCGACATCAACCCGGGGGGGGTCTTCGCTGCGATGTTCGGCACGCTCGCCCTGCTCTCGCGCGAGGACCAGGCCCTGGTATGCGGTTTCGTGGTCAACAAGTTCCGCGGTGACGTCGAACTGCTGCGACCGGGGCTGGCCATGCTGCAGTCGCTGTCCGGGCGCCCGACCCTGGGCGTGGTGCCGTGGACCGAGGGCCTCGAGCTCGACGTCGAGGACAGTCTCGGGCTGTCGGCCCCGGTGGCCGCCCGTCCGCCCGTCGGGCGCGACGTCCTGCGGGTGTCGGTGCTGCGGCTGCCTCGACTGTCGAACTGGACCGACATCGACGCCCTGCGAAGCGAACCGGGAGTGCTGGTGCGTTTCGCGTGCACGCCGGAGGAGCTCGCCGACGCCGACCTCGTGGTCGTGCCCGGGACGCGTGCGACCGTGGAGGACCTCGGCTGGCTGCGGCGCCGCGGTCTGGACGTGGCCCTGAAGCGCCGGGCCGCCGACGGCCTCCCGGTGCTGGGGATCTGCGGCGGCTACCAGTTGCTCGGGCACACCGTCGAGGACGATGTCGAGGCTCGCGCCGGCGTCGTACCCGGTCTGGGTCTGCTGCCGGTGCGGACCGTCTTCGGCAGCGACAAGGTGCTGGGGCGCCCGAGCGGCGCGTGGCGGGGGCATCCGGTGACCACGGCGTACGAGATCCACCACGGCGTCGTGGAGGTGCTCGCCGGCGAGCCCTTCCTGGACGGGTGCCGCCTCGGAGCGGTTAGCGGGACCGTCTGGCACGGGGCTCTGGAGAGCGACGGCTTCCGACGGTCCTACCTCACCGAGGTGGCAACTTCGGCCGGTCGCGGCTGGGAGCCGGGGACCGCGTTGTTCGAGGACGTGCGACAGGCCCGGCTCGACCTGCTGGGGGACGTCGTCGCCGACTCCCTCGACACCAAGGCGGTCATGGCACTGATCACCCGCGGTGCGCCGGTCGGCCTGCCCTTCGTCCCACCAGGCGCTCCGTCGCCCTGAAACCCGATGCCCGGAGGCCTTCGCGTAGCACGTGCGGGGCTGGGCACAGCGCGTGCGCTGGTCACGAAAGGCGGACCGGCATCAGCAGGCTGACGGTGCCCGCCCGCTCGGGGTCGCGGATCGCCAGGGGAGCGATGGGGCCGTCGAGCTCGAGGATCAGCTCGGTGCTGTGCGTGGCGTCGAGGGCCTGCAGGAGGAACTCCCGGTGGAGCCCCAGCTGCAGCGGTCCGGTGGCATCGGTGGCAAGGGCCACGCCGCCGTCGGTGCCGAGGGTCAGGACGGCGACCTCGTACGCGGCGCCGTCCTGCTCACGCTGCATCGTGCGCGTTGCCGCTGCCCGAACGTCCCGCCGGAGCATGGCGACGTCGACGGGCACCGTGTGCGCGCTCTCGCTGCGCAGGAGTCGGCGGTAGTCCGGGAAGTCGTGGTCCAGGCGCCTGCCGGACAGCTCTCGTGCGTCGGTGCGCAGGACGATCTCGTCGCCCCCGACCTCGACCGTCACGGGAGCGGGCTCCCGGCTCAGCAGATTGATCACCTCGTCGACGAGTGCGGGAGCAGCGATCACGTTCACTGCGGGACCCGTCCTGGCGCTGACCGTCACGGCGGACACGGCCAAGCGATAGCGGTCGGTGGCGACGACGCGCAACCCGTCGTCGTCGATGTCGATGGCCACCCCGCCGAGCATCGGCAGGTCCGGGTCCTCGCTGACGGCGTACTGCACGGCCAGCAGTGCCGCGGCGAGGTCCTGGCCGGTCAGGGTGACGCTGGGGCAGGGGTGGGGATGGGTCACGGTGTTCTCCTGGGGTTCGAGTAGGGCTCGGGCTGCGGAGAACTCGCGTCGCGCGTCGGCAAGTCCGGCTTCCAGACGACTCAGGTGCGCCGTCAAGATCTGCTCCGCTGCCGGCCGGTCGTCGCGTCGTTCGAGCACGCGACGGATCTCGGCCACCGGCATACCGACGCGACGCAGCCGGGCGACCAGCCGGGCCTGCCTGACCTGCTCAGTGCTGTACCAGCGGTAGCCGGTCTGCGGATCCACCCGGCACGGTACGAGGACGCCGGCACTGTCGTAGAAGCGCAGCGCACTGACACTCAGCCCGCACTCGCGTGCCATCTGGCCGGTGCGACGCAGGTCGTTCTCCACGCAGATGACTCTCCTGTCTCGACGTGGTCGAGAGTCAACCGCCCGGGAAGGACCGCTCAGCGCTGCGGCACCAGAACGGGCCGGGAGGGTCGGGGTACGTCCCATCGAAAGCTCATCCGAGGGGCGGTTGCCGACCCGCCCGCCCGATGGGGCGCGCTCATCTGGTCGGCCCGCGAGGTGGATCGCCGGTGTCAGGGTCGAGCCAGCCCGCCGAGGTCATGATCCGGTCGAGACTGCAGGTCAACCAGAGCTGCCGGTCGTGCACGTCGCGGTGGTGGGCATGGCACAGCAGCGCCAGGTTCTCCAGATCGCTCGGACCGCCGTCGGCCCAGTGCAGGACGTGGTGCGCCTGGCACTGCGAGGGCCGCCGGTGACAGCCCCGGACGACGCACTCGCGGTCGCGTGCCGTCAGAGCGCGCCACTGGCCCTCGGTGACCGTGCGGGTGAGCCGGCCCAGGTCCAGGCGCTCGAGGTCGGCGCTGAGATGGACCGGTGCTGACATCCGCGTCGCAGAGCAGCCGCAGCAGTTCCGAGCGCGTGAGCAGTCCCTGCCGGGTGCCGAGCAGACGGGCCGGCTCAGCGCCGGCCAGCCCAGCGACGGTCGCTGCAGTGGCCACGATATTGATCTGCGCACGTGTCCCGCCCTGGGCCGGCAGGTCCAGCCCGGCGCAGTCGGCGGCATGCTGCAGGACCTTCTGCAGGGCGTCGTGTCGGCGGCGGACCTGGCTGCGGGTGTCGCCCTCGACCCGCTCGACGTGCACGACCGCGTCGGTGACGGCCTGGAACAGCGCCAGGGTCTCCGGATGCAGGGTGCCGGAGAGATGGCCCGTCCCGTCGGGCGTCTCGTCGCAGCTGACGCCCACTCGGGCGTCCAGCCGGCGCCGCGCCTGCTCGGCGAGCTCAGGGCTGATCGCCTCGGCTCGGGTTCGCAGCTCGCTCGCGAGCCGCTCGGGATCGGTGTGCAACGCCAGGGTGCAGATCGCTTCGAGGGAGGTGGCGATCACCTCGGCGCTCAGGCCGCGGACGCCGTGCACCACCGCGGTGCAGTGCCGCCGGCTCACCCGACCAGCCACGAGCAGGTCCCCGAGCGGCCGCAGGTCACCGTCCAGGCGCTCGACGAGTCGGACGGTCCCGCGCGCCGCCTGGACGCTGTACCCGGTGGCCCCCTGCACCACCGCCGCCGCTGATCCCTGGCCGGCCTCGTGACAGGTGCCGTAGGCGTCCATCGCGGCGACCTCACCAAGCGCCAGGCCGTCGACGGCGCTGCTGGCCCGCAGCAGCGATGCGCAGATCCTCGGGTCCCCGGCAGCCCCGACCGAGCCCAGCTCCAGGCGAACCACCTCGATCGCGGCCGGCAGGTCAGCCACCGGACCGGCCGGACAGGGCAGCGACGGCCCGGCGCACACCGTCACGAGGTCCCTCCCCGGTCTCGAACGTACGTCCTGCATCTCTGCTTGAGTGCAGTAACTTCTTCCGCGTGACGGAGAAGTTGCGCCCGGTGGGCGGTCAGGATTATCCGAGGACCTACCAGGAGTTCCGGTCCTGGTTCCCG
>JAABUX010009192.1_pt1 | contig 11246 bp, 17 predicted proteins | sample 5561851 | NCBI WGS metagenome assembly JAABUX01 (sample SAMN10711883, study PRJNA513361) | rock metagenome | isolation source: Antarctica rocks | place: Antarctica: Victoria Land, Richard Nunatak red sandstone | collected 2016-01-03 | reverse complement strand
GAGGTCGGCAGCCCGTCGGGGCTGCCGCCTAGCGCGCAGCTCGCGGTCTACCGCATCGTGCAGGAGAGCCTGACCAACGTCGTCAAGCACGGTCGGCAGGTCTCGCACGCCACCGTGACGCTGCGGTACGGCCGTGCCGGGGTCGACGTGCTCGTCGAGGACGACGGCGACGATGGTGCGGGTGCGGGGCGCTCTGAGCGAGCGGCCGGCCACGGGCTCGTGGGCATGCGCGAGCGGGCGGCGAGCTTCGCCGGCACGTTGCAGGCGGGGGTGCGCCCGGGCGGCGGGTGGCGGGTCGCCGGGCACCTGCCGCTCGACGAGGCACCGGGCCCGCGCGCGGAGGCGCCGCCCGCACCGGCACCCGTCGCCGTGTCGTCGTGACGATCCGCGTGGTGCTCGTCGACGACCAGCCACTGCTGCGCCAGGGCTACCGGATGGTGCTGTCCGCGCAGGACGACCTGGAGGTCGTCGGGGAGGCGGGCGACGGGGCTGCCGCGGTCCGCGCGGTGAACGCGCTGCGCCCCGACGTGGTCCTCATGGACGTGCGCATGCCGGGGATGGACGGCATCGAGGCGACCCGGCAGATCGTGCACGACACCCCTGAGGTGCGGGTCATCATCCTGACCACGTTCGACGTCGACCAGTACGCGTTCTCGGCGCTGCGCGCGGGGGCCAGCGGCTTCCTGCTCAAGAACGTGCCGCCCGAGGACCTGCTGACCGGCATCCGGGCCGTCGCGACGGGTGACGCGGTGGTTGCCCCGAGCATGACCCGCCGGCTGCTCGACGCGCTCGCATCGCACCTGCCGCAGGAGCCGGGTGCCGGCCCGCGGCCCGACCAGGTGCTCGAGGTGCTCACCGAGCGGGAGCGGCAGGTCTTCGCCCTGATCGCGAGCGGGCGGTCCAACCGGGAGATCGCCGGCGACCTCGTGCTGTCCGAGGCTACGGTCAAGACCCACGTCGGTCGCATCCTCACCAAGCTCGACCTGCGCGACCGCGTGCAGGCGGTGATCCTCGCCTACGAGGTAGGCGTGGCCCAGGCCTGAGCAGCGAGGCGGGCGAAGGAGCGCACGAGCGGGTCCGTGGTCGAGGTGTGCCAGGCAACGACGAGGCGGCTCGGTGGCATGTCGGTGAGCGGCACGGCGGTGAGCCCCTCGGGCAGCGCGTGCGGGAGGGGAGACACCCCCACGGAGTCGTTCCACAGGACGGCCTGCAGGCACTCCTGGGCTGTGCGCACCACCGGGCCGTCACGGCGCTGCCCGTCGGGTCCCGGTGGGCACCAGTAGCCGCGCCACAGCGGGTCGCTCCCCTCGGGCAGCTGGAACCACCGGCGGCCGTTGAGGTCGCCCAGGCGCAAGGAGTCCCGGCCGGCGAGCGGGTCGTCGGTGCGCAGGACCACACCGACGGGGTCCGAGCGCAGCTGGCGGGCGCTGATCCCGGTCTCGTCGAAGGGTGCCCGGGTCAATGCGACGTCGACGAGGCCGGCCCGAAGGCCGGTGGTCGGGTCGGTGAAGTCGGCCTCACGGATGCGGACCCGGACACCGGGATGGCGGCGTCGGAAGGCGGCGGCGAGTTCCTTACCGGCCTGCTCCGCGCTGTCGGCCAGGGTGCCGACCGTGAGGGTCCGCGCGCCGGCCGTGGCCGTGACCCGTGCGCGGGCGGAGTCGGCCTGCTCGAGCAGGCGGCGGGCCTCGTCGTAGAGCGCGGCCCCCGCAGCGGTGAGCGTGACTCCGCGGGAGGACCGGTGGAGCAGGACGGCGCCGAGGTCGACCTCCAGCAGGCGCACGGCCCGGCTCAGGGGCGGCTGCGTCATATGCAGCCGAGCGGCGGCGCGGCCCACGTGACGTTCCTCGGCGACGGCCACGAAGTAGCGCAGCAGGCGCAGGTCCACCCTGGAGACGATACCCAGCAGGTATCGCCGGTGCGCGATCGGTGTTGGACGCCGCCGGGGCCCCGCGGTCACCTGGAGGCAGGGTCCGATCGTCTCGTCGCTGTCGCGGCCGGCAGGCGGGCCCACGTCCCCAGGAGGGGTGCCATGTCTGATCGCGCGCTGGAGTTCACGGGGCCCGACCCCGTCGTCCGTTTCGAGGGGGTGCTGGAGCTCGCGGGCGACCTGGTGGTCGTCCCGAACCGGAGCGTGCAGCTCGTCCCCAACATCGGTGTGATCGGGGGCAGCGAGTCGGTGCTGGTCGTCGAGACCGGCCTGGGCCCGCGCAACGCCGACGCGGTGCTGCGGTTCGCGGCGGAGTACGCCCACGGCCGTCGGCTCTACCTCACGACGACCCACTTCCACCCCGAGCACGCCTTCGGTGCGCAGTCGTTCGCCGGCGAGGCCACGTTCCTGGTGAACCGCGCGCAGGCCGACGACGTGGCCGCCAAGGGAGAGGCCTACCTGCAGATGTTCCGGGGGCTCGGCGCACCGGTCGCCCACCAGCTCGAGGGCGTCGAGCTCGTGACGCCCGATCTCGTGTACGACGACGCCTACGACCTCGACCTCGGTGGCCGCGTCGTGCAGCTGCGCGCGACCGGCCGGGCCCACAGCAAGGGCGACCAGGTCGTCACCGTCCCCGACGCCGGGGTGCTGTTCACCGGCGACCTCGCCGAGACCGGCCAGTTCGCGATCTTCCCGTGGTTCCCCCCGTACGACACGGACGTGTCCGGCCTCCGGTGGATCGCGGTGATGCGGCAGCTGGCAGCGACCCGCCCCCGGGTCGTCGTACCCGGTCACGGCGACACCGGCGGTCCGCAGGTGCTCGACGGCGTCCGGGACTACCTGGAGCTGCTGCGCGACGAGACCTGGCGGCGCCGCGACTCGTCGGTGAGCGAGGAGACGATCGTCGAGGAGGTCACGGCGCTGATGGTCGAGCGGCACCCCGACTGGGCCGGCCGGGAGTGGATCGCGACGGGCGTCGGGTGCCTGTGCAGTGAGCACCCGTCCGTCGAGCGCGCCGAGCGCGCCGAGGGCGCCGAGGGCGCCGAGGGCGCCGAGGGCGCCGAGGGCGCCGAGGCGACCGCATGACGGCGGCCGGCACCTCCGGCGCGCCCGCGCCCGCCTCGCACAGGCGGGAGCGGGCATCGCGGCCTACGCGACGATCTTCGGGGTGACCAAGCAGGAGCTGCCCGCGTGCCGCCGCTGGTGATGGTCGCCTCATCGGTCGGCTGGCCCACCTGCTGCCGACTCCGTCCGTTGCCAGGCACTCGGTCAGCGCGCCATCGTGGCTCCCACCTCCCCGGGGTGGGAGAACGGCGGTGGCCCGAGGAGCGTGATCCCCGGGTCGGAGGCGGCGGCCGCCCGGACCTTGTCGAAATCGACCTCCCGGCCCTCACCGAGCGGCTCACTGGCCCCGCGGTAGAAGGCCGCGCACGCACCGGGCGTGTGCAGGTAGAGCAGCTCCGCCGTCGCGCTGACCACCACAAAGGCGTGCGGGACGCCACGGGGAGCCATCGCGATGCCGCCCGCCTGGACCGGGTGCTCGACGCCGTCAAGGTGGACGACGATCTCACCGGACAGGACGTAGAAGCTCTCGTCCGAGAGCGGGTGTACGTGCAGTGGGGTGGCCTTGCCGCCCACGAGCTCATCGTGGATGAGCAGGTAGGCGCCGCCGGTGTCCTCGGTGGCGGCGAGCCAGGTGTGGATCCCGCCTCCGAAGAACCAGCGCTGCTCGGCCTCTGCGGCTGATCGGACCAGTGCCATGAAGGGCCTCTCTTGTTTGTGGTACACCAGTACCACGACGAGAGTGACGTACCATGAGTTCCGTGTCAACGGCCTATGAGTCGGGCGGCCGACACCGGCAGAAGCAGCGCACCCGCGAGGTGCTCATCGCCGCGGCGCGTCAGCTGATCACCGACGGCGAGGTGCCCACGGTCCACGCCATCGCCGAGCGGTCCGGCATCTCCCGGACCACTGCCTACCGGTACTTCACCAACCAGGCGTCCCTGCTGGCAGCCGCCCATCCGGAGGTGCAGGCCGCGTCACTGCTGACCGACCCCGACGAGACCGACGTGGGCAGAAGGCTCGACGACGTCGTCCGACAGTTCACGAAGCTGATCGTCGACACCGAGCCGCAGCAGCGGACGATGCTCCGGCTGTCGCTGACCGATGGACCGGCCGAGCTCCCGTTGCGGAAGGGCCGGGCGATCGGGTGGATCGGTGAGGCCCTCGCGCCGCTGCGCGGAGAGCTGACCCAGGCGCAGGTGCGCCGACTGGCGCTCGCGATCCGCGCCACGATCGGTATCGAGGCGCTGGTGTGGCTCGTGGACGTCGCGGGTCTCAGTCGAAGGGAGGCCGCCCAGCTGATGCGGCGCTCCGCCGCCGCGCTGCTGGCCGACGCCCGTCGCTGATCCTCCAGCGAGAGCGGTCTGACATGCCAGCCTGAAACTCCCGCCACCGTGCTCTGTGCCCGCATCTACACCCGGAGGACGCGCAGCTCGGGCATCGCCTCGTAGTCCCGGTCTTGAGTCACGACGGCAAGTCCCCGGCGATGGCAGTGGCAGCGATGAGCGCGTCCAGCACGGCGACCCGCCGGCCCCGGGCTCGCAGGCTCGCGACCAGCCGCGCGAACGTCCTGGCGACCTCGGCATCCAGGGGCAGGGGATCCCAGGTCGACTCCACGGCCGACAACGTGGCCAGTCGCGCGGGCCGGCGATCATCATCAGCCAGGAGAACGCCGATGGTGAGCTCGGCCACCGTGACCATGGAGACCTCGGTCTCCTCGACCCCCGGCATAGCACTTCACGGCCGCGCGGACTCGGTGGCGATGAAGAACGATGTGCCGAGCAGCGCCTTCACAGGTCGCCCGTGCTGTCCGGCAGGCTCTCCCGCATGAGGCGGAGCAGGCCCCGATCGGCCGCACTTCGCTGGGCCACCGTCAACGCCGGGGCCACCGCCAACGCCTCGGCCGAGACCGACCCACGACGCCGGAGTGGAACAAGCTCCGCCACGGGGCGACGGTCAGCGTCACGCGCCCGCCGCGCCCGACCCGTCGCAACACCTCGCTGACCGGTGTTGAGGAGCTCGCGCACCGACACACTGTCGACCACACGTTGCGTGACCGCAGCTCAGGTACAGCACGACGCTAGGGGAAACTTCCGTGGGCAGGTTCCCTCGGCCGCCCGAGCGAGCATGCCGTCGATGACCACGTCGATGGCCAAGCGGAACTCGTCGCTGTCGCCGGCGATGGTCTGCGCGGCGTGGGCGGCGAGGAGAGAGAACCGCCTGGGCGGTGAGCCGGCGAAGGTCTTGAGCTCACCATCAGGACCGACCCGCCCCCCAACGCCATCCTCGCCAACCGCGACACTTATCAGCTCGCGAGTCGCGGACAACTCACCCAGCGGCGCAGCCTTCTGCGCCATAGCGGCGATGTTGGCCGGATGCCTGAGGGCGCTGTGAGGTCAGGCCGGGGTCTTGTCAGCAAACCGCTGCCGTGCTGCCTGGCGGGAGACCCCCAACGCGAGCGCGATCTCGTTCCAGGAGCGCCCCTGGCCCCGCGCGATCTCCACAGCCTCACGAAGACGTGCCTCGTCCTGGCGCACGGCGTCGGCGTCAGCTGCGATCTGGCGCAGGTCTTCTGTCTGCTCGAACTCCGTGGCGTCAGGATCCATCTCGTCGGCCAGTTGATCGAACCGGTGGGCAGCTGCCTCAATCTCTTGCCTCGTGGGTCGCACCTTTTTCACCTCCGTCAGCTGAGGAACCGGTAGAACTTGCCACGCAGCTCCTTCGCGTGGATGACGACAGGGTCATCGCCGTCGATGCCCAGCACGCCGATCTCCAACAGTGCACTGTCGATCGCGGGACCGATCAGCATCGACAGCTTCTCGTCCATGGCCACGCGGCGAACTGCGTTGCGCAGCGCGTGCCAGATGTCCGCCTCGGCGATGCCGTGCTTCCGGGCCGGCAGACCGATGCCCACCTAGACAATTTACCTTGTCTGATACCCGTGCGGGGATTCCTTGGTAACCACCCGGAGGACGTGCACCTCGGGCATCACATTGCGTGACCGCAGCACATGTACCTCACGACGAGTTCGCACGCTGGGTCGCCGACGCTTTGGCACGTCCGACTGCGCGGAAGCGCGTCGGTGGCTTCAGCAGGTCACCGGGGTACCGGGGGACTGACGAGGCTGGTGGCGGTGCGGCGCAGCACATCCCCGTCCCGGGCTACGCGGGCGAGCAGCATGGCTCCCTCCAGGGCCGCCAGCACCAGCTCCGCCCGCGCCTGGGCGGCCGTCTCGTCGTAGCCCACCGTCACCGCGTGCGCGGCGATGAGCCTCTGCCAGTCCGCGTAGGTCTGCGCGCACACCTCGCGCACCGCCTCCGACTGCGAGGAGAGCTCGAGCGCCGCTGTGCTGACCGGGCAGCCGAGCCGAAATCCGCTGCGCTCCAAGGACACGGCCAGCGCCTCGGCGACCGCGCGCACCGCCGTGGCCTCGTCCGGCCGGGTGGCCATCAGGGCCCGGACGTCGGCCGTGACGCGCTCGGCGCCGCAGCTGCCCGGCGTGACGGGCTGCGCCAGGCCCACCTGCTCATGGGCTACGTCGCCGCGCCGCGAGCACGGACAACGCTGGGTCGCGGCGCTCGAGGCGAGCGCCCTGCCCCTTGCCTTCCTCTGGGGCCAGCGCGACCCGGTGAGCGGCGCCCACATGCTGGAGCGGGTCCGCGAGCGGCTGCCACACGCGGAGAGCCTCGCGCTGGACGACGTCGGGCACTACCCGCAGATCGAGGCACCCGAGCTGGTCGCGCCGGCGCTCGCGCGGTTCCTCAGCGGCAGTCCCCTCGTGCAGGCATGACGATCGCCCATCGTGCCGCAGCCGTCACGGACTCTGCGTACCACGAGAAAGCATCGGTAGGGGTGGGGCGGCTGGGGCTCGAACCCAGGACCGACGGATTATGAGTCCGCTGCTCTGACCGACTGAGCTACCGCCCCGCGCCCGCGCGACGGGTGCACCCAGGGTGTCAGACGGCGTGCAGGAGGCGGGTGGCGAGCTCGTGGGCGGTCGCCTCGACCCGGTCCGAGGACGACGCGTCCATGGAGTTCAGGCCCAGCGCCGCCAGCGCCGCGCCGGCCGGCTCGACGACGATCACCTCCGCGCCGATGGCGCGCACGGGGCGCAGCTCGCGGACCAGCCGACGGTGCCAGCCCAGCCGCAGCGGCAGGTCCACCGAGGGCCGCTGGCGGCCCGCCGCGACCGACATGGGACTGCTGACGACCACCACGTCGAGGTCCGTCCCCACCAGGAGGTCGGCGTTCGTGGGGGAGTGCACCCCGCCGTCGACGTAGGCCTCGCCGTCGACCGTGACCGGGCGGAAGTAGCCGGGGATGGCGCAGGACGCGGCGACGGCGGCGGCCATGCCGTCGGTGGGCACCAGGTCGCGGCCGAACACGACCCGGCGTCCGTCGCGACGCCGCACGGCCACGACGTACGTCGGCAGACCGGGCCAGCCGGTGCCGTACTGCCGGCGGATCCCCGCGGCGAAGGCCTCCGTGGAGCGCGTCCCGGCGGGCAGCAGGCTGGCGGCGAGGACACCCGTCCTGGCCTGCCAGGGCCGGCGGGCGGCGGCCAGCCACGGTGTCAGCACGGGCAGCCGGCGCAGCAGCGGTTCCTCCGGCACCTCGACGCGAGCGACGCCGGCGACGTCTGGTCGGCGCAGCCGCGCCGCCACCAGGGAGCCGGCAGACGTGCCGACGATGAGCTGGGCGCCCCCGCCGCGGAGGCCTCGAACCTCCTGCAGCGCAGCCAGTACGCCGCGGTGGAAGGCGGCTCCCGTCGCGCCCCCCGCACCGAGGACCAGCCCGACCCTGGCGTCCGCCACGTGCCGAGCCTGGCACCGCGTCACCCGGCGCGGCAGGCGGACGGGGAATGATCGGGGCATGAGCACCGTGGCCCGGGACGTGCGCGCCGACCTCGACGACGTCTGGGCGGTGCTCAGCGATGCGACCACCTACGGCGACTGGGTCGTCGGCACGTCGCGCACCGAGCCGCTGGACGCGGCGTTCCCCGCGCCGCACAGCAGGCTGCGCTACCAGGTGCTCCGGCGGCCGCTTGCCGTGCGCGGCGAGACCGAGATCCTGGAGCTGGACCGCCCGCGCACTGTGCTGATGGAGGCAAAGGCCCCGCCGCTCGGCACCATCCACATCCGCATCAGCACGACGGCGACGACGAACGGCGACACGCACGTGGCGCTCGAGGAGCACCCTCGCACCGGCCCGGTGCGCTGGGCCCACAACCCGCTCCTCGACCTGCTCGTCGCCGCGCGCAACAAGGAGACGCTGCGTCGGCTGGCACGCCTGGCCGAGCAGCGGCGCGGGCAGGGGGGACGTCAGGCATAGATCCTGCGGTGCAGCGCCTGCACCAGCCCGCGCCGCACCGGCCCGAGCAGGCCGTGCGCCCGCAGCGCCGCCCGTGCGGCGTTCGCCCCTGGTCCGCCGTGCACCCCTCCGCCCGGGTGCGCGGACATCCCGGCCAGGTAGAGACCCGGCACGACGGTCTCGGCGCGCCCGAGCCCGGGCACCGGACGGAAGACCAGCTGCTGGTGGATGGCCGCCGTGCCGCCGTTCAGCGCGCCGAGGCGCAGCCCGCCGTCGTGGTCCTCCAGCTCCCGGGGCCCCTGCACGTGGCGGCCGACGATCAGCGAGCCGAAGCCGGGCGCCCAGCGCTCGACGACGTCCTCCAGCCGCTCGGCGAAACGCTCGACGTCGGTGGCGTCCCAGTGCGCGCCGATGCCGCCGTCGCCGGCGTCCCCGCGCGGGTGCTGCGGGACGTGGGCATAGGCCCAGGCCGACTCGGTGCCAGCCGGCGACCGGCTCGGGTCGCTCGTGGTCATCTGGCCGAGCAGGGCGAACGGCGAGGCGGGCACCAGCCCGCGCGCGAGCTCACCGGAGGTGACCGAGAGGTCGTCCAGGTCGCCGCCGAGGTGCACCGTCCCCGCGCCTGAGCAGCCGGGCGCCGCCCAGGGGATCGGCGCCGAGAGCGCCCAGTCGACCTTGACTGTGCCGTTGTCCCAGTCGAACCGCCGCAGGTCGGCCCGCAGGCGGACCGGCAGGTGGTCGGCGCCGACCAGGTCGAGATAGAGCTGCGGCGCGTCCACGTCGGCGAGCACGGCGCGGGTCGCCTCGATCTGGCGGCCGTCCTCGGTCAGCACCGCGACCGCCCGCCCGCCGCGCAGCACGACCCGGCGGACCCGGGTGCCGAGCACCAGCTGCACGCCGGCGGCGGCCCCCCGCGCGACCAGCGCGGCCGTCAGCGACCCGGCACCCCCGACCGGCACCGGGAAGCCGACGTCCTGGCCGAGCATGGCCAGCAGCCACCCGAAGATGGCCGAGCCGGCGCCCTCCGGACCCAGGTCGGTGTGCAAGGCGTTGCCGGCGAGCAGCAGGCCGGCCCCCGCCCCGCCGAACTCCTCCTCGGCGAACCGCCGCACCGGCAGCACGGCGAACCGCGCGAAGCGCAGCAGCTCCGCCGTCCCCAACGCGCGGACCAGCCGGGTGGCGGGGAGCACGGGCGGGAACGGCGTGAACAGGCTGGCCAGCAAGGGTTCCCGGAGCCGTTGCCACTGGGCGGCCAGCCGCCGCCAGGCGTCGCCGTCGCCGGGGGAGTACGCCGACACGCTGGCCGCCGTGGCCTCCAGCGAGCGGTCCAGCACCGCCGTCCGCCCGTCCGGGGTGGGGTGCGCGAGGACGTGCGGCGCGTGGGTCCAGCGCAGCCCGTGCTCCTGCAGCCCGAGGCCCCCGAGCACCGGGGACGCCTGGGCCAGCGGGTGGAAGGCGCTGAACAGGTCACTGCTGAAGCCGGGCGCCGTCACCTCCCCCGACCGGCAGGCGCCGCCGGGGGTGTCCTGCGCCTCGACGACGACGACGTCCCAGCCGGCGTCGGCGAGCAGCGCCGCCGCCACCAGCCCGTTCGGGCCGGCCCCGATGACCACCGCGTCCGCCATGAGCTACGCCGAGACCACCACGGCGTAGGATCCGACGCCCACCAGGCGGCTGCCAGCCACCTCGCCGCTGCCCAGCACGAGCGCCGTCACCGTGCCGGAGCCCGGGTCGAACTCGACGTCGGCCACGGTGCCCAGCTCGTCGCCGCCGGTGGAGAGCACCCGTTTGCCGAGGACGTGGTGGTGCTTGCCGGTGAGGGCCTTGACGTCCTGGGTGGCCTCGGTGATCCGGCTGGCGTCGTCGACCGTGACGGCGTCCGCACCGAAGGCGGTGAGGTTCGACCAGCGCAACGTGTCGCCGTGCTGGGCCTTGCGCACGATCACCGCGAGCACCGAGCGCGACACCGGGTCGACCACGAAATCGTCCACCCGGCCGACGGTCCCGGCGGTCGAGGTGCTCACCACCTGGCGACCCTTCGCGGCGGAGAAACGCATCAGGCCCGCCCCTCCAGGGCCGCCCGGAACGCCTCGACGGCCGCGCCGAAGCCGGCCAGGTCGTGGCTGACGAAGTCCTGTGCCGCGGCCGGGACGATGAGGTGCTCGCCGGACGCCGCGAGCGTGTCGGGGAGCGGGATCAACACCTTGGTGCCCTTGGTGCCCATCGCCTCCGCCGCCTCGATCTCGTAGCCGACGACATCGCACCGGCCCGGCCCGTCGGGGTCGACCTCGACGATGACGTCCACCACGCTGCCCAGCTCGGTGCCGGCGTCGGTGAGCACCTGCGAGCCGAGCACATCCCCACCGGAGCCGCCGGTGGAGGCCGACGCATCGAGCACGGACTGCAGCGGCGCGAGGGCATCCGCAGCCACGATCATCACCGCGTCGTTGCCGAGGGCGCCCACCGACGACCACGGCAGCGCCTGCTTGGACGGACCGGCGAACAGCCCTCTCCCGGCCAGCGTGAAACCGCCGACCTCGCCGCCGCCCGCGGCGTAGATCACGTCCTTGACCTGACCCACGTCGTCCCCTGCGTGCGTGACCACCGGGCGCTTGGCGATCTCACTGGTGCGCATCAGCCTGCTCACGGCGAACCGGCGCCGCTGCCGCGTCCCGGCGTACCCGTGGGATCGACGATGACCCCGCCGCGTCGGCGTCTGGCCTGCACGGCGATGACCGCGCCGATCAGCGCGGCGATCACCACCAGGACCACGATGAGCCAACCCCACCACTGCATGACCCGCACCTCTCCCGCCGGGACCGCGGCCCCTGCCGCTCGCACTCTGGTAGCCGGGCCCTACCCGCGATCGGAGCCCGTCACCCGGGCCCGCCGCCGCAGTCCCCGCCGGTCGCGAGCGGATGGGGCAGGCTGAGGTGCATGACGA
>JAABUX010009190.1_pt1 | contig 11248 bp, 21 predicted proteins | sample 5561851 | NCBI WGS metagenome assembly JAABUX01 (sample SAMN10711883, study PRJNA513361) | rock metagenome | isolation source: Antarctica rocks | place: Antarctica: Victoria Land, Richard Nunatak red sandstone | collected 2016-01-03 | reverse complement strand
ACATGCGGCCTTGCAAATCACAGCAACAGGAGTGACGCCCTGCGGACTGGTGGCGGCATGCTGTGGGTGCTATATACACGGCGACAGGTTGGCGGCACATGGCAGGCGATAGGGCACAGGGCGCACCTGGTAGTCGGGCGTGCCGCAGATGGTGTACGTGCGCCCCTCGCCGACGCGCTTCGCGAAGCCGAAGTCCGCGACGCGCAGGTAGCCGTCTCCATCCAGCAACAGGTTCTCTGCAATGACACGCACATGTGAGTTGTGGCTTGCCGTCTGCAGACCTCTGCGCCTAGCTGTTCAACCTGCAGGTCATATGACAGTCGAGCAGAGTCAAGATCAACGAGCATGCAAGAAGCACTTATTGCCAGGGCTGTACAGCACCTGGCTTGAGGTCGCGGTAGACGATGCCGCGAGCGTGCAGACCGGCCAGCGCGGCCACCACGCAGGCGGCATAGAACTGTGCTGTGGTCTCGCTGAAGGCGCCCTCGAGGTCGAGGTGGTGGAACAGCTCGCCACCTGCAGGTAGTGGAGCGAGCATGTCATTTGGATACATCAAAGCACTGCGATCCAACTGCTGAAGGAGCAAGCTCAGGTGGGGTCAACCAGCTGCCCATGATGGATGCTGCCAATGTGGTCTGGCCTCAAACCTGCGAGTGACCAGATCAAGTCCAATTTATGTGCGGCAATGGGACTGGATGGCAGCGGGGACCATGCGCTGGCGCACCGGGTATCCAGTCCTGGAGCAGGTACAGCGACGCGGCGTCCTGGTACGCGCTGCGCAGGCGCACGCACAGCGGGTGCGCCGCCTCGCCGATGACCTGGCGCTCGCTCACGATGTGCTCCACCTGCTTCGCCTCCTTCACCGGCGCCTTGTGCATCACCTGCGTGCGGCACAACGTTGCATCACGACGACGTCTGTTTATGGGGGCAAAAACGCGACCGCAGCATGCGCAGCAGCTCTTCATGTGGTAATATTGGCTTTCCAGGCTTCGCTCAGGTTTTTCACCGGGACTACTGATACGGCTTAGCTTTCAGCGGGTCAGCGGGTCATGTGATGCGTGGACCGACATGTCATGTGGCTTACATGGCAGCACAGATCAGGGTGATGTGACGGTGACGCAGCCCCACCTTGAGGGCAAACGGCTCGCCGGTGGCGCGGTGACGGACGAGGCGCACGAGGCCAAACTGGCCGGTCCCGACGACGCGCAGCGGCTCGAGGTCGCCGAATGCGATGCCTGCGGGCGCTGCCGTGGTCGTTTCCTGCGGCGCCAACTGCGGCGGCGGCAACTCCAGGGACTGGCTGTGCATGCCTGCACGACAGCCCTCCCTGGATATAAATCCCTGGCATGCTGAGGCTTCGTTGGCAGCGTTTTGCGCTGGGAAACACAGGAAGCGGGCCGGATCAGCGTGACACCTGCTAGCTCTGCGCTGGCTTCCAGCAGTTGAGGGCTCGGAACTGCGTGCTGTGTCAGCCTTCAGCGTGTGAACAGTCGAACGCACGGCGTCGCGAGGAGGTGGGCGACTTGTAGTCGGCCAGCGCGCAGCCAATGACATCGCACAGTGCCGCGCCGGAGAGCGCCAGCAGCCGCGCCCCCGCGGCGCCCGCCACCAGCGCGCCGCGCAGGTACTCGGTGCGCACCAGCGCCTGCTCGCAGCACGCCTCACCCTGCCGCCACTCCCTCGCCTCGCAACCCTCCTGATGGCAGACACCAGCACAACGGTCACATGCCCGATGGTGCAGGTGCTTGTAGAGACTGCCAGGTCCAGGGTAGTTTTCCATCAGGAGATCTCGTGACGATGCCGAGCGCCGGGAAGCTTTGGGCTTTCATCCCGACCTGAACGGGCGCCGTTTGTGCTGAAGGCTGATTCTTTGCACATCAGCAGGCTCCACATCGCCTTCTGGGGCGCCGTCGCACCCAGGTGCAAGGGTGATGCGCCTCACGGTGCGCACCTCGATCATGCAGCACGACCCCTCGCGGACGATCAGGAGGCGGTCCATCGCCGACCCCTCGAGGCCGATGACCTCGCCGGGCCCGAATGTCTCCACGCTCCTGGCTGCCGCCTCCGCCGCACGGTATAGGTCCGCCTGCAGCCAAGCAATCACTGTGAAACTGCAACGTGGGCTCAATTGCGGCCTGCGCTATAGAGTGCTGTGCGACGTCAAAGGCTTGGCGTCAGCTCGGCTGCAAGCAGCACTGAGCTGCAATGATACGATGGCTACCAAGTCAGCGACGCTTGATAGCAGCGGCGCTCGAGGTTGTCGTCGCCACCAGAGCAGTCAGTGCACCTGGGGCAGCGACGAGAGCAGGGGGACGGTGTTGAGCCCGTCCAGCGCGGCGTCGACGTCGGTCCGCGCGTCCTCGTCACCGCTGCGGCGATCCAGGGATGGCCTGTTATTTGCCGCCCTCTGCACCACATGGCCCGCGCTCAGGTCAGATCTACTGTGTGATGTGGGCTCAGCCAGGCCAGGGTGCTGACATCGCCGATGCCGGCATCAAGTTCATGAGAAGGTCGTATTTGAATCCGATACCTCGAAGGACCGACTGTCTCGCGCCCCGCCCTGCCCTCGCCTCAGCATCTTTTCGGTCCAGGCGCCAAAGCGATTTGTGGTCGGCGCCGCCAGACTCCCTGTTCCTGCCGCGTGCTGCTCCGTGGACCGCCGTCGGTCCTGCTGCTGTTGTGGCAGCCAAGGCAACATCAGCAGCGCATCGAACAGTCAGATGCCGCTTCTACAAAAGCGTGACCATGGTGTATTTCCACAGTTGAGCCTGTAATGTTTTGGCTCAAGAGGCGCACCTCAGCGAGTGCGATGTGGCCATTCATGGACGGCTGCAGGCTGCCCTGGCGCCTGGTGGGGCTGGTCGACGGCGCGCCGCCGCCGCGCGCGCCGTCGGCGGCGGCGACGACCGGTAGCTCGCCCTCGACGGAGGCGCTACGCGGCGGCAGCTGCCGCCGGCCCCCCGTCAGCCTCCTCGCGCGGCGCGGCTCCCCGGCATCGTCCGGCGACCCCACCGCTGCGGAGGAGCTGTCATCCGCGGCTCCAAGCTGGTGCGCTGCCAGCAATGCCCTGGCCAGCGCACCCGCCTGGACCTCCTCGGACCGCGTGCTGCGGCCGAACTGGGACCCCGCACCCGCGGGAATGCTTGATGGAGCCCAATAATCCGCCGACTTCGTCTGCTGCAGCAGGGCAGGCGGTGGAAGCGCGGATGCTTCGGCTTGCGCTGCCCGCGCGGAGCCGCCGCTCGCTTCGACGCTGGATTTCGCTGCAGGTGGGCCGGGGCCAGTCAGCCGACGGCGGGGCGGGCTGCGCGGGGCGGCAGGCCCGGGCTCAGCGCCACCCTCTGCACGTGCTGGCAAAGCAGCTGCAGCTGCCGCCTCGCTGTCGCCCATTGGGGGCCGCGGCAGTCTTCCCACCTGGCGTCTACCTAGGCGATGCTGAAGGGGTGCTCAGCCGAGGGGTCTGCCGCGCGGCTATTACGCCCAAGTGAAAGTGTCAGCTACGTCTAATGAGCATGATCCGCAGGGCCCGCTGATGCTAGTGGTCCGCTCCCGCCCTGACTTCCGCGTGCAGGTTCCTCGAAAGCACTGTGACACGTTGAGACTATGCGCGGATACTGCATTGCGAGAGACGGGTAAATCGCGGCACAGGCGCACGTGCAAATCGCTTGAATTTTTGTAACGGCTGTCACGGCGATGATCGTCTTGCCAGGGTAGACTTCGCTCTGCAATGTGCTCAGCCGTCTGCAACTTCTGCGAGTGTTTTGGGAGGAATGCATGTTGTCCAGATGGCAGCCGCTGCTGCTGCCTGCGCACTCCTTGCAGCTTTGGCGCCCCGGCAGGTGCGTTCATGAATGTGCTGGATGGAGCTGACTGCTGCCCGGCGGAGCTGACTTTCATCTGCTGCATGATTGCGACCTGCAAGCGAACATGATGACAGCAGCAACAGCGAAAGCACCAGTCATGGCGGCTGCATCACGTGTCACACACGGCAGCGACCTCGACTGTGCGTTGACCTTCGACGGCGTTGACTTCGTGGAGTGGCTGACACTCTGGCAGCATTGCAAGTGAGAACCCACGATGCCGGTGAGGCAGTTGCTTGACCGTGACAACCAAGCAGGCTCATACATGGATTTGTAGACCCAGCGCTTCGACTGTTTAGGCCTGTATGCTGTCACCTGCTTCATACTGCCAGCGCCTGTACTTTGCAGCCTCGTGTGTTCTTCATCTCGTGTGCCAGTGATGTGGACCATGTCAACAGGATGAACTGTCTCAGGTCAGTCGCGAAGTTGTTCCCACCAGTTGCTCGGGCGCCTCGTTGTGACTTGCGACCGTAATTCCATACATGACACTGCACTGCCATTTGTCATGTCATCCACTATGCCTGCAACCGTTCCGACACCTAACCAGATATCAATGTTTTGACAAGCGCTAGACTTTGTCACCGTCCGTCTGCGTTCGTTTCTTGCGCTTGGCCATTCTGCCGGTGTCTGCAACAGCCAGCGCCTCTGCGCTGCAGGCTGCTGTGCGTGCCACCTTAGCACCCATCAGGCCAGCTTTTTTCCGCTCCTTTGGCTTCGTAACCTCCACTGGCTGCCCGTTCAGCTCCGCAGATACGTTCGTTGCAGGCGTCTTGGTCCTTTTTGCCTTCCTTTTTGCCTCAGGCTGTGCGGCTGGGGACATGTCTGAAGCTTCAGCCGCGTTTGCACTGGAAGCTGTCCGCTTCTTGGACTTCTTGCGGTCTGGTTCTGCCTCAACTGCTGGTTGTGCCGCTGTTATCTGCGAAGCATTGGCTTCTTTGGTGTTTGAGCTCTTCCTTTTTTTCTTCTTTCTGCCATCTGGCTCCATCAAGTGGCTGCCGCCAGCTTGCCCGAAACCTGTACAGACCAGCAGATGCTTTTGGCAGTGCTTCCGGCCAGACTGCAGGATGGCACAGAAACGGGCGCTTAGCACGGACGTACCGAGCAGCTCCAACATCGCCTCCGTTTGCTGTCCACCCAAAGGCGCAGTGGCTGCTGGCGCCTCCGCCGTGGCCTTCTTTCGCTTCTTCTTGGGCTCTGGAGCAGCGTTGTCCCCGGCGATGCCATTTGCATGCTTCTTCTGCTTGCCGCTTCCGTCCCCTTCTGCCGGCCCGTCGTGCGCTGCCGCTCGCCGCCCTTTGTCGGCTGGGCCACCGTCGTCTCCTCCCCGATGCTGAGCACCGCCGAACAGCTGCGCAAACTGGTCTCGCGCGGCCGCGGCAGACGCGGCGGCCTGGCGCCACTCAGCGGGGCTGCGCAGGTACATGTCGACGCCGCACGAACGCAGGACGGCGGCGCCGCGCGGGGCATTGTACAGCGTTTTCCGGGAGTCCGCCAGGTTCTCAACGATGGCCTCCTTGTCTCGCGGGGCCTGACACAGCAAATAGCATTGGTTGGCCCACCATGGCCACCTATGGACATGCTAACAGCGCCGTCCTCGACCAAAAGCAGCTCCGGTGTCCAAGTTTGAGCTCAAAAGGCAGCAGCAGTGGAATGAGTGGAGTGCAGCATCTGCGGTGGTCTCCGACATTAACCATCCTCTCTGCGGTGCTCGACGCCCAAGAATGGGCAGGGTCAGGCAGCTGAACGTAGCATCTACGTAGCCTGAGCCTACGCACAACATGCCCAGAGCCGAGACGCACCGCAGCCGCAAAGCACTTCTCCACGAGGTGGCTGCCGGCGAAGTCGGCGGCGAGACCGGCCCAGCGGCCGTGCAGCGCCCGCAGCAGCCGCCCCTTCTGCTTGCCGGACGCCGCGCCGGCCACGAGGGCTTCCAAGACCCTGGACCCGCCCGGGTCCCGCCCCACGCGCTCCGCGTCGTCCGGCGGCAGCGACGACACGCTGTTGGCGAACTGCTGACACGCCTCCTGCAGACCACTGACATCTCGGTAGAGTCACACGTGCGAGCACTTGACCGAACCCCGCGAAACTGCCTCTCAGACCGCAATCTCCAGCTGCTGTTCTGGTGCAAGCCAACGTCTGACGTGGAAAGGCTTTACTGGTTGTAGAGCATGCTGATCAATGCAGGCGCGCGAAGGTCTCCACAGTGCTCTGCCATTGCGTCACGAACGTCATATTGACCCTGCCTCTGACACAAGCAACAGGAGCAGAGTCCGGCCGATACTGACCAGTGGGAAGGCGAGGACGGCGGCCAGCATGGCGCAGCCGGTGGGCCACAGGCGGCCGCCTTGGCCGTCGCCGTGCGCGGCGTCGTTGCCGAGCCGCGCCGCGCCGTCGAGTGTCAGCAGCGCTGGTGCCAGGCCCCGTCGCGCCACGTCGGCGCTCGGCAGCGCCGTCAGGCCGCGGGACAGCGCACGACACGCTTCTGCCTAGCAACACGGAACAGAGCGCGCCGGGTAAGTATGGCCTGATGAGGCAAGCTCTGGCATGGGGTGTGTGAATGCAGCAAAGCTCAGCAGTACCACCAGCATGACACGAGCAAAAACAGGATATGGGTCGTGCAATCTGAATCTACGGGTGCCAGAACGTGGTACAGACGCAGTCACGCAGCATCACCTGGCCTGCGCGCAGGCGCCCTGACGCCGCCAGCAAGGACGCCACCACGCCGGCACGCCGACGCTGCAGAAGATCGCCGAAAGAATCCTTCAGCTCTGCTATGGCCTGCTTGACCTGATGCACCAAGGTCGCCGTCAGTTGATGAGGTCACATCGTGTTTGCCAGTGGTGGGATGGTCAAAAGCATGGCTCCAAGTCATGCTGTGCCTGCAGCTCGCCGACAACGAGGCACTGCTCTGGCAAGGCAAACCTCACCAGAGATGGATCGCTACTGCTGCACAAGCAAGAACAGCCACGGACCGCAGAAAATTGATTGCTACAAATACCAGCAGAGATCAGCGGAAGCCCGGCCACTGTGATGCTGGGTCATGCCCCCGCAGCGTCACCTGAGCTGCCTCCGTCATGGCAGCGAAGGCGGCCTGGACTACGAAGTTGGCCGACCCATCCAGCGACAACTCCAGCAGGTGACCCTGGAACCCTCGCTCCCAGAACTCTGCGAACAGCGACGGCGGAGAGACGCCGAGCATCACCTGCAGACAATGCATATAATCAATTGAGGGTTGTGCACGTATTGAGCGCGGTTGCCGCTGCACGCTTGCAGTGCTGTCCACCATGGTGTGGTCCAGTGCTGCTCACTTAGGCGGCACTTGCTGCCAGGCAGTTGCGACCCTGTCATCCGAGGTAGGCATCAAACGCGTGCTCACCTCCAGCAGATGGCTGCTGGTGCGCTCCTGCATGAGGGCGTGCAGGTCGCCGGCTGCCAGCCCGGCCAGCGGACCCTCGTCCTCTGCGACGTCTCCTCCCGCAGCACCGACCATAGCCGCAATCAGCTGCATGAGCAGGTCCCTGCACCAGATAACAGACTGTGGGGGCCTGCACTATGTGACGATGTCTTTTGCTCGGCATGGAAGGTGCCTTAACTCTGGCGTTCGGCGATTGTCATAGCCGTATGCAAATGCAGCTCATCAGGCAGCAAACAGCTGTTTGCCTGCATAGCGGGCCGTGATGTTTATGCTAGCAAGCGATGTTCGACTTGCAACATGTCAGCAGGCCACGGGTGACGACCTCAATCATCAGCGCGGTGGCATTCAAGGTCGTTAGCAGGCACGGCATGCAAACGAGCAGCAGGACAGGGCGGACGCACGTGTCGTGGGAGCAGGCGGTGAGCAGGGCCTGGAGGAAGATGGCGGCGTGGCCGTCGTAGATGAGCTCGCCCGGCAGCGCCTCCGCGTAGCGCGGCTCCAGCAGCGCCGCCGCCAGCCGCTTGAGGACGCCCGGGAACGCCGGCGGCTGCTGATCGGCTGACTGCCGCGCCTGCGAGGTCATCTTTGCTGCAAGGCCCCGCGGCGACTGATGACCGCCGCCGCCCTATATCATTGTATGCAGATTCAGTCAAGTGGCATTCTGTGATGCCTGCTGTGCTTACTGACACTGCGTATGGTCTAGCGGACGATGATCGCACAACCGGCAGAGATGTTCCAAATTCGCTCATCTATAAGCCACTCAAAATGGCCGGGCCGCGCAGCTCAGCAATGGGCAAATCGAATACCTTCTTGCCTGACAGCGGGCTGACGTCCCGGCCAGCGGCGACGCTGAGCAGCCGGCGGGCGACGTGCGACGCCCGTGGGTTCGTCATGATCTCGTACAGGTTCCACCCCGTCATCACGTTGCACACCTGCCCCAGCACCTGCGGGAGCATCTGGCACTGCTTGCGACCGTCTCAAGTGCCTCAGCTGCCATAATCGTAACAAGAGCACTGCCACGTGACAGCGCCATAACGTTCACATGCGTCCTCTGAACCGACATGATCACCGCGCTGTTTGTGTGTCGGTGTATAAATTGCCGAGGTGCTCAGCGACATATGGCTACACCTGCTGCACGCGGCCGTGCATCGCATTGTCCCCTCCGACTGCCGCGGCCGCCAGCGCATCCAGCAGATGCTCCGCCACGTGCGAACCGAACGGGCTGCGCGCGACACGTCTACTCGGCTGCTGGACTTGTGTGCGCAGCAATGACGGCCTCCTGAAACATGTGCAACACAGCTGCAGACGCACCCTGCAGGCTGAGGGCTGCCTGTGCCCACCAATAATTCGACTGTCAGCAGCAATCTCTATGATGCCGCAGCCGGCGTGCCCCGAGATGCTGTGCGCACTTGGTAGCGATGGCCACAAACGGCGGCACGCCCCCGACGTTGTTGCCGCCGGCGATGCCGTCCACAAAGGCAAGCATCGCCTCCGGCTGCGCAGCGGCTAAGACCTTCTCCAGGAAGCGGCTCGCCTTGGGGTCGCCGGCGGCCGCGACCTCCTTGCCAGCCACCTGCGCACCGTGGCGGCGACAGCTGCTATGCAGATACACGGTCTTAAGCAATGCCGCTAAACGTTTGCCGCGGTGCAGCACCCATGAAGACACCGAAGGGACAGGAGCCATCTTAGAGCAACCTCGGTCTGTGCTCTTCGAGCACCATGTGTGAACACCTCCCTGCATATGAACTAAAACAGTGCTGGTCGCCGGAAGGCTTGCCTCAGCGAGAGCCGTGGCTGCCAACAGCGCGGCTTCGTCCTCGTCCGTCAGCTGCGCGAGCTGAGCTCCCATCTCGGCCAAATAGGCGGACGTCTCGGCGTCCAGCCGCGGCGTCGGCGCCGGGACTGTCATGGGGGGGGCCTCTCGATCACAAGCTGGGACCGACACGAGACGATGTTGCGTGGTGTCGCTTGCTCTGCTGCAGGGAGTGGCGGACTGTCACAATTGCTCGCCCGTTTGGGGAGAATGGCTCAAGGCCTGAACGTTCGTCTCGCATGCGATTAAAAAGCCGCCCCTCCGGAAGCTTACGGTCCTATACCCTTGGAAGCCGGAGCGACTGGCATCGGGCCGACGCCCAGCAGGCTTTGTATCCAGTATATAAGCAAGATGACGAAAGAAGAGCCGCTGGCATACAACACGAACCTGCGGGCACCCATCTACACGGAGGTGAACCCCAAGCCGAAAGCTCGGGTGCACAGCCGAGAATGGCAGAAGATCATGAATGCAGAGCCCGTGGAGATCAACCCGTCGGTCGGCTACGGTTACAAGGTGCGCCTCGTGTTTGTACAGGCTGGCAGCCACTGCTGTGCCAGGTAATGCACACTGGGCCAGGTGCTGTCAATTTTGAACTTGACATGCTCAGCCGAAGGCACTGCTCTGCGCAGGTCATGACCGTGGACGAGTGGTCGGCCCGCTGGAAGCGCAATGATGACTTCAAAGAGTGCCTCAGCTGCAGCAGCACGAATACAAAGGAGCATCACTTCACGCAGGTGAGAGCGAGGCTTTCCTTGTTCGACAACTACTTACACAATGTGGCATTCGCGATGTACTCAGGCAACAGGACCATTCAGGGTCAGAGCGCGCCGCATGACCTGTTGATTTCACTTGCGCACACGTGGCCGTGCAGACGTGGTGTCGCGGCAAGAAGCTGTGGGAGAGTGAGATCTTGTGCCTGGATTGTCACAACTTCACGTGGCGGTCGTACCGCGACCCAGACTTCAAAACGCCAGAGGACTATGAAAAGGAATACTGGACAACGCTGGTGGCTGAGCAGAAGACAGCCACGCCCGTCGGCTAGGTTGCTGATCTAATAGACGCCGACAGAACCCCAGCAACGGGCATGAGGCTGTTGATGTGCTGGGACGCCAGTCTGCACTACATCGCTGCTCGCGCTTCTGCCGACATTGCTCTCTGCGCGAAGTGACACACCACATGATACGCTTAGGCTAGCTGCAGTTGACTGCGTCTGGTCGAGTTGGCCATCATGGAACCGAAAAGTTGGGGTGCCTGCTGAGCAGCTGTGCAGCAGTAGCGCACCATGTGATCGAAGTCACCGTACATCTCTTCGACCAGCTGTCGGAGGTTCTTGCCATAGTTGTTGGGGACAGCAGCGCCCCACAACGTTGGCGGCAAGCCTGTGCAGCACGGCAAAGGACTGCTGGCATCTACCCCGACTTTGCAGTATAGTCAACAGAACTGCAAGTCACAAGGCACACACCTTCATCCCTGTATGCGCTGATGACTTCCATCACTTCGCCTGCAAAGACGGCAGCCAACCAAAGTAGGTCTGTTAGTCGGCATGTGACTTACTCGTTCATGTGTACATGAGGTTCTGTAATACAGCCTGGCACAGCAAGCATACCAGTGTACATGCCGGACAAGAGGACAGCACGCCTCGTGTCTAGTGGAAGCTGCAGTGCACATGGAGAGGCATGTGAGACAATGATGATTTTAGCAGCGCTTATCATCGGTCTCATCTTTAGAGCAGGGGAACCACGCAGAGAAAATTGCGCCTGCTCATGTGTGGTTGCCGAGGACTCGACAGCCGACCGCAAGGTGCCGCGCAGCATGGCGTTGGTGCAACCGATGAGCTTCACCATGTCGCCCTGCGATCCGAGGGCCGCCGTCAACATCATTAACAACATGACGGCCATGAAGCGCACACTGCAGATGACTTCGATGTGGGCTGCCCCAAAGACTGAGCAGGTCTCAAGGCGGGCTACGCACCTCCATGGCGATCATCATGCTGCGGAAGGCCGTGAACTCGTCCGGGCTGAAGCCTATTAAGACCACAGCCTACAGGTTGCCAGCAACACATGAGCGCTGCAGAGAACAGCATATTGAACGAAATGACTTTGAGGCCCATCTGAGGTAAGAACACTGACGCGGACAAGCGCTTCTGCCCACCAGCTCTCC
>JAABUX010009189.1_pt1 | contig 11248 bp, 6 predicted proteins | sample 5561851 | NCBI WGS metagenome assembly JAABUX01 (sample SAMN10711883, study PRJNA513361) | rock metagenome | isolation source: Antarctica rocks | place: Antarctica: Victoria Land, Richard Nunatak red sandstone | collected 2016-01-03 | reverse complement strand
GGGTCCGTCGGGCAGGCCGTCGAAGGGGCCGGAGTTGACCAGCACGCCGCCATGGGAACTGGCCTCGGTCATCGCGTCCGGGTCGGGTGCCACGCCGCCCTCGCCGTAGACGGGGCGGATGGGCAGGTTAAAGGCGCGCGCAAACTCGAAGTCGCGTTGATCGTGCGCGGGGACGGCCATGATGGCGCCGGTCCCGTAGCCCATCAGCACGTAGTCGGCGACCCACACGGGGATGCGCTCCCCGGTGGCCGGGTTGACCGCGTAGGCGCCGGTCGCCACGCCGGTCTTCTCCTTGATGTCCTCGGAGATGCGTTCACGCTCGCTCTTGTTGCGCACCGTCGCCACATAGGCGTCGACGGCCGCGCGCTGCACGGGCGCGGTGATCGCGTCGACCAGCGGATGCTCGGGGGCCAGCACGGCGTAGGTGGCGCCGAACAGCGTATCCGGCCGCGTGGTGAAGACATCGAAGCTCTCGGACCCGTGGCCACGGCTACTCGGCTCCTCCGACCCCTCCGCCCCGTCCGGCCCATCGGCGATCCCGAAGGTGATGCGCGCGCCGTTGGAGCGGCCGATCCAATCGCCCTGCAGCTCCTTGCTCAGTTCGGGCCAATCCAGGTCCCGCAGGTTGTCGACCAGGCGGTCGGCGTAGGCGGTGATGCGGAAGAACCACTGCTCCATCTCGCGCTGCGCCACGGGGGTACCGCAGCGCTCGCAGACCGTGTCGCCCCTGGCGTCCTTCTCGGTCTGCTCGGCGGCCAGCACGGTCTGGCAGGAGGGGCACCAGGTGACGGGCGCGGTGGCGCGGTAAGCCAGCCCGGCTTTGTGGATTTGTAGGAAGACCCACTGCGTCCACTTATAGTAGTCGGGGTGGCTGGTCACGACCTGGTGCGACCAGTCCCACATCGCGCCCAGCCTCTTCATCTGCGTCTCGCGGAAGCGGCGCACCGTCTGGTCGGTCAGGGTCATGGGATTCTGGCCGATCTTCAGGGCATAGTTCTCGGTATGGATGCCGAAGGAGTCGAAGCCCATCGGCTGGAACACGTCGTGCCCATGCATGCGCTGGAAGCGGCCATAGGTATCGGCGCCGCAGTAGGTATAAACGTGGCCGACGTGCAGGCCCTCACCCGAGGGATAGGGGAACTCCATCAGGTTGAAGAATGGGCGCCGCGCGCCGTGGATGTCGGCCTTGTACAACAGCGTTTCTTCCCAGACACGCTGCCACTTCTCTTCGATGCTCTTCGCGTCGTAGCGACTCATCGTGGTCCTCCAGGTTGTCGTCCCATTGACATGCCACGTCTACGATATGGCGCGTGGGAGGGGACGAGTATGTAGGGTGGAAACAAAAAAACCTTCCGGTCCACCAGCCGCGTGCGCTGGGGACGGAAGGCTCTCCGCGGTACCACCCCGCTTGACCGCCGGCCGCTCGCATCGGGGACGCGGAAACAGACAGTCCTCTCGTGGGCGCGGTAACGGGCGCGGCCGGTAGCAGCGGTGCTACAGGGACACGCAGGCGAGTTCGGGCGTGTACGCCGGCTCACAGCAACCGCCGGCTCTCTGACAAAAGGTGCGCCCTACTACTCCTGCCCCAGGTATCGGTGTAGAATGGTAGTAGTATACCAGATACGGGCAGGCGCGGCTGGTTGCCCTTGACCGTGCGACTACACGTGGCGATGCTGGTCGAAAAGCTGGCGCGCGACGATTCACCCTCACGTACGTGGGGAGGGCCCCAGCGCCTATCTGGAAATCCATAACCAGTGCAGTTCACCCCCACATGCGTGGGGACGGCTTCGCTCCGGATATTGTCGGGACGCGCACCGGCGGTTCACCCCCAGTGGTGGGGACGGTACCGCGACCCCGGAACTGAGTAGCGCCGAATTGATTGCTACGGGCCTCGCACCCGCGCTCGTGCTCGCGCTCTATCGCCGCCGCCGACGCCAGCGAGGCAGGGATAGGGATAAGAGCAGGCAGGATCGCTCCGCGTAGCATAACGGATGTTTGGCCTTGATCCACAGGAGGTGACGGCGCCCGTCGATCGACGCATTGGTCATGCTACACTGGATCTGTAAGAACTTCTTACAAGGGCGCCGGGGACATCGGCCGCTTGCCACGTCAAGACGTTGCGCCAGGGCGGAGGAGTGGTCACATGCCGAACACGCGGGACGAGGCGTTGTCTCCTCTAATCGTGGCCATCGCCGGACGCAAAGGTGGGGCCGGCAGAACAACAACCGCGCTGAGCCTCACGGCGCGGCCGCGCAGGCCTATCGCGCCCTGGCCGATGTCGTCGAGAAGGGGCGCGACGGCGGCGCGTAGGCGCGAGGCCGACGCCCGCGCCGTTGTCGTAAGAACTTCTTACAACTTGACTATAACAAGCGCCAGCCGTTGTCGTAGGAACTTCTTACAACTTGACCATAACGCGCGTCGGCTCAGGCGCTCAGCGTCAGACTGATCATCTCATTGGCGTCGAGCGACAGGGGTTGCGGCGCGTAGTCGCGCAGGATGCCGTCGGCGCGCAGGCGGTCGAGCGCCTTGGCCAGCGTCTGTGTCGCCTGCCGGCGGCGCGCGTCCGTGATCCCCGACTGCAGGAGGAGGGCCTCGCGCGTGAGGCGGATGCTGCCGCTCGGGGCGTGGGCGCGCGACATCGAGGTACGACGTCAGGCGATGGTAGGGGGTGAGGCGACGCCCTTTGCGGCCTCCGGGAGCGAGCAGCAGCGGCCCATCGCGGGGGATCAGAGCATGGTGCGACGCTATCGAGCGCATCTTGAGAGCAAGGGCTTGCTGCGCGTCGTTCCCGACGGACCGTACAATCGCTACGATCTGCGTCCCCTGATCGCCGCCGCCGTGGGACTCAACCGCCTGCAGGGCAACCAGGACGCCCGAGACATCCGGGACGCCCGAGACGCGACAGACGCGCCGGCGATGCAAGCGCTGGGACCGCGCGATCCACACAGCGGCAACCGCGCGGAAATGCGCGCCATTAAAGAAGTCGAAAGAAACGTCGACCTCGATTCGATATCCCCCTACCCCCTGTTGAACGCATCCGCACACAGTGCGGACGTATCTTCGGGCGATCAGCCCGCCGGCGGGCTTGCCGTCTCGGTTGGTCTCCTGAGCGACGAGTTTGGAGACGACGCGCCGTTATCGAGCCTGACCCGTGCCCGCACCCTGCAACGACGGCACGCTGCTGCGCATCTCTGTCCCCGACATCTTCCACCAGCAGTGGCTCGATCACCGCCTGCGGCCCATCGTCGCGCGGGCACTGGCTCGGGTCGCGGGCGGCATGCGCGTCGAGTTTGTCTCCACGGCAGCATGACCGCTCGGCGCTGTCCACGCGTTGACGGTGACATCCGCCAGAGCGGCATAGCTGTCCCTTCCAGGTTGTACACAAGCGCGTCCCGGTCACAGGACCGTCTTCCTCACCTCAGCGCATCCCAACGACATCATTTATCGTATGTTTCTGGATGAATAGCCGCGGTTTATGGCGTGCGGGCAGCGAACACCCGCTTGGTTTCAGGGGCGACGCGGCGTTGACAGCCTCACCCCGTCGGGAGTACCATATCCAACATGTGATGAATCGCGCGCGACATGCCTGGTCTCACCTCACGGATGGATACGGAGGAGATAGAACGTATGAGATACGGCGCCGCTTACTACCCCGAGCACTGGCCCGAGGAGCGCTGGGCGGCCGACGCGCGCCTGATGCGCGAGGCCGGCTTCGATGTGGCGCGGCTTGGCGAGTTCACCTGGCGCCGCCTGGAGCCGGCGCCCGACCGTTATGACTTTGCCTGGCTTGACCAGGCCATCGCCGCCCTCAACGCGGAGGGCATCGGGGTGCTGCTGGGCACGCCCACGGCCGGCCCACCGGTGTGGCTGGTGGTCCCGCGGCCCGGCTGCCCCGACTGCCGCCAGGTCTACGAGGACGGGCGGCGCTGGGAGGCGGGCGGGCGCAGCCTGTGCTGCGTCAACCACCCCTACTTCATCGAGCGGTCGGAGCGCATCGCGGCCGCTCTGGGGGCGCGCTACGCCGGCCACCCAGGCGTGATCGGTTTCCAGATCGACAACGAGTTGGGCATGTACGGCACGCGCTGCTACTGCGATGTCTGCCTGGCCGGCTTCCGCGCCTGGCTGCGCGACAAGTATGGCTCCGTCGACGAGCTCAACCGGCGCCTGGGCCTTGTCTTCGGCGGCAACGAGTTCCTCGACATCGACGACGCGCCCATTCCCCGCCGCGGCCAGGACCTGCACAACCCCGGCCTGCTGCTGGACTCGCAGCGCTACTTCTCCGACGTCAACGTGCGCTACCTGCGCGCCCAGGAGAGGGCGCTGCGCGCGGCGGGAGTACAACAGCGCATCACCACCAACGTGTGCCACATGTTCGCGGGCGGCGACGCCATCGACGGCCGCGCGCTGTTCGAGACGCTTGACGTGGTGGGCTGGGACCTCTATCCCAGCCAATTTGCCGCCGACCCGCACCCCGCGACGATGGCGCTGCTGCACGCCGTGGCCCGCGGCTACAAAGAGCAGGGCGCCCGCTACTGGATGCTGGAGCAACAGAGCGGCTCGCCGATGGGCGAGGCGGCCGACGACCCGCTGCGCAGCCGCCTGTGGGCCTGGCAGTCCGTCGCCCATGGGGCCGAACTGATTCTGTACTTCCGCTGGCGCACCGGCCGCTTCGGCGGCGAGCAATACTGGCGCGGCATCCTGGACCACGACGGGGAGCCCAACGCGCGCTACAACGTCGTGGCCCGCATGGGGGCCGAGGTCGGCCGCCTGGCGCCGTTGCTGGACGGGCTGCGCCACGACAACGACGTGGCCATCCTGCTCGACGCGGACGCCAACGTCTCGCTCGACTTCAACCCGCCCGGCGCTGGCCTGCGCTACCGCGCCCAGGCGGAGATGTTCTACGCCGCTGCCCAACGGCTTGGCCGCGCCGCCGATGTCGTCCACGACGGGTCGGATCTGGGACGCTACCGCGTAGTGGTCGCGCCCCTGTTGCGGCTGATGGACGAGTCGCTGGCCGGAGCTTTGAGGGCCTACGTCGACGGCGGCGGCATCCTAATCGCCACGATGCTGACGGCGACGCTGGACCGCGACCACGTGGCGCCGCCCACGCGCCCGCCCTACCTGCTGCGGGACCTCTTCGGAGTGGAGCGCGTCGAGTGGGGCAGCCTCACTGGCGTCGGGACGCCGCCCAAGGAACTGATGGGCAAGGACGCCGCGGCGTGGGCGGGGTTGCGCCGCGACACGGGCGCCATTCCGGTGCAGGCGCGTCCGGGCGGCGGGCTGGACGGCGTGTACGCGGCCGGCGTCTGGTATGACCACCTTCAGAGCATCGGCGCGGAGACCCTGGCCGTCTTCGGCGAGGGCTCGCCCGTGTCCGGCGCGCCCGCCGTCACCGTGCATGCGGCCGACGCGGGGCGGGCGGTCTACGTCGCGTCGGCGATGGACCAGCGCCTGTACGACGACCTGCTGGCACTCTTCCTGGGGGACGAGACAAGCCCCGTGCGGGCCGTCGACGATGACGCGCGCGTCGAGGTCGTCCCGTGCCGCAACGGGTCGGAGCGCGCGTACTTCGTGCTCAACCACGACGCGACGCCGCGCACGGTCACGGTCGCGCGGCCCTTCCGCGACGCCCTGAGCGATACCGTCGTGACGGGACCCTTTGATGTCCCGGGCTACGACGTGGCCATCCTGACGGAGGTGAGGACATGACGACACACGAGGACAGCGGCTATCCCGACCGGGGCGGGGCCATAGGCGCCGCCGCCTTCCCCCTGCGTCAGGTCCACCTCGATTTCCATAACTCGCCGGCCATCCCAGACATCGGCGCCGACTGGGACCCCGAGCACTTCGCCCACACCCTGCGCGCCGCGCACGTCGCCTCGGTCACCGTGTTCGCCAAGTGCCACCACGGCATGAACTACTACCCCACGCGGGTCGGACCCGTCCACCCCGCGCTCGGCTTCGACCTGCTGGGTGAGCAGATCCGCGCCTGCCATGGGGCCGGTATCCGCTGCCCGGTCTACCTCTCGGTCGGCTTCGACGTTGACGCCGCGGCGCGCCACCCCGAGTGGCGGCAGCTGCGCGCGGACGGTCGGCTCGCCGGGCCGGGGCCGCTGGAACCCGGCTTCCCCCTGCTGTGCGTTAACACCGCCTACGCCGACGAGCTGGCCGCGCAGACCGAGGAGCTGATGGACCGCTACGCCTGTGACGGCTTCTTCTACGACATCGTGATGTACGATCCCGAGGGCTGCGTCTGCGCCGCCTGCCTGGCCGACCTGCGGCGGGCCGGCGACGATCCGGCGGACCCGGCGCGCCGCGACGCCCACAACCATCTGGTCGCCCGCCGCTTCATGCGCCGCATGTCGGCGGCCGTGCGCGCCCACCTGCCGCGCGCGGGCCTCTTCTACAACTCCCGCTGGGGCCTGCGCTTCGCCGACGAGGCGGACGCGTACGCGCAGATCGAACTCGAGGCGCTAGCGACGGGCGGGTGGGGCTACGGTTTCTACCCCCTGTGGTCCCGCTACGCGCGCACCTTCGGGCTGCCCATGCTGGGCATGACCGGGCGTTTCCAGGGCCACTGGGCCGACTGGGGCGGGCTCAAGCACCCGGACGCGCTGCGTTTCGAGAGCGCCACCATCCTGGCCGCGGGCGGGGCGGTCTCCATCGGCGACCAGATGCACCCGCGCGGACGGCTCAACCCGGCCGTCTACGAGGTCATCGGCGCCGCCCTCGGCGACGTCGAGGCCGTGGAGGACTACTGCGCCGGGGCCGAAGCAGCGGCTCAGATCGGCCTCCTGGCGCTGGAGGGGGACGAGGCGACCGCCGAGGCCAGAGGCGCCAGCGGCGCGCTGGAAGGGGCGGCAAAGCTGCTGCTCGAGCTCCATCACCAGTTCGACGTCATCACGGCGCGCTGCCCCGACTTCGGGGCCTACGAGGCGCTGATCGTCCCCGACCATGGGATACCCTCGCCCGCGGTCGTCGAGCGCCTGCGCGCCTACGTGGCCGGCGGCGGCCGGCTGCTGCTCTCCCACGAGGCGCTGCTGGATCGGGACGCGGGCGACTTCGCGCTGGCCGACCTGATGGGCGTGCGCTACGACGGCCCGGCCACGAGCGCGCCGGACTACTTCATGCTGGCCGACCCCGCCCTGCACACGGCGGTGACGCGGCCCGACTTTGCGTACACCCTGTACGAAGGCCCCTCCGTGCGCGTTGTCCCGGAGCCGGGTACAGGGGTGCTGGCCGAGGCGCACGAGAGCTATTTCAACCGCAGCGGGGAGCACTTCAGTTCACACCTCTACAGCCCGCCCCTGCCGCAAGCCGCCGGCTACCCGGCGGTGACGCGGCGCGACGACGTGGTCTATATCTACGGCCCGATTTTCGCGGCCTATCAGCGGCACGGCAACCTGACTTTCCGCGCACTGGTCGGCCGCCTGCTCGATTTGCTGCTGCCCCGTCCGATGGTGACGACCGACGCGCCGGCCACGGCCGAGGTGTCCCTGCTGCGGCGCGGGGCCGACCACGTCGTCCACGTCGTCAACTACCACGCCGCGCGCCGCGCCCCGGCGCACGTGGAAGCCCTGGAGACGCCGCCCCCGCTGCGCGACGTCGCCATAGGGCTGCGCCTATCTAATGACGAGGATATCGACCGCGTCTACCTGGCGCGTGACGGGGCGACCCTGCCGCATACACGAGAGGATGGCTACATCACGGTTGTCGTCCCGCGCGTCGGCATACACGAGGCCATCGTCTTCGCCCACAAGGCAGGGCAGCCCTAGCGTTGTCGTATTAGCTCGGCTGGCTTAACAGTCGGAACCCGGCGCGCAGACGCCGCAAGGTCAGGCGCCTCCAGAGCGTGGCGGCCGGGCGCGACGCGGGCGCATACGCCTCCGCGGTGTGGTAGGCCGGGCGCGCGGCCCGCAGCCGATCGTCCTGCACGGCCATGGTCACGGAATGGAAGAAGGTCGGATCAAACATGGTATCTCCTTGTTGGTCGTCGGACAGCAGCCGACGATCCTGCTTATAGTTCTCTTGTCTAGTATCTATTCTGTCTCAGCCACGCGCCCGCCCGGCGCCGGGGCCTCGTTGCCCGACCGCCGGACTATCCCCATGGTCGTGGCAACGCCATCCCGACGAGGGACGCCATCACGGGCGCACCTCATCAACGCACGGGAGCAGATGCGGGGACGTAAGAGGCTATGGTCGCGGGCACGTGGAACGGCGCCGACGCGCTACGGCCCGTACCTGCTGTGTGGGGGAGTCGGCAACATCGCCGCACAAGCTAGACCCCTGACCCTCGTTCACGGCGGGTCGGGTGGGTATCAGCAGCGCAGACCCGGACCATCGGCAGCGTTGCCGTCTGTCCGCACGGGCGCGATGCATTCTTGCACGCCCGCGCGCGGGAGGAGTTCTTCGCCTCATGAATCGGGATAACACGAGAACCCCCGACGGGTTTGCGTCTTACTGACACTAACAGTATAGCAGGTGAGAGCGTCGATCGCCAGGGGACGCGGTAGGGGCTATGAATTCTACGTGCATGGGAAGGACGACGGGCACAGAGCCTGGATACGAGGTACCCCCTTTCCGAGAGGATGTGCGGCGTGCCTGACGCGCGATGGCCTATACTACCGCTTGAACACGGTCGATAGCGGAGACTGCGGAGACTATGGCCTGTCGACGCTACACGACAGGTTGACCGGGTGCAGACGGAGACGCGAATGGCAGATAACGTCCCAATCGGCGATGGCGACGTGTCCACACTCAACACCCGATTACCCCACCTGGCGGTGGCCGGAGACGTCATCTTGGGCTTGGTGGTCGCGGCCGCTTTATTTATTTATGCGCTCTTCTACGGGCTCGCCATCGGGGATAGCTGCCATCGGGCGTCGACCGTGGGCACGGCGACCGTTATCTTTGCGCCCGCGGCCGCCTGGCTTGTCGTTCTGACAATTCCCGTCGTGCGAGGCCAAACGCTGGGCTTGGTGCTGATGAGACGCGCGGCCGTGACCCAACGCGGCAGGACCGCCCGCCTACGCATCATAGCGACATTCTCTTTCTGGGGTCCCGTCCTCATGACCTTGGCCGTGATCAGCCTCATGAGCTTTTCCCTGACGCCGGCAGCCGTGATAGGCGCTATCGCCGTGGTCCTCGCGCTGGCGACGGGGCCGCTGGCGCGCCGGTTTGGCCTGACGACGCGGCAACCGATCCGGATCGTGGCCCGCACAGGGAGTCTGCGCGTCATCAGCATACAATTCGTGGCCGCCGCAAGCGTCGTGGCGGCGCTGACGGTATTGGGCAATGCCTGGCTGGCCACGTGCCCGCCGATGCTGTCAATCGTGGGGGCTCCCGTTGTCGATACGCGCACTGGCAATCTCTATGTCACGGACGCCTACGCCGGTCTGATCATGGTTAGTGGGCGCACAGGTCACATCGTGCGGGCAGGGCCGCTCGCAGCCCATCAAGACGGAGTGCAGGTCGTGGTCGACCAACGGTCCGAGGCCGTCTATGCGGCCGTGACGCTTGATGATCGCGATGGCCATCCCGTCCTGGGCCAGGTGGTCCGGCTTGATCCGGCGACCGGGCGCCCTCTGCGCTGGTGGAGGCTGCAAGGGGCGCCAAACAACATCGCCGTGGCCGAACGGGCCGGACGGGTCTTTGTGCCGGACAAGGCGGGCACGATCCTGGTCCTGGATAGTCGAACCGGTCGGACGATGCGCACGCTCCACGTCGGCGGCCAACCCGGCGCGACAATCGCCACGGATGATGGCGCCAACGCCGTCCTGCTCGCCAGTGAAGGCGAGCGCACGTTCCACGTCCTGGATGCGCGGACCGGCGCTCCGATACGACGCATTCAGGGCTTTGCCGATGTCACCGATGTGCTGGTGGATACCCGCCGCCATCGCGCCCTCCTCTTTGGCAGCATCATCGGCGACGTTCCAAACAGCGGCCTCAACGAGGTCGGTCTGCTGGACCTGCGTACGGGCTCTTACCACCAGCTCCCGTCCCGCGACGTACCCGGCGGCGGGTTGGGGCCGTTTGTTGTGGACCAGCCGTCGGATCGCATCTTTGCCGCCGACGATGGGTCCGATGTCCAGCCCGAGCGGCCGAGGATCGAGTTGCTGGATCTGGCGACGGGACGACGCCTCCGGAGCATTGCTGTTGCGGCGCAGTCCGTTGCCCTGGACCCGGACACGCATCGTGTCTACACGGCTGACGGCGGGAGCATCCTGTATGGCATTGACACCGGCGCCGGACGTGTGGTTCAAACGATCAATGTCGGCGGAGCATCCGCCCAGGATGTCGCCTACGACCAGCAGAGTCGTCATCTCTTTGCCAGCAGTTCCGAGGGCGGCGTCGCGACCGTTGATCCCGTGCGGGGGACTGTGATAAGCGCGTTCTCGACGTATGGAGTCGCCGCGCCGCCAATCGATCCGCGCGGCGGGCGCTTGTTCGCGATAGCCGAAGACGGAATCCACATTCTAAGCACCCATACCGGACTCAAATTGTATGATGTTACACCCGAAGAGATTGCACAGGTCTCGCGGACAACTCTTAGACATCAGAGCGCGGAGCCGTGACGACGCACGAGTAGGATGAGGACAGGCAATTTCTGAGAGAATTGACAGCTCGATACATACGACATATGATGGAAGGCAATTGCTGGGCGCTCCCTCGGCGCCCCAGTTGCCAGGCCGCGACGGTCATGCGGCTGCCATCGGTACAGATATGGTACGGGGAGAGGATATGTTGGATGAGGGCTGACGTGTCGCCCGTGTTGGTTGGGCAGGGCCTTGGTTTCGCGGAAGGCGTCAATTTTGATCGGGACGGAACCCTGTACTGCATCGACGTGGAGGGCGGCGCGGTCTGCCGCATGTCGCCGGGAGGAGAGCTGGAGCCTTGGGTGTATACGGGCGGCGCGCCCAATGGGTCGCGCTTCGGCCCCGCTGGCGACCTCTTCGTAGCCGATTGCAACCTCAAGGCCATCCTACGCCTCTCAACCGCTACGGGCGCGTGGAGCGTCTACGCCGACCGCTGGGAGGGCCGCGCGTTTGGCGGACCCAACGACCTGTGCTTCGGACCTGATGGGACCCTCTATTTCACCGATCCGGGCGGCTCGTCCCTGCTGGATCGCATCGGCGCTGTCTACGCCGTGGCCCCCGACAGCGCCGTGGCCCGCGTGGCCACCGGGCTGGCTTTCCCCAACGGGCTGATGGTTACGCCCGACGGAGCCACGCTGGTGGTGGGCGAGACG
>JAABUX010009188.1_pt1 | contig 11248 bp, 11 predicted proteins | sample 5561851 | NCBI WGS metagenome assembly JAABUX01 (sample SAMN10711883, study PRJNA513361) | rock metagenome | isolation source: Antarctica rocks | place: Antarctica: Victoria Land, Richard Nunatak red sandstone | collected 2016-01-03 | reverse complement strand
ATGGGCATCCAGGAGTTCGTGAACAAGAAGCTGGTCCGCGTGTCCGCCCTCGCCGACCCGGCATAGCCCCATGCACCCACGGAACCGAGGCTTGTGACGATCAGCATGGCAGCGGCCGGGCCTGTCGTTTGCGCCTCGGCCGCCCCTGTCCGGACCCGGCCCAGGTGCAAGCCGGGCCAGCATCCCGCCCGGGGAGGACACAGGTGATGGACCAAGCAGTTGCCCCGGCGGCGACGGCGGCACCCCAAAGCGGCCCCGCGATGACGCCTGGGACCCTGCCCGCCAGCACAGCTCCCGACACGCCGCCGCCAGCCCGGCGGCGCTGGTGGCCCAAGCTGGCGGCGGCCGTCCTGGTGCTGGGCGCGGGCGGCGGCGCTTACTGGTGGCTGCACCGCGCGCCCGGGCTGCCGCCGGGCATCGTCTTCTCCAACGGACGGCTCGAAGCCGACGAGATCGACATCAGCACCAAGTTTGCCGGCCGGATCGCCGAAATCCTGGTGGACGAGGGCGACCGGGTAAAGGCCGGCCAGGTCGTCGCCCGCATCGACACCCGTGACCTGCATGCGCAGTTGGCGCAGGCGCAGGCGCAGACCGCCCAAGCCCGGCAGGCCATCGTGCAGAACCAGGCGAACCTGGTGCAGATGGGCAGCCAGGTGAGGCTGACCGCGCAGGAGCTGCAGATGGCCCGCACCCTGGTCACCCGGGGCGACGAGACCCGGGAGGTGCTGGACCAGCGGCAGTCGCAGTTCAACGTCGCCTTCGGCGCCTACCACGTGGCCGAGGCGCAGATCGCCGCCGCAACGGCCGGGGTCGAGGCGTCGGTGCACAACGCCGACCTGATCCAGGTGAACATCGACGACGACACCCTCGTGGCGCCAAAGGATGGCCCCATCGAGTACCGCCTGGCCAACGTGGGCGAGGTGCTCGCGGCGGGCGGCAAGGTGTACACTATGCTGGACGTGACCTACGTCTACATGGACATCTTCCTGCCGACTGGGCAGGCGGGCCTGGTGAAGTTCGGCGACGACGCGGTCCTGCTGCTCGACGCGCTGCCGGGCCGGCCGATCCCCGCGAGCGTCATGTTCATCGCCTCGCAGAACGAGTTCACGCCCAAGACGGTCGAGACCCAGTCGGAACGCGACCTGCTGATGTTCCGCATCCGCGTCCGCATTGACCCCAAGCTGCTGCGCCTGCACGAGGCGCAGGTCCGCTCCGGCCTGCCTGGCCTGGCCTACATCCGCACCGACCCGAAGACGGCGTGGCCTGCCTTCTTGCAGCGCGCCGCTAGCCCGCCGCTCGCCAGTCCGCCCCCTACTAGCCCGCAATGACGGGCGCGGGCGGACCCGTCGCCGACCTGCAAGGCATCTGGCACCAATACGGCAAGCAGGTCGCGCTGCGCGGCGTGTCGCTGACGCTGCGCGAGGGCGAGATGGCCGGGCTGATCGGGCCGGACGGCGTTGGCAAGTCCACGCTGCTCGGCCTCCTAGCCGGGGCGAAGCAGGTGCAGGCGGGCAAGGTGCAGGTGTTCGGCGGCGACTTCACCCAGGCGCGCCACCGCAGCGCCGTCTGCGCCCGCATCGCCTACATGCCGCAGGGGCTGGGCCGCAACCTGTACCCGGACCTGACGGTGCGGGAGAACATCGCCTTCTTCTCCCGCCTGTTCGGCCAGGGCGCGGCCGAACGCGCGCGGCGCAACGCGGAACTGCTCGATGCCACCGGCCTCGCGCCGTTCGTGGACCGGGCGGCGCGCAAGCTGTCCGGCGGGATGCGGCAAAAGCTCGGCCTCTGCTGCGCCCTGGTCCACGACCCCGACCTGCTGATCCTCGACGAGCCGACGACCGGCGTGGACCCGCTGTCCCGCCGCGGGTTCTGGGACCTGGTGGACCGCATCCGCGCCGGGCGGCCCGGCATGAGCGTGATCGTCGCGACCGCCTACATGGAGGAGGCCGCGCGGTTCGGACGCATCGTGGCCATGAACGACGGCGCCGTGCTGGCGTCCGGCACGCCGGGCGAAATCAAGAAGCTGACCGGCTGCGACACGCTGGACGAGGCGTTCATCGCCCTGTTGCCGGCGGCCGTGCGCGCCACCCGTGTCCGCCCTGACATCCCGCCTTGGAAGGGGCACGACACCGAAGCGGCCATCACCGCATCCGGCCTCACGCGGCGCTTCGGCGCTTTCACCGCCGTGGACGACGTGAGCTTCACGATCGAGCGCGGCGAGATCTTCGGCTTCCTCGGCTCGAACGGCTGCGGCAAGACGACGACGATGCGGATGCTGACGGGCCTGCTGCCAGCGACCAGCGGCACGGCGCTGCTGTTCGGGCGCAAGGTGGACGCCGAGGACAGGGCGATGCGCGGCCGGGTCGGCTACATGTCGCAGCAGTTCTCGCTCTATACCGAGCTGACGGTGCAGGGGAACTTGGCCCTGCACGCCCGGCTCTACCACATCGAGCCCGCCAAGGCCCGGGAGCGCATCGCCAAGCTCGTTGCGGCGTTCGGCTTGGGCGGCCACCTCGGCACGCTGGCGGCCGACCTGCCGCTCGGCATCCGCCAGCGCCTCGCCCTGGCCGTCGCCGTCATCAACGAGCCGCAGGTCCTGATCCTCGACGAGCCGACATCGGGCGTGGACCCGCTGGCGCGCGACCAGTTCTGGGCGCTGCTCGGCGACCTCTCGCGCAAGGACGGCGTCACCATCTTCATCTCGACGCACTTCATGAACGAGGCCGCGTGGTGCGACCACATCCTGCTCATGGACGCCGGGCGGGTGCTGGCCAGCGGCACCCCGGCCGAGGTGGCGCAGCGGTGGGGCGGCACGACGCTGGAGGCCGCGTTCATCGCCTGCCTGGAGGCGTCAGTCGGGACGGAGCGCACCGCCCCGGCCCCGGCCCCGCCGGCGCGCATCGCCAGCCCGCGCCCGCCGCAGCGGCTGTTCAGCCCGCAGCGCATGCTCGCCTACGCCCGGCGCGAGGCGCTGGAGCTGCGGCAGGACCCGGTCCGGCTGTCGTTCTCGGTCCTGGGCACGGCGTTCCTGATGGTCGCCGTCGGCTACGGCACGAACACGGACGTGGACCACCTGCCCTTCGCCGTTTACGACCAGGACCAGACCACGGAGAGCCGCACCTACGTCGATCAGTACCGGGGATCGACCTACTTCCAGGAGCGTGCCCCGATCAAGGACGCCAACGGGTTCCAGCGGCGGCTGGCCAGCGGCGAGCTGATGGTGGCGCTGGATATCCCGGCCGGCTTCGGACGCGACGTGCGGCGCGGGCGCCCGGCGGATGCCGGCGCCTGGGTGGACGGGGCGATGCCGTTCCGCGCCGAGACGGCGCAAGGCTACCTGCAAGGGCTGCAGCAGCTTTACCTGGGCGACCTCGCGGCATCGCAGGGACGCCAGGGCAGTGCCGCGGCGCCGGCCACGGTCAACCCCCGCTTCCGCTACAACCAGGACTTCGAGAGCGTCAACTCGCTCATCCCCACCACCATGGCCCTGCTGCTCGCCCTGATCCCGGCGATCATGATGGCCCTGTCCGTCGTGCGGGAGAAGGAGTTCGGCTCGATCACCAACCTCTATGTCACACCAGTCACGCGGGCCGAGTTCATCTTGGGCAAGCAGCTCCCCTACGTGGCGCTCGCCATGGCCGGCTTCGTCGTGACCGCCATCATCGCGACGCTGCTGTTCGGCGTGCCGGTCAAGGGGAGCGTGGCCGCCCTGGTGGCGGGGACCCTGATCTACGTCTATGCAACCACAGCCTACGGCCTGCTCATCTCGGTGTTCGCCAGCACGCAGATCGCCGCCCTGTTCGGCACCGCCCTGCTGACCGTGATCCCGGCGACGCAGCTCTCCGGCATGCTGTCGCCGGTGTCCTCGCTGTCCGGGGCGGGGGCGGTGATCGGGCGGCTGTTCCCGATGAGCTACTACCTGCCCATCAGCCTCGGCACCTTCACCAAGTCGCTCGGGTTCCGGGAACTCGGCCCCACCATGCTCATCCTTGCGCTGTTCATCCCTGCCCTGCTGGGGCTGAGCACGCTGCTGCTGCGCCGGCAGGAGCGCTGACGCCGTGCAGCGGTCCCTGCTGAACGTCCTATGGCTGGCCCAGAAGGAGCTTCGCAGCTTCGTCAGCGACTACTTCCTGCTGGGGCTGGTGATCTTCAGCTTCACGTTCTCGATCTTCTCCATGGCGCACAACACCGCGCAGGAGGTCCGCAACGCCAGCATCGCCATCGCCGACGAGGACGGGTCGCAACTGTCCCGCGCCATCGCCGAGGACTTCCTGCCGCCCTACTTCAAGCCCGCCGAGCAGGTCGGCGCGCACGACATCGACCGGCTGCTCGACGCGGCGCGCTACACCTTCATCGTGGACATCCCGCCGCGCTTCGAGAGCGACGTGCTGGCGGGCCGGCGGCCGACGGTGCAGGTCAACATCGACGCGACGGCCGCGATGCAGGCCGGGATCGGGTCCGCCTACGTGCAGCAGATCATCCTGGCCCGGATCAGGCGCGAGGTGACGGGCACGGACGTGGTGCCGCCCGACGCGGTGACGCTCACGGTCCACCTGGCGTTCAACCCGAATGCGGAGCCGGGCTGGTTCATGAGCGTCATCGGCATCATCAACAACATCACGATGCTGTCCATCCTGCTGTGCGGAGCGGCGGTGATCCGCGAGCGCGAGCACGGGACGATGGACCACCTGCTCACCCTGCCGCTGTCGCCCATCGAGATCGCGTCCGCCAAGGTGCTGGCCAACGGGTTCGTCATCCTCGTGGCGGCGGCCTTCTCGCTCTACGTCGTCGTGCGCTGGTTGCTTGCCGTTCCCATCGCCGGGTCCATCCCGCTGTTCCTGTGCGGCGTGGCGCTCTATCTTTTTTATGCTCTGGCGGTCGGCCTGTTCCTGGCGACCCTGGTAAAGTCCATGCCGCAGTTCGGCCTGCTGTTCATGCTGGTCTTCCTGCCGATGCAGATGCTGTCCGGCGGCAACACGCCGTTGGCGAGCGAGCCGCGCGTTCTGCAGGTCATCATGCAGGGTGTGGCGTCCACGCACTTCGTCAGCTTCGCCGAGGCGATCCTGTTCCGCGGCGCGGGGCTGGGCCTGGTTTACCGGGACTACCTGGCCGTCGCCGGGCTGGGCGCGCTGTTCTTCTTGCTGTCCGTGCTGCGCTTCCGGTCCAGCGCCGCGGTGTCGTCGGCATGACGGACCCGGCGCTGACCGCAGGTATCTTCGACGTGGACGGCGTCCTGCTGGCCTCCCCGCACGAGCGCGCCTGGCGCGAGGCGCTGGCCGTGAGCGCGGCCATGGACCAAGGGGAGCCGATGACGCTGCATGTCCATGGCACACCCCATGAGCTGCGCCGGGACAAGGCGGTCGAGGTGGGGGCGTAGGTAGTTTCCGAGCCTGCCAAGCCGGCTTGCCCGGACGCATCTCATGGGCAGCGGCTGCAAGCAGCCGAGGTCATCTGGAAGGAACCACGCCATGCTGCTCGTAGGCTCGGCCCTCAAGAATTACACCATCGCGGCAAGCGACGGCGGGATCGGCGTCGTCAGCGATTTCCTGTTCGACGACAGGACCTGGAAGATGCGCTGGCTGGTGGTGGACACCGGCAACTGGCTGCCCGGCCGCAAGGTCCTGCTCCATCCCTCGGCCATCGGCCGCGCCGACTTCGGCCAGGAGGTGCTGCCGGTGCGGCTGACGAAGGCGCAGGTGGAAGGCAGCCCCGACATCGCGCAGGACGAGCCGGTGTCGCTGCAGATGCAGGACAACTTGTACGGCTACTACGGCTGGGACCCTCTCTGGGGCGGCGGCAACCTGTTCGGCAGCTATGGCGGCATGATGGGCATGCCCCTGGCAGGGACGCCCTACCCCGGCGAGGTCGGGGTGCTCAACGGACCCAGGGACGACCTGCTCCTGGACGACAGGCTCCGCGATGACGGCGACCCGCACCTGCGCAGCATGGTTGCCGTCACCGGCTACCATGTCCAGGCGACGGACGGCGCGATCGGGCACGTCGAGAACTTCCTGATCGACGACGAGACCTGGGTCACCCGTTACCTGGTCGTCGATACTAGGAACTGGTGGTTCGGCCAGCACGTCCTGATTTCGCCCCATGCGGTGCGGGAGGTCGTTGGTCGGGGCACGAGGTCAGCACCGACCTGTCACGGGACAAGATCAAGGCCAGCCCGCCCTGGGACCCCGCTGCCATCATCGACCGGGATTATGAGCGGCGGCTGCACGGCTACTACGGCTGGCCCGGCTACGGCCCGTAGCGCACGCGGAGCCAGGCGGGCCGGCCCTTCGGCAGCCGCAAGGGCATGAGGCCGCGTAAGCGGGGGGCGGATAGCAGAAACGGAACCGAAAGTGCGTTTCAGCACAAACCTGGGCTGAATGGCTTTACTGGCGACAGGTAGATGCATGGGTGTGATACACCTGGAAGCCTTTGCTGCCGCAAGACAGGAGCATCATGATGCTAACACCGTTCCATGGAGCCGTTCGATCCGGGCCGCTTGTTCTCCTTCGCCTGGAGGGCGCTGCGATGCTTGGCGTTCTCTTGGCGGCCTACGCTTGGAGTGGGCATTCATGGTGGCTGTTTGCCGCTCTTTTCCTCGTGCCCGATCTGAGCATGCTTGCCTATTTTGCCAATGCTCGCATCGGAGCAACCGTGTACAACGCAGCCCACAGCACTATTGGTCCAGTGTTGGTCGGAGCAGGGGGCCTCCTGCTCGGCTACTCGCTTCTGCCTTGGCTTGCTGTGGTCTGGGCAGCGCATATCGGTTTTGACCGGATGCTCGGCTATGGACTGAAATACGCGAGCGGCTTCAAGGATACCCATCTCGGATCGTTGGCTGCGGCTGAGTCTGCTCGTCATCCTGCTAATCGGTTCCGCGTCTGCCGCGCCTGATCGGCTTTGGATCAACCTCGACGGTATGACTCCGCCGGACAGCCTGAATCGAACCTTTGGTTCTACTGCTGCCGGAACCCCTAAGCCTGGTGGGGCCGAGCCAGGCTGGCAGCTTCACTGGGCAGGCGGGCGCTGCACCATCGTCATGACGGGCGACTGGGTTGCCCAGTCGGAGGCCACCCCAGGGTTCTCTGCGGGTGGCCTGGCGGGCGCCGGGCAGCCGCTCGGCTTCGATGCGGCCGGCCTTGGCCGTTGGGATACCGGGCTGATAGCCTTCCTGTGGGAGGCCGAGCGCGCCGCCTCGGCGGCTGGCATCGTGCTCGATCCCAGCGGTCTGCCAGGCCCCGCCCGCAAGCTGCTGGGGCTGCTCTGCCTGCCCGGCTGCCTGCCCCGGCCCCTGCACCCTGGCGCACGTTCCAGCCGCTGGACTTGGTTGGCGGATGGACCATCGGACTGCTTGCGGAATTAGGCATCCTCAGCGCCCTCCTGGCCGATGCCGTACGGGGCGGCGCCCTGGCGCTCGTGGGCCGGAGTGGGATGCGAGGCGTGGACCTGCTCGCCAACCTGCGTGACGCCGGGCCGGCGGCGCTGCTGATCGTCAACGTCCTGATCGGCGCCATCCTCGCCTTCGTGGGTGCGGTGCAGCTGCGCAAGTTCGCCGCCGACGCCTACGTGGCCAACCTGGTCGGGCTGGCTGTCGTGCGCGAGATGGCCGCGGTGATGACCGCAATCGTCATGGCCGGGCGCACCGGCGGCGCCTACGCCGCCCGGATCGCGACCATGCAGGGCAACGAGGAGATCGATGCCCTGCCGGTCACCGGCATCCCGGTCAGCGGCTACATCCTGCTGCCGGCGATCCTGGCGCTCGTCGTCACCCTGCCGTTGCTTTACCTGTATGGGTGCCTCGTCGGGATGCTCGGCGGGTTCGCCGTGTCGATCGCCATGCTGAACGTGACCGGCGCCGGCTACCTGAACCAGGCGCTCGATGCCCTGTCGTTCGGCCAGTTCGGCTTCGGCTTCGGCAAGAGCATCGCCTTCGCCGCGCTGATCGGGGTCACGAGCTGCCGCATCGGCCTGAAGGCCGGGCGCAGCGCCGCGGACGTGGGCGCCGCGGCGACGCAGGCGGTCGTCGTCGGCATCGTCGGCGTCATCGCCCTGGACGCGCTGTTCGCGGTCATCGCCAATGTGGCCGGGGTCTGACGTGGCAGGGCTCGCTGCCGGGCCGGGCTTGGCGCCGGATGCGGCCCCAGATCCGGCTGCCGCCCCGCTCCTGTCGGTGCGCGGCGTGACGCTCGCCTTCGGGCCGAAGGTGATCCAGCATGACCTGTCGTTCGACGTGCGGCGCGGCAGCATCTTCGCGGTGATGGGCGGCAGCGGCTGCGGCAAGAGCACGGTGCTGCGCTCCATGATCGGGCTGCTGCGGCCCGGCGCAGGCAGCGTGCTGGTCGCCGGCGAGGACTACTGGGCCGCCAGCGAAGCCCGCCGCGCCGTCATCGGGCGCCGCTGCGGCGTGCTGTTCCAGGGCGCCGCACTCTGGAGCGCGCTGACCGTGGGCGAGAACGTCGCCTTGCCCATGCAGATGCTGACGAAGCTGGACGCAGCCGCAATTCCCCGCTTCACGCAGGTCAAGCTCGGGCTGGTCGGCATGGCGGACGCCGGCGGCCTGCTGCCGTCCGAGCTGAGCGGCGGGATGCGCAAGCGGGCCGGGCTAGCGCGGGCGCTGGCGCTCGACCCCGACATCCTGTTCCTGGACGAGCCATCGGCGAGGCTGGACCCGGTCACCTCCAGCCGGCTCGACGACCTGATCCTGAACCTGCGCGACGGGCTGGGGGCCACCATCGTCATGGTCAGCCACGAGCTGCCGAGCCTGTTCGCCATTGCCGATGACGGCGTGTTCCTGGATGCGCAGACCCGGACCGCCATCGCCCATGGCGGTCCCACGACGCTGCGCGACACCTGCCCCGACCCGCAGGTCCAGGCGTTCATGCAGCGCGGGCGCACTGCCGGCGCGGGCGTCCGGGCGCGATGACCGCGGGCCGGCAGGCGGCGGTGGGCGCCTTTGTGCTCGGCGGCGCGGCGCTCGCCGTTGGCGCTGTCGTCCTGTTCGGCAACTTCAGCCTGTTCAACCCGGCCGTGCGTGCGGCGGTCGTGTTCCAGGACTCGGTCAGCGGCCTGTCCGTCGGCGCCCTCGTGACGTTCCGCGGCGTAAGGGTGGGCGCGGTGCAGTCCATCACGATCCAATTCGACCCCAGGACCCGCGTCGCGGTCATCCCGGTCACGGTGCAGCTCCAACCCAGCCAGGTGCAGGTCAGGACGGAGGGCAAGGCGCCCCTGGTTGACCTATCCCAACTGGTCACCCGCGGCCTGCGGGCGGAGCTGAACACGCAGAGCTTCGTCACCGGGCAATCGGAGATCGATCTCGACTTCGATCCTGCGTCGCCCGCCGTCCTGCACGCCGGGGCCAGCAACCTGCCTGAAATCCCGACCCGGCAGTCCACCATCCAGCGCGTCAGGGACCAGCTCAGCCAGTTGCCGCTGCGCGAGCTGGTGGACAACGCCAACGCCACCCTGCAAAGCCTGCGCTCGCTGTCGGAGAAGCTGGACGGCACGCTGCCGCCCCTAATCGAGAGCCTGAAGTCCACAGCGGACCGGTCGGCGCTGGCGGTGAGCGCCGCTGCTGCCGCGGTCCAGCATATGGAGGCCCGGCTGGACGCGGCGCTGGGTGACGTCAGCAAGCTGACCGCCACCGCCGACCGCCAAGTAGGCCAGCGCGGCGCGGACCTGCATACCTTGCTGGCCGCCGCGACCCGCAAGGCCTGACCGCGACCCGCGCCCCGGCCCGGGTCAACATCGACTCCGCCCTGCGCGACCTCGCCACCGCGGCCGCCTCGCTGCGCGGCTTCGCCAACGATGTCGAGCACAGCCCGCAGCTCCTGCTGACCGGGCGGCGGCCGTGACAGGGCTGCGATGGGCGCACTGGGCGGTCCAGGCTGTTGGCGGCGCCCTGCTGCTTGCCTCCTGCGCCGGGCCGCCGCTGACGCTCTACACCCTTGGCACGCCCTCCATCCGCGGGGTGAGGCGCCGTTGAGCCGGCGCGCCCTGGTGATCGAGGTCGCGCGTGTCCGCCTGCCCGATGCCCTCGACACGGAGGACATCCTGGTCCGCCATGGCAGCGTGCTGCAGCGCAGCGCGCGGGGGCGCTGGGCCAGCCGGCTGTCGCTCGGCATCACCGGACTGCTGGCCGCGCGCCTGGCGCAGCGCCGCCCGGATGCGCTGGTCACGGCCCAGCCGCAAACCGCGGCGCCCGCCTACCGCGTGCTGGTCAACATCAACCGGCTGGACGTGACCGCGGAGGGCACGGCGGCGCTGGAGGCGGACTGGCAGGTGGTGCCGCGCGACCCGGCCCTGCCGGCGCGGCGGGACCGTGGGACGTTCAGCGCCACCGGGGCGGTCGCGACGGACCAGGACGTGGTGACCCTGGAAGGGGCCGTGCTGGACCAGCTTGCCGGACGGATCGGCGACGCGGGGCTTAGATGATGTTTCGGCTTCCCGGGCGCATGGATCCCCTCGGACGCCATCTGCAGGTCGGTGCGAGCTGAGCACCCGCACCTTGTCGGCGTCTCCGGTCGGCTTGAGTCTGGCCAGCGGCGTGCCGGTGCGCTGGCTCGTGAGCGTGTAGCCGTGCCCTACCTTGTGCACGGCGACGCCGCCGCGCGACTGGTTGAACGCCTCGATGCGCGCCCGCATGGGATCGCTGGCCGGCAGGGTTGATCCTTCTGGCGCGTGCGGAGTTGTCGGAGGGCAACGACACCACCGAGAGCCCGTCATGGCAAAGCAAGCTGACCCCGAGACCCACCCTGGCCCCCTTGCCACCTGGACCAAAGCCGCCGTTTCGGTTGGGATGGTGCCGTTTGCCGGATGCTTCACCCGCCCGACCTGGGCCAACCTGCTGGTGCTCGTCGCCGGCGCCCTCCTGTCCCCGGGCCGGCGCACCGTCGCTTCGGCGCTGAGCAGCGTGGGCCTGCGCGGGGGCGGCGAGCTTCACCAACCCCCACCGCGTGCTCAACCGCAGCCGCTGGTCGGTTCAGGCCGCAGCGCGCTGCCTGCTCGGGCTACTGGTCGCCGCCTTCGTGCTGGAGTGCGCCCCTGACGGTGGACAGATTGGTCGATTTGAATTGACCTTCTTGGCTGGGCTTCCGGAGGATGGAAGCCATGACGAAGCACCGCTCACACAGCGCCGCGTTCAAGCGGCAGGTTGCTGAAGAGTTCCTGGCCGGAGAGACGCTGCACGGATTGTCGCTGCGGCATGACATCTCGCGGCAGCTGATCCGGATCTGGGTTGGCAAGTTCGAGGCTG
>JAABUX010009187.1_pt1 | contig 11248 bp, 9 predicted proteins | sample 5561851 | NCBI WGS metagenome assembly JAABUX01 (sample SAMN10711883, study PRJNA513361) | rock metagenome | isolation source: Antarctica rocks | place: Antarctica: Victoria Land, Richard Nunatak red sandstone | collected 2016-01-03 | reverse complement strand
TAATGCGGTGAGCGTCCTAAGTTCGGACGGAAAGCTGAAGCAAGTGGTCAGCGATTCACGGCGGCAATGGCCCGATACGTTCACGCAGGGCCCGGACGGCGCGATGTACATCAGGCGCTTCACATATAAACGATTCGCCGCCCTACAACATAAGGTAAGAGCACGAGAACGCAACCGTACGGAGCATTCAAACTTAAGCCGGCAAACTGATGTTTGGCCGCAGAGACCGGTGAAACCACGTCGAGGTCGCACCTTGCCCCCGCCGAAGTAGAAAGGATGTTCGTCCACCGCCTGAAGCTGCGCTCGCCGCAGCTCCTGCCGTCGTGGATTGTACGTCCCGACTTGAGCGGACGCCTCGATCCTAGCGCCAGCGTGCTCTCGATTGTAGCGGCGCCGGGTTACGGAAAGACGGTTCTTGCGGCGCAGCACTACGAGGCTTGGCTGGGCCCGAAAGCCTGGTACTCGCTCGATCGCGACGATGCCGATCTTGCTGTGTTCGCCGTGCATCTCGACACGATGATACGCTCGCTTGGGGCGAAGCCGCCGTTCGACGGCGACACATGGCGAGTGGGATCCCCCAAAGAGATTGGAAGCATCTTCGCCGAGATGCTCGCCGCGACGCAGACTCCGCCGCTCGTCGTCTTCGATGACGTGGACGCGCTCGAAGGCAGCCGCTCGCTGACGGCTCTGGACGAGTTCGTGCAGCGAGCCACGCGCGGCGGAGCGGTGTTCGTCGTCACGGGGCGCTCGATGCCGCTCGCGCTGCACGCCTTCGCCGTAGGTTCTCGCCTAGTGACCGTCAACGCGGGCGATCTGGCTTTCGATGCAGCGGAATCGCGCGCGTACTTGTCGCGCACGACTCAAAACGGCCGCGACGAGAGTGCACTCGAGCGGCTCGCGGAACGCGCCGAAGGGTGGCCCGCGGGCCTCGCGCTCGTCGCGACGGCTGCGTCACTTACGGGAGCGCCGGCCGGTCCCGACGTGCTGCGCACGCCTGACGATCAGACCCGCCCCCTGCTCTTCGCCTACCTCGCAGCGGAAGTGCTCGACGGGCTTGCTGCCGGCGAACGGCGATTCTTGCTCGAAACCTCGATCCTCGACGTGCTCAATGCCGAGCTGTGCGACGCAGTTACGGAGCGGTGTGATGCCGCCGCCATTCTGCCGTCGCTGTGTGCCCGCGGCTTGTTCGTAACCCGCCATACGGGCGACGCATACAAGACTCACCAACTCTTCCGCGAATTTCTGCACGACACGTTGCTGCGCACGGGCGACCGCGTGGACATCGCGGCCTTGCATCAGCGCGCGGGCGTCGCGCTCGCGCAACGTGGAGACCGGTCGGGGCAGATCGCGCATCTCCTGGATGCGGGCGATCTCGACGATGCTGCGGCGGCACTGGAGACAGCCGCGTTTGCGATGCTGTCGGCGGGTCTGCTCGAGCGCGTCGCTTCGTTCTTGGGACGCATCGGTCACACGCGTATCGAATCGAGCCCGACCTTGCTGATCGCGCGCGGACGGCTCGCGCAATTACGCGGCGATTGGGATATTGCCCGTGCGTCGCTCGAACGCGCCATCCGCGATGCGCGTGAGCGCCGCGAACATGATGTGTTGGCGGAAGCGGTGCGCGTCCTGGCGCCGATCTTGGCATCGCGTGGTGAATTCGTCCAGCTGCTCACGCTGCTCGAGGGGGCGCTCGGGCTCGGCGACCGACTCAGTGAGCCGAGCCGTACGGCGCTGCTGATGACGCTCGGCGCAGTCTTGCTCGAGAACGACCGTTTCGACGACGCGCTCGAAGTGTTCGGTCAGATTATGCCGTCGGTCGTCGTGCGCGGCGATCTCGCTCTGCAGGGCATGGTGCTGCATAACACGGGCGTCGCGCACGCTCGCCGCGGCGATCCGTATGCCGCGCTCGTGTTCTACGAACGCGCCCTGAAGGTCAAGCGTAGCGCGGGCCAGCGCGTCTCCGCGCTGCTGACGTCAGGCAACCGCATAAACCTGCTGCGACTCCTGGGCGATTACGACGAAGCGGAATCCCTTACGCGGCAGTTTCTCGAAGATGCGTATGATATCGGCGACGCGCATCTGGTCGCCCACGCGCACGAAAATGAAGGGGCGCTCAAGCTCGTGCGCGGTGACTGTGCCGGTGCCCACGTCGCCTTCTGCAGAGCGCAGGAAGCCTGCGATCCGGCCGACGTGCTCGTGCTGCCCGACGTGTTGCACGGACTTGCGCGCACGGCGTTCACGTCGGAGCAGTATTCGGACGCCGACGATGCTTGCCTCAAAGCGATCGGCCTTCTGCGCGCGGCTAAACGGCGCGCGTTCACCGCGCCCGTCCTCGTCACGCGCCTCGAATGCGCAATTGCGGCGGGCGAGCTTTCACGCGTCCTTGCGCTTGCCGGCGAAGCGGTGGCGGCGGTTGTGGATGCACCCGATGCCGTGCTTATCGCGAGCGTCAATTTGGACGTGGCGGCAGCTCTGATCGGTGTTCTCGCGCACCTTTCGAGCAGCGAGGCGGAAGAGGCCGAACGGCTCGCATCGGGCGCGGCGGCAATAGCAGCTGCCTTGCTCCATCAGCGCGATTACCGATTCTTGGTGCGCACGAAAGCCGCGTTTGCCGCGTTGCAGCCGCACTTTCGCCGGTGGGGCATAGGCGCCGCATTGGAATCTCATAAAGCACCCGTAGCCCCGCCTCTGCGTATCGAGATGCTCGGCGGTTTCCGGATTTATGTCCACGGCGAGCCGCTGCCGTCGCAGGCGTGGAAACGCCGCAGGGCGCGGGATATCTTGGCGTTTCTCGTCAGCCTGCGTGGAACGCCCGTGCCGCGTTCCCGTTTGACCGATCTGTTTTGGTCCGAGGCCGAAGCAGACGCCGCTCACGACAACTTGCGCGTCACCATCAGCGCGATCCGTAAAGCCGTCGGCGACGTCGTGAAGTACGAAGACAACGCATATCGGTTCGTTGCCGCACCGAGCACCCTGCTCGATATCGATCTCTTCGAAGCGCACCTCGAAGGTGCGCGTCTCGCGCTTGGCAGCGGCCGCCACGACGTTGTGCGGCGTGAGTACGCGGCGGCGGCCGAGTTATACCGCGGCGAATTTCTCGACGGCATCGAAGACGGCGGATGGCAGTGGCGTGAACGCGAGCGCCTCCACGCTGCCGCCCTGGAAGCGCTGCGCTGGCTGGCCGCCGACTCCGAGGGTGATCCCCAGTTCCGGCGGCAAGTTCTCGAGCGGCTGTTGGAGATTGCGCCGTTCGAGATCGATGCGGTTCGGCGCAGGCTCGAGTTCATGACCGTGGAGATGCGCGTGACCGACGCTCGGCGGGATTACGACGCCTGGAAGGCACGCTACCGAGCGACGGTCGGCGCGGAACCGCCGGAGATCTGGTCTCCGCCACTCGAGGCCGGCGCAGCGGTCGCGCATGTTCGCGATTTGTCACACGTTCGAGCCTAGAATCGGCCCAGCGGTTCCCCAAGGGAGGGAAGCAGCCCGGCTGAGGGGAGCCGCCGTGAACGAGGGGAACGGGAGGGCCGGTTCGCGCCGGTCCTCCCGGCTTCGTTAGGTCTTTCGCAATTCGCCTCGAGAACTGAACTGAGGTACAGTCTAGGTCCAAGGTAGCGTTTGTAAAGCGCCTTGCCTGGGCTTTGTTCGCTTTCTGTTACACCCCGCGACGTAGAGTGATCGTAGTCACTCCCCGCTCATGTAGAAGGAACTCGATGCGTATTCTTGTCAGCGCGGCTGCTGCAGCTGCCCTAGCCAGCGTCGCGGTCGCACCCGCCGCCGCGGGCGTTTCACGCCATTCCGGTGTTTCACCGTATCCCGGTGCTCAGGCGGCTTCCGGCTGGGCCAATACAGCGACGCAAGCCCTGCCGCTCGTCAAGGCGACCGACCTCGGCCGGGTCTCCGCCGGGTTGCCGCTTCGGCTGGTCGTCGCGCTGACCATGCGGGACAAAGCGGGCGCGATGAACCTCGTGCACCGCGAGCACAACCCGCGCGATGTGATGTACCACAAGACGGTCACGCCGGCGCAGTTCACGGCCGCCTTCAACCCGACGGGCGCCCAGGTCAATGCGGTCGCCACGTATCTTGCGACAAAGGGCTTCCGGAACATCTCCGCCGAGCCCAACAACTTGATGATCACGGCGAACGCGACGGCCGGCCAAGCCGGCGCCGCGTTCAACACCGACATCCACGCGTTCAAACAATTCGGCCGCGTGATCTACGCACAAGTAAAGCCGGCTCAGGTTCCGACTGCCCTGGGCGGCACGGTCGCCGCGGTGCTTGGGCTCAACAACATCCAACTGAGAACGGCCGCCGTGCGGCTGTCGCGCAGGAACGCCGCCTCGGCACCACCAGACGCCTGCGTTGGACCGCCCATTCCGCCGACCACGGACTGTCTGCGTTCCTACACGGCACATGATTTCCAGGCTGCATACAGCGGTCTCGACTACACGACCCGCAACGGCAACCACAGTTACAACGGCAAGGATTCGACGACGGGCTACGCCGACTCAATTGCCGTGTTCGCCCAGGGCAATCTCGCGCAAGTGCTGCCGGACCTGCGCACGTACGAAAAGGCCGACGGCCTTCCCCAAGCTTCCTACAGCATCGTGAACGTCGGCGTCCCGAGTCCCGACACGGCCGGGCTCATCGAGTGGGATCTCGATTCGCAAAGCTCAACGGGGATTGCACAGCAAGTGCGTCACCTTTACATGTACGACACAACCTCGCTGACCGACTCGGACACCGGACTCGAGTTCAACCGCTTCGCAACGCAAGATATCGCTCGTGAGGGTAACGCCTCCTTCGGCGAGTGCGAAGTGTTCCCGGAAGCCGACGGCGCGATGGTCACCGATGACGAAGTGTTCTTAGAAGCTGCGGGACAAGGTCAAACGGTTTTCGTTTCCAGCGGCGACAATGGTTCCGCGTGTCCGGTGGTCATATCGACCGGCATTCCCGCATCCGGCCCTCCCGGAGTGAGCTATCCGGCTTCGTCCCCGTACGTCGTCGCCGTCGGCGGCACGACGCTCGTAAGCGATCAGAAGACGGCCGCGTACGGTGGCGAGAAGACGTGGGAAGGCAGCGGCGGCGGGCCTAGCATGTTCGAGAACGAGCCGTACTGGCAGAAGACCGTCACCATCCTCGGTGCTGCCGGAATGCGTCAGGTTCCCGACGTCGCGATGGACGCCGATCCCAACACGGGCGCGATCATCTTCAACAACGGCCAGATGACCTTCGTCGGAGGTACGAGTCTGGCTTCGCCGTTGACGATGGGCGTGTATTCGCGGCTCATGACTTCTCACGGCGACGAAATGGGCTTTGCTTCGCCGAACCTGTACTATGAGTACATCGCCTTCCCGGCCCCCACACCCCCGGCAGTTCCTACCGGTCCGGTCGGATTCGAAACGAACCTTGTCGGCGGGTTCCATGATGTATACACAAGCGGCAACGGGCAGTACACGGCCCTCCCGCGCTACGACCTCGTCACCGGTCTCGGCTCGCTCGACATCGGGCACCAGACGGTCGACATCGACCTGATCAACGACGGCGACGGTCAGTAGTACGCCCTCGAAACGATTGCGGGGGGCAGCGCTGAGTGCTGCTCCCCGTTCTTGTCGCAAGTCCATTCCAAAATTTAGGCACTTCTTAGGCACTTCAGCGAGGAGAATCGTAAGCAAGAGTATGTTGAAAAAACCACTTCTGACCGCGGCCGGTGCCGCATTGGCCGTCGGTCTCTGTTCGCCCGCATGGGCCGCGACGGCCGGGTCCGGCTTCACGCCGAACCTTCATTTGAAGAATCCTACCAAGCGCGGCACCTTCAATATTCAAGACGTCGAGCCGGGGTTACGCGTCGATGCGTGCAATCGTGTCTTCGTCAGCGCGATCCGCGGCGTCCCGACCGGCACCGACCTCTTTCAAGTGCAAGTCCGCAACGGGGTCGCGGCGTACGCGTATCGCGGCCAACCCGATGGGCTGCCGATGGGAATCCCTCCGACGGGGCTTGCACCGGGCGGCGGTGACACGGACGAAGCGATCGGATCGTTCGCGCCTTGCAAACCGACACCGCCGACCTACGACACGCAAGTCGGGACGCTTTTGGTGACGAGCCTAAACCTCGCGACCATCTTCACGTCGCAGACGGCCGACGAGGGCCGGACATACATGCCCGGCACCAACGCGGCGGGCGCCATCCCCGTCGTTGACCGCGAGTGGAACGCCGCGCAGGGCGGACTGGAACGCTACGACGTCACGCATGACCTTGCGACCGGCAACATCGTGTTTTCGAAGTCGATGGACGGCGGTCTCACCTGGGTCAACGGAACGTTCACCGATACCCAAATCGCCAGCACGACAACGAACAACAACGAACTCGGCGAGATCGCCGTCGACCAAAAACACCACATTCTGTACCAAGTTTTCGCCTCGGTGGCCAACGCATCGGAAAACCTCAACGGAACGGTCAACGCGGTGCCGTTCCACGTCGTGTGGGTCGCCAAATCGACCGACGACGGACTGACGTGGTCCGACAACATGGTCTTCAACGGTCCGACGACTCAGAGCTACGCTCACATTTTCCCGATGCTCGCGACCGACGATGCGGGCAATGTGTACGCCGGATGGTCTGACAACACGAACGTTTTCGTTGCATACTCTTCCGTCGGACCCAATGCCGGCGTCCGGTGGTCTCCGCCGATTCAAGTTACAGGCACGAGCGGTGATCCGTTCAAGACGCACATCTTCCCGTGGCTCTCCGCGGCCGGAAACGGTGGGCTCGACGTCGTGTACTACGAGACGACGGGCGCCAATCCGGACTTAGCGACCGACACCTGGGAAGTCGGGTTCGCGCAGAACAAGAACGTGCTCGGGTCGCCGCTCTCCTTCACGCATCAGGTCGCAAGCGACCACATCATCCATACAGGTCAGATCTGCGAAGGTGGGCTCAGCTGCGACTCGACGCAAAAAGGCAATCGAAATCTTGCCGACGACTTCCAGGTTGCGGTCGATCCGTTCGGCTTCGGCAACATCGCCTACACCGACGACCATGACGCGTCGATGCCGCCCCAGGTGTACTTCACACGCCAGACGAGCGGCGGCCTCTTGGGTGGGGGTTCTCCGATCGGTCCCGCCGCCGTCGTCACGAACCACGGCTGCATCGCGGACAACTACGATGCCGGCGGCGGCAGCGCAATGCGGCTCAAAGCCCCCGAATTCAACACCCCGGGTTGGTTGACCGTCGTGCTCAATCGCAAGATCGCGCTTGCCGGGCCCGTCACCTCGTTCATGGGCACGGGCCCTACGTCGGGGCTGTTCACCGGCAAGACGCGGAATGGAGCGCTGTTCGCAGGCAACGTTACCAACGGCGCTCTCACGGTCCACCTTGGCCCGAAGACGCTAACGGTCGTTCCCGACAAAAACAGCGCAGTCGACGGCGACAATTCATGCCTGATGAAGGGCTGACCACCAGTATTTCTCTAGAAAATGAGCGAGCGGAGGCGGTAACGCCTCCGCTTTTTTACGTTTTCGCCGCGAACGACCAAAAAAAAGTGCCGGTGATCGTATCCTACAACGTAGGTTTGGGACCGGTTTTCGGCGATATTCGGACATTCACGCTCGGACGCACGAGCTGGGCGGAGTCGTTCAACGATCCCTCGGCGGCAACCCTACTCCGGCATGGGGTCACATCGGACAAGTACAGTACCGTCACAATAATCTTGAAGTCGGTGACTCATTGATGGGCAAGCCGTTCTGCTCAACTACGGCGGCTTCAGGTATATCCACAGGAAATGGCATTTTCGACTGGTTTTACCGCACGCCGTCGCACGGCACCGGAGGAGAGTACTCCTTCGACGGCACCTTCGAATCCGCGCAGCCTCTGTGTAAATGAGCGACGTCGGTCGCGCGTGAAGAAAGCAGCCCCGGCCCAGTGCCAGGGCTTTTGCTGCGCGTCTCCGGTGTGGATATATGCAAATATTGGTGGAGCCGTTGGGCCACCCGTCGTTGTCTGTGTTGCTCGAAACTTTCAACCAAATCGGCGGGGAGTTCGATATCGACCCGTGCCTACTTGCCGCGATTGCAGAAGAAGAAAGCACGTGGAATAAGCTCGCGGTGTCGTTCGACGGTAACTACGGCCGCGGCCTGATGCAAGTGGACGCGGCCTTCCATCCGTTCGCGGAACTGCACATCGTGTATAAGACTCCGGTCCAATGGGTGACCGGAGCAAATCGCACGGGCAAGGCGGTCAACGTCCCGGCATCGGTCGCGAATGGTGCCCTGGTATTCGACGCTCATGAAAATCTGCGCTATGCCTGCAAAAGTATACTGGCGCCGGCCTTCGCGCATTATGCGTCGCGCGCTGACGGTGAAGTATGCGTCATCGCGAGTTACAATGCCGGAATCGGCGGCGTCGACAATGCGCTCGCGGCGGGGCTGCCGCCCGAAAGTGCCACGTTCGATCCAAGTTACGTATCCAAGATCACCTCGAGCCAAGCGTGGCTCGCAGCAACGAGCGCCGCGAACGCGATGATCCGCCAAGAGACTTGACTCGAGCGAGCCCCGTGCGCTCCCGCCGGCCGGGGTATAACACGCGCATGAGCGTTGCAGCACCCGACCTCAACACCACTCCGCCGCGTAGCGGTCGCACGATGCTCGGCCGCTTTGCGTGGCTGGCGCGGCTTGCCGATAAGGTTCGTGCCGACCATGCCGGCACCGACGGCGAATATGTGGCCTACTGCGGCCTGTCGACGGGCTTCCTCGACCGCGCGGGCGTGTCGGTGGACGACTTCGATACGCTGATTCGCGACGGCGCGAGTGACGCGGATCTGACGCGGTACTTTGACGAGCACATCTCCGATAGGCAGCGCGAGGCGGCGAACCGATTCGTGCTTGACGACATGAAGTCGCACCTCGACGAACAGGATGCCGAAGAACGCCGCTCTTAGTTCGCCGCCGAGCGGCCGCCGGGTCGCAGCGGCCACGGAGCTCGAGCCGGCCGCATTGACGGCCTACCACCCGACTCGTATGATATACGTACAATCTGTATATCAGAAGGGCGAAACCGATGGTGGTTGCAAGATGGGGAAATAGCTTGGCCGTACGCCTGCCCCGAGCCGTCGTGGACGCGTTGCAGTTGAACGAAGGCGATGCCATCGAAATCCATGTGATCGGCTCGCGGTCGTTCGAGATCGGAAGGGCGGCGACACCTCGAGCGCTGCTCGCTCGACTGCGCAAGTATCGGGGCAGTCTTCCCGCCGGCTTCACCTTCGATCGGCTGGAAGCGCATGAGCGCAGCTGAGCATTTTTTCGACGCCAATGTGCTGCTTTATCTCGTGTCGGGCGACTCGGAAAAGGCAGACCGAGCGGAAAATCTTCTGGCCGCCGGAGGTACGCTCGACGTACAAGTTCTCAACGAGTTTGCATCCGTTGCGATACGTAAGTTCGGCATGCAGCTCGACGCCATTCGCGACATACTCGCGACCGTGCGCAGCATCTGTACCGTGAACGCGCTCGATGCAGATACGCATGACCTCGGGGCTCGTGCTGTTTCGAGCGGCACGGCTTTTCGTTCTTCGACGCCCTAATCGTCGCCGCAGCACTGCTCGCCGGATGCCGGCTTCTTTATACTGAAGATATGCAGCACGGTCGGATAGTCGAGGGCCTACGTATCCATAACCCATTTACGCAGTAGCATGGGAATCGGGCTTGAGCGTCCGTTACGAAAGGAAATTCCCTTAATGGCGCGTCCGCTTTTATCACACGTCGACGTGAGGGTTCGCAACCGAGCGCGCTCCACGGCATTCTACGATGCGCTTCTCGGTGACCTTGGCTTTATCAGACGCGACAGCGAGCAATGGACGTCCTACTACGATGGTGGAAACGAAGCGCCGGGTCCGGCCGACTTCGAGTGGTTCGGGTTCACCGAGGACGCATCACCGATGCCGAATAGCAACCGCATTGCATTGGTCGCGACATCCAACGACGAAGTGGATCGCGTGGCCGCCGTTTTGCGTCGCATCGGCGCCCGCCATATCGAAGGACCGAACTACGATGAGGGTCCGGGTTACTATGCGGTGTTTTTCGAGGATCTTGACGGCCACCGGCTCGAAGTTTGCTGCCGACGAGATAACCGTCGTCGCCGGGTCCTCTAACGATGGGCCATCGATGATCGATCACCGACTCGCAAATGCGTTGCGCTGTTCGCACTCCCTATCTGATCGTGAACGATTTCATTCGATAAACGCTATCCCGGATACCATGCCGTTCTGACCGCCGCCATAGCGCCGTGACGCTGGGGCGGAGGTCCCGACCGAACAGGGGTTCGATGCACCAACTCGAAGGGCGCAGCCGATGGGTTGGCTCGGGAAACTCAAGAACGCGCTTGGGCGCCAGCGTGAGTCGCTCGCCGGCATCGAAACGCTCGCCTTGCAGCAGCGTCCGCTCGACCGCGAGTTTTGGGACGAATTCGAAGAGATTTTGATCGCGGCCGATTTCGGGGTTCCAACGGCGGAGAAAATTCTTGATGGATTACGCACCGTCGCGCGCCAAGAGTTTCTTCGCACGAGCGACCCCGTGATCGCGCGTTTCAAGAGCGACGTCGCGGCCTTCCTTACCGTGCCGGGGACCGGCGGGCTCGATCTCGCGCGACGCCCGGCCGTCGTCTTGATCGTCGGCGTCAACGGTAGCGGCAAAACGACGACGATCGGAAAGCTCGGGCAGCTCTTGCGGTCGCATCGTGAGCGCGTGATGTTCGTAGCGGCCGATACGTTCCGCGCCGCGGCTGCCGAACAACTCTCCATCTGGGCCGAACGCAGCGGTGCCGACTTTATCCGCGGCCGCGAGGGCTCGGACCCGGCCTCCGTCGTTTACGACGGGCTTTCGGCGGCGAAGGCGCGCAACATCGACGTCGTGATCATCGATACGGCCGGACGCCTCCAGACAAAAACGAACCTGATGGAAGAACTCAAAAAGATGCGCCGTGTCATCGAGCGTGAAACCGGAGCGCCGCCGGACGAGACGTTACTCGTCCTTGACGGTACGACGGGTCAGAACGCAATCTCGCAAGCGCGGCTCTTCAACGAAGCGACCAAGCTGACGGGTGCCGTCGTCACCAAACTCGATTCGACCGCCAAAGGCGGCGTTCTGGTCGCCATCAGCGACACGCTCGAGGTTCCCATCAAGTTCATTGGCCTGGGCGAGGATCTCGATGCCCTACGGCCCTTCGTGCCCGCCGACTACGTCGACGCTCTCTTCGAAG
>JAABUX010009185.1_pt1 | contig 11249 bp, 7 predicted proteins | sample 5561851 | NCBI WGS metagenome assembly JAABUX01 (sample SAMN10711883, study PRJNA513361) | rock metagenome | isolation source: Antarctica rocks | place: Antarctica: Victoria Land, Richard Nunatak red sandstone | collected 2016-01-03 | reverse complement strand
TGGGGCGGACCCTCAACCTCGCCGTGGTGGCCGAGGGCGTGGAGACGCACGGGGTTTGGGAGACGCTGAGCAGGTTGGGGTGCGGCGAGGCGCAGGGCTACTACCTGTGCCGTCCCCTGCCGGGCAGCGACCTCGCGGCCTGGTCGCGTTCCCACCAGGGCACGATCCACGCCGCCTCAATCAGCGCCTGACGCGCCGCCCGTTGGGCGCCCCCGGAGAGTGTGGGCGCCGTCATCACCTCCATCTCGACGCCATTCGTGGCATCTTTAGAAAGTAACCATCGAGTAGTGGCAGGAGATGAGCGGTATGACGGACGTGTTCCGGGACGGATTACTTGCCGGCAAGGTGGCTTTTGTGACGGGGGGCGGCAGTGGGATCAACCTCGCCGTCGCGCAGCGATTCGCCGCGCAGGGCGCGTCGGTCGCGCTGGTCGGACGCACCCTGGACAAGGTCGAACAGGCGGCGGCGGAGATCGTCGCGCGGGGGGGGGCGGCCCTGGGACTCTCGGCCGACGTCCGCGACTACGCGGCGCTGGCCACGGCCCTGCGGACCACGCGCGACCGCTACGGCGAGATCGACATCGTGCTCTGCGGGGCGGCCGGGAACTTCCCTGCCCCGGCCCTCGGCATGTCGGCCAACGGCTTCAAGGCGGTCGTCGACATCGACCTGTTGGGAACCTTCAATACCTGTCGCGCCGCGTTCGAGCACCTACGCAAGCCGGGCGCCTCGATCGTCAACATCTCGGCCGGGCAGGCGTTCCAGCCCGCCGCCCTGCAGGCCCACGTCTGCGCCGCCAAGGCCGGCGTCGATATGGTCACGCGCGTGCTGGCCATCGAGTGGGGTCCGCTGGGCGTGCGCGTCAACTCCATCGCGCCGGGCCCGATCGACGACACCGAGGGCATGCGCCGCCTGGCCCCCACCGAGGAGTCGCGCCAGCGCCTGACCGACAGCATCCCACTGCGTCGTTACGGCTCCAAGGACGACATCGCCGACCTCGCCCTCTTCCTGTGCTCCGACGCCGCCCGCAACATCACCGGCGCGGTCATGGTCTGCGACGGCGGCCAGACCCTGCTCGGCTTTGGCTCGCTGTCCTCTTGATTCCTTCCTACCTATTCCGCTTGCAGCACGTCGGCCACGCCGCTGGAGGCGGCCCACCGCGCCGGGATCCAGGCGCCGAGAGCGGCGACGGCCACGCCGGCCAGCGCCAGGAGCGGTAGGACGGCGTGCCCAATGAGGTCGAAGAACGTGGACGGCATTCCAGTACCCGAGGCGATGTGGCCCATAAACAGCAGGATTTGCCGGTGCAGCGTCAGGCCAACCGGAATGCCCAGCGCGCCGGCAACCAAACCCAGCATCGCCACCGACGCCACGACCATGGCGACGACCTGACCCGGCGCCATGCCCACCGCTTTCAGGATGGCCACGTCGCGCGCCTTCTCGCGCGTGCTCAGCACCACCGTGTTGAAGACGCCCGCCACGGCGATGACCGTCAGCGCCAGCGCCAACGCCGTGATGACGCTCTCGAGCAAGATGAAGGTCGTGTTGGTGCCCGAGTGCTCGGTCTCCCGGATGTCGAGTACGCCCGGCGCCTGGCTCCTGAGGCCGTCGGCATAGGCGCGCGGGTTCACCCCGGCGCGTAGCCCCACCTCGTAGTCGAGCGGCTCGGCGCGCGGGTCGGCCGCCGCCAGTGTCGTCCACGTCCCGCGTAGCAGCAGGTCGTCGCCGGTCTGGTCCAGGATCTCGCCGACCAGCCGCAACCGCACCGCCTTGCCGTCGATGCGCGCGGTCATGGTGTCGCCAATGTGCAGATGCGCCTGCGACAGCAGGTTGGTCGGGGCCACCACCTCGCCGGGCGCCGCGAACCAGCGGCCGGCGATCAGCGCGTAGCCGATCCAGGACGAATCGCCGCGGTAGCCAAAATAGGGAATCGGTTCGGCGATGCCTGGGACGACCGCCTCGCCCTGCCCCTCGGCAACGAAGCGCGCCGTGTCGGGATTCGCCCGCAGCAAAGCTATCACCTGCCCGTCGCTGACCAGGGGTTCTGCCAGCTGTTGCGGCGCCTGTCCGCCTGGAGCCGGCCCCTTCGAGACGTTGCCTGCCGCCGGTCGGCGTACCTCGACTTGAACATAGCCGTCGCGGATCAGGTGCGCGGCCACCTGCCCCAGTGATAGGCGCAGGCTCAGGGCGAAGACGACGGTGGCCACGCCCACCAGGATGGCCCCCGTGGTCATGGCCGAGCGCAGCGGGCGAGCAAGCGCGTCGCCCAGACCCAGGCTGACCGCGCGCGGCAGCGGCAGACGCGACAACCGATGCCCCCCCGGTCCCGAGGCGCGCCCACTCGTCGGGGCCGAGCCCATGGTGATCGCGGCCACGGCGCTCAGGCGGCCCGCGCGCCAGGCCGGGACTACCGCCGCGAGCAGGGCTACGGCGACGACCGCTGCCAGCACGAGCAGGTCCACGGGGATAGCGGCCGTGAATGGCGCGGGCAGGCCAAGGGCATGGGCAGTCTGCTGCAGGAAAGGCTGGCTGCCCAGCGTGCCCAGCGGGATGCCGACGAGGAGACCGCCCAGCGCCGGGACCAGTATCTGGCCCAGCAACACGAGCATCGCCTGGCCCGGCGCGAAGCCGACCGACTTCATGACGCCGATCTCGCGGTAGCTGGCGATGACCACCCCTCCCACCACGTTGGCGATGATGAAGGCCGCCGCCAGCAGGGCAAAGACGCTGAACGCCAGCAGGAAGGGGATCATCACCGCCGTGGTGCGGTCGGCATTCAGCTTGACGTCGAGGTAATTGCGCGCGTCTTGCACCACACCCGGCGCCAGGTGAGCCGAGATGGCCTGCGTCGCCGCGCGCAGGTCGGCCGCGGTGTTGGCCGGATTGACCCGGTACATCATCTGGTAGGCCAGGGGCGCTCCTTGTGCGGCCAACACAGTGGCCTGTTGGGGGACGACCCAGGCGTCGGCCTCCGGACTGATCGACGACGCCACGCCAACGATGACGAAGGTGCTACGCGTTGCTCCCTCGACCACCGTGATGCGATCGCCCACGCCCAGTTGGATATGGTCGGCCCAGCGCTGCGTCAGCACGATCTCGCCTGCCCGCTGTGCCCAGCGTCCGCCTTCGACCGTCAGACGGTCCACCGTCGTGTCCGGGCGGTCGCGGCCCATGATCGACAGCCGGTCGATTTGTGTTCCGCCTCCCTTGGCGCCCACTGGCCCTCCGGCGCCGGGGTTGGCGAACGCGTCGACGACGACTCGCGGCCAGGGGCCGGCCTTCGCGGTGACGCCGTGGGCGTGGGCCGTGGCCAGAAGTTGAGCCGTCGTGACCCTGACGGCGTCGAAAGTCAGCGTCAGGTGCGGTCCATTGGCCTGGGCGAAGGCATGGTCGTAGGGCGCGTCGGACTCCACGAGCAGGCTCAGGGCCAACGTGGCGGCCGCGCTTGAGAGCAGGATGACCAGGGCGATGACAATGCTCTGCAGCCTCCGGCGACGAATGTCGGCCCACATCTTGGTACGCACGGCTTTCATCGCACCACCTCCAACAGGTCGCCGGCTTTGCCAACGGTCTTGTCCATCGCGACCGCGCCGTCGACCAGCGTCACGATGCGAGAGGCGCAGCGCTCGGCCAGACGTGGGTCGTGCGTCACCAGCATGATCGTCTGGCCCTGGCTGTTGAGATCGCGGAACAGGTCGACGACCCCCTCGCCGCCGGGATGGATGATCTGGAGGCGCTGATCCGGCGCATCGGCGACGCGGGCCTTCCGGTTGAATTGCGCATCGCGGGCCGGCGGCGTCCTCTCACGCCGGGCATCGACCTCACGGCCTATCGCATCGTACAGGAGGCGTTGACCAACGCGCTCAAATACTCCGGACTGGCGCGCACGCAGGTCATGCTCGACTATCGTGAGTCAGACCTCAAGATAGAGGTCCTCGACGAGGGAGCGCATTGTCCCACGGGCCAGGACGAGCCCTCTGCCGAGCGCCCTGGCGGATCGACGGGACACGGTCTGGTGGGCATGCGCGAGCGCGTCGCCCTCTTTGGCGTGACGCTCAAGGCCAGCCCGCGGCTGGAACGAGGCTACGCCGTGCGCGCCTGGCTGCCCCTCGATTCTCCAGAAGGCGCCCACCCATGAGCGAGCGAGTCCTGCGCGTGGTCATTGCCGACGACCAATCGCTGGTGCGCGCCGGCTTTCGCATGATCCTGGACGCGCAGCCAGATATGGCCGTCGTCGCCGAGGCCTGCAACGGCGAGGAGGCCATCGCGGCCTGGCGCCGGCTGCGGCCGGACGTGATCCTGATGGATGTCCGCATGCCCGAGACCGACGGTCTGGAGGCCACGCGGCGCATCATGGAGGGCGGCGGCAACTCCTGCCGCGTGCTGATCCTGACCACCTTCGACCTCGACGCCTACGTCTACGCCGCGCTACGGGCAGGGGCTAGCGGCTTCCTACTCAAGGACGTTACCCCCGAGCAACTCATCGCCGCGGCACGCCTGGTAGCGACGGGAGACGCCCTATTGGCGCCGTCGATCACGCGACGCCTGGTGGAGCGGTTCGCCCGGCCCGTGGCCTCGCCGTCTCTGTCGCACCGGGCCATTTCCACGCTGACGGCTCGCGAGCTCGAGGTGCTCAAGCTGATGGCGCGCGGCCTGAGCAACGCCGAGATCGCGGATGCGCTGATCCTGAGCGAGGCCACCGTCAAAACGCACGTCGCGCGCATCCTGCCCAAGCTGGGCCTGCGCGACCGCGTGCAGGCCGTCGTGCTGGCCTACGAGTCGGGGTTGGTGCAACCCGCGTCCGGAGAATCGTAGACCGCGATGCCGTCAGGCGTGGATAAAGGTGTGGTCAAAACTACACCGATACGTTAGCATGACATCCGGCGTGTCTCATCGTTATCATCCGTCAAACACGCTCTTTCGACGCATTGTCGGCGTCGTTTGTCAATGCCTACGACCTATTTGGTCAACCGTGATAGCGCCACATGGCTGTCGTCTGTTCGGACAGCCACGGTATGCTCACGTGCTTATCGCATGCGTGACCAGGCACAACAACGGAGAGGAGCACTGCGTTTCTGTGTACCATCCAGGGCGTCCCACGTCGGCGACCGAGCTGATTATAGCTTTGCGACGGCTCATCGACGCCATCATCGATGGGACGGCGAGCCGCCAGCCGTCCCACACCCTCGACACCGTGTATGCCGCCATCAACTACCTGGCGGCGGCCGAACACCTCTGCACAGGCTGCGGCCGGCCGCTCGGCAGTCCCCACGCGGACCACTGCAGGCAGTTGCCAGTTGCCAGTTATCAGTTGCCAGAGTAAACGTAGCCATGTTTGTTCCCCATAAGCGGGAGCACAGCATCTATCGGGTCACCGGCAACGGGCAACGGGCAACGGGCAACTGGTCACTCGTACCGCAGCACTTCCAGCGGGCGCACGCGCACGGCCGTCCAGGCGACCAGCGCCGCCGTGAGCAACGCGATGACCGTCACCAGCGCGATCAGGGCCAGCGCGGTCAGGGTGGGCACGGCAAGGTCGAGCTTGAAGAGGGTCTTGGCCAGCACCGTGGTGGCGATCGCCACCATGACCATGCCCAGCACGCCCCCCAGGCCGCCAATCACGCCGTTCTCGACCAGCACCCCGCCGAGGACGCGCCGGCTGGTGTAGCCGACCGACTTCAGGATGCCCTGCTCCCGGCGGCGCTCCAGCATGGCCAGGGCCACCGCGTTGGCGATGATGATGATGCCCGCGAAGAGGGCCAGGCTGGCCAGCGCCACCAGCAGGATCACCAGGTTGCCCAGGATCTGGTCGACGATGGCGCTCAGACTGGTCAGGTTGAGCGACGTGGTGCCCGGCACGTAGCGGTCGATGCGGCCCACCGCGGCGTTGGCCTGGTTCGGGTCGATCCTGAACGTATAGATCAACTGCTCGGCAGGCCCGCCGAAGCGATGCACGAGGTCCGTCGACGCCAGGATCGGATAGCGGAAGTCCTTCAGCGGATTGACCGTATAGAAGCCGACGATGTGGAGGATCACACTACCCGCTCCGTTCGCGTCGTTCGAGCCGCCGAACGCGCCGCCGAGCGGCGATCCCGCCACGGTGAACGGTCCCACGGTCACGGTATCCCCGACCTTCAAGTGCAACGGAGGTAGAAAGTGCAGCAAGGTGGGCATGAGGACGTTGGCCGTCCCGGCGTCGCTCGGCCGCAAGGCCCGCCCATCGCCGGGCGGGATCGGCGCGCTGACCGCTTGATGGCGCAGGTCGTAGCCGGTCATGGCGGACAGGTAGGCCTGCGTCCCGTTGCGCCCCAACCCGTCACCGATGCGCCGACCGCTCACGTTGCTGCCAATATAGTCGGCGAGCGGCCGGCCGTTGACCGCCAGCGGGCGGTCCTGCGCCGCATTGACCACCTGGTAATTCTTGAGCCCGCCGATATGGTGGTGGATCTGGTCGTCCACGGCCTGGCGCGACTGCGCCGGCGCCAGTGTCACCACGTTATAGTCGGTCAGGCCGGCCAGGGCATCCTGGATCTTTTGCTGCACGTCCTGCCCCAGCACCACCATCAGGCCCACGCAGAACACGCCCACGAACAGGGCCAGCAAGGTCATCGTGGCGCGGGTGCGCTGCCGTCCCACGTCGCGCAGCGCCATCTTGATCGTCGCTTTCCACGGGCGCGGCAGTAGAGCCACGACATAGCTGAGCAGGGACAGCGCCACCAGTACCACCCCAATCGGCAGCAACACCCAGGCAACCAGCAGCGAGACCAGCAGGGCCAGCGTCGAGAACAGCAGCGAGCGCGGGCTGAGCCGCTCGGGGATGGGCAGCTGGCTGAGCAGCCAGATGAGGACGCCGAAGATCACCCCGAATATCCCCAGCACGATGAAGGTTCCGTAGACCACGATCACGCCCACCAGCGCATCGCCCAGGATGACGCCGGCCAGCGCGCAGAACAGCACCGACAGCACCAGGAATAACACCGCGTTGCTCAGGAACGCGCCCCAGCCTCCGCGCTCCGGTGAGTCGCGCAGCACGGCCTGTGGCCGCACTTGCGCCGCGCGCGCGATCGGCTGCAACCCGAAGATAATGGCGGTACAGAGGCCCACCACCACACCCATGCCCACGGAGACGGGGTCGACGACGAACGGCAGCTGCAGTTGGAAGGCGTTCTCGATCAGCGTCTTGACCAGGTAGGACAATGCGGTCCCCGCGATAGCGCCGACGACGCCCCCCATGATGCCAAGCAACGCCGCCTCCAGCCCGAATAGACCATAGAGGTCGCCGCGCCGGTAGCCCGCCGTCTTCAGCATCGCGATCTCGGTGCGGCGGCGCGCCAGCAGCACGTTCATGGTGTTGACCACGCCGAACCCGCCGATCAAGAGGGCCAGGATGCCAACCACCTGCAGGTACTCGTGCATCTGAGACACCTGCTCTTGCCGCTGCTTGAGCGCGTCGGCCACCGTCTGCACCGTGGCCAGCGGATAGCGCCGCTTGATCAGCGCCGCCGTGGCGTTGGACTGCGCGTCGCTCGCCGTGGTCAAACCAAAGACGCTGTAGCCAAGCGGGATGCTGATGCTGGAAGCGAAGCGGCCGCGCTGGATATAGATGTCGGCGTTGCCGGAAAAAGAGTTGGAGCGCGTGATCCCGGTCACGTGGCCGGTGGCGCTGCGCCCGCGACCATCGCTGACCGTCACCTGCCCGCCGATGCCCACCCCCAGATTCTTGGCGATGTCGGCGGAGACAATCATGTCGTCGGGCGCGGTGAGCAGGCGGTGCATGTCGCCGCCGGTCGGGTTAGCAAAGGAAGGTTGGCCCACCAGCGGATAGTGCGCCGGGTCGGCGACGATGCCGATGGCCGCGGGATAGGTCTGGTTGCCGTGGTAGACCGTGCCCGACTCGGTGGTCAGCGCGGTCACGCCCGTGGCCTTGCCGCTCGTTACAAGACCCTGAAAGTAGGCGATGTCTTGCTGCTGGAAGGGAATGACGTCGTTGCGCGCTGACAGGTCGCCGCCGTTGGCCTGGCGCACGTTGCCGGTCAGGTTGTTGCTGACCATCAGGCTGGCCAGCTGCAGGGCCACGATGGCCATCACGCCGACGGCGATGCAGAAGACCGCCAGCACGGTACGCTGGCCGCCGCGCCGCAGCGAGCGCGTAGAGTAGTTCCAATAGAGCGCGGCGCGCATGGCTATCGCTCCCCCGCCAGCGACAAGGCCTCGACCTGCAGGGTTGGCGCCTCCGCCGCGCTGTCCGAGGCCAGCAGGCCGTCGACGATGCGCAACTGGCGCTCGGCGGCCGCGGCCACGGTCGGGTCATGCGTGGCGATGACGAACGTGGTGCCCGTCTCGTCCCGTAGCCGGCGGATCAGGTCCAGGATGTTCTGGCCATTGTGTTGGTCGAGGTTGCCGGTCGGCTCGTCGGCGATGACGATGGCCGGAGCCACGGCCAGCGCGCGCGCGATGGCCACGCGCTGCTGCTCGCCGCCGGAGAGCTGGTTGGGCCGGTGGCCCAGGCGGTGCTCCAGCCCCACCAGCGCGAGCAACTCGCGGGCGCGGGCGGAGGGACTGCCGGGGTGCGTGCCCACGTAGAGCGGCGCCTCGACGTTCTCCTGCGCCGTCAGGGTAGGGATCAGGTTGTAGGCCTGGAAGACCATGCCCAGCTTCTGGTTGCGGATACGCGCCATGCGGGACTCCGGCAAGAACGTGATGTCCGTGCCATCGAGATAGACCCGCCCGCTGGTGGGCCCGTCCAACCCGGAGATAATGCCGAGCAGGGTACTCTTACCGCTGCCCGACGGCCCCACGATGGCCGCGAACTCGCCCTTCTCGATGCGGAAACTGATGCCCCGCAGGATCTCGATCGTCTCCGAGCCCAGCGGCAGGCTCTTGCGGATGTCGCGCGCTTCCAGCGCGGCCGCCTCCCTCGCGTCGGTCATCGTCATCGTGCCCACTCATGTCCACCTTGCCGGCCCTTTGGGGGCCGCGCGTCGTCGCCTGTTGCCTCTGCGTTCATGCGTTCGTGCTCACCTATAGTGTACCTTGGGGCGACAAAACTCGACGTCAGCCAGTGGTGTCTCCGAGTGGTTTGTTCGGAGGAGTGGACGCACCGGCGCCGGGTTCCACCGAGGCTTCACGCCGGCCTCATGCCGGTAAGGGACTGCGGACTGCAACCGATCAGGGGATACCGCGGGAGGTCCAGTCGTTGTATACTGATGCCAACAACGTCGTGACGCGCGGCGGAGAGCGGGAGGGGAACAGGGTGGTGATGGGGCCGGACCGGATGGACCACGGGGCCGACTCCTGGGCGTGGCCGGACAGCGGCGCGCACCCGGACGTCCTCGCCGCCATCGTCGCCATCCGCTCCGGGCTGCGGGCGCTGCTGCGCGAGCGCGAGGCGGACGCCACGCCGCCGCCGCGCGCCCTGCGCCTCGCAGAAGTTGCTCTCCATGATCCAGATGGTATCGACGAGACGGTGGACGGGCTCTCGCTGCTGACGCTGGGCGAGCGGGCGCGGGCCGTGTCCCCCCGAGCCGTGTCCCCCCGAGCCGTGCCCGTCATCCTGCCGCCGCAGGCGCCCGACTCGCCGCTGGCCCGCGCGCGCGCCGGCCTCGGCCTGACCGCGTTCGAGGGCGGCGTGCTGGCGCTGGCGCTGGCCGCCGAGGTCGACGATCGCTGCGGCCACCTGATCACGCTGCTGCACGCCGACGACACCCTGGAGCGGCGGCGCCCCACGGTGGAGCTGGCGCTGGCCCTGCTCGCGCCGGGCGCCCCGCGCGACCCGGCGCTCGTGAACCGGCTCGTCGCCGGGGCGCCGCTCTACGCCTGGGGCCTGCTGCGCTCCGCTGGGGCCGCGGCTGCCCGCCCGGTGCGGGACGCCGACGGGGCGCATCCGCGCGGGGACGCGGTCGTGCTGCGGCAGCCGCTGACGCTGGAAGCGGCGGCGCTGCTGGACCCGCACGGCGCGTCTCCCCTCCACCCGGCGCTGGCCGCTGTCGCCGAGGTCAGCGACGCGGGCCTGTCGCCCGCGCTGTCCGCGCCCGCGCTGCCCCCGGCCCTGGCCGACCTGGCCGACCCGCCTGGCCCCCCCGCGCGGTCGTCGTCCGGCACGGCGCGGGCGCTGCTGGTGGTCGGCATGGACGCGCAGGCGTGCCTCGCCGCCGCGGAGGCGACCGCCGCGCGCCGGGGCCGGCCCCTCCTGCTCGTCGATGGCGACCTCGTGGCCGCGCGGGAGGACGGCGTGGGCGTGCTGCGCGGCCTGCTGCTGGCGGCGGTCTTGCGCGATTGGCTGCCCTGCGTGCGCGGCGCGGCTCCGCTGCTGACGCCTGGCGCGCCGCAGGCCCGCGCCTACCGCCGCGTGCTGCGCGCGTCCCGGCGGCCCGTCTTGTTGCTGGGCGGCGAGGATGTGGCCGCCGGGGAGGGCATCGCGCGCGTGGAGGCGCCGCCGCCGCGCATGGCGGACCGCCTGGGGCAGTGGCGGCGGGCGGCCGATGTCTATGGTATTGCCGCGGACGACGACACGCTGCGCGCCCTGGCCGAGACCTCGGGGCTGTCCGGCCCGGCCATCGCGGAAGCGGCGCGGGCCGCGGCCGCCGCGGCGACGGCGCGCCGGGAGCTGGCGCGGGGGACGGACCTGCAGCGCGCCGCGCGCCTGGCCCTGCGCGGGCGGGCCACGGACCTGCGGCTGGTCGCGCCGCGCGCCAGCTGGGCGGACCTGGTGCTGCCGGAGGACCGGCTGCGGCTGCTGCGCCGCCTCTGCGCCCGCGTGCGCTATCGTTCGCGCGTGCGCGAGGACTGGTCCATCGGGGCGGCCACGCTGCCCGGCGTGACCGCCCTCTTCAGCGGGGCGCCCGGCACCGGCAAGAGCCTGGCCGCCGAGGTCGTGGCCGCCGACCTGGGCCTGGACCTGTGCAAGATCGACCTCTCGCAGACCGTGAGCAAGTACATCGGCGAGACCGAGAAGACGCTGGGGCGGCTGTTCGACGCGGCGGAGGGCGGCGGGGTGCTGCTGGTGTTCGACGAGGCGGACGCGCTCTTCGGCAAGCGCAGCGCGGTCAAGGACAGCCACGACCGCTACGCCAACCTGGAGACGAGCTACCTGTTGCAGCGGCTGGAGCGGTTCTCGGGGCTGGCGATCCTGACCAGCAACCTGGGGGCGAACCTGGACGAGGCGTTCACGCGGCGCCTCAGCGTGGGGGTGGACTTCCCGCTGCCGGGGCCGGAGGAGCGGCTGCGGCTGTGGATGCGGGCGCTGGGGCGGG
>JAABUX010009184.1_pt1 | contig 11249 bp, 13 predicted proteins | sample 5561851 | NCBI WGS metagenome assembly JAABUX01 (sample SAMN10711883, study PRJNA513361) | rock metagenome | isolation source: Antarctica rocks | place: Antarctica: Victoria Land, Richard Nunatak red sandstone | collected 2016-01-03 | reverse complement strand
TGCGACGCGTCCAGGTGCCGAATGCCACCGAACCAAGTCGCGAATGTCGATGAATCCATGGCCGACCTCTCCCACCCGCAGCCTCGCAGCGTCACAGATCGCAACAGGCTTTGCAATAAGAGCGAAGCTTTATCTCTCTTGGGACGCTGCGTCGTGGCACATCTCTAAGCAGTTAAACCGGCGTATTGAGGAGCATAATGTTAATGTCGCTGAACGGGGCGGCGTTGTCGTAGAAGCCGCGCCTTTACCATCTGGTGCACAATTTCTTAACGTAATCGAGTCGGTTTTCAGCGGGATGTCTCGCGCGATCATCCACAGCAGCGACTATCCCTCCCTGGACGAGGCCAAAGCAGCAGTCGCCCGGTACTTTGAGGAGCGAAACGACCACTTTCAGAAAAATCCTCATCGAGCAGGCAAGAAAATATGGGGAGGGGAGCGCGAGCCTGCGACGTTCTCAGAATCGAACAATTGCAAAGACCCGCGGTACCGATGACACGCGCGACAATAAGCGGATCGGCTGGATTTTTGGTTGCAGGCCATCCGCTTACACCTCGTCCGGGGCAGATTTCGCGGTTTGGCCGGCGCCGATGCGCGCGCCGGAATTCACGACGAGGGAGAGCCGAAGCACTGCCCTATAGCGGAAGGTATCGCTACGGCGACGCCGTCGGAAATGGCACCACCTTCTCGGCGGTTGCGTCGGCCAGTGCGTCGCGCAGCGCGCCGATCATTTGGCGCTGCTCGGCGCCATGGAGCGCCAGGCGCTGCACCTGCTGGGCAAGCTGGTTCACCGCTGCCTTGAGGGTCGCGATCTCCGCGGCGTCACGGGACCGGCTTGCGGTGGCTTCAATCTCGGGCGTGCGCTGGCGCTGTGCCCGGTTTGCCGATCCGCGAAATGCGTCGAGCACATCGACGGCCCGGTTCGCGGTCGATCGGCCGACGCCAGCCTCGCGCGCCAGGTTGCCGACAGTGAGGCGGCCATCAGTCACGCGCGGCCGCCCAGCCACCAGTCGCGCCATGGCCTCCCGCAGCATCGTCTGCGACTGGGCGCTGACGGGCTTCACATCGGGCCTGCCTTGAGCGGCGCGATCAACCGGCGTTTGCGCGTCTGCTCGGTCTCCAGTGCCTCGCGTTGGAGCGCCGAAAGATGCGCGTCGCGGAGCAGTGCGTCGCCGTCGGCGATCGACGCCGTCCAGGGTGGAAGATGGCGGGTGGCAATGCAGGAGTTGGGGCAGCGATCCGGGCTGCAGTGGGACAGCACCGGCGCGCGGCGCTCTTCGACGGGCGTGCGCGGCAGGCAGAGCGCGCTGGCAGGCTCGAAGAAGCAGTCGTTGAGAAAGCCCACGTGCATCGTGCGCGCCAAATGCCGCAGCATCGCCCGCAGCCTGGCTGGATCGTCGATGCGGCCCGGCAGGTCGCCAAGCTCGTCACGGACATGGGCAAACTCATGCAACAGGCGCGTGGAAGCTGGGCCCGTGGGAAGCAGGCCGCGCCGAAAGTCCTCGTAATGCTCGATGATGTCGTCAAGTTGGCCGAGCGCGTTCTCGCGGGCAATCTCGCCGGGGAAGCCTGAACTGGACTGGCCGCCATAGCCCTCGAAGGTCGCGATGGAGGCATGCTTGTATTGGATCTTGCCGGCGACCGTGCCGAACGGCCGGTTGGCGATATGCCAGGCGACCGTGCGACGGAACTGCCGTGTGCTGAAATGCCAGGGCCGCGCATCGGCGCCACGCGGAATCGCCGGCGTGCCCGGCACGCCATACCTGCGATCGATATGATCGCGGAACTGGTTGAGCGTGCGCACGATCTCGCTGGAAAGGTGATCCTTGGTCGCGGCACCCGACTTGAGTACGACCCACAGGCTGTCGATGCCGCGCTGGGCCCGCGTCGGTCCGGTGAGTTGCTCCAGCACGGCCACGGCGCGGCTGACCGGCGCGATGGTGACCCAGTCCTCGGACCGGCCCATGACGCCGGCCCGCTTGTAGGCGGTACTGTGGATGCGATGGCGTTCCACGACTCCGTCGGCGCTGCGCGCGACGGAATGGCAGCCACTGCGCATCGCCTGGACCTCGCTGTCACGCATGCCCGTCAGATACGCACAGACGACGTAGCAGGCCGCCTGGAGCCACTTCTCCTCGTGAACAAGGCTCTTCTGGTCGAGACGATGCGAACGCCATGGCGCGCCGGCCATTGGGTCGATTGAAATATCCGGCTCGATGCCGCCGATCTCGATCCCGAGTTCGTTGATGGCGTCGAGCACACAGGCATGATTGCGATTGTTCTGACTGATATCGCCGGCGTTGCAGCCGAGATGGAGCGCGATCAGCCCATAGTTGACCGGGACCGCATCGAGCTTGCTGAAGACATGCGCGTCATCCGGCCAGACCGGGATCCCACGCCGGGCGGCGCGACGATCGTGAAGATATTCATCGAGCCTCCTGGCGACGACCGCGACGACGGGACGGGCGCCGTGCTCCCTGTGGACATCGATCTTGCGGGCGCGCGCGCTGAGCCGATCCAGCGCGGTCCGGGCCGCCAGAATATCCGGCGCGAATGCGTCGATATACCGGAGCGACCAGGACAGCATAGCGGCGATCACCGGCGCCGGGATGCGCGGCGTGCTGTTCTCGCGCGCGAGTGGCGGACAGCCGGCGATCTGGAACGCGGACCACCCCCGCCAGGGCGTGAACCGAAACCCAGGCTGGCTCAAATGGTCTGCGTGCTCGTGCAGGTCGATTGCGAGGTCGAGCAGCGCCGCGACTTGATGGGACGCACGCGCGCCGCCGCTTTGCAGGTGGGCGAGCCACGCATCCAGGTCAGTCTGCCGCAGCAGGCTGAGGTCGAACACGCCGCTGCGTTCCTCGGCAAAGCTCATGAAGCGGCGCAGCCGGTTGAACACGGCGCGTATGGAACCTGGCGCCAGGCGCGGCCGCAGGCTGCCCTCCGGCTCGCGCAGACGGGCGTAGAGGTATTCCTTGGCGGTGACACGCTGCGCCGGATTGACCAGCAATCCGAAATCGACGCTGCAATGGCAGCGCCTGGCGTTCTCGCGGAACACGGCGGGCGCCACGTCCCAGCAGGTCTCGCCGAACAGCGGCAGCGACGCCGCGGCAATGCCGGGTCGGATCGGCAGGCCGGCTAGCACGCCGTCCTGGTCGCGCACGTATCGAGACGCGGGCACGTGGGCGGCAGCATCGACAGCGCTGATGGCGGCGGTCATGTCGCCGCAGCCTCCGGTGGGAGATACAGGAGGCAGGACTGGCTCTGCACGATGGTTCGCGCCGCGGCGACGACGGTCGCGGGAAACGCCGGCAGAATCTGCTCCGTGATCCGGCGATGCGCGCGGCCGAACTTGGCGGCCCAATCGCTCGCTGCAAGAGCTTCGCGCTGCGTCACCATGAACGCCTGGAAAGCGATCAGCGACGGCAGCTTGCGGCCGGTGATAACGGCATTGCCGCAGTCCAGGCAGCCCCAGAACGGAACGGGGCATGGCTTGCCCTTGATGCCGAACGGACTCGCGTAGAAGCCGCTGCAGCTGGCGAGCCACAGGTCCTGGGCACCGTCGAGGAACGCCACGATCTCTGCCGGAGGTATCGGCAAATCCGACGTCGCGGGCGCTGCGCGCATGCAGGCCTCCGCCTCGGGCAAGACGATCCGGGGCGCCAGCGCCGCGTCGAGAGCATCGCGAAAGCCGTCCGCCACGGCCTGCTCGTGCAACGGCCGTAACGCCGGGATATCGGCGTAATGATTTGCCGCAACCTCGGCCGTGTGGCCGACGGCAAACTGCTCCATCTGGCCATTGGTGCGCCGATACCACTCGGCCTTGTGGGTCTTGCGCAGCCGCGCGAGGATGAGCTTGGGCTTGTGTCCGTCGTCGTCGAGAATGGCGTTGCGCTCGATGAAGTCGCCCAGCACTTCGGCTGTTGGATGAGCGATGCCGCCGGCGAGATGACCACGCTGAAAGTAGCACCACAGGCTGTCGGTACCGACCCAGCGACGCGCCTGTTCTGTCAGGCGCAGCACCATCCTTATCAGGCCGCCGGGCGTTCCGCTCGATCCGTCGCGGACCCGCAGACGCCGCCACTCCGCGCCACGGGCGCGGCGCTTGCAATACTCGATCTCAACGGTGCCCGCCGCGGGATTCTTGAGGCAGGCAGTGGTCAGCGCCTTGCAGCACTCGATCTCGATACCGGTCTCAAGCGACAGCAGCACCAGGAACGGCACGAGGTCGGCGCCGGAGAGATACACGTGGCCATGCAGCTCATCGATGAGTGCATCGTTGTCGATGCCGGCATCGCGACGGAGCCAGTAGAGGTAGCGGTAGGCCGGCAGGCTGAAGCCGATCGTGCCATCGCGCACGATACGGTCGGTCACCGTACGGTAGGCCGCGCGGGTCTCCCCATCCCCCTCGGCCGAGCCGTCGCGCAAAACAGCCTCTCCGGCGACAGCGATGCGGTGATGGATGGCCAGCACCTCGCGGCGCGCCGCCTCCCGCATGGCCGCCGTCACCCTCTCGCTGTAGGCGTCGCGCGGACGAGTTTTGCCGTAGTAGCGGCTGGCGACGTGACGCAGGCGCTCGAGCAGGACTGCCGATATCGCTCCCGGCCGGTCCTCGTGCATGACGCGCAGACAGGCGGTCAGCCTGGCCATGATCTGGTACGCACTGATCTCCGTGTGCCGACCGTCACGCAACCAAATCTCGAACGCATTGACGTGCTGGGGCGTGAGTTGCTCGGAGATCAGGATCGTCGGATGGCAGTCGTCGAGAAAAGCCCAGAAGCGGCGAACCGCGGCCACGTAGCTCTTTGCCGTGGAGCGGGAGCCAGCCGGTCCGCCGATCTGGCAAATACGCCAGAGCACCTGCACGAATGGCCGGAGCAGGTCCAGCCGCGTGAGATCGGAGAGGTCGGTGCGAAATTCTTCACCGTAACGCAGGCGCACCTCGAAACGCCGGTCGATGGTGGCGGCCCTCAACTCGACATCGGGGTCCGATGTCTCGGGAAACCAAACCTGGCGGCGCGGCCGGCGCGTTGGGGCAGCGGTATCCACTACGTCGCGGCTGAATCGAGATCATCGGCCCAACGTAGAGCCGCCGCATCGACAAGCGACCGGCTCTCCTCCAGGCTGTCGAGATAGATGTAGGTGCTGGTGATACTGCTATGCCCAAGCAGCCGCTGCAGCTTCTGCAGGGGATCACCGATCACCCGGCGATAGACTGCTCCGTGCCGGTCGTAATCGGCCATCCCAGCGCCGATCTGCGCTCGGATCAGGAGCGAAAGCATGTGAACGGCAAACGTATGCCGCAACATGTGCGGCGTGACGTGCAGGTCGAGATCGCGGGCGCGACAGCGCGCATCGGCTCGAAGAAAAACAGCGTTCCAGGCTGCCGGTCGCATCGAATCGCCCCCGTCAGAAAGCCATAACCCGGCGGGCTCGGCGGGCGCATTATCCGTAGCCAGAACGACGAGGCGTGCCCGCTCGCCTGAACCCATGACATCAAGACGGCGCCTGCTCGGCATCTCGCCGGCGGCGCCGAGCATCACGCTCCGCCCCTGCCATGCCGACACGTAGAGCGGGCCGCGCACCCGGTCCCAACCGCGGCGAGCGCGCCATCGCGCGACGGCGTTGGCGCGCTCGATGGCGATATAATCATCGATCCGCCGCAACAGGCGGCGCGGCACTCGTATCTCTCGACCTTTGTTGCCTTTGCAGATCGCCGGCGGCAGCAGGACCGGGCAGGACCGCGCGTCACCCAACAGCTTGTCGTCGTGACGTGGAAGATCGGCTGGTAAGAGGCTTGACGCCTCCGCAAGCCGCATACCGGTTGCCGTGAGCAGTTCTGCGAACAAAGCGTCACGCTCGCCGTTATGACCGCGCCAGGCCGGGTCCGGGGATCCGTCGGGCAGGCGGGCACGAAGACCGACGTCGCGGAAAACGACGAACCGGTCCATGCCGATGAACCGCATGTCGTGCGGCCGGGCAACGGGTTCACGGAACGAGCGGGAGCGCCGCTGTGCATATCTCGCCGCGTCGCGCCCCGGTGCGACGGTCATGTTGCGAGAAAACGGTGTCCCAGCGAGGAGACCCTCGTCCCAGGCCCAGCCATAAAACTTCTCGAGGGCTGTGACGGAGCGGTTCCAAGACGCTCCGGCGATCTGACCTGGCCCAGCGGTGAGGCGTCGCGTGCGGTGAAAGGCGATGACGTCCTGGCGATCGCCCTCCCATATACTCTTGCCGCCGCGTCGCTCGGCAAGAAAGCGAGCCCAGGTTACCAAGTCGCGGGCGTACGCCCGGACGCTGTTGGCGGATCGGACCCCGATGGTCGGACATTCTCGAAAGAACCGATTGAGCTGGAGGTCATAGGTGCCGTCGTCGCCGAGGATAAACGGCGTGCCATCGACAAGTTCAGGACGGTCTCCGGGATCAACAGCAATTTGAGGAGAAGTGGCCGCCTATGCCGCCCAGCCGAACCGGGAGGCCGACGACAGACACATCGGTGAAGTGGAGCTGTGGCATGAGCGTCCTCGGGCTTGGCAGCGAGGGCCACATGCCGACAGTGGCTGTGGATAGAAAGCCGAACGAAGTTATGTGCATACGAGAGTTATCCCCGTTACTCACACAATCCACAGGCCGCCGCAACAATAGCAAGCAGTGGACAAGTATTGATCGTAGTTTGAAGGCAGAAAGACGGCAAGTCTATTGTGACGCCTGACGCTCTGGTGAGACACCTTCGTCGCGTATGGATAAGGCTCGTAATTCTTCCTGGGCATAGGATGAGGAGCCGAACCGCCCTGTCAGATCACGATCAAGGCGCTTCTTTGAGCCTGACCAATGCGCCATCTCATGCAGGGCAGTGCAGGCGAACGCCTCCGGCGAATGGAATGACGCCGGCTCCGGAAGTTGGATAAAATCAAGTGACGGACTATAGAAGGCTCTGTCACCACCAAGCCTTATAACCGCCTTGCTGTTCGTGAGGATCATGTTGGCGGCCTCCGGGCGACGCCACGGAGCTTCTGTTGCATCCGGCGCGACATAGGCGGGAATACCTTCGACTTGGGAGCCGTTGAAGACCGTGTAGGCGCGCAGCATCGGGATCGCTTTGGTCCGGTCCTCGGCTTCCGGTGCCGCATTGCGATCTTCCACCAGCATGCGCTTGAAGAAGAATATGGTGGTGCCGCGCTCGCCCTTGCGGACCTGCCACCCGCGATCGTTCGCCTGCTTGTAGGAGCAGAAGCGCGGATCGCCGCCAAGCGCGAACGACGTCATCATCAGAAGCAGAACATTGATCCCGTGGTAGCGGCGGCCGGTGGCGCCGTTGACCGGCATACCGGGCGAGCCGTTTTCCCAAGGCTGCTGCCATGGCTTGATTCCGCTTTCCAGGGCGGCCACGATTCGGTCGGTTACCTCCTGGTAATGGTCGCGTCGATCGGTGAACGGCTTGCCGCTGCGGTGCTTGAACATGGCGGAATTTCCTTCCAGGGTTTCGTCTCAACCCCTCCCCCAGCCCGCGTGGCGGCTGTCGGTGCAAAGGCGCGCGCCAGCGCGGGACCGCCGGCGCTCGCGCCGCGGACCCACCCTTTGTCGCCGACGGTCGGTCCGCGGTAGGCCCTCTATTGCCTGTTCTCTCTTCTAATCGCCCAGGTCGTCCTTGCTCTGCTTTCGTCCGTCTTGCTGGCTAGGGCGTGAGGTTCGCCGCGGCTGATGAACCGAACAGCCAATCTTCCACGCCTGTTCTGTAAAGGCGCTTTCCTTTTGGAAGCTTTGGCTTCAAGGTTCGCGACCATCGCTGTTTGACGATCCAGGCGTTGCGGTTGGATCGGGAGCGTTTCGCGCTGTGCCAGCCACCGCCGCCGGCGCTACCTTCCAGAACCCATCCAGCAGCTCGAACACTGGTTCCGTCCTCGTCGGCGCGAAGGTACGTGATGATCCGATGGAACCCGCGTCGTTCAGCTTCCCTGGCGCTGTAAGCAAATAGTTTGGAACAGCAATTCCAGCGCAGCATCGGGTCGAGATCGCGGCGGACGCACAGCCGGTTTACCTCGACGATGCCACGGCCGTTGAAGGCGGGTGCAACCGGGTTACCGACAGTCACAACCCCCATTAGAGCTCGGCCGTTCCAAATGCCTGCCCCATATTGCCAGGACTGAGGCGGCCCATAGTGCTTGTGATGGCGCGTGATGAAAGCGTGGACGGTCGGAAAGGAGATGTCGGCAATTCGGATATGATGATCCAGCACCGGGCCGTTCCCTTTGCCGTCGCACACGCGCCGCAGTGCATGGCCGGTATAGTCCTCGGCACCGAGGCGGCGAAGGAGACCCCGCCCCCAATCAGGATCGTCATGCATTTCCGCCGAGACGTGTTCGAGCAATCCCGCGCAGCAGGTCGAGAATTGGAAGTTTCCATCCTGCCAGATCTCATGGATCGATAGTTCTTCTGGACCGCCGCAGAAGAAGCACTGGGAAGCATCTTCGGTCATGACTGGTTCCTGAACACACGAGGCCCGAGCAACCACGGGCCTCGAAGGTCGACAGTGACCCGGTGCTGGTTATGCTGTGCGGCTAGAATGGACGTGACTCGCTTTGTCGAACGTCCGCATCCACCTGTGCTGGCTGAAGTCGTCTAGCCGATCTCGATCGCCGGTAAACGAGATGTCGGCTGTGCGGACGTTTAGCCGTCTGCCACCAGTTCGAACGGAGTGAGGACCGTCGTCCCGGTCAGCGGATCGAGATGCAGGATCAGGGTCCTGCCCCTGATGATCTCCAGGTAACCTTGACGCCGCTTCGCCTCGACCTGCTTCGCCGTGAGGCACGGAATGCGCCGTTTGCTCTGCAGGTCGACCAGTGCGACTTGTTCGCTGTCGAATGGGCCGCGCCAGTGCCGGGCATTGACCGGGTGGATCTCCGGGCAGCGATAGAGCCAGCGTCCGTCCTGTCGCTCGATCGTCTCGACGATCATGCCGGCGATGTCGTGCCGGATGGCCTCCGGCGCCGGAGGCTCGGTCGGCAGTACGGCCATGCCCTGGCTTTCCGGCTCCGTCGGGTCACTCGCCGTTTTGATTGTCTGGTCGTCGCTGATGATCTCTGCCCAGACCTCGCCGTCTACCACTTCGTCTTCCGGATCGAGGTGGAAGCGCGTTCCGTCCGGCAGCAGATAGCGACGGTCGCCGTCCTCGTCGTCCGGATCGCCGTTCGCGGCGTCGAGGACGATCTGTATCGCCTGGGCGGTTGTATCGGCCTGCACGCGGACGTCGGCGAAACCGCGTAGGGTCTGGGTCTGGTAGACCCGGATCAGATGCTCGGCCATCACACCACCGCCGCATCTGGGACAACAGGCGCGGGAGCCGTGGTCGGCAGCGGGTTGCCCTCCTGGTCACGCAGCTCGATCCAGGTGTCGGTGCCAAGCGCGCCGGACTGTCTGGCGGCATCAAAGCAGTTCGGCTTGCGATCGCGGCGGTCGATGACGACGGCGATCCCGAATGAGACGCCCGAATGGTCGGTCGCGATCCGCTGGCCGAAGGTTGCAACCTCGGCGCTGATGCCCGCGAGGGTCCGGGCCTCGATCCGGTGAGACTTGCCGAACGATTGCATTGGCAGCGAATTGATGGAAGTGCCAAGACGAGCTTGATTACGCCATGCTGGATAGGCGTGAAGCGAGAACCTAGCCATGAAAGCCTCCTGTGAAGCGCGCACGCGGTTACACCGGACGCGGGATGCGTTCGGTGGCGCCGGTGCGGGATTGATTGTCTGAAGGGGCAGGTGAGATGCGGGTGAAAAGGGGCGACCGCTGGGCGGTCAGGTCCTGGAGTTCTGATCCAGGAAGTCAGGGTGCAGGATCGGCAGATCCCCCATCGGCAGGGCGTCGCAATCGAAAAGGATGTATTCACATCCTCGCTGGCGGGCGTAATCCAATATAACCGCAAGATCGGTGGGAATCGGCGGGTCCGGCGTCTCGCTGGCATAGACAAACCAGCCGTGACGGGTGCGTCCACCGAGGATCTCCGCGCTGCTGTTTCGGGGGTCCCGGACGGCATCATCGGTCGTCTGTTCGTCCAGCCAGATCCATGTCTCCGCCGACAGATGGCCGCTGGACGCGTCGAGAAACCGACGCACGCTCACGACACCAGATCCAAACCGGCAACGGCATTGTCAGCCGTCAGGGTTTCTTTCCGTGCCAGACGGTTGGATTTTATTTGTTCCGCGAGCCAGTTGTCGAGATCGATCCAGTCGAGTGTTTTTCGACTGCCGAGATCGAGTATCTGCGCGCCACCGCCATAACCATTCAGACGAGGTCTCGAACACGACAGACACCAGCGAAAGCCCCAGATCCCGGTCAGGTTGAGGGCCTCGGCGCAGAGAAGCACGTAGGCGATGACCTCTTCCGGCTCGCCATTCTCCTCCGAATACAACCAGACGGCGCTTTCGTTCGCGCTTTCGGTTGGGTTCGATGGCCCTGCTGCGAAGTTGACTATCTCGTCGGCCTTTGCACGCTCGTTCACTTGATCCTGATAGATTGCAAGGTTCGTCTGCATGTTGATGGCGCTACCGACCGGAAGCAGGCAGGAGAAGTGTGTGAAGTAGTTTGCCACTTTGATCTCCGTCGATGAGAGAGCCCGAAAATTCGAGCCCGCATGGTGGTTGTGGTTACGTCCAGGGTTCACCCGCGCGCCCTTAGACTGGCCGCATGTTGCTCGCAGACCGTCACGATCTCATCGTGGCGCCGAGCCCGCTGCTCCATCCGTAGAGCGTGGCAATGGTCCCGATAGTCGTCGATGCTGGCTGGTTTAGCGTTGCGAGCTTCGGCCGCATGGCGGCGATTGGTAGCGGCGATGCCGAGCGCCTCCTCGGGACCACAAACCCGTGAGCGTAAGGCCTTATAAAAGGGCGTCTTCACCAGCTCGTTCGGGACTGATGCTTCATCTGGTGTCATGATGACCTCCGAAACGCAAAAGGCCCGCACGATGGCGGGCCTCGGGTGCAAGTTTGGCTTGTTTCAAAGCAGGACTGTGTATCCCCAGACGATTAGCTGCGCCTGAGTTTCCTCCGCGGTGTCACGCTCGAAGTCGTACTTTCCGCAATGACCGTAGAAGGAGTTGGCACGACGTTCGATCTCCATGACCTCCTCATCATCCGCCGCTCAAGACTCCCCTCATTCTCAGATAGCACCGAACATCTCTGCAAAGACAGGCTGCCCGGCCAACATCTGGCCAAACTGTTTGACGAGTGGCCGCAGTCGCGTAGCGGGCATGTTGGGGA
>JAABUX010009182.1_pt1 | contig 11251 bp, 22 predicted proteins | sample 5561851 | NCBI WGS metagenome assembly JAABUX01 (sample SAMN10711883, study PRJNA513361) | rock metagenome | isolation source: Antarctica rocks | place: Antarctica: Victoria Land, Richard Nunatak red sandstone | collected 2016-01-03 | reverse complement strand
AGCTGTTAAAGCAGAAGTTGGAACGCCCAGGAGGCGTAAGTGAAGTGATGGGACTTGGATCAGCCTGGATCAAAAGGCACTCCGGCATCCGCCCCACAAGGGGTCAACTTACGAGGCACACACCCGCATCGTCTGCTTGGAGTCACAAATCTCTCGGTCCGCGATGCACTGACGAGTCCGTCGCCTGTGCCTGTAGTGCAGACGGTCAGACAGGTCATAATTGAGGGCCTTGCGGGCTTTTTTGCAGGTTGGCAGTCTGCATGCTGATCAGGCGCTGACGCTTCTTGTCGGGCAGCACATCATTTTCGCTGCGCTGTGCAGCTGAATTTCGCGCAGTGCCGCACAAATTGGCCTGGAGCTCGCGGGATTGCCGGCAGGCCAGCACACATGATGGTGAGGCTCCAACAAACTGCCTTGCTGAGTTTTACGCATGCTCTGTGGCCGCAAGCGCCTGTTGCCATGGCAGACACCGGCGTCCAGCGCAGGAGCTCGGGCGAGCTCAAACACGTCCCGCTGTGCCATGCAATCGAGGGTCCTGGCGCGACCACCCACCAACCCAACATAATGTGTGCTCGTCGCAGCCGGTGCTCCGGCGCCACCGCCCGGCGCCCTACCCCTCTGCAGCGCGGACGGCAAGGTGATATGTCGTGCAACTTCAGTCACGCTCGCTGCCATCAGCAGTGACAAGCTCTGTCACTGCACCATAACACTGCCTCACGAGTCGACAGTGAGCGCAACCCCACCCTCAAAAACCGGCGTCAAATAATACTCCATGGCTCAGAAGTAAGCGCTTACCGCTCGCTGCACGTGGGCAGGTGTACGACGCGAGCCTGCGGGGCCACTGCATCCTGCCGGACGGCAGCATCATGACGAGCGGCGTCTGGACGTCCCGCGCCCCCGGGGCGCCCGTGAACTATGTCGTCAACTGGACGACCGGCGGCGACGACAGCGCCGGCAAGGGGCGCGGCTACGCGGCCATTCACGGCTGGTGTGGCCGCAGCCAACACGCGTCCTGACGATTGCATGAGCACTAGCACCGCCGTGCCCAGCTCCACTCTGCACTGATTTCCGGAAGAGGCACGACTCCAGATGCCAGCAATCAGCCTAAGCTGTCCGGGTGCCGGTCTCGCTGCATCTTCGGTGCACAAGTTGAGTTCATTCGTTACTGCCGGTAATGCAGATACGCGAGACCCATCTATGGACACTGACCGCTCATGACGCCCGCGACGCGCAGTGATGGCGACACGCTGACGGTCAACTGGTTCGGCGCCGCCTCGCACAACTTTGTGGAGAGCGGCGCGGCAGAAAGTGCGCAGCCGCTGTCTAGTTGCCAAGGGCTTGATTTACTGCGTTCCCACCGCATCTGTCTGTGCTTGGCAACACTGCTGCCGCATGCCATCGCTGCTGCTCGTATTGTGTCTAAGGACCGCATCGCTTGCATGCCGCTTTGCGGCCATGTAGACGCACTGAACAGCTGTCGCCCCGCGCAGTCAACAACATCTGCAATTTTACCTCGTCGACCGTGAGGGCCGCGGCGCAGTCAGCGCCATACACCTTCGTCTGGCCTGTCCTGGACGGCTTCAACGTGAGTACCTGTCTGTACTTGAACCGATCACGCGTTGATGATGATGACGAGCGGTTTGAAGCTGCAAACCACATGGGAGCACGTACCATTCAATGTGAATCTTGCTGTTGATTACCCGCACATCTCTGCTGAGTGCTTGCTGCTCAGATCGTGCGAATGTGTGTGATGCACAGGAAGAGTCATGAGTGGGTATCGAGCTGCTTGCAGGTGTACAGCAGCTCCGTGGGCAGCGACTGCACGACGGGCAAGATGCACGTCCAAGTCGCCATCCACCGCTTCCCGACGCTCAAATACGGCTGCATCCACCGTGCGCTCCCAGCCTCGAGCAATCCAGCCCGTGCTCGAGTTGAAACTCCGTTTTGGCTGAGTCAAGGAAGCCGCTGCAAGACCGCCAGTCCCGGCAGGCAGCAGCTCGTATGCCCACTTTGACCAGCGCTTCTTAGTGCGATCACTGGTCCTCACTATGCTTATGCTGATGGCACTATGCAACCTTAAAGTCGGTGACCGTTGCAGGCACCGTGATGTTTGCTTACCACAGCCATGTGAGCTTTGTTATTGGTCTCTGCACAGGCACATAAAGCCTGTGCTCATCTGCGAGCCCCATGCGCAGCCGCAAACACCTGGCTGTCATTGCCGCAGGGTCACCGCCGCCAAAGCCGCCGTCACCGCCACCGCCGCCTCCAAAGGCAAAAGGTCGCAAGATGATGTGATGCGCCCACAACGGACGCTGCTGCGAGGGCACACGCTGCCGCACATGCGGTTCGCAGATAACTATCACTGGCTGCCGACGGAGCTGCCGGCCCCTCAAGACGTGCCATTTGCATCTAGTGTCCATTTATCCTCTGCTATGCTGATTGAGCGCTTGTTGCACAAGGACTGCCGCGCAGCCATTGAAAATCTGCTGGCCGTCTGTATTGTGCTTAATGTACAACAATCGGTTTTCCAGAGTTGCTGAGCGCGAGGCTCAAACGTTTATGAAACTTGTGAACCGGTCGGATTTAGCACTCAGCCTGTGGGCCTTGTCATAGCCACTTGACACTGTCGGAACTGGACAATGGAACTGGCAGTACGGCAAGTGAATCGTCAGATCGAAGCTTGCGTTGGACGTGCGGTCGTGGTGAAGCTTTCCGGGCTGTTTAGGGCGTACCTCGTGCTGGTGCTGGCCACAATGACCGCAGTAGACTTCAACACGCGCTTTGGACAAGGCATACGTGTAAGCAGCGATTGGGCGCCGCTGTGTTCATACGTGCAGAGGTAGTTGCTGCCAATTCAGGACGTTCTGGCTCCTGTGCGCGCCGTAAGATCCTGTGAACTTACGCTGCAAGCTGAACATCCTCTGGCTCCACAGGCCTGTCGCCGAAACCCTGACAAGACGCAAACCACGCTATGGCCAGTGCAGCCTGATGCCCTTGGCTACCTCCGAAGCAGCTTGTTCATGAAATGTCGGCCGTTCTGTGCGTTAGCAGCGACTCTGGCACGTTTGCTGCCGGAGCTGCCTGACAGGTCATTCAGCCGCTTCGCCTTGGAAGCTGCAGGAGCTCCAGTCGCGGCGTATGACATGGGTCCTGACCGTGGTGTGTCGCAGAGCTCGCAGCGCAGCAGGTGCAGGGACGTGCCGGCGTAGGTGCACACGGAGCACGTCCACGTTTTGCCCGTCGTGAGCCGGGCGCTGCCGTTGCTGGGCCCCCTATGTGCACAGCACGCAGTCCATTTGTGCGGCGCTCGCATGTCTGCAAGCGGTCCAGGTGATGGAGGTCGCAAGCAGCCATTACAACATCATCTGCGACAGCGTTCAAACGTGCACATCCATGCTTGCAAGAGACAACAGCCAATGATCTCAGCCCTGTAGTGTAAGCCGACCAGTTCCAGAGCCTCAATATGCACAGCCGTAGTAACACAACCCGCAATTCCCTAAATCAGCTCCTACGCGATGAGGCGGTCGCGCCTGCGGGGCTCCGATGCGGCGGCCGGCGGCACATCCCAGTGCCTGAGGCTCAGCTCCAGGGCGGCCGGGTCCTCCTCCCCCTCCTCCTCGCCCTCCGCCGCGTCGGCGTCCTGCCAATCCCGGAGGCTCAGCTCCTGCGGCTCCTGGGCTCCGCCTAGCGACAAGCAACAAGTGGTTTCTTTGAGGTCAAGTATGGACTAAGGCTAGGAGTTGAGTGAGGCACAGGATTAGGAAATTCAGCCGACGCCGTGTTATGCATGCGTGTCTTTCTGCGAATGCTGTGCACATGCTCCGGCACAGCATGTGTACAGCGTTCACGGCACAGGCTTGGCATCGCAGGCCGCATTTGCTTTCCAGCTCCTCCATAGGCATGCAGAACATGGGTATACGCGGAGAGGATATCCAGGCTGCTACTGGACCGTGTAGCTTGGACACGCAAGAGGTGGGACACCCTCCTCCGTGCAAACCTCATCCTGCGCACCTAGGGATGACCAACGAGAGCTGAGGCGACATTTGATGCTGCTCCTGGCTGGAAGCCCGCACGGCTGACAGCCTCGCCATGCACATGGCAGTGCTTCGAGAGCATGACGCCGCAGAAAGCTGCACAAGACGCGCTGTCGGCCTTGCAAAACCACACCTGCGGAGCTGGCAAGGCGCTCGGTGCGGCGCGTGATGCTGGTCCAGCGCCAGACGCCGCCCTTCTCGCCTGCCGTGTACTTGGGGTGGGAGGCCGACAGCGGCTGCCACTCGACATTAGCCGCCCCCGGCGGGTGGGTGTGGTCAAGCGCCGATCCTGCAGCCGCCGTCTCCGGTGGCGCCGACTCGACCACCTGTGAGCCCGCATAGCCCGTGTGAACATCCGCCACAATCCAGGCTTACCTATCAATGTATATGCCTTAGTGTGGGATCAGCGCATAAGAACCAAATGAGAGATGTAGAATGATGACACAGCTCGGCTAAGGCGGCAAGACAGTGAGGCCTGGGTCCCCGAACAACTCACCTCAGGCGCCGCGTCCTGAGCGTCCGCCGGCGGCTGCGGCTGGACGAACCCCGTCAGCCGCTGCTGCCCGGGCTGTACGGCAGACTTCTCCTGGAAGCTCGAGACCCTGCGATCGGTCGGTCAAGAGGCAGGTCACCGACCGATGGGGCAGACACTCGAGAGTAGAGGCAGCCATGTATAGATTTCCCCAGGTGTGCCGAGCGGGCCATGTATGCACTGCAGCGAACCATGCGGCGGAGTCGCAGCAGGCAAGCAACAATGCTGCTATAGGGCTGCATATGCCTGTAAAGTCGGTTTACACAGCAACAGACATTGAAGATTGGCGCACCTCACGCCCATGAGGCGCAGGTCCAGCGGGTACTCGGCGCGCATGATGCGCAGCGTGACTGCCTCCAGCTGCTCCGCCGTCCACACGTACTGCTGCACCGTCGTCGCCCGCGAGCGCAGCTGCACCGGCGCCAGTCACACACTCGCTGAGGGTTTCATCTACTGTCTGACTGATGATAGAGCTCACAAAGTCCACTCTGTAAGCGCCAGCTGCACACACACTGGAGGCATCCGGCCACGCTCCGCACTGGCAGCACGAAATCAGCGGCACATAGCTTCCGAGAGACCTGCCTTTGGCCATGAAGAGGTTCGGAGTACTGCGTCCGGGACACGACCCACCTCAAAAGTAGCAGCAGACTTGAGCTTCAGGGTGACCGTCTTCCCGCGCAGGTCCTCGCGTGCCATGTCCTCCGCCAAGTGGGTGCAGATCTCGCGCAGCTGTGGAGCACACTTTGCACGGTCGAGCGTCTCTTGGTGGACACAATGCAGATGACACAGCGAGCGGATAGGAGAGGTGGTGACGGCCCGGCTGGTTGTAATGTGTAATGCCGTGCAGGCACAAGATTGCCAAAGTATTTGCACGCTCACGACGCCAGGCCCAGGACCCAAATGGCATGAAATTGTATGCAGGGTTGCATTTGCATAATAATGTCCAGCAGCACCTTGGCTTCGAGGTCCTCTGGGGCGGAGATGCGCGGGAAGGTGCGCTCGCAGCTGATGCCCTTGCGTCCGACCTCGCCCTCCTTGGGCTCGTCCCCGTGCGCCGTGCTGCCCAGGCCCAGCCCCGTTGCCAGGAAGAAGTCCGTCGAGATCTGCACGGAAAAGTAAAATGTTATAGTGTTTTAGCTCTATTATTATTGGTCAAAAATTGAATAAATTTATCTTTAAACAAGCCAACTTTTGCCGACAGTGACAAACAAAAAGCTCAGCGCGGCGATTCAGATTAGGGAGAATCAAAGCCTGTGCATTGTGCCTTGCCAACCATGACGTGCTGCACGCAGGCGCAGCGCCACGCAGCAAAAACCCCTTTAGATTGGCGGAACTCCGAGGGCGTGCTCGAAAACCTGATACGTGCCCACAACCTGACACGTGCCCACAACAATTGGTCCATGCCAGGAGCCATTTGACAGCAGCAACAGAGGCGGCAGCGGCGGTGGCATCAGGTATCACCTTCGAGAACAGAGCCGACAGCAATGCGCGCTTGGCGATGAGGTCGCCGCACACTTCCACGCCAAATGCCTTCAGCATTTGCTCGGTGACCTGCACAGCACGTCATCGTCATCACAGCACGTCGGCAGATGGGCACGCAAGTGGGTTGCATACGCCAAAATATAGCACAGAGATGTGCGGCAACTGCAGATGATATTGTAGTGCGGCACATGCAGAGGACCGGTCAGAGAGTCACAACTGCATGGCCGCAATGACGTATTCCGAGAGCTCGCCTTGCCGATGCCGCAGACTTTGCGGATGGGCAGCGTGGCCACGAAGTCCATGATGGTTGCCACGTCCGGTGCCAGCGTGAACTGTCCGTCAGGCTTCATTCGGTCAGCGCAGACCTGTTGCAATACCGCAGTGAGGCGTCAGAAATCAAGACTGAAGGTCGCTATGCGCAGAGGACCGTGAAGTGCACACTGCGGCAGCTCATCGTGATCCTGCTGAGGCATCTGCTGACCACCTTTGCAAGCGCCCTGTTGGGTGCCACCCCGACGCTGCATGTGAGCCCTGTCTCCTCCCGGACTCGCCTCCGGATGGTCTCCGCGACGTCTGACCCTGCGCGGGTCAGGCACGTGTCGGCATCGACCTGGTTTCAGAGGTGGCCCCGGCAGATACGAGGGCAACACTTGGGTCACCAGGCGCACGGTGACAGCAGAACATATGCGCTGTACATGCTTGTAGTTGCATATGTCAATAGTCACCACTAGGCATCCTCCTTGCCCATGTGCCCGTGATGTCATCCACGAGCCAGTACCTGTCATGTCGTGCGCTCTGCAGTAGTCTGTGACGTCCAGATACGCCTCGTCAAGCGAGCCAGCGTCCATGTCAGGGTCGAAGTCGCGGAATATGTGCCGCGTCTCTTGACTGCACCAGGCAGCGTGGTCATTAGCGAGCTGCTGCGACTTCGATGTGGGGGCACTGCCCTTACATGCATGTGTTACCAAGGCATTCCAGCCCAGGGAGCTCATTTGAGCAAGCTAGCGCGCTGCTGTACTCAGACTGACGCTGTCTGATCCCAGAATGACTTGCTGTGGCCATTACACGGGGTTGTGGCGAGCAAAGTACGTACCTCGCCGCAGCATACTTCTCAAAGTTGCAGCTCACGAACACCAAATCCGGGCACAGCCGCCGCCCGATGTAGCCCGGCATGGCGGACCGCACCCCATATCTGCGCGTGGCAAAGTTCGAGTGTGGTCCCAAGCCGCATAGGTGTGCGGTGGGCAGGCGGCAACACAATGCATTCGAAGCAAGAGCATGTCTTCAGAGAGGCCATTTCCTGTTACTGGACTCGGGTTCGCGGACCTCCGGATGTGATCGAAATCTTTTGACAGATGTGTCACAGGTCTAACCACAGATCGAATGTTGATGGCACCATATTCCGTTCACAGACTCACGCTCGAAGTAGGCAAAGCGTGCCTTCTGGCGACGTAGTTGGCGGTGGTAATCATCCCGATCCCGCCCACGGCCATGGGCTTGTCCTTCTGCGAGGCCTCACGAAACTGTCGCAACGGGTTTCCGACCGCCATGGGCTTCTCACGCTGCAGGACCACCCACCGTGATGCAACACATGCCAGCAGTGCCTAACCATCACGTAGTCAGCGAGCACCAAATAGGCTCTCCGCTCACAGTCACATGGCGCTGCACCCTCTGCAGCAACTCAGTTTGCAGCACGATAAAACATCTACAGTGAGCAAGAGCAGGCCTGAGCGCGCTGTGCGAGCTGCAACTGTGGTGTGGCTCCTGTCGAGTGCTCGTGCAAGTGCTGAACTGCACCAGGGACGGGTCGTCTCGCTCCTCAACGCTGGCGTAAAAGGCGTCCATGTCCACCACCAGCCACGTGCGCGTCAGGTCCCGCGCCGCCGTCATCGCCGCAATCTTGGCGTCCAGACCCCTGCAGCTCACGGCAGAAGGCATGTTTGCCTCCGGGAATGCAACCATTGCTGCATCATCACATAAGTCCACAGCATGCCGGATGGGCCATGCACGAAAAGGCTTGGACAAGCGCCGTGTCTGGCGGGAATCAACGAGGTTTCCCACGACCAGCCAGACGTGGACGCACTTTTCCCGGGTCGACAGCTCTGCAGGCGACAGCTGCGCCGCCTGCTGCCTCATGCGGGCGACCTTCTGCTCTGTGGCCGCCTGCTTGCGAGCCTCATTCCTGAAGTGCGGCGAGTCCTGCAGTGCAGATTTTCTGCAATGTACTGATCAGCTTCATTGAAACCGCATGACAGCAGCTCAATGCAGCCACAGAATGCCATATGCACGCGACGCATGGACCGAGACCAGTGTCATGGTCACAGTGCGATGCGCACAGGAAGCGCACCTTGCTCATCTCGTACACGACCCGCTGCACATGGTCGTGGTCGACCTTGTCCATCCCCGCCTTGGCGTTGGTGAACACCGTGTGGTGCTTGCGCCACGCGCCGTCGCCCTGGGACTGCTGCACCGGCGGCTGGTCGGCTCGGTTCCCGGCATTGCGAGACGTCGCGAGCGAACGCGGCAGGGCACGTGCCGAGCGACCTGCAGGAGCTGCTGCACCGTACGAGGCTGCGCGTGACCTGCTGCTGGGGCTGACTGCTGGCGACTGGCCGCCTGGCGTGTGCGCCGAGGCAGGCAGTGGCGCCGTGCTGGGAGGGCTACCTGCAGGCTGCGGCGCGCTGGCGGGCCCTGCAGCGACCCTGGCGGCTTCAGGCCCTGGCGCTGGCGCTCCAGCGGCATGCTGATGCAGTTGCGGGTCCAGACTCCGATCGAGGTCGCTGCCGATGCGGTCCGTCGGGGACGGCAGCATCATGTCAGCATTGTGCAGCTTGCTTGGCTGCAGACGGCCGCGCCCGTGCGCGAGTGCGCACGCTGCTGCCAGGGTCCGAGCCCTGACGACGTCACGGGAGGCGGGGCAGCTTATTGCCGACAGTGTGGCAGAGGCTCATCGGCCCGCCTGTTGCGCGAGGGAGTGGCGATGGAGCGCAGCACAGCGCAGCACAGTCGCTCGTCTTCGCACTGCAAAACTTTCAACAGCAAAGACGACAGCTTGCGTCTGCGCGAGCTGAACATGTCAGAACTTGGAATGTGCATTTTTCCGCACCTGGAGCTGCTGCTCCGCATGCAATGCCATCAGCTGAGCTTATAATCAGGGGATCACGCAGTTGTCCACATTGAGCAGCATCGCAGCCCGAGACCCGCGAGCATGCCCACGACACCTTGCCCTACTTCTTGCAGCGGCTCCGAACGCCCGTCTGCGAGGCCGCCGCGGTAGAGTGGTGTGCCGACCTGCGATCACTAACCCCCTCTGCCCCCCTTAGATGCCCATGCATGTGACAGTCGCACGCTGGCTAGCATGGTGGTCTGTTCAGGTGGCAGCTGCTGCTCGTTCCCCGTGCGTTCACCGTGACAATCTATAAGTGCATCGTGCGGGTTGCAGGTGGCGTGCGTTGCCGCCATTTGGCACCCTGACAGAAGCCGGCTTCACCGCCGCAATGCAAACCATCATGGCAGGCTGCAGCCTTTGCCGCTGCAAGTCATAAACGGTCGGCGTGACTGAGGAGCGCACGATCACCAGCTCAGCACGGGATGCAGATCTTCTCTCAGCAGACAGCAGGAGAAGCAGACCAGGCAGAGGCGTACCGACGCATGACAGATGCCGCACCGCAGCTTCAGAGCCCCATTCGGCCCAGCGAGCTTGCAGCGGCATCGATACAGCATAGGTTCGCGATGGCCGTGCCGCCCGCCCCTGCGCCGGTGGGATTCACGGCCATCGGGCCTGCTGGCAGAGGGCCGGTGACGTTTCAGGCACCAGCCGTCAGTCAGCCCGCCGCTGCGCCGCCTCCCGCGGCCAGGGCACACCGTGACGTCCCAGTGCGTCCCGTTGGCTCATGCGAATGCTGCGCCGGCAAATTTTTGCCGCGACAATGCGATACTCAGCTCCCGTGGCTGCACCTTCCAAAATACATCCTACATTCAGATCAAGACGAGCTCTACACAACTAACGGCGCGACGACAAGGCACGGCATGTGCAGGCTGGGCGCGGGGCGGCTTCCCAGAGAGTTCCTGCCTCGCCAACCCCAAGGTCCCTCGCAAGCGACAACGATACCATCATACACATCGCAGAGGTACGACATCCATCATGGAGCGTGGTGCATGGAAGCAAGCGTGCATCGAGGCAGCCATGTGCACACGTGGCGAACCTGCGTGCATCACATTAGCTCCTACGATGGCCGCTGGTACCATTTGTCTGCAACCATTGCCGCTCTAGTAGCATGCTCAACCCCTACGGCCATAAGTACCTTGTCAGCCACACTTGAAGGTGGTGCACGCCTCAGCGCCGGGCTTCCCGGTGGTGCCCGAGGCGGCGTTGACCGTTGACGGCGGCGACGTGCGCGTGAGCGTAATGGCGCTGGTGCAGCCGCCCGACCCGCGGGCGCCGCTGCACCTGCTGCCGTCGCCCGCCGTGGCTGCCCGCCTGGCGGCAGCGGGCCAGAGCGACGGCTGCCTGGCCGCCGTGCAGACGGCGCTGACCATTTACCTGCACCAGCGCGCGTGCTGCGAGCCGCTGGCGGTGCGTTTGCTCTTTTGATGCATGCCATGCAATTTTGCAAGATCCATGCTTGGCCCTTTATTTCAGTATTGCCGAAGCGAGCATGTCTCCGAGTCTCATCTCGGCATCTTGCGCCTACCCAACCGCTTGCTGGCAACAGCTGAATCGAGAACGTCTTCCCGTGCTGTCCCGCTCACGGCGGTCTGGATGTCTGCAGAGTCTGCCTCTGGACTGTCTCGGCCTGGCGAAGGCAGCGGCGCTGGTCCGCATCGGCGCCGAGCAGACCGCGCTCGCCCTGACCCTGGGCCCCAGCCAACCGGACACGATGCTGCCGCCAGATGCCTTTGTGCAGGGCGAGGCATATCAGCAGGAGGACGCGGTCGCCGGGCAGGCCGCCATGCACGATGCTGTACGCGTTGCCATGTCGGCGGCGGAGGCAGTGGGTCGCATGCACGGTGAGTCTAAGCGCATCTGCCGACATGCATGGGTTGGATTGCAACATCGCAGACAGGCAGTAGCCTTTGCACTTTTGGCATGAGTGCTATGCACAGCGCAAAGCAAATTCACGGGCGTGGCTTGCACTCGAACATGTCTGCCCGTCACAATCTAGTTACCAAATATTGATATGAGCTGCAGACGCCGAGCGCG
>JAABUX010009181.1_pt1 | contig 11251 bp, 20 predicted proteins | sample 5561851 | NCBI WGS metagenome assembly JAABUX01 (sample SAMN10711883, study PRJNA513361) | rock metagenome | isolation source: Antarctica rocks | place: Antarctica: Victoria Land, Richard Nunatak red sandstone | collected 2016-01-03 | reverse complement strand
AAAGCCGCTCTCAAACGCCTATCAGCGCCTGTACTTACGCCAGCAACTTGCACCGGAGCCGACAGCCGACGGCGTACTACACCTTCATAAGGTGCCAACAGAGAGTCTCATTGCGCTTGTTTGCAGGAGGGCGCGTCCCCCATGGCGCCGAGCTACCCGCAGTTCTACGGGGGCGGCGCGCAGGTTCCATCACGGGACGCCGACTTCGAGGCATGGCACGGCCCCGTGAACGTGGTCCCTCAGCAGCAGGCGCAGCAGCAGCCGTCGCAGCAGCAGCAGCAGATGCAGCAGCAGCAGGGCCTCCTCCCAGCGGCGGGTTTCCAGCTGCCCGCGCCGTCTTTTGCGAGCACGCTCGGCATGCCGGAGCTGCCACCGCCCAGTGGGTCACAGGTCAGTCCACCTGCAATTCTGTTGTGGGACGCACTGGCACGCGCGCAGTACGCTCTGGGCCTTCGGCTGCTTTGCGCGGGTGGTTCCTTATACCCAGCACGCTGTCGGTATCCTGGCGTCGACGACCTGGCAAACCTACCTTCCAGTGTGTGGCCTCAAATGCCGTCTGAACACGCGCCGCCTGTGGCGGTTGACCCTTCGCATGACGACTTCGTGCACACCTGCAGGGGTTCCCGAGCTATCTGCAGCAGTACGACACGGGCTACCGCACCATGGGTCCGCAGCAGGCGCAGCCCCATTCCGCTAGCAGCGTGCAGACTGGTGCGGGATCTGCGGCGCAGCAGCCAGGCTTTGGGTCACAGGTCAGCCCTCGTACCTTGGTCCACACTAATGGTCCGAAACGTCTGGCCGCCAAGCTGACGTGCCAAATGCACCATGCCATCTGGCGACACCTCGTGCTGTGTATGAGTCAATCGGAGGGTGCTGGAAAATGCCATCATAGCAGTTGCATCATTGACTGCTCTGCGGCCCCAGATGCACAGTGATCTGTTGACGCAGAGCACGCTGTTCTCCGGAGCTGGCCCAGCTGCAGGCGCTGTGCGGCCATCTGCGCCGCAGCCGATGCTCGCATTTGGCTTCGAGCCATCTGTGGTTGCGCCATCCAACCGGGTTGTGTCCTCAACAGGTGCCTCAGACATAGCCTCGGTCGCCATGAGTGATGTACAGAGACCGTGTATTCACAGGATTGTTCCCCAGCGTGCACCATGCTGCACCCCTTGTCATGCATCTTGGCCTGCCAGTACTTTACAATGTCGTTCGTCAACGCTGCCTCCTCAAACATGATGCGCTGGAGATTGTGAGCCGTGTTCATGCTCTTATACGATGTTGTCGTTGCAGCCGTGAACGGACACACGGTCAACACACGCGAGTCCAGCTCAGCCAGCGATGAGGCACTGCCGCTGGGCCTGAAAAGCAACAGCACCGGCGGCTCAGGCGGCTCCGCTGCGGGCGGTGCGTGCCATTACCTGTTGTGTGAACGTCCGCGGGCACGGCATTCTGCTCGACATGGACCATCAGCTACCCTCACGCCCGATGGCCCCCCAGTGATGATCACGTTTGTCCCTCACCCCAATGCCTGTGCAACCAATCCACTCCATACTCATCTGCGTGCTCTTCTGGTGACCAGTCAGCTGGACATGCACAGGCTCGGCAAGCGGGCGGTCGCTGCGGAAGATCAACAGTGCCGGCTCCGCGGGGTCGGCCGAGCGCGAGCTCGTTCTGCTGAACGGTGCCGTCAAGAAGGAGACCGACAACGGAGCCGACAAGATGGCGCGCCAGCTGAACAAGTGCGCCACGGTGACTGACCTCATGCAGTGTATGGGCCTGCCCAAGTCTAATCCTATCTGACAAGCGCGCAACATGTACGCAACATCTGCCTGCCATAGCAGTCATCGGCAGACTTAACCAGGGCGTGTGTGAGCTTGCTGCACAGCAAGAGCACCTTGTACTGGATATGTCAAACATTGCCGTGTGTCAGAGCGTTCCATCCTGCTCCGGCAGGTTCAAAGAGAAGAACCGGACAGCGCAGAAGCGGTATCGCGAGCGGCAGAAGAGCAAGCTCCAGGAGAGCGAGGAGAAGGTGGCGGAGCTGACGGAGCAGCTCAACTCGCTGAAGGTTGAAAAGGTGGGCCGCCGCCAGCTGTCATGCAAGCCACACTGAGTGTTCATAGCTTGCCTGATGTTGTCTCAGCTTCAGCCTGCGCAGAAATGAAGGACTAAAGCATTGCTCTTGGTGTCTACCTCGAGCAAGCCACAAATTTTGCGTGACTGCTGACAGATTTTGTTCCTTTACTGCAGGCGACCCTGGCAAACCGCAATGCGCTGCTGGAAAAGTTCCTGGCCATGCAGCAGCAACAGCAACAGGTAAGTTGCGCTGCTCACGCGGTTGAGAGTCATGTCAAGACTTGGAGCACCGCAGTAGCTGCTGTCAACACCTGGTTGTCGCCTTCGGTAGCCACTGACCTAGGAGCGCTCGTTGCCATACCGCCACTGTACTCCACAGCACGGCCCCTCTTGGTCGATGGAGGGTCGAATTGTAGCCAGAATGCTATGCTCCGTGGTGGCCCGATGTCCGCAGCAAAGCCAGCGGTTTTGTGGCGTGGGAACCCCTGCAGATCGTATCCATCGTACCATCGTATGCTGGCTGCACTGCGACCTTCCCTCAGCCAGCAAGGGCTTGGAAGCTGATCAAATACAGCAAGCCGGCCAGTGCCGGGATGATGTAGCGGCCAGCGGAGTCATGTTGGCGCCGCTGAAAGGGAGTCCTGCCTCCAAGGGTAGGCTTGCGGCTACCCCATCTCGGCACTGCGTGCCTGTGCAACAGGCGGGGAGCACCAGCATCGTGGAGGGCGAGAAGGAGGCCTGGTGGCTGGACGACCGCACCAAGCGCCTGTTCGAGCAGACGATGCGGCTGAGCGGGACGCTGACCTTCACCGTGCGGCCCGGGACGCCGCTGCAGCTGACCCGCGAGCAGGCGCGTCCTGCGAGTTTTCGCATCAGAGGATGAACAGGTTGTCCGCCGGTCTTTCTTGTGGCACAGACAGCTGTCAGAAGGTTCATCGTGCGCAAGCTGCTGGCAAAAGGCTTTCAGTACTAGTCTAGACAAACAAAGCCCCAGCCTGCCACATAGAGCCAATGCGTGTCAGGGTCTGGCAATTGTAAGTCAGCATCTGGTGTCCATCGTAGGTTGCGGACCTGCCGGTTGAGGAGTACGAGGCCCTGTGGAGCGAGTACGTCAGCGCGTATGCTGAGCACCTGCTGAAAGCAGACAACGACCCCTCGTCGCCCGCCGGCAAACGGCTGGTGCGGTCTGCAGGCCACAGCAGTTCCAGACCCCGTCTGAATCCCACCCTGCTGGTCTGTTTCAGTCTTTTCCCACTGACTGCTGTGCTGGACTTGTGTCGTAGGACATTCGCAGTCATTAGACGTCTGCTGCTCGGATTACCTTATAACTCAGTATTGCATGGCCTGCGGAGCTTCGCGATAGCAGCGATGATCAGAGCCGCCCAACCCATCAGCAAAGTTGTGTCTGTCGCAACAGCCACTGGATGGGCAGTCTTGCCCGTGCTCAAATCCTGGAGCAGTAGAGTCCAGCAATATGTGCTACGGGGCAGCGAACCGAGTGTTTGCCCACCCTTGGGACGCCAATATCACTTCCCTTGGCTTTCTGGAAGACCAAAATCTAGGTTCCAAAACAAACACTAAAAGCATTACCCGTCATCGTCCCCGCAGGCGCAGCTGGTGTACGAGGCGGGTCAGATCAAGGGCTCCATCGCGATGTCGCACCCGGACCGCCTGCACTCGCACGGGCAGCGGGGCGACCTGTGCTACGGGAGCCCCAGCAGCAACCGGGGCGCCGAGCACCTCCTGGAGATGGTGAGGCTTAATTTGCTAAGGTTCAGCCGCCAAACAGTGGAGGTCGCACGGCGTGGTGTGCTCAATTTCGTCATGTTTGTTGACCTCAAGGCTGTGCACTGGGCACTTGCGATGCATCACTTGAAGCTCTTGCTCCGTGCAGTACTTTCGAATGCTCCCAGCGCGTCAGTGGATGTTACCAGCGCCCACAAGACATCCCTCCGTACTGCCCACCTTTGCACTGTAACGCCCGTAGTGCCTGCTTGGCTTTCGTCCGATGATGTCGCTAGTCCATGTCCTAATGATTGAAACAGAAATTTGCTTCATTCATATACATTTTGAGTACTACTGAACCTATGACTGTTGGTTTTGCAGATCCGGGTCATCCAGCTGAGCGACGAGCAGAAGAAGATCGTGCTCTGCCTGCGCAAGCTGTACCTGCAGAACCTGGGCATCCTCGTGTGCCGCCGCCAGGACCTGTCGTCCATGCTCCAGGTGTGACCTTTGAAGCCACGTAGATGCTTCAACATGACCAAATTTGTCGATACTATTTTACTTATGATTTTACTTGCAGATATTCGGTCAACACACGAGGGTTTGTGTTTCCAAAGATGATTTTCAAGGTTAGGACGATCAAGGGGTGGAGGATCAAGGCTAATACAGATTCGCAGCAGCGTCCGACCTGCCCTTTGCATCACCTCAAGCTGCACAGTGCGCCGGCACACTGGTCCCGTACTCTTGTAGTCCACTGGTGGCAGGCGCTGTGAAACGTGTGCTCTGGTGGCAGCTTCCAGTAACGACCTGAGGAATTGCTTCTGGATGCAGGACGGCTACCCGCTGGGTGACAAGGCGGCGCTGGTGGCAGACCTCCACCTGCGCACCGTCTCGACGATGGACAAGCTGCGCGAGACTCTCCGCGACGAGCACTCCTTCCTCATGCAGGCGCGCCGGCTTTCATCCTGACATACCCACTCGCAAGGATCACGATGTCATTTTATATGGATTTAAATTCGCACACCCTACTGCGCTGTTTGCTGGCGTGTCATCGCACTGTAGGGGTCTTCGGGAGGGAGGGCGTTGATGGCAGTGCATTCCGGCGCTCTCACGTATGTTGCTCGCCCGGGCCATTGTCGCTGACACGTTCAGCATCGTGATATGACTGATCCGACGTGTGCCCTGTGCAGTTCATGCTGACAGTGTGGCGGCGTGTGTTCACGCCGTTCCAGGTCGCCCAGATCACCGTGCAGACGTACCCGGGTAGCGCCGACATTTTGGCCATGATCAAGTGCGGCTGTGACGCCCGAGAGCGTGTTCTCGGAACAACATTGGCGTCACAACACTCATATGTGGGGTCAGACTTATAACACAGTTGTCGAAAGTTTTCTGATTATCTCCGGAGGTCAAGTACAAGTGACACACACCTAGCCTCTTCGGAGACACGCTCTGAGCAGATGTCCGCTGCAGTACCTCTCGTGGCTTCGAGCCGATCCGCTTTCAACATACCTTCTCGTCCCTGCGAGGCTCGTTTGAGTGCATGAGGATGCTGGCAACCTGCTGGCATCCCGTGTTACGAAAGCTCGAGCTCCTGTGTGCTGCAGTGCGCTGGCTGAGGACATGGGCGAGCCGCCGGCTGCGGAGCTGGTGCAGAAGGGCGGCGAGTTGAAGGACATGGCGCTTGTGCCGGCGCGTGTCCAGTCTTGCCCTTCCTGTTGGCCACCACTGCCGCATGAGACAATAATCGCACGTGTACAGGTTCTCTATCGCTTGGGTCTACAGTCGTCTGGACGCGCCCAGCAACTTGGACTCAACACATGCAGAATAACCTCTCGTGCTGACTGTGCAGATTGACACTGCGGCTGCGCTGCTTCCATCATGCTTCAACGGCCATCCGGTGTACAGCCCTCCTGAGCCTGCCCCGCAGCAGGTGAATTCCACTCTTGGCTGTGGTGCATAGCTTTGACTCTCTTGAGCAACCCTGCACAACGCTCGTGACGGGACCGGTCTCTCCTGGACCGAGAACCATTGTGCAGTGCGCCTTGCTACTTCGCAAAGGTATGCGCGGCAAGCTGCAGGTTGCAACTTGCAGCCAAGAGTTCTCACAGCGTGTGTGCTGACAAGGCGCAGGAGGCAGTGCTGCCTGTGCATCCAGTACGCAGCGGCGCGGCGCCGGCTGAGGCCGGGGCGCCCCCGCAGCCTTCGCCGCAGTGGGTGCCGCTCTGAACCGCCTCCCGAGCCACGCCGCAGAGCGTGTGCAGTAAGTCGCTCCTTTCGGAGGCGGCAACCGGGCCATGTCAGCGTGCTGACACATGACAATCGGCGGCACTCCAATACGCTCAGCATGGAGTGGCATGTGAGATATTTTTGCGGAACTGGTTTTTGGATGCAGCACTCGTTCACCTCCTACGTTTTGGCCTGGTCAGAGAGGATTTGTTGCCACTGAACGAACACAACAGCAAGAACGGCCCATGCTCAGGTTGGCAGATGACGGCATGCGCTGAGTCAATACTACATTTGATCCTCAGAGTGTCGGAACTACGTCAGCATGATTGCTAGGTGTACACTTATGCGCAGAGTGAGACTCAACATGGCTGCAGATGCCCTGCTTGCTGTTGTAACGCTCTTGCACCATCGCACAGGTGAGATCGCTGTGTGATTGCTGACTTTGCATTACACCGGCGCCTTTGTGAGCAGGAATATTGACATGGTGCCCGCATCATGCACATATATATATAGAGATATACTTACATCACGTACTAGTGGTCCGGCCATGTGCATGACATCAGTGATCTTCCGACCATGGACACAGGAAGCATGCATGTAGACAAAACCTGTCCACTGCGTAGCTCATCACGAAGCCATAACAAACCGCGCCTCAGCTTGTTGCATGCATATGCTGCTCTCAGTTCTAATGCGTGCACTGCGGCTCGGTGGCTCGAACCGTGATGTGCGCATGCTGCAGTGGGTCGGCATGTGGACGGGCCCAGCGGTGCCCTGGCTCTGAGTGGAAGGCTCTCCCTGTGCGCAGCAAGGACCCGCGAAATGTGCGGGAACATGCCCTGCTCATGGCAATGCATGGCGTCGGCATGACAGCAGGCTGCATTCAGCCCCGGGGCTCGTGCACCAACTGGTTAAGAATCCTCCCTCTAGTACAACGGCCACCGAGGTTTTGTGCCATAGGTATTGGCGCTGGTGCGCTGCACTGCAGCGCGGCACGCAGAACGGCTGATGCAGTCGGACTGTGTGACACCTGGTCATGAGCCCTGGGCGCTGGGGACGGGCGCAGAGCTGCAGCAGCGCATCGCTGTCACGGTGGATCAGCAGTTCACTTGGCAGATCGAGCAGCAAGACAGCGTCGCAGGCGCGGCCAATTTGTGTCATAATGCATCCGCCGGGGGGCCGGATCAGCGGAGTCCGCCTCCTGAGCCGATAAAGAAGGCCCTACTCGTTTGACGTAGATTTTCATGAGACATGCCGGCTTGAGGTCAGGTACAGCTCGCAATGACAAGGGCCAGGGGCAGGAGCCGCCGCAGCCTCATGCTGCTACGAGTGGCAGCCACAGCTTCACGATGAACCCGATCGAACCTGGATGAGCAGACGATGACAGGATGCATGCTGCGCGCGCCTCGCGCGCAGCACATATGCGTTGCTGTCTCAGTTCAGGTGTTTCGTTACGTACCAACTGCACAAGAACTGATCTGCGCTGCCACACGCCCCACTCCCAGCGGAGGTGGTACATGTAGAGAGGCGAGCTCGTAAAGCTGAACCTGAGCAAACATGAACGCGGGACGGTGCCGAGTCACGCCTACGGCGGCCTCCCGTCACCGTCAGCGCTGCAAATGACTATGCACCCCGACGACCAAATGTTCCTGGACGTCTTCGCGCAAGACCTCACACAGACAGGGGCCTGGCCCGCGGACGGCTTGCCCCCCCTTGACTTCGTCACCCCAGACAGTCCAGCCACCGAATACCCGCAGGTGAGAAGCTGTGCTGTGCTATGGTCCTGGAGGACGCTGCTGTAAGCCCAATAGGCACTCGCATGCGGCGCCGAATAGCATCATAGAACCCGCTGCGTGCTCTGCGGGCATCATGGTTTTGTGACGATACGGTGCATCGAGCCGACGTCACCCTGACGGCATCCTGCTGCATCGCTCAAGGACGTAGGGCGTGGTTAAAGCGGTGAGCACGCGGAAGCAGCATGATCAATGCAACTTGGCACTCACTGTGTCCTCATGCCTCTGGCCTAGGTGCGGTTTGGCAATGGCGCTGCTTTCCAGAGCTACGCGGCGCAGCTCGATGGCTTGGCCAGTGGTCTGCCATACCCGTCCTGGGACGCGCCCGCTCAGGTACACAGTGTCCCCAGGGTGTGCCCAGGTTCTGCACTGTTCGAAGCACTGGGCTTTACACGCATGCACAGATGCACACGTGTCCATGGACAGTTGCAAGCGCGGCAAGACCTGCGAACTTCTGCGTGCAAATGCGCCTTGGCAGGTGCGCATTCAGGCGCTTATCTATGTACCATCATCGTAGTGGGTGACACGATGTGATGTGCACAACAAAGTGTGACCGTCGAAAATACTCTGCGTTTTGGTGCGAAGTGCAGATGCTTATTTACGCAGGGCATACTGCACATCAGTCGCTGATGCATTCAGCAATATGCTGCAGGCCCCAGAGCAGCCGCCTGATGCCGGGGCGGCTCCGCTCGGCAACGGACTGCCGTCTTTGACTTTGCCGCCGCTCGGGCGCGTCTCTGACAGCAGCCAAGGGGGCAGCCACCAAGGGTCGGGGTCGCCGCACTGCGTCGTGGCCACCTCCGAAGGCTCCAGCGAGGCGGTACGGCGCTCTGGTGGCTTTCCTCACAAAGTTGCATCGCTTATGTTGCAGCAGTCGACTCTGCAACATCGGGCAGCGTCGCCATCATTTTCACAGCTACATGCGGTCATGGTGTGGCCAATCTGTGCGCGCTGTCAGTCGGTGTCTTGTGCTTGAGGCTCAGCGAAGTCTGCCGTTCGAGAGTGCGATCATGTAGAGCACAGCCCCGCGCCGCAAACAACCTGTGCAAGTCATTCACTTTGAGTGTGACGCTTCCTGCAGGCTGGGTTCCAGCCGAGTAAACCCGAGACTACCAGCAGTAGGAATAAGAAGAAAAAGGCCGCTGAAGCCGCAGAGCTGGCGAAGCAGCGCACCATGTGCGTCACAATCGTTGCGCATGGTCGTCGTTAGCTCAGAATTGGGTCTTCAACGCACTGCCCTCACCAAACCGGCTGCCCGTCCGTGGGTCTTGTCGAAATTCTGCGCTGGACGGTGCAATGCATACTTGGCACGCGTCGACTTTGCTTCTGATACACCGATAAATGTCTGCATGCCACAGCGCGTGACGACCGTCTGAGCTTCGCCCGGCAGGCTGAAGGAGAAGAACAGGGAGGCGCAGAAGAAGTACAGGGAGCGGCAGAAAGGCAAGCTGCAGGAGAGCGAGGACAAGGTGTCGGAGCTCATGGAGCAGATCAACGCGTTGAAGGTGGAGAAGGTGAGCACACACGCGGACCCGGCAGCAAGGTGTCAGGAGGTGTGGGCACGGAACAACCTTCCAGATGTCTGTTCTGGCGACCGGCATCGAGCCCACTGGCTCTGCAACTTGCTACCACTCGCCGTCAGTCTGTTTCGAGATCCCTGTAGATTCGTTGCAACAGGCGACCTCGCAGTTATGGGGCATTGGCAAGCTGACAATGCTGCTGTGTAGTCACGTTCATTGGCTACAACAACTCCTACTATGCATGATCATGATGTGCGGTCTGCGCGCTGACCAGGCGTCCCTCGCCAACCGCAACGAGCTGCTCGAGAAGTTCCTCGCCATGCAGCAGCAGCAACAGCAGCAGGCGGAGGCTGCCAGCATCGAGCCAGGCGGTGCGGCACGTGTTGCTCTCAATGCGCTCGGAGTGCGATGCCATCGTAGCTTGATGTTCGGCATGCTCTCGTGCAGAGAGGGCAAACTTGTGTCAGCGAGCTCACTCGGATCAGTACGCGGTGCGGTTCATGCCGGACGAGCGGGGCATGTATGCCTGACGGAGTTTCTGGTTTGCTCGGGCATTGTTCGCTGCACTCGGACGCGAGTGCTTTCTTTCTTGCTGACAGTACGTTCTGAGCCTATGCGAAGGGACAAAGTCCGTCCAGAACGCGCGCTCCGTGTGGTGGCTGGACGACCGCACCAAGCGGCTCATGGAGGCGACGACCAACCTGCGCAACGGGCAGGACCTCACGATCGAGTTCAAGGGAGGCGCGCCGATCCAGATCACGCAGGAGCAGGTGTGCCATCGAGCGCTGCTCGGTGACGCATCCGTGTTTTGACATACTCATCACTGACATCTGGCAGATCTGTCCTTCCTCGAGGGTGGCTGCCTCAAGTGCGGTCAGCTTCATGATGTGAATGACGACACACTGTCTTTGGTCAGTCTGCCCACTGCTTCTGCTCATGCCCCTGACACAGCGTAGGTATCCAGGCCGACCACAGGATCCAGTTAGGGCAACGTTGGCAAAGATTTGAATGGTGCTCAACCTGGTCTGCCTGGCATCGCAGGCAGCCAATCTGACGGAGGAGCAGTTTTCGGAGCTGTGGCAGGGCTACATCGACACCGCGGCGACGTGCCTGCTGCAGGCCAACAGCGATGTCGATTCCCCGGCTGGCCAGCACCTGGTGAGGATTGATTGCCACGTACATGAGGTGCTCGGCATTCAGTTTCACGAGCGCGATCATTCCTGCCGTGCTTGAGCCTGCCTGCGTGAGAAATTGCAAAATTCGACCCAAGAGTTGCGCCTGCATCTGCATGTGCTACCTTTGTCTCGTGTCAATCTGCATGCAGTCGCCTCTGTCTTCCATTGACCTGCGTGCATCACTGTGGCAGGTCCGGGTGACCAGGCAGGCGGGGCAGATCAAGTCAGCGATCGCCATGTGGCGGCCGGACAAGTTCCAGGAGATGAACAAGCGGCTGATGGGAATCGCCCCGGACGGCAAGGCGAAGCCCCTCTCCAATGCGCAGTGCCTGGAGCTGGTGGGTTATCTGGTTGCCCTCCACCCTCCTCCACCCTCCTGCAGTCAACTGTATTGTGCCAGAGCTCATGCGCAGCATGGGTCTGTGCCGTCCAACCCGTTTTGCTCACAGTACGGAATCCTTTCGTGCTCGGTTATCTTTGCGGCATGGAGCCTCGCATCTGCAGTCGCGCCCCGGCGCAACTTGTGCCCTTGCTCTTGGTTTTGGACCTGCATCCAGAAGTTGCCTGCGCTGGTTGAAAATCATCTTGGCCTCCTCTCCTGTCAAATGGTGCTATACTTTCACCGCATGCCGGCAGGCGAACTCGGCAAATTTCAGCGAGCAGCAGGTCGACGTCATCATCCGCATGCGGACGCTGTACCTGCACAACCTGGGCGCCCTCATGCGGCGGCGGCAGCAGATGG
>JAABUX010009180.1_pt1 | contig 11251 bp, 14 predicted proteins | sample 5561851 | NCBI WGS metagenome assembly JAABUX01 (sample SAMN10711883, study PRJNA513361) | rock metagenome | isolation source: Antarctica rocks | place: Antarctica: Victoria Land, Richard Nunatak red sandstone | collected 2016-01-03 | reverse complement strand
CGCAAGGCTGCGCGCGCGCACCGTTGTGGCCCAGCATGCGCATCGGCTGCGCGCGGTCCCAGGACGGGAACGTGTTGGTGGAGAAGCGCGAGTGCACCAGGCACATGTACGACGTGAAGTCGGGCGCCTGCAGGTCGCGGAAGTAAGAGGGCACCTGCGCGCCGCGCGCTGTCGAGGTTAGGGTCTTGTCACCTAATCTCTGTTTGAGTCATCTCTGAATACACTTTCAGCCTGCTTGGGCCTGCACGGCAGGCGCTGCCGAGCGCGTAAACAGCCGCATGCGCCCGATCCTGGCAGCCCCGCACGCCTCCAGACTCCGCTGCCAGCAAGAGCATCCGCCCAGAGCAGCACAGGCTCGTGGGTAAACACGTCGCCAGCGGCGGCCAGCAGGGCAGCCTGAGGCCCCAAACCTGCGATGGCATGAGCTGGCCCTTGTACACAATGGTCTGCGAGGACAGGGACGCAATGTACGCGTGCCGGTGGTTGTATCCCTTCCGCATCAGCTCGCTCTCGATCAGCTTGCGCAGCACGTAGAACTGCGCGCCCAACCCCCCTCGTCAGGGGGCCGCTGACCCGCGACCAAGGCACAGTTGCAGCACGACACTTCTTTGCACGGCCGTGCTTGCCTCCTTACCTTCAGGCGACAACATGGTTTGTCTGCAGCTCAGGGATGCCAGCGTTCCCGAGCCGTCTGCAGGGCTTCGCGGAGCTGCGCAGCGTGCTAAAGTTGGGCGTGTGGGACAGAAGCGGCGCCGCCGTGATACTGTTCAAGACCCCGAGAGGTGCGGCAGGGGCGCCGGGCGGCCGCGCGCCTGCGCGTCCGGGTCGGGCGAGCTGGTGACAGGCGCGCGGCTGCGCGCCAGGAAGCACTGCTCGATCTGCGGCTCGGTCGCCTTGGCGGACTCGCCGAGGCCCTCGTCGCACGTGGGCACCCGCCGCCAGGCCAGCACGTCGTGCCCCAGCTGCCCGGCCACCCTGCGGCGCGTGTGTGTAAGCATGGGCGCCCAGAGCCGGAGCAGATAGCTTGCCTTGCCATTGGCACCATACACTCTCTGGTGCGTCTGTCGCCTGCTGCTGCGCAGGCGCCTTCTGCCGAAGCGCGGCTTACCTCAATAAAGCGCATGCCGCTGCTGCAACCCGTCTGCCGGACACTTGAAGGGAGTGTATGGGGCTTGCAGGCAGGCCTCGTGGTGATGCCTCATGCCCTGTCCTCAGCTCTGGGTTGTGCTGACATGCTGCTGCCTCTCAAGCAAAGGGCAGGTATCGATGCCACCGGCCGCTGAAAGGCGCGCTCTAACCCTGGACTGAGCAAGGACTGTCAGGGCTCAGGTCTGCGCGCTCAGGTCTGCGCGCACTTGGCAATGGTGCCCTTTGCAGAGTGGTACTGCTCAGGCTCCTTGGGCAGGAAGGCCATCATGACAGCATACTCCCCCGCCGCCGGCAGCCGCACGCCGCACGCCTCGCGCACCACGCGCTTGAAAAACTCGTGCGGGATGGCCACCATGCACCCAGCGCCGTCGCCTGTGCAGGCGCCCGCACATGCAGACGGGTCAGATACACAGTGCCACCACGCCGCAGCCCTGCTGCACAGGCACAAGCTGTGTAGCCGGACCACAAATGACTTGCCTCTCTCTCTGGGCTACAGGCCACAGGCCAGCCGACCAGACAAAACACAGCAGTGAGGCCAGACCTGTGTTGACCTCGCAGCCGCACGCGCCGCGGTGAGTCATGCGCCGCAGCGCCTCTATCGCATCCACCACGCACGCGCGCGTCGGCACCTTGTTCAGCTCCGCAACAAAGCCCACGCCGCACGCGTCCCGGTCGTCCTCCGGGTTGTACAAGCCGAGCGGCGCAGTCGGGACCAAACTGTGTGCCATGCATACGACTAGCGCGTTGCCGCGGCCGGCCTGCAGCGGCCGCCACTGCAACCTGCCACACGCACGCAGAGGCTGCGCACACACGCTCGCCTGCGCGGCGCCCGCGGCCTGGCCTCAGTCTGGCAGCCTCACATTTGCAGGCAAAGAAAACCCATCAGTCGAGCAACGGCAGCTTAGAGCGCCTGAGCGCAGGATGTCCAGCTGAGAAACACAGCAGAGCCTCCTAGTCGACGGTGCAGTGCGTCTAACGGGCTGAGGGCCGGCCGCAACGTGACATGAGCTGGGCTTTAAAAGTCGGCACAGTCGAAGCAAGGCACCACACGGCGGCGGCCTCTGCTGCTCCCCACTACCCTCTCTGGTAGTCGAGAACACCCCATGCAGCCACCTCCGGGAGCACGAGACCGCTCCAGGCAGAAAGCGCACCTTTTGCAGGCTGCGGCCCGCCAAAGCAGAGCTCCTGCACGACCAGCGGAGCGCCGCAGGCCGAGGCAGCGCCCGGGGGCACAGTCGTGGAGCGCCTGCCGCCGGCAGCGCCATCCCCCGCGCCGGCGGCGCAGCAAACATGGTCCTCCCCGTTCCCAGAAAGCCTCGCTGGCGTGTCTGGCTGCTCTCACCACTGGAACGAGATCCTGACAAGTGCTGAGATGCAACTCACACCAGGTCGTCCACCGTCCTCTTGCCCAAGAAGTGCCCTCAGGTGCTATTTGCTCAATATCTGCGCCCTACACCTATCACGTGTGCGACGGTTGCGCTGCAGTGCAGCGCCGAGGACATGCGCCGACGCTTATATCCTGCATTCCGCAGGAATTGGCGCGTCGGGAGTGGACTGCTTCTCTGACGGTGGCTCGGTGGCTCAATGAGGCTTGCGCTGGTTGTGCTGGCGCTGTGCGCGGCTTTGGCGGCGCAAACGCATGCGACCACCTCAGAGCTCACATGCGAAGGTTGGTTGCGCTCCTGCTTAGCAATGCAGTCACGCATACGCTGGCTGCGCTGTCCCGTGCTGTGCAGGTGTCAAATTTTGAAGCGAGCGCTTGCGCCCTCTGCTGCAGGCTGCCTGCAGCTGGCGGACCTACTGAAGGTGCAGCTGGCCAAGCTGGAGGCGGACCCAGAGAAAGCATCAGACTCCAACGTTCCCAATGATGAACTTGTTGGGGACGTTGGGTGCGAACATCCCTGATATTTATCTTGCAGCTTTACGGAGTTTGGCAGATAACGGAGTCTTTGCTAAGCTATAGCGTGGCGTGCGGCAGGCAGCGCAGGCGCATGTTGCACCCCCGTAGTGAACCGCAGATCTTCGCAACGCTGGATGCGCTGTGCGGCGTGGTGCGTGCTGCAGCGCACTGTCTGCCGTCACGTCTCTTGTGTTTCTCAAGCGCTGATTTTGAACTTGCGCTGGCAGGCATCTGAGCGCCTCGGTGAGGACCTGGGCTCCGCCTGCACACGGTATGGAGCACCTGCCCGTTGCACGCATGTTTGCGTATGCTTGCTGAGCGGCGTGCAAGATGTGCTGTGCGTGGCAGGGTGCTACCCGTGCACAGAGAGGCGCTGGAGGAGCGCATCTACGAGGACGGGTTCATGCACCTGCGGGAGCTCCTGTGCACTGACCTGGCCCGTGCATGTTCGGGGCACGGGCATGAGCTGTTCGACTCGGGCGAGCTGTAGTTGACACTGTTCTACAAGCTCCGCATGCCTGTTGCTCTCTGAGCACAGTGGCTCACTTCCTCGGGCCAGCGTCTGGGTGTGCTGTGCCACAACCAGCCACGTTGCGCTACAGCGTGTTACAGCCTGCACTTCTGCCTGCTTTTGCGGGTCGCTAGCTATGAAGTTTACTGGGTATAGGCATGTTGCAAACGCCGCTGTGCGCTGTGCAGTTTTGTAGACGAGCTTCTGGTATGCTGTATCCCAAGCTTCACCAGCGCCGCCAGTTACCACATGGACAACACCTGGTGGCTGTTGTCCGGGACCAGCCGTGGTTCCTGCGGCGCAGCTCTGCTGCATACTGTTCCATCAATCATGCTCGCAGCCCATATGAGAGGACGCTGCTGCGGCACGGGCGCGCGTGCCACAACCGCGGCCGTGTGCGCGCGCGCTCAGTACGTCCACAGCACCTTCTGCCGGTGGTGCTGCTGCGGCACGGGCGCGGCCACCGCGAGCGCGGCCACGCGCGCGGCGTACTCCTTCGCGGCCAGCGCGGCGGCGCGGGCCTCCTCCGCGAGCTCCGCGGCGCCCCGCTCGCCCTCGCGGCAGCGCTCGGCCGCCTGCGCGCGCACCACGGCGCGAAAGCCGGCGTCCGCGGCCGCGCCGGCGGCCACGGCAGCCGCGTGCGCGCGGACGCCCTCGGCCTCCTCGCGATCCAATGCTGTCCGCTCCGCCAGAGCATCCTCGTGCGCCTGGCGCCTGTGCGCCGGGCGGCAGACAGGGTCGCTCGCGAGACGCCTGCCTTTGGCTCTGCCGCTGTGACTTGCCCCTCAGCTCAATAGTGTGTGCAGTTCGCCGCTTGACGGGCGCCAGCAGTTGCCGCAACGTCGGCGGCGTCCGCGACAATATGAACGCCAGGCCTGCCCTGGCCGTCCTTCACCTGCCCCCTCAACAGTGCAGCACACACAAGGATATGCACTCGGGCGCCGCTGACACGCCAGAGTCGCCCGGGCCGCTGTCCCAGCCCCTGGCGCACACCGCCGCTGCGTGCGCTCCGCGATCTGGGCCAGCTGCCCGGCGGTCGCCTCCGCCTGCAGCTCCGTGCGTGCGCGGGCCCGCGCTGCGGTCTCTGCATCGCGGCGGGCCTGCGCCGCCGCTGCGGCGGCCGCGATGAGCGCGTCGCGCTCTGCCGTGTCAGCAGCCTCGCGGTGCAGCGACGCTTGCAGTTGCTGCCTGCGCGGCCCCGGACCCCGAGTCGGCGCGCTGCTGGCTATCGTGGTCGGCTGCCACCTGCATGCGACCTGCATGCGCTCGCAGGCCGGCGGCGCCACAAGCACGTCAGCAGGATGCAGCTTCCTAATGTTGCACCTTTCGACATGCCTGCAGCGCTTGGGCAGCTGGCGCTCCTGCAGCAAGCAGTTGCAGGCATGCCATGGTCGCAGGTCTGCGATGTGCTGTGGGGCAGGGGCGCCAGCGGCGGGCGCGCCGGCCGCCCGCGCACGCGCCTGTAATGGCGCTCTGCCTCGCGGCGCTCCCGCGCGCGCATGGCCTCCGCGGCGCCCTCGGCTGCCGCACGCAGCACCGCCGCGCCCACCAGCGCCGCCTCCTCCTCCCTGTCTGATCTGGCTGCGGCAGCTGCGGCCTGCTGGTTCTGCCTGAGCGCGCATGCGGAGACGGCCTTGCTATGCGCAAAGAAGGGAGCGACGTGTTGCATGACCAATGTGAAGGTCCTGGACCGCCGGATGCCATGTTGCACTCGGTCTGGTGGACCGTCAGGCTGCAATTAAGTCGTGTGCAGGCATGAAGCTGCTGCAGCTGCCTCCTAGCATGCGCCTTGCCCTGACGTGCTGCAGAGCAGCATGCTGTATGCATGCGGGCGATCTGGCATCGCTTGCGACAGCAACATCACCGCGTGAGTGTGCGCTCATCGGAGTCTCCATTCCCGACCAGCCGCACTGCCTCTCGCACACTACCAGCCGCATGCGCGCCTGTTGAAGTCCGCTACGTCCTCCCGCAGCCGCAGCAGGGCGGCGCGTCGCGCCGCCTCGGTCGCGCGCGCCGCAGCCGCCTGCTGGTCCCACTCCGCATGCAGCGCCGCGCGCTCGCGCTCCGCGGCAGCGGCCTCCTCCGCCCGCGCGGCCCGCACCAGCGCCACCTAGTCGCCTGGTCTGGACTCATGACCGTGACAAGTTCCGAATGAGCTCCGGACAAGTTCGCTGCACTCTCTGCAGAGCCGCCTGCGGCGGTGTGTAAACGGGCACAGCTCCGCCAAGCGCCATGGTAGATGGCCAGCGGCATGGTAGATGGCCAGCGGCATGGTGCATACGTGGCCGCAGCGCATGGGGCGCGCCTGGCTGTCGAGCTGCACCTTGGCCTGCTGCAACGCATGCCGCTCCTGCTCCCGCTTTTCTGCGTGCCTGCCGGCCTGCCCCCACTTGCCGCTGCTGTTTCACACTGTCCACCACCAAGCCAACACTCCTGACATGTTACCAAGTGCGTGCTCACAAAAGAAGAGCAGAAAAAGAGCCTGCTGGGGGCAGGCACTCTGTAATGAGCAACAGCACATGTCACATGTCCCGCTGTGTGCAGCATGCATGCAGCCGCCAAGGCCATGCATTGAAGCCCCTCAGCAGCAGAGCTGGTGTTCGCACGCGCGTTCAGCAGCCTCACGCTCGGCCTCCTCATGCACAGCCGCTCGGCGCTCCACCTCCCTGGCGGCATGGTGCCCGCGGCGCTTCTCATCCATCTGCGCATGCCAGACTGGACACATCAGGACGTGTGGAGATCGAAGGAAGAACATGCAGACTGTGCCATGGGTGGATGCTTGCCTGTATGTCCACCGCATCGACACGCTTGAGTTGGCAGCCAACAGACACAGCATGCGAAATAGAGGCCGGGATGGCCGCACGAGCACTTTCGTTGGCAGCTTGTCAGCGACATGGTCGGACGCTGCAGGTGCTTGATAAGTGCTCGAGCCGCGCGGCCACAGGCGCGCACCTGCACCAGCTGCTGCGCGGCAACCTCGCGCGCGCGCGCGCCGCTTTGCGCCTGCCGCAGCTCATCGCAGCCGGCCGCGAAGCGCCGCTGCTGCGCGGCCGCCGCGGCCGCCGCCGCGGCCGCCGCCCGCGCGGCCGCCAGGCTACGCGCGCGCTCCGCGAGCGCCGCGCGCCGCTCTTCTGGAGTTTGCTGCAGCGGCAAGAGGGTCTGCTCACCTCCCGCTAAGAGTCATGAGCTGATTGACAGTATTCGCTGCTGATTGAGCTTGCGTCTGATGCCTGGTTCTTCTCAACGTCGCAAATAGGTCTGAGTTGTCGCGACGTGGCAACCAAGCCAACCAGACCGGTGGTGCATGCGCTGCCAAGCCGACACAGCTCCTGCCTGCACCAGTCCCTCATTGCACGTGCTGGTCGAGGCTGCAGGGGCTGCACAGCGCTGCTTGGCTTGCCCCTACAACAGTGACTGTGCACCGCACGCGCGTGAGCGCGGCCGCTCGCCTGCTTGCTCAGAAAGTCGGCCTGCACCGCCAGCAGCTCCGCGCGCTGCGCGTCCGCAGCCGCCTGGCGCGCTGCGGCGGCCGCCGCCGCGGCCGCGGCCTGCTCCGCCGTGCGCGTGTGCGCTGCGCGCGCGCACGCCGCGCGAGCCTGCGTCCGCCCCTCCCAGGCCGCAACTTCGCCCAGCTTGCCCGCCTCCTGGTTGTTGCACACATGGCCGGGGCTGTCAGCTGTGTGCACTGCGCAGCAGCGGTTGCTTAGGCTACGTACACTCCTGTTGTATTTCGTGGCGTTAGTTCAATACTTCAGCTTGAAGGCGGCCTTGCACGCGAGTTGCTAGCAAATGCAGGGCACCGACTGTCGTGCGGGGCAAGAAGCAGAGTAGCAGCGCTAACGGCGTAGTCAACCGTGGTTGGCATAGCTTGATAGCTGCTCGGCAGGCCCTTGCTCGCCTGTATGGTTGCACGATACAGGGCCAAGTTGTCCTCATAGGCACGCAGCTTGAGGATGCGTCCTTCGCCTGGGGTGCGCAGCTGCGCGCCCACGGGACAGAGGCCTTGTCTGTGGGGCGCGCGCACACAGCGCGCGCAGAGTAGGCACAGGAGCGCAAGTTGCGCCTTATACAGCGCACCGCTGTGCATGCCCCCATGGCTACCAGCAGGTGGCCAGGCGCTGGACGCCCCCGATTTGCTGGCAAATTGTTGTCCCGAGTGTAACCGCTTCAAGCCCTTGATCATTTTTGATGTTCGAATCATGACGGAGCAGCTCGTGACGGAGGGTCATGAAGAGGATGGCATGGAGCAACTCAGCTGCAATGTGATCACCTCATGAGGTGCTTGTGCGGCACAAGCTGTGCCACCATGGCTGCTGAGAAGCATGCAAGCGGGCGCTCTCCTTCTTGAGCGGTGCCTCCTGAGAGGAGCTTCTATGGACACACCAGGCACCTCGACTCCAGCCTGCGCTCACTGGCTGAGCCGGCCGTGTATGGCTGCCGCAAGCTGGTCAGCAGATGCGCTCGCGCCGCCGCTGCGAGAGCGCTTTCGCCGGCCATGACACTGTGCGCTAGCACGCAGTATGGCAAGCCTGCACTGCACCATCTGCCTGGAGCTGGCAAGCAGTGCCGATGACAAGACATGGTCCGTGCTGCCCTGCGGGCATGTGTACCACACGACGTGTGTGGCGCAGCACCTGGAGTTCAAGCAGTCATGCCCCAACTGCCGGGTGCGCACAAGGCTGCGTGCCAGAGTCACGCGCCTCTCACCTGGCGTTTCCTGCCACAATAGAGCCTGCGTGCCATAGCTACGCGAGGTATCAGCAGTCCTGCTTGGCAGGCTCCTGTGCCACACACAGGACGTAAGGCGGCGTGTCCACTTTGTGCGCGTGCTGGACGCCGTTGCTTGTCGTATGTGCAGGTAGCCCTGTGTGGGCTGTCGCAGCTGAGCGCCTCTCTGTGCGCGAGGTGCTGCGGTCTGTGTGCTTGCCGCCCAGCCAGTTACTTCTTATGGCAGGCAGGCCTGACGCACACGCGCTGCAGGCTAAAGCACGGCAGAGCCCAAAGCGGATCTTCCTGGACCTGGTCGGTGGCGACCCGCTCGGCGGCTCGCCCGGCCGCGCGCCGTCGGCCGCCAGCCTGACCGCCGCAGACGTGCGCATCCGCCTGCTGGAGCAGGCACTGCAGGAGGAGAAGCAGGAGGCGCGCGCCCTCTGGGTGCATCTTAAAGCCCAGCAGCTGGAGTATAGGCTTGGAGTGTAGGCTGACTACATGAGCCGGTACAAGTGTGACGGGAGGCAGTGCTGCGCTTTGCTGTACCGCACGTAAAGAGAACTCCTGCAAAATGGTTTGATCATATGTACCGAGCAGCGTCACACGTTTGCATAGAGCAGTCTGCATAGAGCAGTCAAAACTTGCACAGTTGCAAGGTGGTCCTTCAAGCACTGTGCGCCGTCGGCGTGCAGACGCTGAAGGTGCGACGCACGCTTGAGGAGCTCAAAGAGCAGCAACATGAGCTGGAAGAGGACTACCAGGAAGCGCAAGAGGAGGCCGAGGCCGCTGAGGTCAAGATTGCCGCAGCGCACAGCAGGTCAGCTGCCTTCTGCCCCTGCACTGTGTTTGCATCACAAAGTCTGCACACTATACAATTGGAGGTGTTTGAGTTGTGCGCGCCTTAAAGCTCTCAGCGCAAGCTCAACGTGCATTGCCACAGTCAATCACACGCAGGCTCTGAGCAGCGGGGCTGCCCGGCCAGGCCGCGAACCTGGCATGACTAGCAGCCGTGGATGAGGCGAAGGCGGCTAGCAGGCTGAGAGCTGCGTCGCTGAGCAAGAGAGGTGTCGGCTGGCAGCGCCAAGCATGGCTTGGCGCGTGCGCCGCGCAGGACGGCCGAGGCGGAGACCCGGACCGCCGCCGTGCGGCGCGAGGCCGAGGAGCGCGTGCAGGCGATGCGGCAGGAGATGCACCGCACGGCGCTGCAGGCGGACGCCGCGCACAAGCACACGGCGCGGCCCCCGCCCGGCCCCCGCCACTCCCCGGCCGGCCTTCCCGCCGGCCGCTCTCCGCGCCCGCGACCGCCGCGGCTCCTCGTGTGCCAGTCCGCGTCGCCGTTGTGCTGTTGCCCGTCGGGCCACGCCGCCTGCAGGCGCCGGCAGCAGCGGGCCCGCTCCGCCAGGCCCTGCCCTACCCTAATCGTAACCCTAGCCTACCGCATCACGCCCTGCGCCAAGGCCTCGCGGCGCGCGCGCAGAAGGGCAAGCTGTACAAGCTGCAGAACCAGCAGCACGCGCTGGCGGCCGAGAACGCGCTACTGCGCCTGCGCACGGAGACCGAGCTGGGCCGCGCCGCGCTCGACGACCTGCTGCGGCGCATGGCCGGCGGCGCGCAGGCACGGCGGCGCCCGGGGGGGCACTGCTCGCGACGCGGGGCGGCAGGCTGCACCTGGCTGCCAGGCATGCGGGGCGGCGCTGGGCTGCAGGGGTGGCTGCGCACACCACCGGCTGCTGGCTGCTGACGGATTGCCTTGTTCGGTGCGTGCATCACATGTCAGTGGCGCATTATGCCCCTGCGCGGCGAGTGTCTGGCTGAGCAGCGGGTGCCCAGGATGACTCGGGCTGCGCAACGCCCTGTGCATGCGAGCAAGAGGGGTGCGCCGCTATCATCTCAGCCTGCAGGCATGGCAGCCATACGGTGCGTGGCTCGGCACTCATCAGCCCTGCACAGCGGCACCTAGCGCTTGAGGTCCGCCGGGCCGGCGCGCGCAGGGGCACGGCCGCGCCACGCAGCCCGACGTGGACCGCTTCGCCGTGCTGCTGGAGCTGCGCAACGGCGAGTACAATGCGCTCATGCGCAAGCACACCGGCGCGCAGGAGGCGCACCGCGGCACGCTGCGCGAGCTGCGGGTGCGCCGGGCCTGCGCACGTCTGCTGCTTGAGGGCAGCCCGGCATCCATGCGCTTGCTCTCTCCCTCGCATGCCCCTGCCATGCTCGTGGCGCGCACGTCTCGCTGTGCGCCGGCCCCGACCGCCTGGCCGATCGGATGCGCGCGGCCCCTCATGCAAGCAGTGCCAAACACTCGCCGCACATCACTTCGCCCGTCAAACACTCGGGCGCACATGCGGCCTCGTCCGGCAAAGGCAGGCCAGGCAGCGGCGCTCGCTTGCGCCGGCCTGCCACGCGGCTCCCATGCCGCGGACGCTACGCGGTGCCCGCGAACGGCACACCTCACCGCCCTCTACACAGCCCATTCGCACAGCCGCCAGCGTCTGGGGCGCGCTCGCAGGAGGCCCAGGCGCGGCTGCAGCCGCTGGACGCGCAGCTGCGCAGCGCCAAGGCGCAGCTGGCGGCAGCCGCGGCGCGCCTGGCGGCCGCGGCCGCCCCGGCGCGCAGCCCTGCCCAGAGCCCCACCCGGGCGGCCCCCGCGGGCGCGCGCGCGCGCGCGGATGCAGGCCGGCAGCAGGCCCGCCGCGCGCCCTGCCAGGCTGCACGCCGGGGAGCTGCGGGCGGCGGGCGGGCGGGAGCGGCGGCGGACGCGGTCAGGCCCGGGGCAGGCGCTGCGGCTGGCGGCGGCAGCGGCCGCAGCCAGCCCGGCGACGAGCAGGACGCCGGCGCGGAGCTGTGGGAGCGCTGCGCGGCGGACGCAGAGGCCGGCACGCCCGGCACGGCGGGGAGGGACGTGCTTGGCGCTGAGCAGTACCCCAGCCCGGGCAGCGCCGCGAGGCCATGCCCTGGCAGCGCCGCGATGCCCTCGGGCC
>JAABUX010009178.1_pt1 | contig 11254 bp, 10 predicted proteins | sample 5561851 | NCBI WGS metagenome assembly JAABUX01 (sample SAMN10711883, study PRJNA513361) | rock metagenome | isolation source: Antarctica rocks | place: Antarctica: Victoria Land, Richard Nunatak red sandstone | collected 2016-01-03 | reverse complement strand
TGGCGCGCGCAAGGAGCTTCCCCAGTCTTCCGCGCTGCGCTTGTGCAGACCCGTCTGCGACGGCCTTCCACTTCGTTCCAGGTGGGTGATTCCCCTCTCCGTTGCGCTTGCCGCCCTCGCTGGCGTGGGCCAGGGCCAAGGCGTGTTTGTGAGCAAACACAGCACGGCCATTCAAAACGAGGAGCCCACCCCATGAAGAAGTCAGCCGCCAAGAAAGCAGCCGCAACAACCGTCCCGCCCGTTGCTTTCCCGCCCAAACAGACGCAGCAGACGGCCAAGGAAGTCATCGCCGCCAACGTGCAATTCCTCATCGAGCAGCTTGAGGCCGGACACTCCGAAGGCTTGACCGCGTACCTCACTGCGATGGGACGATTCCACAACTACTCATTCGGCAACATCCTTGAGATCGCCCGCCAGCGTCCGGTCGCCACTCGCGTCGCAGGTTTGTACGCATGGAATCAGCTTGGCCGGCACGTCAAGAAAGGAGAGCGCGGCATCCGCATCCTCGCTCCGATGATCGGCAGCCGACGCAAGCCCGACGCCGACGCGGGGAGGGATGGTCGCACCCATAAGCAGCCCGTCCTAGTCGGGTTCCGTTCCGTCTACGTGTTCGATGTGGCCCAGACCGAAGGCAAAGAGCTTCCCGAGATCGCATCGAAGGTGACCGGCAACGCCGGCGAGTACCGCGAACGGTTGATGGACTTCACCATTGGCCAAGGCATTCAGATCGAGTTCAAGGAGAGCATCGCCCCGGCTTTGGGGATGAGCTACGGTGGCAAGATCGCCTTGCTTCCAGGGCAGGGAAGCGCGGAGGAGTTCAGCACCTTGGTTCACGAGCTCGCCCACGAAATGTTGCATAAGGCCGAGCGCCGGACCGCTACGACAAAAACCGTGCGCGAGACCGAGGCCGAAGCAGTCGCCTTTGTGGTCGGAACCACCATCGGTTTGAACAACGGAAGAGCCTCAGCCGACTACATCCACCTATACAACGGAAACGCCGCACTCCTCGCCGAGAGCTTGGAAGTGATCCAGCGCACCGCCGCCGTCATCCTCTCCGCACTTAAAAATGACACCAAGGAAACAGCCGAGGAGCCGGAGATTGAACCCGGCCCCGCACTGGCGAAGGCAAGTTAGCAGACTAGGAAGGAGTGACGTTCGCCTGTTCGAGGCTGCTGGTGTGTAAGCATCGGCAGCCTTTCTGCGTCTCGAAAAATTGCGATGCAGGCACTAGCTTTATGGGTGTTTATGGGTGTACATATGGTAGATGTTCTCGCTCGATACTCTCCAGATCACACCCGAAGTTCTCAGTTTGATCGCAGGCATCGACGAGTTCAAAGGTGCCTGGAGGGCTTTGGGAACGCTTGCTCCCGAGCGTCTCCGTGCGCTTCGCCATGTCGCCACGATTGAGAGCATTGGTTCCTCTACCCGGATCGAAGGCAGCAAGCTGTCGGACCGGGAGGTCGAGCGGCTGCTGTCGAATCTCGGAATCGGATCGTTCGCCAGCCGCGACGAGCAAGAGGTCGCAGGTTATGCCGAAGTCATGGAGACCGTTTTTCGCGCGTGGGAGGATCTGCCATTCAGCGAGAATTACATCAAGCAGTTCCACCGGGATCTTCTTCGTCACAGCGGGAAGGACACTCGGCATCGCGGCGAGTACAAAAAACTGTCGAACAGTGTTGCCGCCATCGATGAGCAGGGAAGACAGATCGGCATCGTCTTCGAGACCGCCACGCCCTTCGACACACCGCAGTTGATGACCGAGTTGGTCGATTGGTTCAACCAGGCGCGCAAAGACGGCCAGCTCCACCCCTTGCTCCTGATCGCCGTCTTCACTGTCGTCTTTCTTGAAATCCATCCGTTCCAGGACGGCAACGGACGCTTGAGCCGGGTGCTGACCACGCTGCTGCTGTTGCAGGCCGGGTACGCCTACGTGCCCTACAGTTCACTCGAAAGCGTGATCGAGAACAGCAAGGAAGCCTACTACCTTGCACTCCGGCAGACCCAGGCGACGATACGCGGACCTGTTCCGACCTGGCATCCATGGCTCCTCTTCTTCCTTCGTTCTTTGGAGCAGCAGAAGCGCCGGCTCGCTGCCAAGATGGAACGTGAGAAGTTGATCGTTGCCGCGCTTCCCAGTCTCTCCGTCGAGATCGTCGAATACGTCCGGCAACATGGCCGCGCCACCATGGGAGAGATCATTCGGCTTACCGGAGCCAGCCGGAACACTCTCAAGGAACATCTCGCACAGTTGGTCGATAAGCGGCATCTCGCCAGGCATGGAACAGGGAAGGGAAGCTGGTATGCGCTGCCCTAGCATTCTCGACACGCTCGTCTCAGCAATTGAACAGGGAGGCCAGAATCGTTAATGGCTCCTCTTCCAGATGCGAGAGCTCGTCAACGAGCGCACACTGAACGCATGCTCGCCCGAGCCGAACAGCGTAGCAAGCAGGCAGCAAAGCTCGTCGAAAAATGGAAGGCTCGGCTGACCGAATTAGACCGAGAAGGTGTGGTCGCGAAACAAGCAAGACTCTGGTCGGATGATCACCCAGGGCAGCAGAGCGATGTCAGTCAAGAGCAGTAAACCAACCGGCTTTAGTTTTCCAACTTCAACGTAGAAGGTATGGAAGCGATCGACCGAATGATTGGAGCGGCCACGTCGAGCACGATGCGAAGGTGCAATCTGTCATCGTATCGACCACCAGCCACAGCGTTCGCGCTGACAAATTTCCCGTCGAGTTGATCAGTGTCGAGTGCATCGGCAATCGCGCGTAAGCCTGTAGCCAGGTCACTGCGCAACCCATCTGAAATAGTGTCCGGAACGAACAGGGAAGCGTCGTGCATGTCACCTCGCTGGCTGCAATGTACATCGTTTCGACACTCGTTTGAGTTGTCGTTTGCTTGCGAGGTAAGTTGATACTGCGCATCGGCGAAGTGCAAAGACTCGCTGCTTTGCAGCGGAAGAAGTCGTGACACATCACCCCCAAATGGGAACTGTAGGTAAACGCGAAGGCCTCTGGCGTTTACGTACGTGAACGTGTTTGCAATGAGTAACTTATAGAAACCGCGTTTACGCACGTTTACGCGGTGTTCCGGGCGTAAACGTGTTGAGTGCTTTGGCGTAAACGCGTTCATAGGGAAGGTACTTAGCTCTCAGGGAGCGGTCCAGCCAAACTTGACGGCTTCTGCGGTGCGGTCTAGGGTTTTCGCAAGGGAAAACACCACTTGAGCACTCCCGGCCCAAGCACTCCGGCGACCCGAAATGCCTCCGCAGGCGTCGAGGAGAAGCCTTCCTTCCGGACCCGGACCAAAACCGTCGCCACGCGGATCACTCCCGAGGAGCTGCGAGAGGTTGAAACCGCCGCCGAGCGCGACGGTAAAAGCCTGGCCGAGTGGCTGCGCGATCTGGCGTTGAAGGCGGCGCGGCAGCAGCCCGCCGACCCCATGGAACTGCTCTTAGCCGAGCAATCGGCGACCCGCTACATGCTCCTGAATCTCTTCCATGCGACCGCTCAGGCGAACGCGGAAGGGAAGCATTTGCTGGCCGAATCCGTGCTCAAAATCCGCGACCAGGCCAACGCCCGGAAGCTGGCCGATGCCCGCAAGATGCTCGAAGGTTTCCATGCCCAGAGCGCCCAGGAGGGTCAGTCCGGAGGCGAACCGTGAGCCGCCCGATGCGGTTTCCGGGTCGCGGCAGGCGGGTTTTGCTGCTCGTGTTTGGCATCGCTTTAGGGCCGTTGCTACTCGCTCTTCCGGCCTCCGGGTGGCTGGTTTGGACGCTCACGCCGCTCCAGAAGTTCTATGTCGGGACCTACGTCGCAAGCTCCCTCGGGTCCGGTCAGCCACGTAGCGTGACGAGCATTCGGTGGGTGCTGAAGACCGCACCGCGACGCAAATCCGTACCTATGATTCCCCAGGATGCGGTTGCCGGACCCGACCAAAAACTGCCAGTCAGCCTCTCGCCTGAGGCCCTCGGGGACGGCTGGCGGGGAGTGGCATTGAGTCCTCCGGAGAAAGTCTCATCGTCGGAGTTGGCCCCGCTGCTCCAGAACTCGATGTACGACGGCGACAGCATTCCGCGCGTTCTGGGGATGCCTTTGCTCTACGGATTAGCGGGGCTGATCTTCCTGTGCATTGCCCTGCAAAAGGCGAAGGACGCATGGGGCTATGGACTGAGTTCGTGGGCGCAGCGACGGCAGGAAGAGCGGCATGGACGAAGGACCAAAGGGCCGGAGCTGAGCCTGCCAGGCCTGAAGATGTTCCGCCGAGACTCCGGTATTCGTCTCAAGTTACAGGGCGAGAGCCTGGGGTCGAAGCTGCTTCCGTGGGGCCGGAGCTTTGCGATTCCGAAGCGTCTGGAGTCGAGTCACGTCCTGCTGATGGGGGACACCGGGAGCGGCAAATCGTCGGCCATCCGGCAGATTCTCCGGCAGGTGAAGGAGCGCGGCGACAGCGCCATCGTCTACGATCCGGCGATGGATTTTGTGGGCGAGTTCTACTCGCCCGAGCGCGGCGACCTGATTCTGAATCCGCTGGACGCCCGATTTCCCTACTGGTCCTTGCCCGACGAGATCCTTAACGACGAGATCGCAACCTCCATCGCCGCCGCGTTGGTGCCGGAAAAGGAGTATGAGAAGGCATTCTTTACCGACGCGCCACGCCGGGTTCTGGCCCATCTGCTGCGCAAAAAGCCGCAGGTCCGGGACCTGTTGCGGTGGATGAGCGACCCGGAAGCGGTCGCTGCCATGGTCAAGGGAACGCCTCTGGCCGCCTACCTCGATCCCGGCGCTCCGGCGCAGCGGGCAGGGATTCTGTCGAGCATGAACATGGTGGCCGACAGCCTGGAGCTGCTGCCGCAGTATGCCGAACACAACGACCCCAGGTTCGCTACATCGTCGTGGATATCGGATCGGAAGCCATGGGTGTTCCTGACCTCCAGCTCCGGCTACCGGGAAAAGCTCTTGCCGCTGCATTCCGTGTGGCTGGACCTGTTCATCCTGCGCATGATGGGCCACTGCCCGGATGCGCAGCCGGTCTGGTTCGTTCTGGACGAGCTGGCGAGCCTCAACAAACTGCCTCAGCTTCATACCGCCGTCACCGAAAATCGCAAGTACGGGAACCCGGTGGTGCTGGGCTTTCAGGGCCGCAGCCAGCTGGAAAAGCGGTACGGCCAGGATGCCGAGGCCATGCTCTCGCAGCCCGCGACCAAGATATTCTTCAAAACCTCTGAGCCGCGTGCGGCCAAATGGATCTCAGAGGCCATTGGCGAGATCGAGGTTGAGCGGCTGAAGGAGTCGCGCAGCATGGGATTGCTGCGGTCGAAGAAGTCCTATGCCATGGAGATCGCCATCAAGCCGCTCGTCATGGCCTCCGAGATCGCCGGCCTCGACAGCCATCGTGCCTACATCAAGCAGGAGAACCGGGTCGTGCCGGTGCGCTTCCGACTGGCGAAGAAGCGGAAGAAGCAGGCCGAGTTCATCGAGCGCAAGAGGGAAGCCCCAGCACCCCGGAAAGTGATGGAATCGTCACCGCCCGTTCCCATATCAGCTCCGGCGCAAGCGTCTCCAAAGAAGCCAGTCCAATCCGCGTTGCCGCTCATCCCCGCGCCTGCCGTGAAGGGGGAAGGATTTGCTTGGGATGCCAGCCAGGAGATTGAATAAGATGGCCGTCATTCGACTGCAATCGAGCGGAGTCACCGTGAGCGAAGAGGCGTAAGTCTGGTCGCGCCACAATAACCCAAGAACGCGCTTGACTCTATACCAATGTACGGGGTTTACAGTCAAACCATGCAGCAGTTGACTATCAGCCGATTAGCTCAAGATGGCGGCGTCAATCTTCAGACGGTTCGATACTACGAGCGGCAAGGGCTCTTAGTGCCCGCGGCTCGTACCGAAGCTGGTTATCGCATGTTTCAGCCAGAGACAGCGCGCCGGATTCGTTTCATCAAGCGTGCTCAGGAGCTGGGCTTCTCGTTGAGCGAAATTAAAGAATTGCTCTCTTTACGGGTAGACGCCCATACAACACAGGCCGACATCCGCAAGCGGGCACAGGCAAAGCTCGCAGATATTGAGCAGAAGATGCGGCATTTAGAGGCTATCCACGCAAGCCTCTCGCGTTTGACAAAAAGCTGTCGGGGCTGCGGATCGGTAGCGGATTGCCCAATTCTTGAAAACCTCAATGGCGAGGAGTTCTTATGATGAATCGCGGTTGGAAGCAAAATCTCCTTGCTGCGCCCGGAGTCGGGCTATCACTGCTGCCCAAAATCGCCTGTCCCGCTTGCTGGCCCGCCTATGCGGGTTTGCTCTCCTCGCTCGGCCTCGGCTTCCTTATTCCGAATACGGCTTATCTGTTGCCTCTGACTGCGATATTCCTCCTCGTGGCTTTGGGGATGCTGGCATTTCGGGCGCGCGGACGGCATGGTTATGGGCCGCTTGCCATTGGCATCGTGTCTAGCAGCCTCATTCTGTTTGGCAAATTTTATTGGGCTTCCAATCCGGTGTTCTATGCCGGACTGGGCCTGCTCATCATGGCCTCTGTGTGGAACAGTTGGCCAGTAGCTTCCCGCTGCGGTTGTGCTCCAGCAGAGGAAAGCTTCAACAATCTGGAGTGCTCAAGGAGAAATGGAAATGACGACCAATAAGAGAAAAGTTGAAGTATTCAGCGCAGGATGTGGAGTGTGCGACGAGACGATTGCGCTCGTGCAGAAGTTGGCTTGTGGCTCCTGCGAGGTCGTTGTGCAGGATATGCACAAGCCAGAAGTGGCCGCGAAGGCCAAGCAGTATGGAGTTAACAGCGTTCCCGCCGTGGTAATCGACGGCAAGCTTGCGGACTGTTGCTCGGGTGCAGGTCCGCAGGAGCAGACGTTGCGTGCTGCCGGACTGAGCGCTCAGCTCTGAGTTTGTGTCGCCTAAAATCTCAGCAGTAGCATTGAAGCAGTAATGCTACTGCTGAGCCGGTTCCCATGCTGACGATGTCCTCCAAAGCGCTTTCGGCAGGCCAGGCGCGGACATACCACGCGCGGGAGTTCGCGTCGGAGCGGCAGAACTACTGGAGCCGTGACCAGCAGGGTTTCAGCGAATGGCAGGGCAGACTTGCCGAGCAGTGGGGCTTGGAGGGCGCAGTCGGAAATGATCACTTTGCGCGGCTGAGCGAAGGCCAGCACCCATTCACCGAAGAGCAGCTGGTGCGGCATCAGGTTTCCCGGACCTACGACGGCAAGGGCGGCAAGGAAGTAACGAGCGTGGAGCACCGCGCCGGATGGGATGCGACGTTCTCCGCACCGAAGTCGGTTTCGCTGACCGCGCTTGTTGGTGGCGATGACCGGGTGCGGGAGGCTCACCGCGAGAGTGTGCGTGTAGCTCTGGGCGAGATCGAGCACTACACCCAGGCCCGGATCGGCAACGTACATGCCCCGGAGACGACCGGCAAGTTCGCCGCCGCGATCTTCGAGCACGACACGGCGCGGCCCGTCGATGGCTATGCCGCGCCGCAGCTCCACACCCATGCTGTGGTCTTCAATGTGACCGAGCGCGAGAACGGGCAGACCCGCTCCGTGCAGTCTCATGAGCTGTACGCCTCGCAGCACTATGGCACGGCGATCTATCGCGCGGAGTTGGCAACGCGCTTGCAAAAGCTCGGCTATGAGCTGGAGCGCGGCAAGGACGGCCAGCCAGAGATCAAGGGCTACACGCGGGAGTACCTGGAAGCTTCCAGTCCGCGTCGTCAGCAGGTGCAGGATTACAAGCGCGAGCAGGGAATCGACGGCGCGGCGGCGGGACAGATTGCAGCGCATCGCACACGAGACAAGAAGGAGCTGCAGACGCCGGCAGAGGTGCAGCGTCAGCATCGCGAACTGGCCGGGCAGTACGGTCATCAAGCTGATCGGGTTGTAGCCGAGATGCGGGAGCGCACGCAAAGGTTCACCCAGGAAAAGTCCCCAGCCCAATCCGTCGACGACCAGACCCGGACGCCGGAGCAGACGGCACGACAGGCCGTCACCTATGCCCGCGATCATCTGTTCGAAAAAGATGCCGTGCAGGACCGGAGATCGCTTTACGAAACCGCGCTGAACCGCGGCATGGGCGAGATTACCTACTTGCACGTTCGGCAGGAGTTCGAGCGCCGGATGCAGGCAGGTGAGTTTCGCGAAGCGCAGGCATCCGTGCGTGGACCGCAGATCACGACCGCTGCAATGGTGCGCATGGAGCGGGAGATCGTTGCCCAGATGCAGCAGGGCAATCAACGTGGCTATGGCGACCCGATGCTCTTGCAAGGCCGGGAGCGCTTCGACACCTTGGACCGGCACCCGGAGCTGAATCGTTCGCAGCAGGAAGCTGTCGGGGAGGTCTTCGCCTCGCGTGAGAAGGTCGTTGGGATGGACGGCGTAGCCGGAGCCGGAAAGACGACAACGCTGGCCGTCATTCGCGAAGGAGCGCACTCCGAAGGCTATAAGGTAGAGGGTTTCGCGCCGACTAGCCGCGCGGCGCAGAAGCTGGGTGAGGCAGGCATTGAGACTTCAACGTTGCAGATGCATTTGGCGCAGCGGCAAGGGCCGGACACAGGAGAAAAGCGGCTCTATGTGCTCGATGAATCCTCGCTCGCGTCCACCCGGCAGATGCACGAGTTTGTGACGCGCCTGCACCCGAACGACCGTGTGCTGCTGGTAGGCGACCGGCGGCAACATGAGGCGGTCGAGGCCGGAAAGCCCTTCGCGCAGTTGCAGGAAGCCGGGATGAAGACCATCTCGCTCGATCAGATTGTGCGCCAGAAAGAACCGGAGTTGCGGCAGATAGTCGAGCAGCTGGCTCGTGGCGAAGTCGGAGCGGCGGTCAAGAACCTTGACACCCAGGGCCGAGTGCATGAGTTCCGTGGCCGCGAGGAGCGGATCGACGCCATCGCGAAGGAGTATGCAAAGTCGCCGGAGAGCACGCTGGTCGTCTCGCCCGACAACCGCTCCCGCGCGGAGATCAATCAGCGCATCCATGCCGAGCTGCAACAGCATGGCGTCGTGGGCAAAGAGGAGCATCGCTTCGAAACGCTTGTGCCGCGCCAGGACCTTACCGGAGCGGCCCGCACGTGGGCCGAGCGGTACGAGGTCGGCGAGGTACTGCGCTACAGCCGAGGGTCGAAGGAGACCGGTATCGGCAAAGGCGAATATGCCCGCGTGGTGGGCATCGACGCTCCGCACAACCGGATCACGGTAGAGCTGAAGGACGGCGCGGAGCGAACTTACGACCCGCACCGCCAGCAGGGAGTTTCGGTTTACCGGGAGGAGCCGCGCAGCTTTTCTACGGGCGACCGCATCCAGTTCACCGCGCCCGCGAATGACCTGAAGGTCGCGAACCGCCAGCTGGGCACCGTCGAGAGCATCGCCGAAGGCCGCATGTCCTTGCGTATGGACGATGGCCGTACCGTGCAGCTCGATCCAGCCAGGCACCCGCATCTCGATCATGGCTATGCCGTGACCAGTCATTCCAGCCAGGGGCAGACCGCAGAGCGGGTGTTGGTTCATGTGGATACGGAGCTTGGCGCAAAAGACCTGCTCAACAACCGCATGGCTTATGTCGCCATCTCGCGCGGAGCGCACGATGCGCAGCTCTTCACCAACGACCGCGAGAAGCTGCCCGCCGCGTTGGGCCACGAAGTCTCCCGCGAAAGCGCCCATACGCCGCAGCACAAGCAAGAACAGGCCATCCAGCCACCACAGCAGGAGATCGCGCCGAAGCACGAGCATAGTTATGGGTTGGGACTCAGCCTCTAAATTGCCAAGGCAAGAGCGGCCATGATGTGAAGTGCCCGCACCTTCGAGAAAAGATGCCGTACAGGACCGGAGAGCGCTTTACGAAACCGCGTTGAATCGCGGCATGTGCGAGATTACCTACTCGCACTTTCGGCAGGAGGGGGTCTGGACTCTTGGTGAATGGTAGGCCCGGCAGGTCGGTACGAATAGAAAGAAGCAGGTTGCCCTCCGGCGTGACGAAGGAGCTGGTGTCGGGGGTCGGAGAGCTAAACTGCTAAACTAGAGATCGTAACATTTGGTAATTCATGAACTGCGTCAGTCCAATCGTTGCTGGACGGCAACACAGAAGTGGCCGCACAGTCCTGGAGCGGCATCGGCACGCTGACGGTTATCTCGCTTTAGTGCTTTCCGGTTCCTACGAAGAAGCTGGAGATCGGGGCAGGCATTGCGTACGTGTCGGTGAAGTCGTTGTGCACGGACGCTTCGAAGCCCACACCAATCGGTACCATTCCTCAGGTGCAGAAGTGCTCAATCTTCCTCTGCCTGACTCCGCCGATCTTCCGCATGTGTTGATGCAGACAGCCGATCCCGATGGAATAGTTCGTATGGCGGAGCGGGATGTGAAAGAAGCTGTCAACCTGCTGCTCTCCTCAGGCAAGCCCGTCGACAGGAATTCCGCGGATTGGCCCGATCTGCTGGCAAGTGCTCTGCAGGTCAATCCGCATTTGCGTCTGCAGGACTGGGCGCGTGCACACCATTTAGCGGATGCGACTGTCTCGCGTGGCTTTCAGAAGATCTTCGGGATCAGTCCATCGGCGTATCGGGCTCAACTGCGAGGGCGGCAGGCTTGGAGGCTCCTTTCGACCAGGGGTGAAGAGCTCTCCGCACTCGCCATGCGAGTGGGTTTTTGCGACCAGGCGCACATGACACATACGGTACGCAACGTCACCGGAATACCGCCGGGTGCATGGCGTAGACAGGTCAAATAGATACAAGACGTAACCTTTCAGAGTGCGACAAGCTTACCCTATGAAAATCGTTCGTCTTTCTGTCGTCCTCGTCTCCTTATTGTCCGTATCGCCGCTCTCGGGTCATACGCAATCACAGGTCAATTCTGCGAGCAAGCAACGGAATGCAGCGGTTCGGGGTAATGGGTATAGCTACACGCATCCCGGGCTGCAGCCCGCCCAAGAGGCACTCGATCTGAGCGCGTATGCGCGCATTCGCGAGGAGGGTTTCAATCATTCGCGCATCGTGGACTACGCGAGCGCTCTGTTCGACGGCATTGGCCCGCGGCTCACCGGTTCACCCAATCTGGCGAAGGCGAATGCCTGGACACGCGATCAGCTCGTCGCAATGGGGTGCGCCAATGTGTATTTAGAGAGCTGGGGCGATTTTGGCATGGGCTGGCGCCAGGTGGCGACCTCTGTTGATATGGGCGTAAGTTCGGGATACGTGTAAAAAGTGGTCACAGCGGACTTGTTTGGGCGGCGCGGGCTTGTTTGGTGATCTCTCCGA
>JAABUX010009177.1_pt1 | contig 11254 bp, 4 predicted proteins | sample 5561851 | NCBI WGS metagenome assembly JAABUX01 (sample SAMN10711883, study PRJNA513361) | rock metagenome | isolation source: Antarctica rocks | place: Antarctica: Victoria Land, Richard Nunatak red sandstone | collected 2016-01-03 | reverse complement strand
TACTCGATCACCGGCTTCGTGGTGACGCCCTCCACCGTCATCGCGCTGCTCACCGTCCTCGGTTACTCCCTGTACGACACGATCGTGGTGTTCGACAAGGTCGACGAGAACACCCGGGCGCTGGCCTCCGGCAGCAGCATGACCTATTCCGAGCAGGCCGAGCTCGCGGTCAACCAGACCTTCATGCGCTCGATCAACACCTCCTTGATCGCCCTGCTCCCGGTGTCCGGTCTGCTGTTCGTCGGCGCGCTCCTGCTCGGCGCCGGCACGTTGAAGGACCTGGCGCTGGCGCTGTTCGTGGGCCTGGCCTCAGGCGCGTACTCCTCGCTGTTCCTCGCCACGCCGCTGCTGGCCGATCTCAAGGAGCGCGAGCCGCAGTTCCAGGCACTGTCGGCCAGGGTGGTCGCCAAGCGCGCCGGCACCCGACCGGGGCGCCCGGCCGGCACCCGCGGCGGTTCGGTGCCCGTCGGCGTCGCTGGCGGCAGCGCCGGTGGGGCCTCGGCCGGACAGGTAAGCTCGGGGACGGCGTCCGGCGGCCAGGGGTCAGCCGGGTTCGTGCCGGAGGGCTCGTTGCCCGGTAGCTCTGGTTCGGGCGGATCGCTGCCCGGTGGTTCGGCGGCCGGTGGTTCGGTTCCCGTCGGGCCGGCGTCGGCCGGAGCGAACCGCCGGCCGGCGGGCAAGGGCCCGGCGCCGCGCAAGAAGGGCACCCGCCCGAGCCGGCCGTCGGGCAAGCGCAAGCGTTGATGCTTGACCTCGACGCGCTCCTGCGCAGCCGGGTCCGCGACGTCCCGGATTTCCCCACGCCCGGGATCGTGTTCAAGGACATCAGCCCCCTGCTGGCCGATCACATCGCCTTCGCCGGCGCCGTGGACGCGATCGTCGCCCACCACGGCCGCGGCACCGTTGACAAGGTGCTCGGGATCGAGGCCCGCGGCTTCCTGCTGGCAGCCCCGGTGGCCTACCACCTGGGCGCCGGCTTCGTGCCGGTCCGCAAACCGGGCAAGCTCCCCGGTCAGGTGCACGAGGCGGCCTACGCGCTGGAGTACGGCCGCAACACCCTGCAGGTGCACCGCGACGCCCTCGAGCCCGGTGACCGGGTGCTCGTCGTCGATGACGTGCTGGCAACCGGGGGCACCGCCGCCGCGGCGGTCGACTTGGCCGAGCGGGCCGGCGGGACCGTCCTCGGCATCTCGGTGCTGCTCGAACTGAGCTTCCTGTCGGGCCGCGCGGCCCTTCCTGGACGAGACGTGCACGCGCTGCTGACGTACTGAGCGCGCCCCGACGCCTCGTCCCCGGGAGCCGAGGGCCCGTCCCGTGCACCGGCTCCGGCTCCGGCTCTGGTGGGGGTTCCGCCTCCGGCACCGGCTCCGGCTCCGGCTCCCGGTTGGGGTTCCGGCTCCGGCTCATGCACCGCCCGGGCGGAGATGCCGCCGGATCGGCCCCGGTACACTTGCGGCACCGAGCGTGAGGAGGCGCCTGTGGCCGCAGACGTCCCTGCCGCGCCTGCCGCCGAAGCGGCAACGGCTGACGTGCGCACGGCGCCGGACCCCTGCCCCCTGCCGGGACCGGATTCCCGGGAATCTGCGGACCAAGCCATTCCCGCCCAGCCGGTCAATTCGCCCGGGCACGCGGACTCCGACCGGCCCGAACGGCCGCTTGTTCCCGAGTCCGACAACGACGAGCGAGGCAGTGGCCCTCCGTCCGGGCGCCGTGTCCGGGCCAGGCTGGCCCGGCTCACCGCGAGCAAGCCCGGCGCCACCCCCGCGGTCCTGGAGCCGCTCAACCGGACCATCCGGGCCAGCCACCCCAAAGCCGACCTGCGCATGGTGCAGCGGGCGTACGAGGTGGCCGAGCAGGCCCACGGACAGCAGAAGCGGCGCAGCGGCGATCCCTACATCACCCATCCGCTGGCGGTCACCACGCTGTTGGCCGAGCTCGGCATGGACACCACGACGCTGGTCGCCGCGCTGCTGCACGACACCGTGGAGGACACGCCGTACACGCTGGACGGCGTTCGTACGGAGTTCGGGCAGGACGTCGCGAACCTCGTGGACGGCGTGACCAAGCTGGACAAGATCCAGTACGGCGAGGCGGCCGAGGCAGAGACGATCCGCAAGATGGTCGTGGCGATGGCCCGGGACCCGCGGGTGTTGGTGATCAAGCTCGCGGACCGGCTGCACAACATGCGCACGCTGCGCTACCTCAAGCAGGAGAAGCAGCAGCGGATCGCCACCACGACGCTGGAGATCTTCGCCCCGCTGGCGCACCGCCTGGGCATGAACACCCTCAAGTGGGAGCTGGAGGACCTGGCCTTCGCCACCCTCTACCCCAAGCGGTACGACGAGATCGTGCGGCTCGTCGCCGACCGGGCGCCCTCCCGTGACACCCAGCTCGCCGAGGTCGTCGCAAAGATCAGCTCGGACCTCAAGGCCGCCAAGATCCGGGCCACGGTCACCGGACGGCCCAAGCACTACTACTCGATCTACCAGAAGATGATCGTGCGCGGCCGCGACTTCGCCGACATCTACGACCTTGTGGGCATCCGCGTCACCGTCGACTCGGTGCGCGACTGCTACGCCACGCTCGGCACGGTGCACGCCCTGTGGTCCCCGGTCCCCGGCCGGTTCAAGGACTTCATCGCGATGCCCAAGTTCAACATGTACCAGTCGCTGCACACCTCGGTGATCGGGCCCGAGGGCAAGCCGGTCGAGCTGCAGATCCGCACCGTCGAGATGCACAAGCGCGCCGAGTACGGCATCGCGGCGCACTGGAAGTACAAGGAGGGCGGGGCGGTCAGCACCCCCGTCAAGGGCGATGACATGGCCTGGCTGCGCCAGCTGCTCGACTGGCAGAAGGAGGCGGCTGACCCGGGGGAGTTCCTGGACTCGCTGCGCTTCGACCTGCACTCGGCGGAGGTCTTCGTCTTCACCCCGAAGGGCGACGTGGTCTCACTGCCGGTGGGGGCGACGCCTGTGGACTTCGCGTACGGCGTGCACACCGAGGTCGGCCACCGCTGCATCGGCGCCCGGGTGAACGGCCGGCTCGTACCGCTCGAGTCACCGCTGGACAACGGCGACGTCATTGAGATCTTCACCAGCAAGGCCGAGACCGCCCACCCGTCGCAGGACTGGCTGCAGTTCGTCAAGAGCCCGCGCGCCCGCAACAAGATCCGCCAGTGGTTCGCGAAGGAGCGGCGTGAGGACGCCGTCGAGACCGGTAAGGACCAGATCGGCCGCGCGATGCGCAAGGCAGGCCTGCCGCTGCAGCGCCTGCTCGGTGGCGATGCCCTCCCGAGCCTGGCCAAGGACCTGCACCTGACCGACGTCACGGCCCTGTACGTCGAGGTCGGCGAGGGTCGGCTGTCCGCGCAGAGCGTGGTGCATAAGGTCATGGCTGCCATGGGTGGTTCCGAGGGCGCAGTCGAGGACCTCGCGGAGACCGCCGCACCGACCCGCCCGGCCCGTACCCGCCCGACGACCGACCCCGGGATCATGGTCAAGGGCGTCAGCGACGTCTGGGTGAAGCTGGCCCGCTGCTGCACGCCCGTCCCCGGCGACGACGTGGTCGGCTTCGTCACCCGCGGTCGGGGCGTCAGCGTCCACCGCGCGGACTGCGTGAACACCGAAGGTCTCGCGGCCTACCCGGACCGCCTCGTCGAGGTCGAGTGGGCACCGACCGCGGCCTCACTGTTCCTGGTCAACATCCAGGTCGAGGCCCTGGACCGCAGCCGCCTGCTGTCGGACGTGACGCGGGTGCTCTCCGATGCCCACGTGGACATCATGTCGGCGACGGTGACCACGACCCGCGACCGGGTGGCCGTCTCCCGCTTCTCCTTCGAGATGGCCGACCCCAAGCACCTGGGGCACCTGCTCGTCCAGGTCCGGTCCGTCCAGGGCGTCTACGACGCCTACCGCGTCACCGGCTGACGCTCTTTTGGGCTTGAAAAGGGCCTCTGACTGCGACGATAGGTCTCCATGGACTTTCCGGCGCAGGGGCACAGCGCTTGGTCACGCGATACATCGGAGTAGAGGATGAAGGCGGGAGTTGGAAAGGGAGATGTAGCGGAGGCGAATCGGTCGGTCCGGTAGGCGATTCGGGACGGCGACGCATGCTCGTCGCGCTGGCCGCACGAGACGGTCGTCGGCACTGCGGAGCCGCGCGTCTTCAGCGGGACGGCAACGCGGTTGTCCCCGCCGGCCAGCTGGGCCGGTCGACCAGGCTGCCGGGGGCGCTGACGACGACTCGAACTGCCGACCTCGGTCAACATCCGGGAAGGGCTCATGATCCGTAACCGGGACGCCACGCTCGTAGCGCTGCTGCCACGCGCCCTCAAGCCGGCTGTTCACGTGTAGCCAGCCACTTCGTCAGGGCGGCCACGCAGATCCCCTTCTCGGATTCCCGTCCGGCAGCAACTGGGCTCCCGGGTCCTCGAAGAACCGCAGGTCCCGCGTCGCCATCGGTGTCCGCGGAACCGCCGCGTCCGCGGGCCTGTACCCCGGCCAGTCCGGCGAGATGGGCTTACAGCTAGACCCGTCCCGCGTCCCAGCCTTTGGTCAGGCCTTGTGCTGAGCGACTGCCGACCGGCCCCGCTTCTGCCGGTACATGGCGCGGTCGGCCGCGTCAACGAGGTCCTCCACCGACTGGGTCGCCGGCCCGACGGCCCGGCCCACGCTGACCCCGACGACGAGTTGCTGCCCGCGGACGTCGACCGGCCGTGCAACCTCACGCTCGAGCCGGTCGGCCAGCACGGCCAGCATCTGCTCCGGTTGCTGCGCCGCAAGCCGGCAGACGACGAGGAACTCGTCCCCGCCGAGGCGCACGACGATGTCGCCAGGTCGAACCGAGGCGGTGAGCCGCCGGGCCACCTCGACCAGGACGGCGTCACCGGCGTCGTGGCCGTGCACATCGTTCACCGTCTTAAAGCCGTCCAGGTCGAGAAACAGCATCCCGATGGTCGTGTCCGCCGGCCCGTCCTGCAGCGCCTGCGCCAGCGGGCCGAGCTCGGACCGGTTGGCCAGACCAGTCAGCGGGTCGCGCCGGGCAGCGCGCTCTAGCGTCAGCTCCTGGCGCTTGCGGGCATCGACGTCGAGGAACTGGGCGAGGACAGACACCCCGCCGTCCGGGTCGGCGCTGAGCGTCGTCGCCAGTTCGCACCACAGCGCCGTGCCGTCGGCACGGTGCATCCGCACCTCGACCGGCTCCGCACCGGTGCCCGAGCCGGTAAGGGCTTGATGTAGCCGCACCCGGTCCTCGACGGGGACGTGATCGGCCAGCGGACGTCCAACGAGCAACTGCTCACGCAGGCTGGTGAGGCGCCGCAGAGCCGGATTGGTCTCGACGACGACGCCGTCGGCGTCCAGCCGGGCCACCGGGCGTCGGCCCTTCGTGGAACGCCGCGCGGAAGCGCGCCTCCGAAGCGCGCAGCGCGGTCACGTCATGCCCCGTGATCAGTGCGCCGCCGACGGTACCCTTGTCGTTGTGCAGCGGACTCGCCTGCAGCAGGACGGCCCGTTCGGGCCGGCCGGGCGCGACCAGCAGCACCTCGACCTCGCCCGTGTGCTGGCCGGCGAGGGCACGAGCGAGCGGCCGCTCGGCGGCCTCCATCGGCGAGCCATCTGAGCTGAGTAGCTGGACGGCCGTCAAGAGCTGCGCCAGCTGGCCGTCGTCGGACAGCTGCTGGAGCGACTCCAGGTCAGGCCACCCCAACATCTCGCGCGCCGACGGGTTGACGAACGTCGGCCTGCCGGTCGCGTCGAAGGACCAGATCGCGGCGTGCGCCGTTTCCAGCAGGACGCGGGTGAACTCCGCGTGCTCGGCGAGTGCATGTGCCGCGGCGCGGGACTGGGTGATGTCGCTCATCACAACCACCGCCCCCAGGACCTGCCCGGCGGGGTCGCGCAGAGCACGTCCCTCGCAGCGCACGGTCCGGGCCGGTAGCCCCTGCGGGGCGATCACGATCACGGCATCCTCGACGACACCCTCGGTGAGGGCCCTGAACAAGGGCACCGCTTCACGGGTCAACGGGGTGTGCCCGTCCTCCGCGTACAGGGCGTAGCGGTCGGCCCAGTCGACCGGGTCCAGGTCGGGGTCGGGCGGCATGCCGTGGAACTCCCGCGTCGCACGGTTGAACGTCGTCAGGTGCCCGTCCGCGTCGCAGGCGACGATGCTGACGCCGACGGTGTGCAGCACCGCGTCGGTCAGCGCGCCTCGCCGCACTGCCTCGTCGTGCGCGGTGCGCAGCTCGGCCCGCCGCCGCTGCGCCCGGTTCCGCTCGGTCACGTCAACGATGGTGCCGATCATGACGGCGGTCCGTCCGTCGTCACCGGGCACGCCGACGAGCGTCCGGGAGATGTCGACCGATGTGCCGTCCGGCCGCCGCAGCGTCCGCTCGCTGCGCCAGACGAGCCCGGGCTCCCTGGCCGCGGTCCCCATCGACTGCCGCTGAACCGCTCCGTCGAAGTCGTCTACGGCGAACTCCAGCGTCTGGCCCAGGAGAGCCGCCGAAGCGACACCGACGAGGTCGGCGAATGCAGCGTTCATCCGCTGGACGACTCCCGCAGGCGAGAGCTCGACCTGGCCGATCGGGTTCGCGTCGAACAGCACCCGGAACCGCTCCTCGGACAGCCGCAGCCGCTCCTGCGCGACGTGCCGGTCCGTGACGTCCCGGGCAACCGAATGGACGTGCACCACGACGCCCGTCTCGTCGCACACGGGCGAGAGCCTGATCTCCAGGCGGCGCCATGAACCGTCGGCGTGTCGGGAGCGGACGTTCGCGGTCGAGGCTGCTCCCCCGAGCACCCCGCCGAGCACCCGGATCATCTCGGCGGTGTCCTCCGGGTGGACCCGCTCGGGGGCGGCCCGGCCAACCTCCAGGTCCGGGTCATAGCCGAGCAGGTGCCGGATGGACGGCGACACGTACAGCGTGGTGCCGTCGACGGCGTGCCGGCTGACGATGTCGGTTGCGTGGTCGGCCAGCGCCCGGTACGAGGACAGCGCGGTCCCGAGTTCGGACAACGTGTCGGCCTGCTGGGCCAGTGCGCGGCGCAGCTCCAGCTGGGCCATCACCTGTGCGGCGAGCACCTCCAGCAGGCGCCCCTGCGCGCTGGTCAGGCCCTCCGGTCGCGGCTCGTAGCCGAGGACGCACAGCGTGCCTAGCACCGCACCCGTGGGGGTGCGGAGCGGGAAGCCGGCGTAGAACCTGATGCCCGGTGCGCCCGTTACGAGCGGGTTGTCCCGGAAGCGGACGTCCGCGGTCGCGTCGGCGACGATCAGCGGCGCGTCGGCCCGCAGGGCGTGCTCGCAGAACGCCTGGTCCCGCGGCGTCTGCCCGACGTCGATGCCGCAGCGAGCCTTGAACCACTGGCGGTCCTCGTCGAGCAGGCTGACGAGCGCGGTGGGGCACCCGGACGCTTCTGCGGCGACGCGCACGATGTCGTCGAACGCCGGCTCGGCCGCTGTGTCGAGGACGTCGTAGGCCACCAGTTCGGCCAGCCGCTCACTCTCGGAGATCACGGACACAAAGTCCCATCGGCAGGGTGGCGTCGCCGCATGAGTCTTGCACGACGGCCGCCCCCACTCGGCCCGGATCTGACGCGCGGGTATATCGTGAAAGGGCGCTCGGCGCCCCTGAGGACGCTTAGGAACCCGGGAGCGTCGAAGTCGATTTCGCTGACCTGCTGCACGGCAGGGCGGCGCCCTCGACTCCGCGACCGCCCTGCGGAGCACCGCCCCTTTGTCGTACAAGGCGAGCAGCGCGATCGCGGCCTCGGGCATCAGGACACTCATCGGCAGTGCGTCGTCGCGCGAGGCGGCCGTCAGGCGGCCTGTCCCGACCTGGCCGCAGCCGGTGGCTCAGGCCGCGCCCAGAAAGGCGGACCTGGGTGCTCTTGTAGACCGTAACCGGCCCCTCAAGCCGAAGAACCTCGCCGCGCGACATCCAACGGTAGCCGCCCGCGCGGGCACAGAAACCGACGGTAGCGCCGCCTCCTCGGGGTCCGGCGGCGGATGGTAGCCGCTTGTCGAGCGACGCGATAGTCCGCGTGGGGCAGCCCGGGAGGTGTGCACCCGGCCCAGTCGACGTGCCTCCGCAACGGGTCCGCACCACGCCTCCACGGGCAGCCACCTGGACCGGCTGATCGTCCTGACGTCAGGCCCTCAAACGAAGGCCGCGACCGCAGCCCGTACGGCGTGCAGGGCCCCTGCGATGTCGTCCAGCTGCGCCGGGTCGGGCAGCTGGCCGGCTCTGGCGCGGGTCTCCAGCTCCGCCGCGAGCGACTGGACGCGGGTGGCCCCGACGTCACCGCTGCCGCCCTTGAGCGCATGCGCAGCGGCCAGCGTCGTCCCGGCGTCGGCGGCCGACTTCAGTGCGGCGAGCCGCTCGTCCGCATCGACGAGGTAGAGCCCGAGGACCTCCTCGACGATCCTGCTGCCGAGCTCCCGGAGGCCGGCGAGCACGTCCGGGTCCAGAGCCCGCTCGCCGGTCCCGAGTACCCAGCGGCGCAGGACGACGGCGAGGTCCTCGGAGCGGAGCGGCTTGGACAGGTAGTCGTCCATGCCGGCCTGCAGGCATCGCTCCCGGTCCGAGGCCATCGCGAAGGCGGTGAGGGCGATGACCGGCGTACGGCGGCCGCCGGCTTCCCTGCTGCGCAGTTCCTGCGTGGCCGCGAAGCCGTCCATCAAGGGCATCTGGCAGTCCATCAGCACCGCGTCGTAGGAGCCGGTGGCGAGCGCGGCCAGGGCCCGCGCGCCGTCGCCAACGACGTCGACGGCGTAGCCGAGCCGCTGCAGCGTCAGCTGCGCGACCTTCTGGTTCACCGGGTTGTCCTCGGCCAGCAGCAGCCGCCTGCCGGCTGCAGAGGGGTGCGCCGTCGTGACCACGTCCTTCGTCGAGGCGGGCGTCCGGCCGAGCACGGTGACGAGCACACCGTGCAGCTGCGCGGACCTCACCGGCTTGGTCAGGTAGCCGACGACGCCGACCTCCGCCGCGCGCTCGGCCTCCCCGCGCTGGCCCGAGGACGTCAGCATCACCAGCCGCAGGCCGGCCAGCCGCGGGTCCTGCGTCGCCCGGTTGGCCAGGTCGTAGCCGTCCACGTCGGGCATGTTGAGGTCGAGCAGCACCACGTCGTACGGCGTGCCGGCGCAGGCGGCCGAGACGAGCCGTTCGAGCGCTGGCTCCGCGCCGTCGACGGCGTCGGGTAGGCATCCCCAGCTGATCAGCAGCCGGTCCAGCACCAGCCGGTTGGGCGCGTTGTCGTCGACCACGAGGACCCGCAGGCCGCTCAGGTCGACGGCGCGGGGTGCCTGCGCCTCGCTGTTCGAGCGGGGGAACGGCAGCCGCGCAGTGAAGGTGCTGCCGGTGCCGGGTGTGCTGGTGACTGTCAGGGTGCCGCCCATGAGCTCGACGAGCTGTCGGCTGATCGCCAGGCCGAGCCCGGTCCCGCCGTAGCGCCGGGTGGTGGAGGCGTCAGCCTGCGAGAACGCCTCGAAGAGCCGCTCCAGCGATGTCGGGTCCATGCCGATCCCGGTGTCGCGCACCTCGAGCTCGACGACCACCTGCTGCCCGTCGTCATCCACGACGCGGGCCTGGACGCCGACCTCGCCCGTGCTGGTGAACTTCACGGCGTTGCCGAGCAGGTTAAGCAGTACCTGTCGCAGCCGTCCCGGGTCGCCCTTGAGGACGGGTGGGATCGCGGTGTCGACCATGCAGGTGAGCTCCAGGCCCTTCTCCTGCGCGCGGGCCGCGAGCAGGGCCGTGGACTCCTCGACCACGGTGCGCAGGTCGTGGTCGATGCTCTCCACGTCGAGCTTGCCGGCCTCGATCTTGGAGAAGTCCAGGATGTCATCCAGGACCGCCAGGAGCGCCTCGGCGCTGGACCGGACCATCTCCGCGAAGTCGCGCTGCTCGGTGTCCAGTTTGGTCTGCAGCAGCAGCCCGCTCATCCCGATGACGCCGTTCATGGGAGTCCGGATCTCGTGGCTCATGTTGGCCAGGAACTCCGACTTCAGGCGGCTGCCCGCCAGGGCCGCGTCCCGGGCAACCTCCAGTTCTGCCTGTGCGGCGATGCGGTCGCTGATGTCGTGCACGAAAGCGCTGTAGCCCGAGCCGTCCTCGTGCGCCCAGATCGCGAGCTCGACCGGGAAGACGCGTCCGTCGCCGGCCAGCGCGGTGATCTCGGTCCGCGATCCGACGACGTGCACCTCCCCGCCGGCGACGTGCCGGGCGAGGCCCGCGTCGTGCGCGGCACGGAGAACCTCAGGGACCACGAGCTCGGACAACCGCTGGCCCAGCGCATCCTGCTCGTTGCGACCGAACAGCTTGGCAGCCTGCGGGTTCCACGCCGTCACGAGCCCGCCGGTGTCCATGCTGACGAAGGCGTCGTTGGCGGCCTCGATGACGCCGGACAGCCGGTGCTCCCGCTCGCGTGAGAGGTGCTCAGCTGTGGCCCTGGCTCGGTCGGCGCGACGCAGGAGTGCCACCCCCAGGAGTAGGACCAGGACGACCAGTGCTGCCGTCGCCAGTACCAGCCGCTGCAGGTGCCGCAGCCCGGCGAGGGCACGCCCCTCGGGCACCGAGGCCACCACCGTCCAGCCCGCACCACGAGCAGCGCTCCAGGCCGACAGCTGGGAGCCGCCGTGCCCGTCGCCGCGTCGTCCTCGCAGGGCCGACGCCACGCGACGGTCGGAGCTCAGGGACAACAGGCTCTTGCCGCCACCTGCGGACAGCAAGGTTCCCCGCTGGTCGGTCACCTGCAGCGCGATGCCCTGCGCACGCCCCACCTGGTCGGCGTAGCCCTGGATGGCGTCGAGGCTGTAGATCGCTGCCACCACCGCGAGGGGGCGGCCGTCCGGCGAGCGGACGTAGTCGGCCACAGCGACCACGAGGGGGTGGCCAGCCAGTGCGGTCTGGTAGGCCTCGGACACGTACGGCCCCCCGGTGGTGGCCACTCCCTTGAACCAGTCCCGGAACGCGAAGTTGCGCCCGACGACCCCCGGGCTCGCGGGCAGCACGGCGGTGACCGTCCCTCCCACGTCGGTCAGGAAGACGCCGGTGATGCCCCGCCGGTTGCCCAGCAGGCTCTTGAGGTGCACCAGCGCCGCGGGGTGGTCGATCCCCCCGCGACGGGTCAGCGCGGCGACCAGCCCGGGGCGTTCCGCGTAGGAGGCGATCAGCTCGGACAGTCCGGCGGTCTGCTGGTCGACGAAGACCGCGCTGACGTCAGCGGTCGTGCGGACGCGTTGCGCGACCTCGTGACGG
>JAABUX010009175.1_pt1 | contig 11255 bp, 19 predicted proteins | sample 5561851 | NCBI WGS metagenome assembly JAABUX01 (sample SAMN10711883, study PRJNA513361) | rock metagenome | isolation source: Antarctica rocks | place: Antarctica: Victoria Land, Richard Nunatak red sandstone | collected 2016-01-03 | reverse complement strand
AACCCAAAATTGACAAGGCCAACAGCACTCGGGACACCAGCGTATAGGCTGTGACTTGCAACGCGTCCGCACCGCTTCGAACAGCTCCGGCGTGAGGGACGGCCATGCGGGCCGCGGCTCCGACGCCGCCACGCGGCTGGTGTACACCGTGTACCCGTCGTAGTCCGGGTACGAGGTGCTCGTCAGCAGCCAGAACAGGGTACCTGCGGTGCAAGCGCACAGCATGTGGCATCACAGGAATTCGAACACGAATGTGGGTTTGTCATTGGTCGTGGAACCAGGGCTATGCTGCAGCGCTTCGACTGCACGAACACCATGGACAGCCTGTCATGTTTGGCATGCAAGCGCATGCTGAGCCTGCATTGGCAGGAACCAATGACGCTAGTGCCGCTCGATCTGCCTGGCGGAGCAACTGCAGAGTTTGGAAGACCAAGGCAGCCTGGGGAACGTGTGGCTGTGCTGACCCGCAACGATGGGCGCGTGCTGGGTCTCCTGGTACACCATGTCGAACAGGGCGTTGCGGCCGTCCATGTACGACGGCGACCCGTGGCGCTGCTTGCCGAAGGCCGTCAGCACCAGCGGCTTGCGCAGCTTCTGCGCCACGTGCAGGTGCGCCCGTAACTGCGGTCACCAGCACAAGATGACTTCAGATTTCACCTTTACAAAGACACACGATGACTGAGCCACGTCACGCCATACGACTGCATCAGCGCAGAGGAAGCAGTCCAGCTACAGACTCGGTGCGGATGAGCATGACCTGACAAGAAGCTTACAATGCGTGGAATACGCAGTCAAGCGGCGGCTCCACCAGGGATGCAAACGCTAGGTGCAAGTCAACGGGTACTGGGCGGAGGCCGGATTGTCATATCAATCGAGGGTCAAAAACAGAGCTTTGGACCAAAACACCACAGCTTTTTCAGACTCAGACTAAACAACACGGGGCTGTCCTCAGTTTAGCAAGCTTTCATAAAGTATTCAATTTGATTTTCTGTGACCAATGGGCTCACCCATCGGCGGCTCCACTGGAGCTTCCAGGGCTCCGGCGCCAGGAGCCAGTCGTCCGGCCACAGCTGGAAGGTGGCGACGTCCACGCCCGCCGGCTCGTGGTTGCGCTGCCAGTCGGCGCCCTCGCACAGGCCGTCGTGCGGCGCGTGCCAGGGCGCCGGGGGGGCCAGCACGTCCAAGCTCGGCGGGTTGTACGCGGCACTGCAGGCAGAGGCATAAGGTGAGCCAAATCAGGGACGGGACTAGGGCTTAGGGCTGAAGTAAGGCTCAGGATTAGGGTGAAAGAGACTATGTGCAGGCGGTGACACTGATGCCCACAGCAGCGGTTCTGCGGCGGTCGATGCTGGGTCGCTCAGCCTTATCACAAGCTCTGGGAAGAATTGATGCACATGTTAGCGACGAGATCGTATGGCGGAAGAGATGCAGGCCGCAGGAAACTTGGCAGGTGAGCGCACAGGTCCGGGGTGGACGCGCCGAAGACGCCGGAGTGGCCGAGCAGCACCAGGTGATTCGGGTCGATCGACTTGATGTACGCCGACATGTCCTCCACCCACTCCTACGCCATCGAAAGCATGACACGTATCACATCATGAGATCCCGAGTCAGATCGCCGGCACGACATGCGTGTGCGTGGCGGTGACCGCTGCGAACTTGTTGCAAAGACAGCAGCCGGTCAATAACAAACGAATGCGAAGGGGTTTTTGCAATCACACAACAGACGTCGAAGCTGCGCGTCTTGTGGGTGGTCAGATCACGGTCCCCTGGCGACACAACCGGCAAGATGTGTTTGTGACACCGGCTTTGTCTTCTGATCCTCACCAAAGGATGGACAGCACTAGACCTTCATCGCCGCGTCTGTGTCTTCACGCAGATACATCAGGCTATGGAGTAGTAAGGCCTATGTTCACGTAAATCAATTTTACCATGTATATCAATGGTACAGAACCATCTCCGTGGCTCGCCTGCACGGTGTCGCCGGAGTCGTCGCCGGGGCAGACGGCGCTGTTGGTCAGCTCCCAGCCCAGGATGGTCGGGTCGTCGCGCAGGTACATGCCGCTGACGCTGCTCTTGTGCAGCACCAGCGCGCCGATGTAGTCCTTGAACGCGGTCTGCGCAGGGGCCGCCATCACAACCTTTCATGACGCCGTGTGTTTAGGACATATTGCGCGGGCATGCGTATCAGCTCAACTGGATGCTCCTAACAACAGTCTGTCCTGTATGCGATCTGCCTGGTCTGCAACATCTCTTTCATGTGAACGTGCCGGCACGCAGGCAAGAGCACATGGCATCAGGTCTCCCCGGTTTGGTACTTTGTACCGCGCCATACACGAAGCTGATCACGATGTCCTACCGAGTGTTCCGCATCCTTCTCTGGCCGCATGCGCAGCCCACTGGGTTGCCACAACCCGCACCCTGACGGTGCTGCTGGTATAGAAGTCCGTGATGCTGCCCCGGTCCCCCAGCACGGCCCGCACGTACTCCGGCATGCCGCCGTAGTCGCCGCGGGAGTCCGTCAGCGTCAGGATCAGCTTCACGCCCGACTCGCGGGCCTCGTTGATCACCCAATCCAGGCCCTCACTGCACCAACCGTCCGGCGGATCAACACCAGGGGACTGCTGCATTGACCGACTTCTCATACCAGCCTCAAGTAGCATTAATTGACGTGCTGAGGACTGTACCGTCAGAGGTTTGGACACGTGCTGCAGGGTTGCATCTGCAAAGCGCGGCAGCACCTGAGGACATGATCGTCGATCTGGCCGATGCGCGGCTGCAGCGCGTTCCAGCCGTCGCCGTCGTTGAACGCCCACATGCGGATGACTTTCAGGCCCAGCTTCTCGGCGCTCTCAAAAACGTCCGCCACCTGGCGCATGCACACATTCAAGCTTCAAGCATGGGCAGTCTGAGCCGCGCTGACTCAATCGACGTGCGCTAAAGCACAGCCCAGCTCACCAAATGCTCGCTTAGAGCTGTGCAGAGGCATGCCACACAAGGAATTGCACATGATAGCGGGCCGCATGGCCGCGTAAAAACAATGCGCAATGGATCACGTCCTTGCGATATACATCACAGGACTATGGCAGCAGATCTGACAGATGCGGAGGCCCGGCACCTGAGGGCGGGTGGTCCTGTCGACCGCGCGGGACAGCATGTAATAGTTGGTGGCGCCCGCAAACCGGAACGGGCGCCCGCCCAGCGTCAGCTGGCTGCCCTTGCGCCGCACGAACGTCGTCGGGTCCGACTGTCGGAGCATGAGGACAGCACTGGTCAGCAGTGCATGCACCGGTTGCCGGGAACGCGCAGATCGGGACAGAAAATGACTTGCGCTGTACCTCTCGACAAACGGGGCAACTGAGGTGGGTGCCAGCAACACAGATACGGACTCGTGGCACGTAAAGCGGAGACAAAGTTGCTACTAGCAGCCCGCAAATCGCTGCGCTTCCGCCTTTGTAGCAGCCTCGAGATGGTCCGCGCAGCGCGGCTGCACCTTGATGAGCGCGACCTTGGGCACCGCAATCCGCTGCAGTGGCTTCTCCTGCAAGACGACGTCTGAGTTGCCGTCCGGCGCCGCGCCGCGCCACGACAGGCCGCTGCCGCTGCCCTTCGCGAGGCTGGTGGTGCTGATGCCGCTTGACCCGGCCATTGCCTGCGGAAACAGAGACGCGTCACTGGATTGAACCGCTGCTGGCAGACGTCATCACAGCTGCCCTTTCTTGCCACGGCACACGGTGCTACTGCCGCGTGCGGCCATATCTCAACTGACAGGCCGTGTGCGCCAACTGATTGCATGCATGGCGGCTGCATCGCCGCCCCGGGTACTGCTCAGAGGCTTGAGGGTGGTGGGCAACGCGGGGCAGGGCGGGGTGGGATGGGGCAGGGGGCGAGGGATGTCACCATGAAGACGGACAGGAGCAGGCACGTCGAGATTGCCGCCGAGATGAGCTTGGCCATGCCATACTCTCGCACGCTTCGGAACAGGCGCATGCCCAGGGGCAGCGGTGTTTTGATCTTCGGGCTGTAGGGACTGGATCCGCCATTGGGCCCGCCGGTGTTGGTGTAAGGAGTGCCAGGTTCCGGCGAAACGCTGCTTCCCCTCGCCCGCGGCGGTCTCATGAAGGGTAGCTGTGCGGCAGCAGAACCGGCCGCATCTGTGCTGACCAAGCGTCAGATCCCTGTCATGTCGCAGCCGAGTCGACCCAGATCTGACGCAGCATATGCGGCCAGTGCAAGAGCAGCCTGTTAACACCGTTTGCCCTCCTATTTGCAAGCAGCTTGCAGCAAGCTGACGTTTGGAGGGGCCCGACAGGGGAATTCAAAGATTGCGGTCCAACTGTTCTCCTTGCATTATCGTGTGTAAGGCAGGTCGCTGACGCATGTGCGGTGATACCCCACGCATGCACCGCGCACAAGTAGGCTGGTGTCGGCAGCTTCAGCTTTCCGACACGCCTCTGCTGGCACGTTGACGACGAGATCGCCGTCGAAGAGGTCCTCGTGCTGGCCACCCCCTCGCGTGCCCACACCTGCACAGTCAGGTCGGTCGCGTTGCGGCGCCGCAGCGGCCCGCGGCGGGCATGGCCGGCCGGCTGCTGGGCAGGGAAGGCCAGAGTCGCAGCCAGGGCAACTTGCGCGACCTCGACCGCGGCGGCCAGGGCACGCTGCGGGACTTGGAGAAGAGCGCAGAGATCGCGTGAGTGTCAGCCTCCGCTTTGACGCCGGCAGCGTTGCACGGCTCTGCTGCCGCACCGTGAGAGCGCTGTTGTCCTCGGCCCGCTCATCAGCCTGGTTGCAGGGGGTGACAAGCTCCTGGTCAGTGATGTGTACCCAGACACAAGCATGGCCCATGGCTGCGGAGGCGTGGCTTTGACGCAACATAACAGGCAGTCGCCCCTCATAACGCGCTTCAGCGGCTGCACACGGACACATCTTATGCGTGACCGGCTGTTAGCTGTGTCAATGCTGCCAGTAGCTCCGATGGAGCAATGCGGCCAAGTACCCTCCTCACCCAGCATCGCACCTACATGACAGCATCGCCCTGGCGCAGATATCTGCGAGAACGGAATCGGGATGCCAGCGGCGTGGACCTGCAGCGCCAGATGGCCTACTGCAGCCAGCTGCCGCCCTTCTGGCGGAACCTGTACGCCGGCCTGTTCGGCCTGATCCTGCTGGTCACCGTGCTGGTCCGTCTTGGCCGCGCAAGCCCATGTTCCCCGTCACACTCATCAGTCTACCAACTGATTGTGCCTGCAACACCATAGACGAGCTGTAGAGTCGCGTGCTGCCTTCGATCATTGACCGTGCAGCTAGTCCTGTGCGCGCACAGTGCTGCAGGTATTTCCAGAGGCTGACAAACAGTCAGTTGCTCACAGCTGCTCACCAGGTTCACGTGTACCAGCCTGCAGTTGAGCGCTCAGATGCACCCGGCCCCTGTGTTTGCAGAATCTGAGTGGGTACGGTGATCCCAAGGCGTGGTTTCGGACGCCTCCAGTGACGCAGATCCCTGACGGTAGGAATGTGACAAAGGCAGCATTCCACGACATCCCAAGGGCAGCGGTGAGCTTTAATCTGATCTATCCGACCGCAGTGAGCTTGCTTGCACCACGGCTGTAAGACTCGCAAGTCCTGTCCACAAAATGGCGGTCAAGGTGTGTGTGTGACCGTGCCCCCAGTATTGACAACGTCGCTCTGAGTCTGCTCAGCGGCGGTCATCAGGGCGGGTTTCTCGTGGTTTCATAGCATCTTGGCCTGCAGGTCGATGAGCGGAAGTTCGTGAAGCGGGAGGGATCGAATCTGGTGCTCGACGGGCGGCCCTTCTTCTTCGCGGGCTTCAATAATTATTATATGATGACGCGATCAGCTGACAGCGGCACCCGGAAGGAGGTATGCGACAGACACAATGCTTTGCGGAGTATATGTCTAAACAGCCGACCTCAGCGGCAACATCATTGGGTGTTGAGAGCCACCTGAGGCAGTGAGCCGAGTGGCCTGTGTTCCTGAGCCCGAGCTTGCAGTAAGCCAAGGTAGGATGAGGCGCACATAGCATAGACGGTGCTGATGTTGTTACCAGCGAGCGAGGTCGCTGCGCACGAAGGTTGACGGGCTTTAAAATCGCTGCAGGTGCTTCAGACGTTCCAGAAGGCCCGGGAGCTGGGCCTCACGGTGCTGCGCATGTGGGCGTTCGCGGACGGCCCCTACGAGTGGAACGCTCTGCAGCCGGAGCTCGAGCTGCTGGACGATCGAGTCCTCAGGCGCGCGCGTAGATGCCCGGCAGCTGCGCAGCACCTGACAGCAGCGGGACTGGCTTTAGCGCTGCGCTGGAAGTGCCTCAACTATTGACGAGGTTTCGGCAAGCTTTGCTGACAGGATAATGGTTGCCGCGCTGTATACTTTGTGTTGACAAGCATCGCATTGTGTCAAAAGCGCCGAAACATCAATCCCCACACGAATGTCAAGGTTCGTCCTCAAGCTGATTAACTAAGGTGCAGCAGAGTCCCCACAATGCTCCTGATATCTTGTGCAGGGAGGGGCTGGACTGGGTGGTCGACCAGGCGCGCGAGTATGGCATGAGGCTGATCCTCACGCTGACCAATGGGGATCCAGGCTACGGCGGCATGCCGCAGTACGCAAAGTGGCACAACTTCGACACCGTGACCGGCTTCTACACCCTCCCAGCCGTCAAGGTGATCTGGCATGACACTGGCACTATATCTGTTAAATCCAGCGATTGGAAGTCGGATCCCTGCAGTCCAAGTCTGACAGCCATGCAAGACTGTGTACGGAGCCCGGCCGCTGCTAGAGCTGCCTTGTGGAGTGACGAAGGGCAGCTGAGTGGCCGAACTCAGCACGGCCCTGCTCGCTGGCAATTGTTCCAGGCACGACCCTCTGCTTGCTACCTCCTCTGCAGCTGCAGTGAGGCTCAGAATATGTCATGTCTTGGCGTCTCTGGTGTGCTCTCGCAGCAAGTATGCATGCCTACACCCGCAGGAGTCATTCAAGAAGGTGGTGGCCACGCTGATCACGCGGCGCAACCACTGGAACGACCTGTTCTACCGGGACGACCCCACCATCATGGGCTGGGAGCTGGCCAACGAGCCGCACATGCCCGGCGACGACAGCGGCATTGTCTTGAAGGCGCGGCTGATTCGCGTCGAATTGCCCTGCTCTTGGGGACCAAAGCAGCCATGGGATGGCTGGCGGTTTGTTGTGGCATGGGATGGCTGGCGGTTTGTTTGTGGCATGGGATGGCTGGCGGTTTGTTTGCGGCAGACGTCGTCATGCCAACAGATGACGCTTACACTCAAGCCTGTCACATCCTGGGCTGCTCCAAGTCGTGCACGAAGGTGAGGCATGCTGACTTGTGTAGGAGTGGATCGACGAGATGGCGGCATTCGTGAAGAAGCTGGACCCCAATCATCTCGTGTCCGTGGGCCTTATCGGCTGGTACGGCGCATCGACGCCCAGCAGGTGAGCCATGCATATAGTATAACTCAGCCGCAGCCGTATCTGTCTTGTGGCTATATCGTCCGAACCAAGCTTGCCCCAATGCAACCGGGTTGTTACGGGACACAATGGAAATGCACTTGGACGCTGAGAATGGAGTGCCATTGTAAATGCCATAGCATCCTCACCTTTCCTGGCGCTCGCAGGCTGGCCTTCAACCCGCCGTCGGACAATGTGCAGTCGCCCCTGGCAAGCTGGCACCACCCGTTCGACGCGGCGTGCCTGGGCACTGACTTCGTCCAGCAGCAGGCGCGGCTCCCACTGTGGCCCAGGCCGCACGCAGCCGCAGTGGATGAGCCCTTCACTCGGCTGCATATGGTCGTTCCCAGCGTAGTTCCATCTTGAATACTGCAGTCTCGAACAGGGCTGATGAACGACCCCATGGTGTGAAGCTGTCAAGGTCCCGGCGGCTGACGACTTATCATTCGCTCCGTTGCAGGCGAGCCCGTACATCGACTTCATGTCGGTGCACATGTACCCGGACTCGTGGCTGGTGTGCAGCGACGAGTGCAAGCTGGACTGGGCGCAGCGATGGGTGCGGACAGAGTCTATCACTAGCAGTGACCGGGTCAATGCTTTGTTTTCAATTATTTGCATGTGGAATCTAGGATGTGCCACTGGACATCCGCTACAGACACGCCTCTTGCATAGAGTGTAGGTTAGTTGCATTGTTTGCGGCAGGGTGCAGGCACGCCTCCACAAGTGCTGAGCCGCACAAGTCACTCTCGTGGATTGTTTGGCACCCTTTTAAGCCGCCCTGCATCAACACAGCTGCAGCCTGCTTCGCGAGCACCCACGCCGTCAGCTCTGTGCCTGGCTATGCGCTGCAGCTGCGGGCGCACTTCGAGGACGCGCTGAAGCTGGGCAAGCCGGTGGTGCTTGGCGAGTTCGGGAAGCAGCACTACAGCAGCATGGCGGTGCGGCGGGACTTCACGGCGCGCGTGTACGGCGAGGTGGAGGCCTGGAACGCCAAGCACGGCAACATCGCAGGTGACATGGTAACATGGTTGCGACACTGCTAACGTCATAGTGGGACTGCGGACACCTTCGCCATGGTATGGATGTTCATATCTGGGCGGCTGCGAAGCACGACCATGCAACCTGGTAGTGGCTTGGGCTGCGAGGGTCGGGAACAGTAGCGGTATCAGTCTTTAGAGCACGCACGCTGAGTGTTGCACTGCCCATGCTCCTGATGTACATCTAGCAATCCGCACGCCAGCGTTTTGAGGGTCAGCAGTATCCAAAACAAGTGAGCGTTGTCCACTACCTCCCAACCAAGAGCCAACGAAAGCAAACCTTCCCATCCTGCGCAACCATCCGGTCAATACATCTGCCCGGTGTCTCCCTGACGCAGGCACGCTGCTGTGGATGCTGGCGGCGGATACGTACCCCGACTACGACGGGTACACCATCTACACGACCAAGGGCGCCGCCACGCGGCCGCAGCCCAGATGGCCGGATCAGGACTCCAACATGATGCAGGAGGTGAGACGAGCTGTTAACCGCGGCATTCCTCCCTGCTGACATCGATACATTTGCCACTGTGCTACGTAACAAGATGGGGTTTACCGTTGAATGCACGTGCAGATCCGAGCGCGGAAGAACTTCATGAACTGGTCGGGCATGATGGAGTGCACCGCCAGGCGCGCCACTGAGTTACCCGCGGGCGCGGGGCCGAGGCCCTGGGTGCGTGGCTGGGATGCGACACTGAGCCTCATAGAGGCGAACGTGAAGGCAGTGGGCGGAGCTGCATCGCAGAGCCAGACGCGAACCAATGCATGAACCTTGATCCGCTCAGGCCTATGATTTTATTCTGTGCAGGCCTGATCTGCACGGTCTGAGTAGCGTTCAGGCAGGTGGTCATGATCTTGTACACGTGGTTTTCAGCTCAGAAATGTCTTGTACCACACCTCGAAGTCGCAACCCGCCACAACCACTGCGGGTATCCCGGCAACCTCCGTCAGTACGTATGCGTGCATCGGCATGGCCTCAGTTTGACGGCTTGCTTGCGGAACACTCACCCTGCCCTCAATACTCTTATAGGCACCGAGTGACTCAAACCAAGCATACGGGCGCTGTAGCCAATGTGATGTTGCAGGAACACTGTCCTAAGGAACACTGAGGCAAGTTGTTGCAAAAGCCACAGACCAACATAAGAGGTGCGCTCAACCAAGGGATTTCGCAATGTCAACTCGTGATGACTGTGCCGGAACCTGGTGCAATCGACAGGCCAGGCCTGATGCCTGTTTAAATGAGGGAGCGGTGCTGAAGACTACCGCAACATGGCTTGCCTCTCTTGTACACTAGAGAACTGATGGTCTAGTGATATTGTACAGTTTGAGCGCTTCACCACTGGATGAAGGCGACTGCGAACTTCTGCTCCATCGTATGCCCCGCGCATGGAGCACGAAACGGCGTGACATGGGGATGGGAGGATGGGAACCTCCGCTGACAATTGCCCTTGTGGCCCAGCACGCCTGTGCGCACTAGCCGGCTCCAGCCAACCAGCATATGTGTAGCTGACTGCGCGACGCCATCGCCATCATCCGAAGAGCCGGCTGCAACAGTCCGGCTCGGCTGCCGGGGGCAACACCGCCATCTGGCGCTGCAGGGCGGCTGGGAGGCTGACGTCCGGGGAGCTCGGCTCCACGGTCAGCGTGCGCAGGTTCTGAGGCAGCCGCAGGGTCTCCAGCAGCTCCGTCTCCTGTATGGTCATGACAACATCTGAGAGGCTGCAATCGTCATGCACATATGCTACAGACCCATGACCCAAAAGCCAGGGAAATTGCATTGCAGGGCATGGAGCGGTGGTATGCAGTACCCGGATATGGGTTGAGAGGGGATGCGAAACCAGACCAAGGCATGTTGGGACTTACGAAAGGTGGTGAGGCGGTCTGGCAAATGGACAGAGGGACGTGGGCGAATTGCAATGCAGTAGGGCGTCCGAGTTAATCTCCAAGGTTAGTTTGAAATTTATAGAAGATGTATTGAGAGAAGCCGAGAGTAGCGTAGTGGTCAGCACGCCTGGTCGCTGGGCAGCATGTAGAAGCCGCGCTGAATGCGCAGCTGCAGGTGGCGCAGCCGGTGGAGCTCCGCCAGGGCGCCCAGGCCGCCCAGCTGCAGGCCCTGCACCGTGAGCACCAGCCGCCGCAGCGTCGGCGCCAGGCTCGCCAGGCCGGTGACATCCAGCCCCACCCCCGCGCTCAGGTCCAGCGACAACTGACGCGGGGCACAATGGCGGGCTCGCCGCGGACCTTCAGAGCCGGACATGACGGCGATGCAGCAATCTATACGGCACTATTCCGATCCTCGCTACCTCGTTGTTTATAAAAGCTACGTCTCCGTTTGGCATGTCTCACTAAATCGTAGATGTGACGGTGCGGTTGCCCTTGGTGAGAAGCTCACCTGCTGCACCGCAGGCAGTGCAGCGATGGTCGTGAGCTGCGGCTGGAAGGAGATCGGCGCGTCTACCGACTCCAGGCACGCGAACGTGCCTGCACCACATCGAAGGAGCGCACGGTCAGCTTTGTTAGACGCCGGCGTTACCAAGGGTCCACAACGAAGGGATCTCTGGAGCCAAGACCTCTCGGCACTTGCCGCTAACAAGACAGTGGAACGCAGAACGAGGTGCTGCGCGTTGAGGCGCTCTTCGCATGCGTAATAATTGCATGTCAACACCACAATGAGCCGTATTGCTTGATGGAGCTCTCACTGGAAAGGGGAGATGCGCACCGCTGATGTCATTGTACATGAGC
>JAABUX010009172.1_pt1 | contig 11256 bp, 10 predicted proteins | sample 5561851 | NCBI WGS metagenome assembly JAABUX01 (sample SAMN10711883, study PRJNA513361) | rock metagenome | isolation source: Antarctica rocks | place: Antarctica: Victoria Land, Richard Nunatak red sandstone | collected 2016-01-03 | reverse complement strand
GGGAGCATCCCACTTTGGCAAAAACATTATGCGACATCTAATGCGCCATTGAGATAAACACATCGCAGTGTCAGCATTTGGTTAACATTTTCGGCTTTCCATTGAGCACCGGATAGTTTGAGCCTACGGTCAATTTGCTTGATAGCAGATTCCACTGCGCCAGAACCAATTGGAATTGGTTTGAGCAGCATTGTTTGGCAGTAGGCATAGTTGATGATCCGGGAGCTATGATGGTCGAGATAGGCACAGAAGTTTTTAGCCTGTTGACGACGACAGTGGACCAGTAAGCCTTTGGCCGCCGCAATATTACCATGCCAAAGCAAAGCTTCGGCCTGTCTAATCCGATTGAGTGAACCACCAACCTTGAACAGATTTTCCTTGAGGTGAAACCAGTCGAGAATTTCTTGACGCTGCTGGGGTGTGGCAATGTCATTGAACAGATTCCAGATGCCGTCATGACCATCACCTAGACAAACCAGGGGTTGACTCAAGCGTTGGGCGTTGACCCAAGCACTCAGGCTGGCGTTGTCTTGAAACCAAGCCCCAAAGTAGGTGCAATTCAACCGCACGGCTTTGTAGTCGCGCCAGTTACTGGCTTGCCCCTTTTGCTGAGTCCGCAGGCGTACCTTGCCCCCATCGATGCTAACCGCTTCAATCATCTCAAGCGGTTCACTCGCCGTAAAGTCTTGCCGTTGTACAGTTCGATGTAAACTGCTGTGTCCAATCTCAATTCCGAGCAACGCTTTCAAGTCTGCTTGGGCATTTTGGTAAGACTCGTTGGCACAGACACGCAAACAACATTTTTCCAGCAATGGACTCAAGCGGGCACGAGGGGCGACACCTAAGCGTTTGAGTTGTTTACTTTGCAGATGCAGAATTCCTAAGCAGCTTTTTATCGCTCTGGCTTTGCCTTGTGTTGTGCCCGTTGCCTTTTGGACAAAAAAACACCTACTTTGGGACTCACCTGTTCGAGCATCTGCTGTCGCACCGTTTGCTCAATCGTTTCTAGTGTTGTGAGTGCATCGCATGGGGTGTGGCGATAGAGAATCTCGGACATCTCTTGAATACAGGCTTGTAGGCGTTCACTCTCTTCAGGTGTCATGACACAACCCGCTCTATAGGATGCTTTGATTGTGGCAAATTCTGACCCCAAATCATCTAATTTTCTAGCTTTCTTCCAAAGCGGGATGCTCCCCTTGGGGACTTGGGGACTTGGGGACAGCCTTAGCTTCAGCATAAAGAATAGACTTTTTCATCACCGAGAGGCGTTTTAATGCCTCTGATAGAGTGGCGTTGTAGAGCTGCCTCCCTGCTTCTAATCGAGAAGCAAGCATTGCTAAGTCCCTAGAACTTAGCCCCCATAAATAGAATTTAGGGGCTTTCACGCGGCGAGGCATCCGGTAATTGGGCACTGCCAGAATAACTTGACCAACTAAGGCAGTATAGATATTTGCTAGAGCCGGAGGTAATACGATGTAGCGGAAAACTGCCAGATTTTTGAAGCCTATGGCTAAACCCGCTTCGACTTGCCCTTTTGGGATACTCTCGACCCCGGCTCGCACAATCTCGGTAGAGTAGGCTCCGAAGTTCACTGCCAAAGAAAGAATTGCGGCTTGTTCTGCCGTTAGTTTAATGCCTAGATTCGGCAGTCCGAAGAAGATGAAAAAGAGTTGAATTAGGTAGGGGGTATTTCGAATTACCTCAACGTAGGCGAGGGCAATCCAGTCCAAAAAACGGTTTCCAGCGGTTCTAAAAAGTGCTCCAATAATACCAATGACCAGACCAAAAGCAAGCGATAACAGCGATATCTTAATGGTCAACCATGCCCCAGCGAGCAACACTCCAAGGTTTTCCCAAATAACTGAGAAATCAAACGTGTAACCCATTCAAATCTGTTGATAGCAGTAAGTTTCGTAGACTGTATATTACTAAAGCAGGGTTGATTGTAGCCAAACATACAGCAGTTGCTGCAGTTGAACCTATATTTTGTACACTGTATACTGCTCAATTTAGTTAACAGTAAATTTAATCCAGAAGCCAACAATAGAAACCCTACTGATTATGTAGGATCACCGCGAACAACCTTTAGGTTCTAGAACAAATCGTGAGGCGTGGAAGTTTAAAGATGGGATTGAGTGTTGAACGGATCGAGATACTACTTTTGATTGCTGCGATCGTGGCAATGCTCGCCCGCAAGGTAAGACTACCATACACGGTTGGGCTAGTGGTAACAGGTGTCGTGCTGGCTTTCTCAGGGATTGCTCCACATATACAGCTTACAAAGGAACTCATTTTTACTGCCTTCTTACCGCCTCTTGTGTTTGAAGCTGCTTTCCATATCTTGTGGAGAGAATTGCGCCGAGATCTCCCGGTGGTTCTAACGCTGGCAACGGTGGGCGTTCTGCTATCGGCAAGCTTGACCGCCGTGGGGATGTGGTACTTTGCCGGTTGGGAGTGGACGGCAGCACTCCTGTTTGGTGTGCTGATTGCAGCAACGGACCCGGTGTCTGTAATTGCGACATTCAAGGAGGCAGGTGTAGAGGGGCGGCTAAAACTCCTCGTGGAAGCAGAAAGTCTTCTGAATGACGGCACTGCTGCGGTTGCTTTTGGAGTGGTGCTTTCAGCCACAAATGGCGCGGCAATCAACGGCCTCAGTATCGTTCAGAGCTTTGTCATTACGGTCTTTGGTGGGATTCTCTGCGGCGTGCTTGTTGGCTCTGGCGTGCTTATTCTCATGGGGCGCACTGAAGATCCCCTGGTTGAGATTACTTTTACCACGGTTGCAGCCTATGGCTCATTCCTCCTTGCCGAGCATTTCCATTTTTCGGGCGTGCTCTCGACTTTAACGGCAGGGCTTCTCGTTGGTAACATAGGGCCCTTAGGAGCGATTTCCTCCAAAGGACACGAAGCCGTTGTATCGTTTTGGGAGTACATGGCGTTTGTGGCCAACTCACTAATCTTCCTCTTGCTTGGTATACGTGAGGCGCAAGAGAAATTCTTGACCATGTTAACTCCTGCTGTCGTTGCTATTATTTTGGTTTTATTAGGCCGAATGGTAGCGGTTTATTCCTGCTGTGCATTGTTCAGTTGTTCCAACCAGCGGGTAGAGTGGCGCTACCAGCACATTTTGGTTTGGGGTGGTTTGCGGGGGGCGCTGGCACTGGCGCTGGCACTGGGTTTACCTTCTGAAATACCGCACTGCCCAGCCATCCAGACCGTGGCTTTTGCGGTTGTCGCCTTCTCGGTGGTGGTACAGGGGCTGACGATAACCCCCCTCCTGCGCAAAACGGGTGCGATAACGAACTGAGAGATTCAGCCTTAAAACGAAATATTCTGTTACAAATACCGAAAAGGGGCACTTGACCCTTGCTCAACGTTAACCATGTCAGGCAAAAACATCTTCTTTCTAGTTCTCCTGCTGTTTGTCCCGATTTCCCTTGCGGCTCACTTCCTAAATTGGGGATCACTAACTATTTTCATCACAGCGGCGTTAGCGATTATCCCACTGGCGGCTTGGATAGGCAGTGCCACAGAAGAAATCGCCTTAGTGATTGGCCCTGCATTGGGAGGTCTGTTGAACGCTACCTTTGGCAATGCCACGGAATTAATTATTGCCTTAATAGCCCTCAAGGCTGGGCTGGTGGATGTTGTCAAAGCCAGTATCACGGGTTCGATTATCAGCAACTTACTTTTGGTCATGGGCCTTTCGATGCTGTTGGGGGGGCTGCGCTACAAGGAGCAGGAATTTCCGCCACAAGCGGCGCGGGTGAATGCTTCTTTAATGAACCTGGCTGTGATAGCCATTCTGCTGCCGACAGCGGTGGATTCTACCTCTAGTGGAATTAACGAAGCCACGATGCAGCGGCTTTCCGCTGGTGTAGCTGTTGTGTTGCTCGTGGTTTACAGCCTGACGCTGCTATTTTCCATAAAAACCCACTCCTATCTCTACGATGTAGCCTTAGCCGCGCAAGAGCAATCTGAGCTAGCAGAAGCGAATCTAGCCATCGACAACCCAGAACACAAAGTCAATTTATGGCTCTGGACTGGGGTGTTGCTGGGAGCGACGTTGCTGGTGGCAGTTGAGTCAGAGTTCCTGGTAGATACGTTAGAAGAAGTCACGTCACGTCTGGGTCTAACAGCATTATTTACAGGGGTCATCTTCCTTCCCATCATCGGCAGCGCAGCTGAAAACGCCACAGCAGTCAGCGTGGCAATGAAAAATAATATGGCGCTTGCGGTTTCCGTAGCCGTAGGGTCGAGTTTGCAAATTGCGCTGTTTGTCGCTCCCGTTTTAGTCCTAGGTGGCTGGGTGATTGGTCAACCGATGGATTTAGACTTCAACCCGTTTGAACTGGTGGCAGTGGGTGTGGCAGTGCTGATTGCTAACTCAATCAGTTCCGATGGTCGGTCGAACTGGCTGGAAGGCACATTGCTATTAGCGACATATGTGGTATTGGGACTAGCGTTCTATTTCCATCCCGTAATAGAGGGGCTTGGTTAGTTCAACCAACCAACGTAAAGTTTTGTAACTAATTGCAGAATCGCTAGCTCTGGAGGTGAAAGCTTAATAGAGCTGGGTAAGCTAATGCCCATTTGAGTTACATATGTCCTCAAGGCCGTTGACTGTTGACTGTGCATTGCAGTCAGCGGCCAGCACGTAACGTGTACAGAAAACAAGTAGGTTAAGTACACAAATTAGATGTTAGTAGGTTAGTTTAGCGTGGTAATAGACCAGCATTTTTGGAGTTTAGCCTAGGAGCATACTTAAAATGAAACTTAACATTAAGCAAGTAAGAACTCAGGATAATGCACGTGCAAGAGCTGAGCTACCAGAGGTAAAAGCTAGCTCCAATAATCAGGTGGCATCTGACCAGATAGAATGTGTAAGTCCTATGACTTTTTCTCAAAAACTGTATCAATCTCATGCTCTTGAAATTGCTGAAGAGTTTGAGCAGGCACTAGGCGCTAATTCTCTAGAAAAAATCAAGAAATTATTGGATAAGGTGCTTGAGAGCTAACCGGGATGGGGAGATGCCCTCTCCCCATCTCCCTAACGGTACTTATGCTGTTCTAACATCTGTTGTGCCCTGGGCTTGTAGATTAGGTAGAACAACGCCTCAATGTAACGCAGCAAATCTTCGCGATTTTCCTTCGACGTGAAGTTCCAGAATCCGTACATCCGCGCCAGCGATAGCAACCGCGTGGTATGTATCTTCCATGTATACGTGCTGTATACCCGATCAATGCCTCGTGTAGAAATTTCATACCAGTAGTTGGGATTCTGGTCGCACTTAGAGACAAAATCTAGAATTTTTTCCGCCGTCTCCTCTAATTTCGTAGGGTTAATGTAAAAACCATTCGCCCCATCCTGAATAATCTCCAAGGGACCACCAAACTGCGTTGCAAACGTTGGTAATCCTGAAACCATCGCTTCTAGAACCGTCAGACCAAAGGCTTCGAACAAAGCCGGTTGGACAAAAATTCCCTGGTGATCGGCAATCGCCCGGTAGATCTCACCGGATTCAGTTTTAGAGAGACGCACACCCAGCCAGCGAAATTTTCCGTGGAGATTGTACTGGTCTATGATCTGGTAGAGTTTTGTAATTTCGTCGCGTTCTTCGTTGTCGCCCGATTCCTCAACACGCAACTTACCGGCGACCAGAATCAGGTTGCAACGTTCCTGCAGTGTTTCACTCTTGCCAAAGCATTCCGCCAAGCCAGTAAGATTCTTAATCCGGTCGAGACGCGCCATTGAAAAGATGGGGCGCTTGCTGGGGTCATCCAGTTTGCCGAAAATATGGGCAGGGTCTTCCAGAGTGAAGAGCATTTCCTCAACCCGATCGCGATCGCTTAGTATCCGGTCTTCTGTGCGCGAGTAGGGGAAATAGTAACTCTCATTTACTCCAGGCGGCACCACGTTGAACTTGGGGCTGAATAGCTCAATTCCACTTACAACGTGATACAGCTCGGGCATGGTAAAACACTTGTAAGACTCATACTGTCCCACACTATCAGGTGTCCCAGCAATCTCCTGGTAGGTGCTACTGATAATAAAATTAGCCGCATTCATTGCCATTAAATCAGCGGTGAACTGCAGCGAAAAATGATACTTATCCTCCAATTCTTGCCAGTAGAGGTTACTGAACAGGTATTTAGACTTTTCCAGCGCGTGGGCCACATTGCACTGAGTTACCTTCATGCGACGAGACAGCAGGAACGCCAATAAATTGCCATCGGAATAGTTGCCGACAATCAGGTCAGGGTTGCCTTGCAACTCTGAACGCAGCTCTTTTTCTGCATCGATAGCTAAGGTTTCCAGATAAGGCCAAAACTCAAATCGCGAGATCCAGTTCTGGGTCATATTGGGATTGAATTCCCGCAAAGGCACTCGCAAAATCCAGGCATTTTCAGTGCCATGGACTTTTTCCAAACGTTGGTTACAGCGGGTACCGTCACTATTGGGAATCAGACGGGTGAGAATAATTACCTTGGGCTGGACACCTAGCACATCCAACCCAGCCAGTGTGGCATCTTCTTCCATCTGTTTTTCGAGGTTCCTGGCTTGGTCTAGGACATATACCACCTGACCACCAGTATCAGGACGCCCCAAAACACCTTCTTGACCAAACCAACCATGAGTAGACACCAAGACGATCTTGAAGACCATTGGGGTGCGGGAAATGAAAGCTTCTAGGGTCTGGTGATCCGGCGAGTCGATGAGTTCATCCAGAATCTCTAGCGTTTCTCGAACCCGACCGGCAGTGTTGCCCCAACCCGGTTCAAAGCCCATAAGCTGCAAGGCAAACCGGAATTTTTCGTAAGGCTGGTTGCTATCCAACTCGCTCACAAAGGCTAGAGCTTTCTTGATCTGATTAGAGAGCTGCTGCTGCGATTGAATTCGCTCGTTAATCAGTAGTTGAAGATTGTTATAGGAGTGGACGCTAAGAAATTTAAACAAGCTCTCCAGCCATTGGCCAGGGTCCTGAAACAGCTTGCTGGATAAATAGCGGTTGAGATACTGCACCCCCTTGCCAATGTTTTTGGGATCACGAATTGTCGGGGTATAATCGTAAAACGGCTGAAAATCGAGTTCTAGGATACCCCCTTCTTCCGGATGATAGTGATTGACAAAGCGATCGCGCAAATCGAGCAAATCTTGCACGCTCATAGCATCTATGTTCAAGTCTTCGGTCAGCCGATAGACTTCTTGACTAGCAATTTTAGGCCGAATGATCAGGCAGAGGTTTCCATCCTCTAGAATAATTTCCTGAGTGTAGTAAATCAGTTTTCCTAAATTGGATGATTTGAAAAACGCTTCAGGCTTCTGGTAAGTGGCGCAATAATTGGCAAAGGCATTGAGGATGTCGTTTCGCAGTAAGTACCGCTTTTCTTGATGGCCTAGCTCACTGATAAACGAACGCAAATCGCTTTTTTCATCACTATCAAGAACGGCCTGAATCAGCTCTGACATAGCACCTCCCTAATAAAAAATCAAGACCTTTATACACCAAGCAAATTACAAAAACCGAACAGAAGTCAGGAGTCAGGAGTCAGAATGACTCATGCCTGGACTGGCAGATGAATCAATCGGTTCAAAGCCCTTTGTTTTAACCGGGTTGAAGAGGCGAAGTGAAGCATCTTTATTGAGGCCCCTCCTGGATTCATCCATGGAATTCCTCCTGACTCCTGACTCCTGACTCCTGACTCCTGACTCCTTTCACAGTGAATATATCTCCCCGTACTTTTGCTGAATGTAGCGGATAAAGGGAACGATACTCAACGGCTTGCCCGTCACGCGCGCGCATCACCTCTGCTGCTGTATACTTGCGACCGTGCTGATAGATATTTTCTTTCAGCCAATCATGCAGCGTCCTGAAATTACCTGTCTCAATTTGGGTAAGAATTTCCCGATTAGCCTTGACCGCCTCGAAAAGTTGAGCGCTCATTAGGTTACCCAGTGTGTATCCCTGAAACATCCCTCCAATCATGCCGCTATACCAATGTACATCTTGCAATACTCCATCACTATCATTAGGTGGGACAATACTTAGGTCAGCTCGGTAGCGCTCGTTCCAAGCTTCCGGGAGATCACGTACTGCTAATTCACCTTCTAGTAGTGCTAGTTCCAAGTCAAAGCGGATCATGACGTGCAGGTTGTATGTTACTTCGTCGGCGTCTGTACGGATGAGCAATCGCTCAACTTTATTAATTGCTCGATAAAACGCTTCCACTGAAATATTACTTAGCTGTGTGAATTGGGCTTGCAGCTGAGGATAAAAAAACTTCCAGAAGTTGCGCGATCGCCCAATCAGATTTTCCCACAGACGAGATTGACTCTCATGAACGCCGGATGATATTCCACCAGCCAAGGGTGTTGCTTCAAACTCTCTGTTAACGCCTTGCTCATACAGGGCATGACCCATCTCGTGGATCGCGCTAAATAGCCCTTCATTTAAGTCATTCTCTTTAACGCGCGTGGTGATTCGCACATCGCCAGTGGAAAATTTAGTCATAAACGGGTGTAAGCTCTTGTCTTGCCGCCCCCGTTGGAAGTCATAGCCCAACTGTGAAATTACCTTAAGGCTGAATTCTATCTGCTGGAGTTCTGGGAAATTCTGGTGTAAGCAGGAAGCATCAGCAGGTGGTTGGGATGTAATCGCATTTACAATCGGCACCAACTCTGTGCGTAATTGGGCAAACAGCGATCGCACGGTCGAAGCTGTCATTCCATAATCAGCACCCTCAATTAGCGGATCAGCAATATGCTTATATCCAGGGAAAAAGTTAGCATATTCGCGGCTTAGTTCCAGTGTCTTTTCCAGGTAGGGCTGCACCATGGCAAAATCATTCGCTGGTCGAGCTTTAGCCCAAGCTCCATAAGACTCAGCCCTGTGACGCGAGACTTTTGCCACAAACTGAACTGGCAACCGCACAGCGCGATCATAGTTGCGTCGAGTAATGCGAATGAGGCTGGCTTCATCCGCGTCATAGGATAGGCTTTCTTCATAAGGACGTAAATCTTCCAGCAGCTGCCCTATGGTGGGGTCAGTAAATTTCTTATGGGCAATTTGTCGCAGAGTAGCCATCTGGCGTCCACGGGCAACTGCACCACCAGGTGGCATATACAGCGGATTTCAGCTTGATGAAGTACAGTGGCAATCTGTGAACTCCGATACCCTGGCACAAGCCGTGTACTCTGCTTACTTGAAATCTGCTGTATGTTGCCTGGTCCCAGTAAAGTAGCGAGGCTGCAGATTCGATGTCGTTGATTTCGGTAAGATAGGTTTTCAGTTCTTGGAGTTTGGGGTGGGTCTTTTCGAGGGTTTGCATGATTGCGTGTTGCTACTGGGATGCTCGTTTTGTAGAGTCTGGCGTTGAAGGCACAGTTAGAATAGCCAGAGTATCAGCTTACTAAGTTTAGTGTCGGCAAAACGGTCAAATTTGAACCATAATCCCAGTAATGATTTAAAGCGCCACGATTTCTCTCAGCCTTCAAGTTCATTCGCGCACACTTTCATCCCAATCAACTTCAACTCACTGCTGCTAAATACCGGCAAGAAACGCACCAAAGATTTGCAGTCTGGGGGGAGTTGACTGGCATCAATATAGCTGAATAACCAGAGCGATCACCTTCATGTATGCGGTTGAAGTGCTTCACCTTGTCAATGTCGGATCAAATTGACAATACTTGCTTCTATGCGCTGCCTAACATCTCAATGCTAAAATGATACAGTTTACAATGATGACATTTGGTCTTAAGCAAAACTGATGGCTAGACAAAAAAAAAGCGAACCGAAAAAACCTGAACCGAAAAAAATTGAGCCGCTAGCCGGTGAAGAACTTACCCAAAAGGTGAAAGAGTTAGGAAACCTTAGTAAGGAAGAAAAGGCTAAAGCCTGCGGGTACTACACCGTCACCAAAAACGGTATCGAGCGCGTGAATCTGCTCAAGTTCCTCAATGCGCTAATTGACGCTGAGGGCATCGAGTTAGACGGAAAAGCCTCGACAAACGGGCGGGGAGGGCGCAGTGCTACCTATAGAGTTACTGTCCAGTCGAACGGAAATCTCCTGATTGGTTCAGCTTATACAAAACAGCTAGCGTTAAATCCAGGAGATGAGTTTGAAATTACTTTAGGACGGAAGCACATCCGTCTCAAGCAGATTGGGCAGGAAGGACAGGCCGCTGACGCAGCGGCATGAGGCATTCAGCCATTATCGGGCGGGCACTGCCCACCCGATTAATTTGACTCAGTGTGGAGCATCATCATGGGAAGGGGCTGTTCCTGCTGGAGCGCCGGGCCATTTCCAGTTAAGAACTCCTGGCATGTCGACGCCCTGCTCGTGTGCGTAGTTGACGCAGTCGAGCTGCTGGTTCCTGAACTCCTCCTTGGTATGGGCACCCGCAACCTTGAGCTTGGGAACGCGATCAATCACATCGATCGCGATGCTAAACCGATCAATCTGGTTGTTAATGGCAAGCTCCATTGGCGTGTTGATGTTGCCCTTCTCCTTATAACCGCGCACGTGCAAATTGTGATGGTTGTTGCGCCGGTAGGTGAGTCTGTGAACTAGCCAGGGATAACCATGGAAATTGAAAATGATTGGCTTGTCAAGGGTAAATAGGCTGTCGAAGTCGCGATCAGATAGACCGTGCGGATGCTCCGTATCCGGCTGCAGCTTGAACAAGTCAACGACGTTGATGAATCGGAGCTTGAGATCGGGGAAGTTCTCCCGTAGCATGACAGTTGCTGCCAGGGCTTCCAAAGTCGGAATATCGCCAGCACACGCCACAACGACATCAGGTTCACTGCCTAGATCAGTGCTTGCCCAATCCCAGATACCAAGACCCTTCGTGCAGTGCCTGATTGCGGTATCCATGTCCATATATTGGAGGTGGAGTTGCTTGTCAGACACGATAACGTTGACATAGTCCACACTACGCAAACAATGGTCAGCTACCGACAACAGGCTGTTAACGTCAGGGGGCAAATAGATTCGGGTAACGTCTGGGCTCTTATTGAGTACCACATCCAGGAAGCCGGGGTCTTGGTGGCTAAAGCCGTTATGGTCTTGCCGCCAAACTGTAGATGTGATCAGCAGGTTCACCGAAGAAATGGCAGCCCGCCAGGAGATATGCTGGCAAGTCTCCAGCCACTTGCAGTGCTGGTTGATCATCGAGTCAATTATGTGAACGAAGGATTCGTAGGTGGAGAAGAAGCCGTGCCGTCCGGTCAGCACGTACCCTTCTAGCCAGCC